>Ga0210398_10000151_pt1 | contig 87075 bp, 80 predicted proteins | sample IncBWC4OmetaG_FD_161047 | JGI IMG/M metagenome (GOLD analysis project Ga0210398, IMG submission 161047) | Forest soil microbial communities from Barre Woods Harvard Forest LTER site, Petersham, Massachusetts, United States - Inc-BW-C-4-O | ecosystem: Environmental > Terrestrial > Soil >... | reverse complement strand
GAGTGTGGTGCGGTTCACTTCATCAGGCGTCTGCATCTCCGACGCATCCTGGAAGGCATTCGCCTGACCGAACGGATTGAACACGTATTGCCCGTTCGCCGTGTGGCAGTACATGCAGAAGAAGGACGGCGTGTACGCCAGCACGTCGTACCCGGAGACACCGAGATTGTCGTTGCCGTTGACGCCGGTCCGGGTGAGCGACGACGTGTAGCTCAAGTTCGCCGCGACGCTGATCGCCGAGAACATCGTCTGGTTCACGCTGGCGCGGACCGACTGTTTGTTGTAGCCGGTGTTGATCTGCGCGCCGTTGTCATACTTGCTGAGACCGGACAGGAAGTACGTCGTCGTCGGTGTGCCACCACGAATGGTCAGATCGGTCTCGTTCGAGGCCTCCTTGTTGCCATACAACGCGGCCTGCAGGTCGCAGAAGCCGTTGCACTCATCGTAGTTCTGCTTCACGGCCGCCGCGGTCATGCCGTCGTTTTCGCCGAGCGCGTACGCCTCGGTCAAAGTGAAGTGGCGCGCAGCGAGGTCGTGCTCCAACTCGTAATGGCCGAACTTCTCCGTGGCGTCGATCTCGGGCTTCGAGACTGAGCCCTTCTTCGTCGTGATGACGACCACCCCGGCGGCCGCGCGGCTGCCATAGATCGAGGCTGCGGCTGCGCCCTCCAGCACCTGCATCGACTCGATGTCGTTCGGGTTGATGTCGGCGATACGGTTGACCGACTGGTCCTGATTGCTCGTCGGGACCCCGATGCCGTTCGCGCCGGTCAGGGTGTTCAAGCCGGTGTTGAACGTGGCGTTGGAGACGATCACGCCGTCGACGACGTAGAGCGGCTCCGTGTTGCCCATGATCGACGTGACACCGCGGACGCTGACCTGCAAGCCGCCGCCCGGGGCGCCGGAGTTCTGATCGACCTGCACGCCCGGCACCTTGCCTTGAAGCGCATTCTCGATGGTCGCGGTCGGGGCTCCGTTGAGTTGGTCGCCGGTGACGATCGGGTCGTGGGTCGCGGCATTCTTGCTCGTCGTTGTCGTCGCCACACCCGTGATCACTTCTTGCTCCAAGTGCAGGACGTCCTGCTTCAGGGTCACCGCGTACTCGGTCTGCCCCGGTACCAGGGTAATGGTCGCTCCGATGTATCCGATCCGGCGAATCTCGATGGCCTTCGCGCTCGCCGGAACGTTGCGAATCGTAAATCGACCGCTGTCGGTCGTGAGCGCGCCGAGCGTCGTACCGGTGACGTTGACGCGGACCGACGGGATCGGGATCTTGGCATCCAGATCGGTGACTTGGCCTGTAATGCGCTGTGCTTCTTGACCGGACGCGCTTCGCCCAAGAGCAAGCGCAAGCGCTACGGCCGTCGCGATAGACGAACGTACTGTCAAGGTGCCTCCGTCAAATTTTTGGTGGGGGTGGTGCAGAGCGGCGGACGCTAGAGGTGTATGTGAGCCTCCTCGATGGATGGTTCGACGCTTATAGTCGGTCGAGGCGATCCACCGTGGACAACGAACTGCGGATGTGGTCCGGAAATGGCTGGGTCGGGACGTCAGCCGTCGTTTAGCGCATGCCACCGCAGCATGTAGCCGAAAGCCCGGACGGTCATGACGTGCCGGGGCGAGGCGGGATCGCGCTCCAGTTTTTGCCGAAGGGTCGCGATGTGCGTATCGACGGTTCTGCCCGTCGTGTGGGGACCCCAGACGTCCTGCAGGATCTCGTCGCGCGACACGATGCGGTCGCGCCGGCGCACGAGCGCCATCAGCAAATCGAATTCCTTCGGGCTGAGCGCGACGGTCTCGCCGCCCCGACGCACCATGCGGGCGGCCGGGTGTACCTCGATATCGCCGAACCGAATCATTGGTGACGTGCTGGCGAACTCTGGGCTCACCCGCCTCACGAGCGCGCGCACGCGGGCGAGGAACTCGGGGAGGTGCACGGGCTTCGTCATGAAATCATCGGCGCCCAGGGCGAAGCCCCGCAGCACTTCCGTCTCGTCGGAACCCGCCGTCAACACGATGACTGGCACGTCGTGCACGCCGTGATCCCGCAACGCCTGCAACACGTCGCAGCCGCTCTCGCCGGCCGCCATGATGTCGAGCACGATGAGGGCGGGCGCGTGGAGCGCGATGCATCGGTGCGCCCCGTCGGCGTCGGGGGCGACATCGACACTGAATCCCTCGATCTCCAGGGCGCCGCACAAGGTCGAGGCGAACGCGTGATTGGGAGTGACCAGAAGGATGCGCAGAGCTCGCGGGTCACTCACGCTGGAATCAGGTAGCCTCGGGCCCGGATGGTGAGGATGTGCCGGGGATCTTGCGGGGTGTCTTCGAGTTTGCATCGCAGCCGATGCACCAGAACCTTGACCCCATTCCCACTCGGCCGGGCGCCGGTTTCCGATGCCGCCAGCGACAACTCGTCGGTCGAGACGACGCGGCCCCGACGGCGGAGGAGCGCGCGCAGAATGGCGTGCTCGCTCGGGGTGAGACTCACGTGACCCTCCAGTCTGTCCACGATTGGACTCGATGGGTCGATCCGCACCCCGCCGATCTCCCAATGCCTCGACCGCGTATCCCCGTGCACGTTGCGCCAGCGCGTGACCGCGCGGAGGCGCGCCGCGAGCTCGCGGTACGTGCAGGTGTCGCTGGTACAGCCGTCGGCTCCGGAGTCGAGCGCGTCAATCGCCGCGCTCGCGTTTGCTCCCCGGGTAATCGCCAGAATCGCGACCGGGTGTCCGTGATCACGGATCGCGCGAATGAGTTGAACGCCGCGCCGGGCCGGGTCGTCCGCTTCGACCAGCATGAGTGACACCCCGGAGTCGCGCGCCCGCGAGATCGCGTGCTTGTCCGGTGTGATGAACCCCCGGTCACAACCGCCCCGCGCCAGCGAGGCTCTCAGCCACTCGGCGCGCCGCCGGGAAGCGGAGACGATCAGGAATGCCTCTGCCGCCATGGTCCGCTCAGGGCGCATGCGCGATAACGTCCGTTCCGTCCGACCACTGACCCATGGGGACGTTGAACTCGGTCATTGGTGCCGGATCGAAGGACACGGCAAAGATGGGAGAGTCCGCCTGATCTGCGCCCCACGCCGCGGCATCGATGCGTGGAAGCTCGAACATCACGTGGGCCATGTTATGGTCACCCCGATCGGTCAGGTACGCTTCCTTGGACAGCATGTAGCACATCGCGCCCGACTCCGGAGCCCCCAGCTCTTTCTTGTCGACCGCGGTCTTGATCCCATCGACGATTTGGGCTTTGGAGAAGCCGGCGAATGCCATCTCGGTCTCTTTCAACAGCACCGGCAAGACGGTCCGCGCGGCCGGCGCGTTGTAGCACATGGGACTCCGATTTTTCGGATTCCAGTACTCCTTGTTGGTCAACGGCCCCGTAAACGCCCGGCCCACCAGGCAGACGAAGCCGTTTTTGCCTTTGACGGCCGTTTCGTAGTTCTTCTGTCCCAGCACTAAGACATCGGCATCGCGGGAGATGGACGGAGGAGCCGCCGTGCGGGCCAGCGCGATTTCGGCGTCACGGCCCATCCGGTACTGCTCGATCGGCGCCATGCTGGGATACCGGTCCTGTGCCTGGATCGGCCCTGTGACGCCCGACACGGCGAGTAGCACGGCGACCAACACGAGGGGTCCCCGCGCGATCGCGTTGCCAGTGGTTCGCAGCATTGATGGTCTCCGGTGTGAGGGCTCCTGGATCGGTCGGACTTCGACACCTCCCAACCGTATCGACGGGATCCCGGACGCGAGTCGAATGGCGTCGTTCAGATCCCTGGCATCGAGCAGGATGAGCCCGCCGATCTGCCCATTCGTCTCGGCACATGGGCCATGCGTGACGGACCGCACGCCGCCTCGGACTCGCACCGTGGTGGCCGCGTGCAGCAACTCGAGGGTAGTGGCGACGACGCGGTGGCCACTCGCCCGGAGCGACTCGTCATAGGCCACGCTTTCATCGATCATGGCCTGCGATTCATGGTCGGACATGGCACACAGCTTCTTCTCGTCAAAGAACACCACGCACAGATATTTCATTGCTTCTCCTGTTCGTTCGATAGTCGTTCGGGATGGTCACAAATGGACAAACAGTTTTGTGTGAATTTTGCGTGGGTGTATTCCAACCTTTTGGGCGTGCGGCATCACCCATTTCATATGAAGTACCTGTGCATGGTCTTCTTTGACGAGAAGAAGCTGGACGCGCTGTCCGATGACGAGTGGCGTGCCTTCGAGGCGGCCACCCGCGCCTGCGAAGAGAACCTGCGGAGGAGCGGCCACTTCATCGCCGCGCAAGCGCTGCAATCGGTCCAGGTGGCGACGACGGTGCGCGTACGCAATGGAAGGGTGTCGGTCACGGATGGGCCATTTGCCGAGACCAACGAGCAGTTGGGCGGCTTCTCGGTGATCGAAGCACCGGACATGAATGAAGCCATCGCGTTGGCTGCGACGATCCCGGCCGCGGATCTCGGAGGTGTCGAAGTGCGACCCATGCCATGAGGGCGGCGCGTGCACGCGTCAGCGAGCCCCGCGAGATGGTGGAGGAGATCTATCGGAGAGAATCGCGTCGGGTCCTCGCCACGCTCATCGATCTCCTGGGTGACTTTGATCGGGCCGAGGAAGCGATGCACGATGCGTTCGCGGCGGCGGTCGAACAGTGGCCGCGCACCGGTATCCCGGCTCGCCCCCGTGCGTGGCTGATATCGACGGGGCGATTCAAGGCCATCGATAGCCTGCGGCATCGGGCGCGATTCGACGCGTCGCTGGCCGAGTTTGCGCGGCGATTGGAACAGGACACGGTCGACCCGGTGAACTGGGATGACGAACGCATCCCGGACGATCGGTTGCGGCTGATCTTCACCTGTTGTCACCCTGCGTTGCCACCCGACGCGCAGATCGCGCTGACGCTCCGAGAGGTCTGCGGCCTCACCACGGAAGAGATCGCCCGCGCGTTCCTCACGGTTGCGCCAACGGTGGCCAAGCGCATCGTGCGCGCCAAGGCGAAGATCCGCGACGCGCGCATTCCCTTCGAGGTGCCGTCGCCAACCGATCTGCCCGAGCGGTTGGATGCCGTCCTTCAGGTGGTCTATTTGATGTTCACCGAGGGATACGCCGCATCGTCCGGTGCATCACTGACCCGACCCATTCTCACCGGCGAAGCCGTGCGCCTCGGACGGCTGCTGGCCGAATTGCTGCCGGAGGCCGAAGTGCACGGACTCCTGGCGCTGATGGTACTTCAGGAATCGCGCTCGAGTGCGCGGACCGTGTCGGAGGGCGACCTGGTGCTGCTCCAGGATCAGGACCGCTCGCTCTGGAGGCGGGATCTGATCGATGAAGGCCTGGCCTTGGTGGAGCGAGCACTCGCGTCCCGCCGCTTCGGCCCCTACACATTGCAGGCCGCGATCGCCGCGGTGCACGCGGAAGCATCCAGCGCGGCCGCGACGGACTGGAATCAGATCGTGGGACTCTACGATGTGTTGCAGCGGGTGAGTCCGTCACCGGTCGTCGAGCTCAACCGCGCGCTGGCGGTCGCCACGCGCGATACCCCGCTGGCCGGTCTCGCGCTCATCGACGCGATTCTCTCGCGCGGCGATCTCCAAGACTATTGCCTGGCGCACGCCGCGCGGGCCGACCTGTGCCGGCGACTGGGGAGGAGAGCGGAGGCTCGCGCGTCGTACGCGAAGGCCCTCGGCCTGGCTCGGCCGGAACCGGTGCGCCGGTTTCTGATGAAAAGACTCAATGCCTTGGCGGAAAGCGGGTGAGGTATAGTATCGTCCCTATGTGAGCCGTTTCTGGCAGGATGCCCGACTCGCACTGCGCGGATTCCAGCGCAGCCCGACGTTCGCCGTGACGGCCATTCTGATCCTCGGCGTGGGGATCGGCATGGCGACGGCCATGTGGACGGTGTTCAACGCGGTCTTGCTGCGGCCGGTACCGGTGCAGGATGCGGATCGGATACTCCTCCTGCGCGCGCGTGATCAATCGGGAGTCGAGATCGCGTTCGAGCAGAGCGAGATCGAAGACCTTCGCCGGTCGATCCGCACCATGCGCGATGTCGCCGCGATTGTCCACTGGTCGGGACCCGAGGGGATGCCACTGGTCGATGGCGATCACCCGATGGGGCTCGCCCAGATAGTCGTCAGTGGGAACCTGTTCCAGGTGCTGGGCGTAAAACCACTGCTCGGGCGTTTGCTCTTACCGAGTGATGACTGGGCGTCGCATGTCATCGTGTTGAGTTACGGCGCGTGGCGACGCAACTTCAACGGCGATCCGTCGGTGATCGGTCACGTACTGACCGATCCCCACAACCACGCGTTGTACACGATCGTCGGCGTGGCGCCGCCAGGGCTCGAGTATCCGGCGGGCGTCGAAGCCTGGCGCCCCGGTTTCGCGGACAACGTCACGGTGGACGCGATCGCACGCCTCGCACCAGGCGTCACACTCGCGGCCGCTCGGGCAGAGTTTCTCGTGGCGGCACGGTCCATTTTCAACAAGCGTCGATCCTCGATGAGTGTTGGCGGTGTCACGGTGCGCTCGCTGCGCCAGGGTGTTGTCGGCGATGCGCGGCCCGTGGTGATGGTGCTCACGACCGCGGTCGGGCTGCTGTTGCTCATTGCGTGCGTGAACGTCGGCAACTTGCTGCTGCTTCGCGCCGCCGCCCGCGCTCGCGAGATCGCGGTGCGCCGCTCGCTCGGTGCCACGTATGGGGATATCGTGCGGCAGCTCCTGACCGAGTGCCTCCTGCTCGCCGCCGGTGGTGGCGTCCTCGGACTCGGCGTTGGCGAGCTCGCGCGCCGGGCGTTCGTTGCCATGGAGCCGTACCAACTGCCGCGCCTGGATCTCGTCCGCTTCTCAGCCGCTCCGATCGCCGCAACGGCGACGTTGGCTCTGCTCACGGTGCTCGTGTTCGGCATACTCCCGTCGCTCACGGCGGCCAACCGACACCTCCGTTTGGACGAGCGCGCCGGGACAACGACGCGGCGGCGCCGGCGCGTGCGGCAGTGGCTGGTCGCATCGCAAGTCGCGCTCGCGCTCGTGATGCTCTCGGGGGCCGCGCTCCTTCTCGAGAGCCTCGAGCGACTGCAACACCTCGACCTCGGCTTCAATACAGATCACCTCACGTTCGCCTACTTCGTTGTGCCGACGGCGCATGACACGATGCCCTGGAAGATCCAAATGGGCGATGCGATCATGGCCCGTCTCCGGACGATCCCGGGTGTCACGTCTGTGACGCCGACGGTTTTCGGCCCCTTGGCCGGGTCGGGCATGTGGACGGCCTCGTGGGATGCCGAAGGTCAAACCGCATCCGACAGCGCCACGAGTCCCACCACCGCGATCGAGACCGCGGGCCCGGATTACTTCCGCGTGCTCGGCATACCCATCCTGCGTGGTCGCACGTTCCTGGACACGGATCGTGACAGCATGCCTCCCGTCGTCATTCTGAGTGAGGCGGCCGCGCGTCGCTACTGGCATGGTCAGGATCCAGTCGGCAAGCGCATGCGGGTTCGAGGCGGTGTCCGTCGGTGGACGGTCGTTGGCGTGGTCGGCGACACGCATTTCCGCGAGATGCGCCAATCCATACCGATGGTCTACCTGTCCTGGCGCCAGTCCTTTTGGCAGGGTACTCTCGCGATGCGCTCGACCGGCATCGTGTCGCGGGCCGCGGTCAACCACGCGGTCGCGGATGTCGATCCGAGCCTGACGCTGTGGTCGGTGTACACCATGAATGAGGTGCTCGACGGCGAATACGCGGCACCACGACTGAACACATTGCTGCTCTCGATGTTCGGCCTCGTCGCGCTGGCGCTGGCCGCGATCGGCCTCTATGGCGTCATGGCGTCGGCCGTGCGCGAACAGACTCGCGAGATCGGCGTGCGCATGGCACTGGGAGCCACGCCCAGCCGTGTGCGCGCCGACGTGCTGCGTCGCGCCTTGCTCGTGTGCCTCGGGGGCGCCGTGGTGGGTATCGGCCTGGCACTGGCCGCCTCTCGCGTGATCGCCTCGTTGCTCTTCGAGGTGAGCCCGACGGATCCGGTCGCGCTCATCGGCGCCTGCGTGCTCTTGCTCACCGTCGCGGCGATCGCCGCATACGTGCCAGCCTCTCTCGCAAGCCGTGTCGATCCAGCGCGCGCGCTCCAGGCGGACTAGGTATCACGGGTGAACTGAGATTTGCTCCCTCAGGTTGTCCAGGTACACCTGCGTCACGACGTCGCGGAAGAAGGTGTCGGGCAGTCCGACGAGCTGGGAGTTGACCAACACGACCAGCTCCATATCATCCGGCAAGAAGTACGCGAGGGACTGTTCATCCTGGCCGCTCGCGTTATGCCAATCGCCGTTCTTGCAATAGACCATACCGGCGAGCGTCTGTAGCCCGACTTGAAGCGTCAGCTTATCCGGCGGCGCACACTTCCAGGTCACGAACGGATCCACGCCGAACATGTTCTCCAGCATCGACTGGGCGGCAGCGGGCGTGAGGATGCGGCCACCGCGACGGAATTCGCCCATCACATCCAGCAACTGATTGACGGACAGATGCCAGCCGTCGCCGCCACAGCTTTCCCGCAGGTCGCCCGAGTTCCACCCGTTCCCGGAATCAGCGGGTCCCACATAGGCCAATGCACCCGCGGCCGGATGTTCCAGCGTCGCCCCGACCACGCCGGCGGGCTGGAAGACTCGGGCCTGCATGTACGCTTCATAGCTGAGGATCGTCACCCAGTCCCAGATCCAGTCATTCAAATCCCACCCGAAGCTCGACGTGTAGAACGAGCCCTTGTTGATGTTGCCATTGATGATCGCGAGGAGAATCCGACTCAAGGCAAAGTTGACGTTCTCATAGCAGTAGGCAGGTATGTGTAGATGTGCGCGTCCGGCGAGATGTTGTGATCACTCAATAGCCGCGTCATCGCCATCGCGGTCACGAGCTTGCTGACGCTGGCCACGTGCTGCTGCACGCCGAGTGTCCACCGCTCGGTGCCGTCTTTCGGCAGTTTGGCGTCCTGCCACACGCTCGAGTACACGACCTGGCCGCTCTGGCGCAATTGCGCCGCGTAGCCGGCCACGGTGCCCTGCAAGTAGCCTTCGAGCTCGGTACCGAATGACGCGACGTCGAGATAATACGGCAAGCCGACGATCGGCACCGTCGGCTCGAACAGCACCCTGCTGTCTTCGGATCCGTGATCCGAAAACGCGGGCTCGCGATGCGGCGGTCGAATGGCGCGCGAGCGAATCGTCTGCGCATCGACCGCCACACCTTTCACGTTCTCCGCGAGAAACCGCTCCAGCTCCTCGTCAGGTGTCATTGCCATCTATCTTAACGACGATGGCCATGCGCTGTCAGTGTGACGCGGCGATCTCCGTTCCGTCCGACCACTGACCCACGGGAACGTTGAACTCGATCACCGGCGCTGGATCCCAGGACACGAAATAGTTCGGGTCGTCCTGGAGTACGCCGTTGCGTGGAAGCTCGAACATCACGTGGGCCAGGTTATGGTCACCTCGATCGGTCAGATACGCTTCCTTGGACATCATGTAGGCCATGGAACCTGTCTCCGGCACACCCAACTCTTTCTTGGCGACTGCCGTCCTGATCGCCTCGACGATTTGGGCTTTCGAGGCGCCAGCCAGTGCCATCCCGGTCTCTTTCACGGCATAGGGCCAGAGGGACCGCACGGCGGGCGGATTCCAGCATGTGGGGCTCCGATTTTTTGGACTCCAAAACTCCGGGTTGTTCAACGGCCCCGCAAACGCTCTGCCCACCACACAGAGGTAACCGTTCGTGCCTTTGACCGCGGTTTCGTAGTTCTTCTGTCCCAGCACCAAGATCTCGGCATCGCGTGAGATCGACGCAGGGGCCGCGGTGCGTGCCAGTGCTATTTCCGCATCACGGTCCATGCGGTATTGCTCGATCGGAGCCATGGTGGGATACCGCGATTTGAGATCCTGCGCCTTTGTGTCCTGTGCCTGAATCGGCCACGCGCCGCCCAACACGGCGACCAGCACCACGTTTCGGAGCATCGGCTGTCCCCTGTTGATGTGAACTTGGCAATGGGTGCTCCCGAATGCGCAAAAGGTTGGAGCTTCGGCCGGTCCACACAAAAATCACACACTTCGACCACATCAGAGGGTTACTGGGCAGACGCCTTGGCGGCCCGTTCGATCAAACGCGCCACGGCGTCGGGCTTGGCAACGTAGACCGCGTGCCTGGCGGGAACCTCGATCGTTTCGCTGCCGGCCCGCTTGGCCATTGTGCGCTCGAGATCGGGATTGATGTTGTGGTCGCGAGTCGCGATCAGCGGCCAACATCGCCTGGGAATGGGCCATGAAATTCGCCTGGGACGACGGGAGGTCGGCGGCGAAATCGGCGGGGAACGCGGCCGGGTCGGGGATGAACGCGGCTATGTAGACGAGGCCGACGACATTCGGCGCGTTGCCCGCTTCGGTGATGACCACCCCGGCGGATAGTCATTACACGCGTACCGGAGGAGGTCGGGGTCCACTTCACTTAGTCGGCATAGCGTGGCCCTTCGATTTCACAACGCTCAGTGAGACCGATGACGGAGCCCACGCCGGACCGTTAAGCCACGCGAAGGGAAGAATCATCGCCTGTCCCGATGCCACGTTGATCACATCGATGCGCGCGGTGCTCGAGTTGAACGCGGCGATCCACTGTCCGTCTGGCGACCAGTCGAAGCCCGCCAAATACTGCGCCGTGGTGAGCACGCGATTTCCCGTGCCATCCGCGTTCACGATGGCGATCGGGCCCGAGCATGTTCCCGATAGATACGCGATCTGGTTGGAGCTCGGCGACCATTCCGGCGACCACGCGTTGAGCCCCAGGCTCGTGACGGCACCGGTTGCGACGGTCAGCACGCGCAAATCGGTTGAACCCCCACCATGATCCGCTACGTATGCGACCGAGTTCCCGTCGGGCGACACCGTCGGCCAAATGTCGAAGTCGGGCATCTGCGTGACGAGACTGTCGTTCGCCGTCCCATCGGGATGCACACGGTACAACGCCGACGACGAACCAAACGACCCGAGGACCAGTGAGTAGTAGATCCACGCCCCGTCGCGCGAGTAGTCCGTGAACTCCAAGGTGCCACTCGCGTTCACGACCGTGGTGACATTGCCATTGAGATCGGTCTTCTGCAACAAGCCGCTGGTGCTGCCCAGGCAAACCGGTATGCCGCCCGCTTGATCGAACTCAATCGTTGTGCCGGACGGCGACCACTTGAGCGTGCCGGCGCCGACCGTTGATGCGAGTGTGCGAAGGCCCGTTCCGTCGGTGTTGAACACTACGATCCCATTGGGACCTGAAGCCGCCAGAACGCCCTTCGGGACCGCGCTGATTTGCGTCGTATCGCGCAGAGTCCCAGCTGCGCCACCGATCACCGCTATACCCAGGGCGGTCATGGTGACCGTGGAGCCGGACAGCGTCGCAGGACCAGAGATCACTCGATACGACACGGCCCCCGGTAGTGGATTCCCAAATTGATCGACGACGACTGTGCGGTATGCGACCGTGCCTCCGACATTCACGGCGGTATCGAAGGGAGCAGCCTGCAGCCGGGCTGGTTGTCCCGGCTGCGTAGTGAAGACCGCGGTATCCACGTAGCCGAGGGCTGGCACGCTTACTACGACGTGCCCCTGCTCGGCCACCGTGCTCAATCGGATGCCCACGGTCGCCTCCCCGGACGCGTTCGTCGTCTCAGCGACGACGCCCACGGCCGTCTGGGTCGAACCGTGTGGCTCGAGGTACGCCTCCCAGTGACCCGTGCTATCCGTCATTGGAAAGAACTGCATGACCTGGCCTGCCACGGACTGCCCAGCCGGTACCTTGTTGATGCGTGCAACCAGGTTTTGAGGCAGGGTGGCGAGGATCGTGTCCGTCTGGTGATCGCCGTCGACGAACGAGATTGGCCTGGAGCTCGGGCCGGTGCTGTTGCCGCACGCAACGGTTGCAACGAGCAGCGCAACGAGACTCATACGGGGACGCACGCGGTCCTCCGGGCATATGCAGTTAGCGGGCTCTGCCTTTTGGCTCCAAGATACATCCGGCGCCAAGGTTAACAAGGCGAGGGCGAGATTCGAACCCTTTGGGGGACCACCGTCACTTAGAGATGTGTGCCTTTCTCTACGCGCGACCGTGACGCTGTGAGCAACGATCTCGCGCTCGTTCGGGAGTTCTGGCGAACGCGCGGCGAGGAACCTTTTCGAGCGCTCTACCGAGCGCACACTCCGGGACTCTTCGTCCTCGCTCTGCGGTTGACGGGCGGCGATGACACGGAGGCCGAGGACCTGGTGCAAGAGTGTTGGATCCGCGCGGTACGCTCGCTGGACGCGTTCCGCGGCGCGGGCACCTTCCGGTCCTGGCTCCACGGCATACTCGTGAACGTGCGGCGGGAGCGCGTTCGGGCCGATTGGCGATTCGTCGACGCGCCGGATTTCGACCCTCTCGCGCCCGAGATGGCGTTCCACACGGCGCTCGACTTGGACCTCGCCGTCGCCGCATTGCCCGACGGCGCGCGCGACGTGTTCGTCCTGCACGACGTCTATGGATATACGCACGTGGAGATTGGAAGGCTCCTCGGCATCATGGCTGGGACGTCGAAGAGTCAACTCAACCGAGCCCGGGCGCTCATCCGGCAGCGTGTAGAAAGGACTGAGGATTGATCATGCATCGAGAGCCGACACCTGCGCTCGAGGAGCGCGTCGTACGGGCGCTCACCGCTGCGGGGCTCATCCGTCGCAAGCGATGGCCGCGGATCTGGATGACGGCGGCCGCCGTCACCCTCGCCGCGGCCGTTGTCCTATCGGCGTTGCATTTGGGCCGCGGAAAGGCTCCCGGTGAACCCTACGTCATGCTGTTGTACGAAGACTCCACCTTCCAGTTGGCAGCGCCGGGCCACCTCGCCGGGCGGCGGGCCGAATACGCGCGATGGGCCGACAGTCTCTATCGGCGCGGCGAGTTGGATCTCGGCGGGCGTGTCGGAGGGGCCGGGCCTATCACGGGGATGTTCATCATTCGCGCGGCGACGGACGCTGACGCCGCGAAACTCGCCGCTTCATGCCCGCACATCAAATACGGTGGTCATATCGAGGTACGACGCTTCTTCGAGTAGTACCTCGATATGACCGCCGGCGTTACTCGCAGACCGGCGCGTAGTGGTTATTCCGCGCGTCGCGTTCGGGCTTCGGGATGTTCTCCTGTGATGTGTGTAAGTCCGCCGCTCCCCAGGTCGTCAGGTCCTGGAGAATGAGACCATAGTCGCGGATCGCGGCGATCTGGTCGCCGGTGTTGTCGCCCATGAGTGAAGGGATCATCTCCTTCATCAGGAAGTCGCGAACGTGCACGTAGTCGGTCGCGGCGAGTGGGAGCCCGCTGGACAGTCCACCGACGACCGTGCGAACGTTGTCCACGATCGATGCCGCCTTGGCGTAGGAGCCGGTACCGAGATACGCCCGCGCGAGCAGAAACTGCAGCTCGACGTTCCGGATGATCGGTATCGGAGTCGACAAGCCAATGTTGTTGGCGTATATGTAACTCGACGCCACGCCAGTGATATTCGTCGGCAGCGCCGCCGCCGGTGCGAATTTCGCCAGGAACCGCTGGTCGTTGACCGTATCGATCTGTTGCGCCGCGCTTTCCAACGCGTAGTCGTCCCCACCAATGCCGAAGATCGGGTTGGAGAGATCGTTCGCGGCGCTCGAGAATGTATGAAACACTCCGGCGTCGTTGTAGTTCACCGCTTCCCCGGCGTTGAGCGTCGGCGAGTACAGGTTTGATGCCGTGATATCGGTGATCGCCGAGTCGAGCTGATTCAGGTCCGGCGCGCCGGCGGAGGACGGCGTTGGGCGGGTCCCGCCAGGTCCGTTGGCGACCGCGTACGCGAGCTCGACCCGCGAGCGTCCGCGGAGCGCGAGCACCAGGTTCATCCAACCGCCGGGCGTGTTGCCGATCGCGTTGAAGCCCGGCGGGATCGACAGCGCGGAGAACTCCGACCCTGGCACACCCATGACGGTTTTCGGTCCGGCGGCCGTGAAGTCCGCTTGTGCGGAGTCGAGCATCGCGATGATCGCGCGCCATGCATCCCGGGCGCAGATGATCGGGGCGAGATTGCCCGAGACCGGGCCACCCACATTGTTGATCGCGATGCCGACCGTGTCGTGCGCCAACAGCACGTACATGTAGTTGAGTGCCTTCCACGTTTCCATCGAGCCCTGGAGGGCTTTGATGTTCGCCGTGGGAATCGCGGCCCCATTGTTCGTGAGGGTCGGCAGCACGGCGATGATGGAGTCCGCGTCTTTGATGGCCTGGTACTCTTCATTCCAGACCAACGCACCGAAGTTGTCGATATCGAGCGGGAGCTCACCGGTCAGCTCGGTGACAAAGCGGTCCTCGGACGGTGTAAAATAGGCCGAGGTTCGGGCGAACCCCTCCATCGACTCATGAAAGAAAACAATATTGACGCGGGTCTCGCTGAAGGCACCCGTCATCTCGCTTTGCAACGCCGAGACGGAGTGATTGAATCCCGTCGGCACGTTGTAATCGGGCACGAGCGATTCGTTACAGGCGGCGACGACCAGGCCCGAGCCGAGTATCGTCAGTGTTTTATATATGCGCATGGATCAGAATCCCAGGTCGAGGGCGACGAAGTAGGACCGGCTCGGCGGATAGGGCGTGACGTCTTGTCCGCGACCCAACTGCTGGATGCCGAAGTTCGAGACTTCGGGGTCGAGGCCCGGGTACTTGGTTATCGTGAACAGGTTGCGGCCCGTCACGACGAGGCTCGCGTGCCGGAGATAGCCCTTGCTGATGACATTGATGAACGACTGCGGGAGATCCCATTTCCCGGTCAGCTCGCGCAGCTTCAGGAACGACGCGTGCTCGACGTATACGGATTGGCCATTCTTGATCTCGGCGAAACGCGCCTTCGTCGCCGCCGTGTCCGCGAAGTTGCCCGCGGCTAATCCCTGGACCGCGCCGGCGAAGGCGTAGTCCCAGTATTGCTGCGTGAGATCGACCACCGACATGCCATCGCGCCAGTCGAAGAAGGCATGGAGGTGGAACGGCCCGTAGTTCAAGTCATTGCCGAAGCCGAGCGTGAGCGCCGGCGCGGCGTTGCCCAACTGGACGAGCGTATTCGTGGCGGCGGAGGACGCCGTGTAACCGTAGATCGCGTTCGCCGACGCGCCCGGTTGCACTTCGTAGCCGCCGAATGGCTGATAGCCGAAGAAGCTGCCGGCTTCGAACGGCGGAATCGGCAGATTGTCGACGCGGTCATAGACGCGCGAGTACACCTCGGACGTGCTCCACGAGAACTTGCCCGCCTGAATCGGCGTCGCGTTGAGCGAGACCTCGAGGCCCTGATTCGTGATCTGCCCGCCGTTCGTCCATCCAGTTGAGTAGCCGGCGGATGGAAGCACCGCCTCCTGCAGGAGCAGGTCCGTGACGCGCTTCTGGAAGACCGTCGCGTTCAACGACATCCGCCCCTTGAACATGGTCAGATCGGCGCCGGTCTCGATGCTGGTGTTGGTCTCCGGTCGCACGTTCGGGTCCCCCTCAGTCGCCGAGAACCCGGTGCTCGCGATTGCGTTGTAGTTCGTCACCTTCGCGGAGTCGAACTTCACGCCATAGATCGGCAGCGTACCCGCCTGGCCATACGCCGCGCGGATCTTGAGCTCGGTGGGGCCCGTCAAGATGCGGAACGAGCCCGCGACCTTCGGATACGGATAGAGCTTGTTGATTTGCCCGTTGTTCGAGCTCCGCTCGGCGTTGACACCACCGGTCAGGGCCAGCCGCTCGTTGAACAGCAGCAGTTGCTCCTGCACGTAGTAGCCGGCATCGTTCGACTCGGTCTGCTGATAAAACGGGCTGATCTGCGCTCCGTTGATAAACGAGTAACCACCAGCCGGCAGACCGGTGCCAACGTCGGCTGTCTGGTAGGTCGCGTCCTTGTCTCGCGTCAGACCGAACGACGTGGTCGCCGAGAGGAGCGTGTTTGGCGTCCAGGTGTGGATCAGGCTGACCGACCAGTTCGTGAGCCGGTCGTAGCCTTGGTTGCTCGTGCTCACGCCGGGGAGTGGGACCAACCCGGAGTGTTCGACCTGGAGGTCGCTGGGTGCGAAGAACTGCGTGTGCTCGTTCACGAAGTCGGCGCCGCCGACGACGGCGAGCTCGAGACTCTGCTTCGTTGCCGTGAACAGCTTCCAGTTGACGGTTCCGCCGAGCGTGGTGCGGTTCACTTCGTCCGGCGTCTGTATATCGCTCGCATCCTGGAAAGCACTGGCGGGGCCAAACGGATTGTTGACATAGCCGTTAGGCCCATGGCAGCTCATGCAGTAGAACGACGGCGTGTACGCCAACACGTCGTACCCTGAGATACCGAAGTTGTCGTTGCCGTTGATGCCGGTCCGGTTCAGCGAGGAGGTATAGGCCAGGTTCGCCGCCACGCGGATCGCCGAGAACAGGGTCTGGTTCACGCTGGCGCGGGCCGACTGCTTGTTGTAGCCAGTGTTGATCTGCGTGCCATTGTCGTACTTCGTGAGACCCGACAGAAAGTAGGTCGTCGTCGACGTGCCGCCACGAATGCTCAGATCGGTCTCGTTGGAGGCCTGCGAGTTGCCATACAGCTGTGACTGCAGGTTGCAGAAGCCGTTGCACTCATTGTAGTTCTGCAACACGTCCGCGTTGCTCATGCCGACCGTTGCGCCGAGCGCGTAGGCCTGGTCCAACGTGAAGCGGCGCGCGTCGAACTCGTGCTCCAGCGAGTAGTGGCCGACTTTTTGGGTGGCGTCTATCTCGGGCTTGGAGACCGAACCCTTCTTTGTCGTGATCACGACCACACCGGCGGCCGCGCGGCTGCCGTAGATCGAGGCCGCCGCGGCGCCTTCCAGTACCTGCATCGACTCGATGTCGTTCGGGTTCAGGTCCGCGATGCGGTTGACCGATTGATCCTGACTGCTCGGCATGACGCTGCCGGCCGCGTTGCTCAGCGCGTTCAAGCCGGTCTGGAACACGGCGTTGGAGACGATGACGCCATCGACGACGTAGAGGGGCTCCGTGTTGCCGTTGATCGATGTGACGCCGCGCACGCTGACCTGCAGACCGCCACCGGGCGCGCCGGAGTTCTGGTCGATCTGCACACCCGCGACTTTGCCTTGCAGCGCATTCTCGACGGTCGCGGTCGGGGCACCGTTGAGTTGGTCACTGGTCACGATCGGGTCGTGCGTCACGGCATTCTTACTCGACGTCGTCGTGGCGACGCCGGTGATCACCTCTTGCTCGAGGTGCAGCACATCCTGTTTGAGGGTAACGGCGTACTCGGTCTGACCCGGTACGAGGGGAACCGTGGCGCCGACGTAGCCGATCCGCCGGATCTCGATCGACTTGGCGTCAGCGGGCACGTTCCGCAGTGTGAATCGGCCGCTGTCCGTGGTGAGCGTGCCGAGCGTGGTTCCGGTCACGGCGATGCGGACCGCGGGGATGGGATACTTGCCGTCCGCATCCGTCACTTGTCCGGTGATGCGCTGTGTTGCTTGGCCGGACGCGCTTCGCGCCAACACAAGCGCAAGCACTACGGCCGTCGCGATAGACGAACGTACTGTCAAAATGCCTCCATCAGATTTTTGGGGAGTCGTACGGTGGTACGGCGGACGCTAGATGATGATGTTGGCCCTCCTTATCGTCGCACTGGCGCTCAGTGCGTATGGGGTGCGTTGACGTCAGTGCCGTCCGACCACTGACCCATGGGAACGTTGAACTCGATCATTGGCACTGGAGCGAACGACGCCGAGAAAATCGGTGAGTCTCTCTGATCCGCGCCCCACGCCGCGGCGTCGATGCTGGGAAGCTCGAACATCAGGTGGGCGAGGTTATGGCCGCCCCGATCGGTCAGGTACGCTTCCTTCGACAGCATGTAGGTCATCGCACCGGACTCCGGCGCACCCAGTTCTTTCTTGGCGAGGGCGCTCTTGATCCCATCGTCGATCTGGGTTTTGGAGTAGCCGGCCAATACCATGCCGGCCTCTTTGAGATAAAAGGGCAGGACCGACCGCGCGGCTGGTGGGTTGAGGCACGCGGGGCTCCGATTTTTTGGATTCCAAAACTCCGGGTTGCTCAACGGCCCCGTCCACGCTCTGCCCACCAAGCAGACGAACCCGTTCTTGCCTTCGACGGCCACCTCGTAGTTCTTCTGCCCCAGCACCAAGACCTGCGCGTCGCGTGATATCGACGCGGGTGCTGCCGTGCGGGCCATCGCGATCTCCGCATCGCGAGCCATCCGATATCGCTCGATGGGCGCCATGCTGGGATATGGCGATTTGACATCCTGCGTCTGTGTGACCTGTCCCTGGATCGACGACGCGGCGATCAACACGGCGCTTCCCCATACGATTGCTTTCACGATCGTCTCCTGTAGTGTGACACTTCGTTCGATAGTCGCTGGACATAGACCAAATGGACATCGCGCGTCGGTGGTTGTGCGGAAAAGTGCATTCGAACCTTTTGGGCGCCGAAGATCACTTCCTACTGAGCAGATGCTACGAAGGAGGGAGCGTGTCGGCGGTGTCCGAGCGAGATCGGGTGCGCGAGATCGTCGAGGGGATTTATCGCGCCGAGTCGCGTCGCGTCCTGGCCACGCTGATCGATCTCCTGGGCGACTTTGATCGCGCCGAGGAAGCGATGCACGATGCGTTCGCGGCGGCGGTGCAGCAGTGGCCGCACGAGGGTATCCCCGCGCACCCCCGTGCGTGGCTGGTATCGGCGGGACGATTCAAGGCCATCGACAAGCTGCGGCGTCGGGCACGCATCGACGCGTCGCTCGCCGAGTTTGCGTGGCGACTGGAACAGGAGGAGACGATCGACGTGGCGGACCGGGACGACGAACCCATCCCGGACGACGAACGCATCCCGGACGACCGGCTGCGGTTGATCTTTACCTGTTGTCATCCGGCGTTGCCGCCGGACGCGCAGATCGCGCTGACGCTCCGCGAAGTCTGCGGCCTCACCACGGAGGAGATCGCCCGCGCGTTCCTCACCAGCGCGCCAACGATGGCGAAGCGCATCGTGCGCGCCAAAGCGAAGATTCGCGACGCGCGCATTCCCTACGCATTGCCATCAGCAACCGATCTGGCCGAACGGTTGGACGTCGTGCTGCACGTGATCTATCTCATGTTCACCGAGGGATACGCGGCATCCTCGGGTGCATCGCTGACGCGGCCGGTTCTGACGGGCGAAGCCATTCGCCTCGGACGACTGCTGGTGGAGCTGCTGCCGGAGCCCGAGGTGCACGCGCTCTTGGCGCTGATGGTACTCCAGGAGTCGCGGTCGAGCGCGCGGATCTCGCCAGAGGGCGAGCTGGTGTCACTCGACGATCAGGACCGCTCGCTCTGGAAACGCGATCTCATCGATGAGGGCGTCGCCCTGGTGGAGCACTCACTCAGGTCCCGCCGGTTCGGCCCCTACACATTGCAGGCCGCGATCGCCGCCGTGCACGCCGAGGCATCGAGCCCGGCCGCGACGGACTGGACGCAAATCGTGGGATTGTACGATGTGCTGCAGCGCGCGAGCCCATCACCGGTCGTGGAACTGAACCGGGCCGTGGCGGTCGCGATGCGCGACACGCCGGCCGCCGGCCTCGCGCTCATCGACGCCATCTTGGCGCGCGGCGATCTTGAAGACTATTACCTCGCGCACGCGGCGCGGGCCGACCTGTGCCGGCGACTCGGCAGAACGGCCGAGGCTCGGGCGTCGTATGCCAAGGCCATTCATCTGGCGCGGACGGAACCGGTGCGACGGTTCTTGGTGAACAGGTCGAATGCCTTGACGCCCCGGCGCGAACCAGGGATCTCCTGATCCAGCGCCCGCCGAGACGCCGAACACCGCGGGACGGTCAGTGCGCAGCGCCGCGCTAAACTGCGAGTCGGTCCATCGGCGAACGTCCTCTACGAAGAACGTCTCGCGTGCCGAGGCGCTCCGGCTCGAAGCCCGGTGAGTACTCATGGAGCCGCGGCATCTCATCGGTCAACCCATGGACGCCGACGATCATTGTGGGCGGTACGTCGGCGTTCTCGAGTAACCGGCCCCACTTCGAGATGCGCTGACCGTCACCGGCGAAGACGACGGCTTCGGGCGGCTCCGGTGGAACGTACACCGTGACCTGCCTTCCGCCGTCGTACTCGAACGTGGCGCTTCATTCGGGGTCGGCTGCTGGAGTCAACTGTAATTAACTTCCACAGAATCATGCACACAGCGCAACTCGCAAAAGACGTCGCATCGGACTCGGCCTTCGCACTCCGGTCGTTCCGCCGCGCTCCCGGCTGGGCCTTCGTCACGCTCCTCACCATTGCGCTGGGGGTCGGCGCCAGCACCGCCGTCTTTAGCGTCGCGGACACGTTTCTCATCCAGCCGCTCCCCTACCGCGACGCGTCGCGCGTGTATGCCGTCTCTCTCGAGGACACGGTCCAGGGGAGAACGTATCGGCGTCCAGTTCCGCCCCACATCACACGCGAATGGCGCCGGAGCGCGCGAACGATCGAAGACGCAGCATCCTACGGCCCGACGACTCGCTCGTTCTTTCACGGCGCCCTCAACGATGTCTACGTTCGGACGACAACGGTCGACGAAGGCTTCCTCGGATTCACCGGCGCTCGACCGGTGATTGGACGCGGGTTTACCCCCGACGAGACGGTGCCGAACGGCCCGCGGTCGTTGCTGATCTCCGAGGGGTTTTGGCGCCGGGAATTCGGCGGCTCACCTGACGTGCTGGGCAAGGCTGTGCGGTTGGCCCAGTGGAGCGATTCAGATTCGCGCTCGTGGACCGTCGTCGGCGTGATGCCGGCGTCGCTGGCTCTGCCAGACTTTCAGAATCAAAGACCCGATATCTGGCTGCCGCTCGTCGACCGGGAAGAGTCGTGGATCTCGGGAGTCGCCGTGCGCCTCAGGCCAGGTCAGTCGCCGCGAGCCGCGAGCGAGGAACTGACCGCCATTCTCGATCGGACAGGCGGCCTCGATCAATACGGATCACTCCATCCACGAGTACGAGTGAGTCGCCCGCAAGACGACCTGACGTTTCGCCAGGCACTGCTCCTCCTGACCGGAGCAGTCGTATTGCTCCTGCTCATTGCCTGCAGCAACGTCTCGCACCTCTTGCTCCAACGCGGCCTGACACGTGAGCGGGAGCTGGCGATTCGCGAGGCGCTTGGAGCGGGGCGCCTTCGGCTGGTTCGCCAACTGGTGACAGAGAGCACCTTGCTGGCGTTGGCCGGTGGCGCCCTCGCCATGGTCGTTGCCTGGGCATCCCTCAATGGATTGATGTGGCTGCGGCCGACCGACGTCCCGGCGCTGTCGTACGTGTCGACTACCCGTGGCGTCGTCCCGATCGCCGCCGCGCTCGCGATTGCCGTGGGGCTCGCGATCGGTGTCCTTGGGGCTATGCACGTCGTACATGGGCACCTCGGACAATCGCTGCGCGCCGGTGCATCGAGCGCCACTCGCAGCCACCGCCGGTTGCGTGCGACACTGGTCGTCGGCCAAATCGGGCTCTCCGCGATCCTTCTGGTCGGAGCGATCCTCCTCATCCGGGCGGTGGTTGACCTCGAACGAGAACGACTCGGGTTTGACCCTCGCGATCTCTATGCCGTGTCATTTGACGAATTGAAACACCCGCGGTCGCTCGAGTCCCAGGCGACATTCGCCGCCACGATCCGTGAGGCGGCGAGACGCACGTTGGGAACGCGGGATGTCACGATTGCCGCGGATCCGTTTTCTGCAATGGGGTACAGCTTCGCTGTCGAGATGCCTGAACACAGAGGAGCCGTGTGGCCCGCGATGTCAATCAAGGAGAACTCCGTTGCACCGGATTATTTCTCGATGCTGCGGATGCCACTGATTGCCGGACGACTATTCGATGACGGCGCGCTCTCGAGCAACGAAGTGATCGTCAGTCGTTCTCTGGCTCACCGCCTCTGGCACGACGACAACGTGATCGGTCGGCAATTTCGTAATGCAACGCCAGGCGGTGGCATCCAACAATGGCAAACGGTGGTTGGCGTCGCTCCAGACATTCTGACCAACCGGCTCGATCGAGAAAGCAAACCCGTCCTGTATCGGTCCTTTCCACACGATGAACCATTGACATCGCTCATTGTGCGGTTGCGTCGAAAAGATGCTCTCGAGTTGCTTCGACGCTTCGCGAAGTCGGTGCAACCGGATCCGCTGGAGTGGGGTGTCCGCGATGTGAACGAGGAGGTTGAACAGTCAACCGCCGAGCCGCGGTTCACGATGGCCGTGCTATTGCTGTTCGCCTTGTGCGGTGTCCTGCTCGCGGCCATCGGTTTGTTCGGAGTGGTGTCCTACACGCTCAGTCAGCGCACTCGGGAAATCGGCGTCCGCATTACGCTCGGCGCGACGCGCCGGGATATCGTCGGGTTGCTCCTTCGTGATGCGCTGAGTGAGGTGGCGCTCGGTACGGGCATAGGATTAGTGGGCGCCCTCGCTGTGACGCGCTTCACTCAGACGTTGGCCTACGGTGTTCATGGCTTCGAACCGATCACGTTCATCCTCGCTGCCGTAGCAGTGCTCCTTGCGTCATCGGTAGCGTGCGCTGGACCGCTCTTCCGCGCGACACGGGTCGATCCAACAGTCGCTATCCGAGGCGAGTAATCGGGCCCACTTGCCAGCTCAGCACGCCGTCATGGGCCGAACGTGACGTTCTGAGGCTGAGTCGGCGCGATCATGATGTGCGCCCAGGGCTTTCCCGGGTACATGAGCCACGGGCCGCCGTCGTTCAACGGCTGGATGGTGAGACCAGTACTCGCGGGTGTCGCATACGGCATGTAGACGACGTAGAGATAGCGCGCGCCCTTGACGCCCGAGTCGCTGACTTGCTCGCGAGGCGCGCCGAGCTGGTAGAGCGCTGTGGGCGTCTTTGGCATCGCCAGCTTGCCGGCGCGAATCTCGTTCGCGCGGACCGAGTCAGCGGAGTCGGACGACAGCCCCTTGGCGCGCAGCTCGCGGCCGCGGGCCATGAATGGCTCGAGTGCCTTGAAGTAGCACGACACGTGGAAGTTCTTGCGCCGCGAGTCGTCCGCGAGGCAGATCAGGTCATTGCTACCGTGGCGCAACGTGACCAGTTTGCCCGCGCTGTCATAGCCCAGGACAGCGGCGCCGGTGCGCAACGTCGACGGCGCCGGGCTCACGGCTTGCGCGATGCGCAGGGCCGGCGATTGGGCACCAACGGGCGCCACCACGAGCAGGCTAAGCGCGAACCAGCTTCTTATACGCGATCCGGTGCGGTTGGTCGGCATCTGTCCCCTTGCACTCGTGGATGTGCGTCGCGAAATCGAGCATCAGCTACCTAGTGATTGCCCGGTCAAGTGGTAGTGCTCAACGGAACACTCTTCGATCAGCTCTGCGTATCCGGGTGGCAACAGTGAGACGCGCCATTCCTGTCCAAAACGTGCCTTGACTGCGTCTGCGTCTGTCCAGATCGAAGCGAAAATGAATTCGTGCTGACTTTCGTTCGCCGGACCGGCAGCGAGATAACCGAGAAAGCCTGGTTGACCGTGTACTACTTGAACTGATGCTGTGGCCAACTTGTCGGCCAAGGCTCTTTCGCATCCCTGCCTCGCACGGGCCCTGAAGACCCTGATGATTGGTACCGAGGGTCGAAGTTCGTACGTGTCATTCTTTGACATGACTTGGCTCCGCTGTTTGCAGCGCCTGCGAAAGATCAGCGGCAAGTTCACCGAGATCCTCGAGTCCGACCGACAGCCGCACCAACCCCATGTCCGCCGTTTCGGCCGGACGATCGTCCTTGCCGTGCCAATCGAGGTCGTTCGGCAGCTCGATCACGGTCTCGACGCCACCCAGGCTGCTGCCGATCTGAATGAGACGCAGACTATTCAGCATCGCTCGTGCGACCGCCTGCCCACCCTTCAGCGAAAATGAGACAACCCCTCCGCCCGCCGACATCTGGCGAGAGGCGACGGCAAAGTCGGGATGTGTCGGCAGGAATGGATAGTGTACGCACTCGACTGCAGGCGAGCGTTGTAGCAGTTGGGCGATCGCCTGAGCCGAGGCGAAAACCCGTTCGGTCCTCACGTGCAGCGTCTTGATCCCGCGCAGCAGCAGCCAGCACGCCTGTGGATCAAGCACGCCGCCGAGCAATCGTTTCATCTCATAGATGGGCTTCAGAACCTCCGCGGCCCCCGCGACGACGCCGCCCATCACATCCATGTGGCCGCCGAGCAGCTTGGTCGCGGAGTGCAGGACGAGGTCCGCGCCCAGGGCCAGCGGCCGCTGGGTTATCGGGGTCGCGAATGTGCTATCCACGAACACCATCACGCCGTGTTCGCGGGCAAGCGCGGACACGGCGGCGATGTCGGTCACCCGAAGCATGGGGTTGGATGGGGTTTCCAAATACACCAATCGGGTGTTCTGGCGAAACGCCGACGCCACGCCCCCCAGATCGCGCACATCGACAAAGGTGACATCGACGCCGCGGCCGCCTTGGAGCCAGCGCAACATCTCCTCCGTCTGGGCGAAGATCTGTTCAGCCGCGATCACATGCGAGCCCGGCGGCAGGTGGGCGAGGAGCGTGGTGCTGATCGCGGCCATCCCGCTGGCGAAGACCAGCGCTGATTCGGCGCCCTCGAGGGCGGCGACTTTCTCCGCGAGCTCTTCTTCGCCCGGATGGCCGAAACGCTGATAAAAGGTCCGCGCACCCTGCTGATACAGCCGGGCATGCTCCTCTACGGACGGCGCGGTGTAGACTGTCCCGCGCACGATCGAGGAGCTCAACGGGCGGTTCTGTCTTTCGCCGTCGAGGTACGTACGCGCGGCCAGAGTCGCTGCCGCCGCGCCCACAGCCCCTTTCTCGCCCACTGATCCTCCACGCTGGATTGCTCGCCATCGACGACACTGGACCTTATACGCGTACGCATCTAGCGTACAGAGACAGCGATATCGAAAATCAACCAGTACAGATGATCCTCGTGCCATGAGCAAGTTCGCGGAACTCGCTGGCCAGATGAGACGGATGATCGAAACCGGGGCGCTGGGTTTCGGCGAGAAGCTGCCGTCCGTGCGCGCGCTCGCGCGGGCGCGCCGGATCAGCATCACCACCGTGATCGAGGCGTATCGCGAGCTCGAAGCAACCGATCTCGTCGAGGCCCGCCCGCGCTCCGGCTACTACGTGACATTCGACCCATCGCGGTCAACCGATCCGCGCGCAAAGCGGCGCGCCCCGCGCGCGCCGGTCGGACTGCAAGCCTACCGCGACCTCATGCCCGAGCTGCTGGCCGAGGGGGATCGAGTCGGCCGCGTGCTGCGCCTCGGCGTGGCGTCCTTTGAACGGAGCCTCCTGCCTCAGATGCGGCTGGCGCAGCTGACGCGGAAGATCCTGAGGACAGCGGGCCCTCGGATATATGAATACGCCGACCCGATCGGGCTGCCGACGCTTCGACGACGGATCGCCGCACTGATGATGGACCGAGGTGTGGCGGCGGCCGCGGGCGATGTGATCGTCACGTCAGGATGTCAGGAAGCCCTGTGGATCGCCCTTCACAGCGTTTGCCGGCCGGGGGATGCGATCGCCATTGAGTCGCCCTGCTACCCGGGCGTTATCAAGGCGATGCAGCTGATGGGCCTCAAGGCCGTGGAGATTCCGACCACGTTCGCTGGATTGGATCTGCAAGCGCTCGAGAACGCGCTGCGCAAACACCAGCTGGCCGCTTGCTATGTCATGCCCAATTGCGCCAACCCGACCGGCCTGGTCTACGCCGAAGAAACCAAGCAGCAGCTCTGCGAGCTCGCCGCTCGGCACGAGCTCCCAATCATAGAAGATGGCGCGAATGGCGATCTCCACTATGCCGCGGCGCCCCTGTCCGCGCTGAAGCATTACGATGAGAGCGATCTGGTTCTCTTCTGTTCGTCCTTCTCCAAGACGGTGGCGCCGGCGTTTCGCATGGGTTGGGTTGCCCCCGGACGCTTTGCGAAAAAAGCCGTGGAGCTCAAATACGCGATCAGCATGGGGACGCCGACGCTACAGCAGCTGGTCATCGACCGCTTCATATCCGAGGGGCATTACAAGCGCGGGCTAGCAACCGCGCGGCGGGTCCTGGGGGCAACCATGGGTCAGCTGTTGCGTTGCATCGACGAAAGCTTTCCCGCTGGCGCCACGTATCATCGACCCTACGGAGGTATGTGCGCCTGGATCGCACTACCAGCTGGCGTCGATGGCGAACGGTTGCGGCGTTTGGCGCTCGAGCGGGGCATCAGCATCGCGTCGGGCCGGATGTTCTCGCCGTCGAGCGCCTACGCCGACCACGTCAGGCTGGGCTGGGGTGGCGTATGGACCCAACAGGTCGAGGCGGCCACGCGCGCCGTGGGGTCAATCGCCAAAGCTCTAGCGCGCGCGGCGTAATCCCGTCGGCAAGTGGCTTCGCGGCGCACTGTTCCCTACATTGGCAGCGATGCTGACGAGGAAAGGTCTCCGCGGTACCGTGGCAACGCTGGTCGCCGGTCTCATTCTCGTTGTGAGCACCAGCGGTCGATCGAACGCCCAAGCAGCACCGGTCTCGGCATCCCGACTCGTCGTCTCGCCGATCGCGCTCCGCCTCGACGTCGGCGGCACCGGAGCGGTCCACGCGACGGCGTACGATCGAAAAGGCGCCACGCTGACCGCCGGTGCGTATTCAGCGACGTTCACGCTCGTGGATACGACCGTTGCGTCAGTGGACGCGCATGGACTCGTGACAGGCCTCAAGGCCGGCTCGACCCGCCTCACGGTGCAGGTCCAGGATCTCCTCCGCGACGTCATCGTACGGGTCGCCCCGGCGAGCACGAAGCGCCGCACCCTCGTCCTCGAAATCGAACCGAACCCGATCCTGCTCCTCCCGACCGAACGAGCGCATCCCACGGTCACGGCGCAGTACGACGATAGCACGCGCGAGATCCTTTCGACCGCCAGCTTGGCGGTCTTTGGGAAGGGCGCGATGCTCGACTCGGCCTCTGGCGACGTCGTCGGAGTGGCGGCTGGGAAAGCCGTGCTGGGCGTGCGATCGGCCGATGGCGTCTCCGTTTCCGTGCCGGTCGACGTCGCGCCGGCCGCGATCGAGAGCGTCGGCGACTCCGCGCTCATCGAGGAGGGGACCGATGATACGGTGCGGATGGTCGTGCCCGCGCAAAAGGGGCGTCCGCTCGCCGGTGGCCTGAGCTGGCACGCGACCGGCGACATCGTGCGTGTCGCGGACTCGACGATCGGGATCGTCCGCGGCGCCGTCGCTGGCACTTCCGAGATCGTCGTCGACGGCTTCGGACTCTCGAAGCACATCCCGGTGCGCGTTTACCCGCACGTCGTGCTCCTCCGTTACCATCCCGACCCGTCGACTCCGTTGCGCCTCGCCGTGGGCGCCGCCCTGACGATGCGGGCGGAGCCGCTCGCGGCCGACTCGTCGCCGATCGCGGCAGCGCCTCCGCGCTGGAGTGTCAGTGATACTACCGTGGTGACGTTCGACGCACGCGCGCGCCGGCTGGTGGCGCATCGCCCGGGTCACGCGACACTCGAATGCCGCTATCCGAACTTTGCCACCACGAGCTGGTCGATCGACGTCGTCGACGGCACGTTTGGCATTGATGGCAGGAGCCCCCGTGCGCTGACCATGGGTGTCACGGCGCAGATCGCGGCCACATACCGCGATGCCCAGCGTGGAGCGCTGGGCGCGCCGGCGACCGTTCATTGGGCATCGACCGATGACGCCGTGGTCACGGTCGACTCAGCGGGTGCCCTGATTCCCCATCGCGTGGGGCGTGCCGTGATCAGCGGCACTGGACCCGCCGGCGCGCGCGATTCGGTGTTGGTGTACGTAACGGGCCGACTGCTCGCGACGCGATGGGTGAGCGAGCACCAGAGCCAACTCGTCACACTAGCGATCGAGCATTCGAAGCCGGTGCCGCTCGCCGACACGAGCCAGATCACCCGCGACGGCGCGTGGTCACCCGATCGGACGCGGATCGCCTACGTCTCGGACGCGCGAACACGAGGGGACAAATGGACGGTGTACGTCGCGGATGCGGACGGCGGACGCGCTCACGCGATCACTGCTCTCAGCGACGGATTCGAGCACCCGGCGTGGTCGCCCGATGGCACGACGATCATTGTCGCACAGGGGCGCATCGGGCACCGGATGCGGCTCGTGACGTTGAGCGCGGATTCAACGACGCAGACGCCGAAACCGATGGGCCGCGACCGGCTCTCGCTCCGCTGGCCGACGTACGACTCAGCCGGCGCTTCTGTCATCGCGTTGGGAGAACATGGCGACGAGCGCCACCTCTATCGGGTGCACGCCAACGACGAGACCGCCATCACGACGGGCCAGGGCGCCGAGTCGCATCCGATTGTGCTCAAAGACGGCTCGTTGGTGTATGTGGCGGACTCCAGCGCTAAGGGTGCCGCGGTGCAAGTGCTGCGCGCATCGGCCGGCGAGGTGCCGTCGGTCATGCTCGACGCGCATCGGCTGCCGGGACTGACCGATCTGGCTGTGTCGTCGGATGGTCAGTTGCTCGTTGTCGTCGTGTCCAAGACCGAGGCCGTCAAAGGCCGCTCTCGGAAGCGCTCGGTACTCTATATAGTAGCGAAGCCCGGCGCCGCGCCCGTCCCGCTCTTACCCGACGACGAGACGGACGACTTCAGCGATCCGGCGTTGTAGCCGCCGGGTCGGCGACGCGCACGGCGACGCTCGACCCTTGGAAAACCACGTTGAGGGCGACGGCGTCGTGGCCGGCGATGAGCGCCGCGGGCGGCGGCCCGAACGTGGCGATGTTCTGAACCGCGGCGCCGAGTGCGTCGTCGTACGCCGCGACGTTCGAGAGCTCGACGGGCGTCACGTGCCGGACGCGTCCATCGGCGCCGATGAGGAGCGCGAAGGTCGCGTGCTCCGATCCTTGCGGCTTGGCGTCTTGCAACGCCTCGCGCGACGCGGTCCGCACAACCGTTGCGACGCTGGCCAAGTAACTCGGGACATCGGTTGCGGCATGAGCCGGCGTGGGTCGGATGGGCGGCGGCTTCGGCGGCGTCACCGCGGCAGGTGTCGCGGGCGCCGGTGCCGGAGTCGCTGCGACCAACGGCACTGCGGCAACCTCGTGGTCTCGCGCCAGGCGCCCGGGTTGCGCCAAGAAAATCCACGCGCCGCCGATGGCCGCCGCCGCTACCACGCCCAAGCCGATCCGGATCGTGATCCGGTGGCGCGAGCGACGCTGCTTCCGCTCGAGCGCGCCCAGCAAGTGGTCGAGGGCATCCTGCATCTCTTGCGCGGTGTGATAGCGGTCCTCGGGCTCCGTACTCAGCGCGCGCTTGATGATCGCGTCCAGTGCGCGCGGCACGCCTTCACGGGCGCGCCGGTTGCGCCGGTTGGGTTTCGCGGTGGTCGCGGACGCGAACGTGCGCCGCCCCGTGATGGCCTCATAGAGGACGCAGCCGAGGGCGTAGACATCGCTCCGCGCATCGACGGCTTCGCCGGCGAGCTGCTCCGGGCTCATGTACTGCGGCGTACCGATGACGAAACCCGTGCGGGTGACCCGCGAATTACTGCCCGCTTCCTCGGCCGCTTTGGAGATGCCGAAGTCGACCACCTTCACGAAGTCCTCGCCAGCGGCCGTGCGCGTCAACATGATGTTGTCGGGCTTGAGGTCGCGGTGCACGATCCCGAGATCGTGCGCGGCCTGCAGCGCGGCCGCCGTGTCTCGTGCGATCCGTACGGCGCGCGGGATATCGAGCCAGATCTCGCGGGCGATCACGGCGCCCAGCGTCTCGCCGTCGATGTACTCCAGGACGATGTAGACGAGACCGTCCAGCGTCTCCTCGAAATCGTACACCGCGGCGACGTTGGGATGCGCGATCCGGCTCGCGTTCCGTGCCTCGGCGTCGAACCGCTTGATCGACTCGGGGTCCCCGACGAGGCTGGGAGACAACACCTTGAGCGCGCTCCGCCGCCGGATGCGCACATGCTCGGCGAGATACACGCGGCCCATGCCGCCCTCGCCCAGCAGGCGCTGGACGCGGAACTTCCCGCCCAAGACCCGGCCGGTGAGATCGACCGCCGGAGCCGGCGCCATCGGATCCGGCCGCAGCGGGCCAACCTCGCCACTATGAGGCGATGACGGGCGGTGGGTCGCTGCCGCGCTGGGTCGCCGCAGCCGGCCGACAGGGACGGCCCGTGTCGCGCCCTCGCGTCCCTCGATTCGCTCGAAGGCGAGCACGACGATCTCGCTCGTGGAATCGTCCCGCATGAACGCCACGATGCTGCCGGCCGCGGTCGGGAGCTCGCCAACCGGTGTGCAATCGGGCCCGAGCACCGCGGCCACCGCCGGTTGCGCGTTGGCCCGCGACCATGCGCCGCGGGGAACGGCTGTCAGCGCCGTACTGCGCCGGCAATGTGAGCAGACCGCGCTCCACGTCGGGAGCCGGTGCGCGCACTGACGACACAGCATATCGCGCGCGGGGACGCTCTCGTCGAGCGTGTCATAGTACGCGACTTCGTACGAATCGAGCGCCGTCGCCCGACTACTGTCGGCGACGCGGTCGACGATGACGAGTCGGAGCGCGAGTTCCGCATCGCGCCGGGATGCGACATATACGGTTCGCTGGCCATCATCCGAGACGCCGAGCTCCCCGCATAGGTCGGCTTCGGCGGCCACCAGGTTTTGCACGGCCGTCCAGAGCGCGCCTTCCGCGGGTGTGGCAACGATCCGATGTGTGCCCGACGACCCGATCATGTCACCACCAATTTGCGCTCCGGAGTCGAGTTGGGCCAGATCACCCGTGCACCGCTCGATATGGCGTCACGCCTGGGACGCTTTCTGTTTGCCGGCATTCACGCGATCGCCAGTCGATCCAGCTCACGTCGAATGAGTTTGGCTTCCGCAATGGAGCTCGCGAGGGCGATGGCGCGGTTGAGTGCATCGCGAGCTTCATCGAGCCTATTGAGCTCTTTGAGTAACGCACCACGCAGCCCGTGCAAGTAGAAGTACGCATCGAGCTCGCGCTTGATGGGATCGATCATCCCGAGTGCAGCCTCAGGACCCCGCAGCTTCCACACGGCCACGGCTCGATTGAGCGTCACCACGGGTGATGGCTGCATCGCTTCGAGCACCTCATACAGCGAGTCGATCTCCTCCCACAACGTGTCTTCGGGTCGGGTCGCCCGGGCATGGAGCGCGGCAATGGCCGCCTGGAGTTGGTAAGGACCCGGGGTTTGGTAGGCGGAGGCTCTTTCCAGTAACAGCCGCCCTTCATGAATGAGCGCCCGATTCCAGCGGCTCCGATCCTGCTCGTCGAGCAAGACAATCTCGCCATTCGCGTCGAAGCGTGCCGGCGCGCGGGACTGCTGAAGCAGCATCAAAGCCAGCAGTCCTAAGACCTCTGGATCGGTTGGGAAGAGGCTCAACAGCAGTCGCCCTAAGCGAATGGCTTCGTCCGCGAGCGCTTCGCGGGCATCGGTGTCCGGAGTGCGACCGTAGCCCTCATTGAAGATGAGGTAGATCATCGTCGAGACTGCCGCGAGTCGCGATCTCCGCTCGGTGGCGCCGGGCGTGTCAAATTCGACGCCAATCTCCGCAATCGCCCGCTTGCCGCGGGTAATCCGCTGCTCCATCGCGGCGGGAGACACGAGGAATGCCCTGGCGATCTGCACGACCGTGAGCCCGGACACGATGCGAAGTGCGAGGGCAATTTGCTGAGTCGCGGGCAAGGTGGGATGCCCGCACATGAACAACAGCCGCAGGATGTCGTCTCCGTAGTGACTCTCGTCGAGGCTTTCCGGAGTGAAGTCGTCGCGGCCGTCCGTGAGGACATCGGCGTCAGGTAAGGGGCCGATGGAGCGGGCACGGCGCTGACTGTCGAGGGCCGCATTGCGCCCGACCATCACGAGCCACGCCGTGGGGTCTCGGGGCGGGCCTTTATGGGGCCAAGTCTGCAGAGCTCGAAGGCAGGCTTCCTGAAAAGCCTCCTCAGCGGTGTCTAGATCGCGGAAGTACCGCAGAAGGGCGGCAATAGCCTTTGGCCGGGCCCCTAAAATCGCTGTATCGATGTGCGCCGGGTCGTGCATTCAAATGTTTTTTCTTGCCATTTGTCGGGAGGGGGATCTTTCGAACGTCCTTGAAGCGAAATCCACTCCAACCAAGAGATGCGTCATGCAAGTCATGGTTTTTGTGAAAGCGACCAAAGACAGTGAACGCGGTGCGCCGCCCGATCCGAAGATGATGGAGGCGATGGACAAGTATAACGAGGCCCTCATCGCCGCCGGCATCGTGAAAGTGATCATGGGCGGCGGACTCAAACCATCCAGCTTTGCCAAACGCGTGCATTTCTCGGACGCGAAGCGCACGGTGACCGATGGTCCATTTGCCGAGACGAAGGACGTGGTCGCGGGATTTGCGCTGTGGGAGGTATCGTCCATCGAAGACGCCATCGAATGGGTGAAGAAGTCCCCCATGCCGACAGGTTCCGACGTTGACATTCGTCCGCTGTTTTCGATGGACGACTTCGAAGGTTGGCAGGGAGAAAGCCAATGAAACGCGATCAAACGACCAGAGCGTTCTTGCGCACCTTCACGCTCGCCGGCGTCTTGATCGCATCCCGGCCTGCAGCCGCACAAGACGCGCAACAGCCGTATACCAAGGCCCCGATCGAACAGTACCTCATGGACCGCGATGCAGAAATCGCACTCGCCAAGAGCGCCGCTCCCGACGCCATCTCGCGCGATGCATCTGTTATGGTCCTGACCCAGCACGGCTACGAAACCGCCGTGCAAGGCAAAAACGGCTGGGTCTGCATCGTTGAACGCGCATGGGGGGCCATGTTCGACAACCCCGAATTTTGGAACCCAAGGGTTCGCGCCGCGGGGTGCCTCAATCCACCGGCCGCACGCTCCGTTCTGCCGTACTCCTACAAGCGCACCGAATTACTCCTGGCCGGCCATTCCAAGCTCGAAGTCATCGCCGCAATAAAAGCGGCAATCGACAAAAAAGAATTGCCCGCCCTCGAGCAGGGAACGGTCTGCTACATGATGTCCAAAACCTCCTACCTCACCGACAACGGTGGCCACAACGGCTCCCACCTGATGTTCTACCAAGCCGATAAGGACGGCGCGACGTGGGGCGCAAACCTGAATAACTCCCCAGTCTTCGCCGTCAACTACTGGTACGTATCTGCCGACCTATATCCACAACTCAAGAGCTTCCCACCACTGGCCGTCTTCCTGGTGGGGGTAGACAAGTGGTCCGACGGCACCCCTGCCCCATCCATGTAAGTACCTATGCCGCTGCTATGGTCGATGCGTCGCGATGTCTGCTTATTTACCTTTCACAACCCGATGCCAACACGTGTCCCCCTCGATAATCCGAATGTTCGTGTCGCAGTCCGGACGCTGCGACTGGTCCTGACGGGCATCTGTCTCTACGCGGTGTTTGCGTTCGTCACCGCGCGCGTGTCTCGGCAGCCCTACTATCAGAACTTTCTCGTCGCGTCGCTGGGGATCGCGGCGGCTATGATCGTCGTGATGCGACTGCTCGGCCCGGCAGCCGGCATGGCTGCCGGCATTGTCGTCGTCCTAGTCCATTTTGGGCTGGCCTGGCTGGGGCTCGTGCTGACGGGCGGTGACACGAGCCGCCTCTGGCGCGATGTCCTCTTAGGAATCGTGGCGACTGTTCTCGTCGGCATCCCTTACGCGGTGTACGTCACTTCCCGCCCGCGCGATACAGGTTCTCGTCGGCCGCCGCCGCTGGTTTGATAGACCCGGCCGGACGCACAGCATCAGTGTGCGCACGCCGATGATTGTCGCGTTCGTCACCGCGGTAGCAGTATCTGATCCGGGCGGTACTGGACCGCCACGAGGCCAGTCGCCGTCCCGATCCCGGCCCCGACCAGGAGATCGCTCGCCCAGTGCTCGTTCTTGTAGACGCGGGCCACATCGACGAGCGATGCGACGGTGTACGCAAGGGGAGTGATCCAGCGCGATGCGTGAGGCAAACGGCGCGCCGACTCGGCGGCCAGCACCGAGGCCATCGCAAAGCCCGCGGTCGCGTGCTCCGACGGGAACGATGCATGGGCGTCGGATCGAAACCCCCCGGCGAACTGGAACGTGCCCGAGTGGTGAATATCCACCGAGGGGCGTGCCCGTCCCGTGACACCGCCCAGCAGCTCCGTCACCACGGTGCTCGCCGCCAATGCCTCACCGCCGTGCAGGCCCAGCGTCGCGATGCCGCGATCATCGGCTAACCATCCACCGGCGTAGAACCCCAACGCCAAGACGAACGTGCCAGGCACACCCACGCCATCGAATCCGTTCGCGCCATCGCGCAAGAACGTGCTCCGCTGCAGGGACGCGCGCTGCGATGCCACGGCGAGCCGAGTATCGAATGGCGACACCACCGCCGCGGCGGCGAAAAACGCCCCGCCGATCGCGGCATCTCGCCAGACCGGCACTGAGGTCGAGTCCTGCGCGGCCGCTCGACCCGCCAAGAGCACCGTGTACACGAAGTCGTGTTTGGCAAAGCTGATCCCGGCGCCCGCCCTCAACGCGTCTGCGCGCCGACGGCGAACACCGGGATCAGGCTGGGAGCGTGACGCAGCGCGTCGCTACTCGGGCTTCGACGCGGACTGAGCTTCCGCCTCAGTGTCGGCCGCGCTTTGCTGTTGCTGCTGCAAATCGTTCGCCGCGGTCGCATCCGGCTGCGCCTGCCCGTCTGGCGTGGGCTTCGCGTCGGCCGGCGGGCTGCCCGGCATGCCGTTCTTTCCGGCGTTATCGGCGAGCTTTCCCAGACCGTCGTCGATCTGCTCGCGGAAATGATTGTGCATGTCCTCGAGATCCGAGAGCTGCACGTGGAGCTGTGTGCCCGGTGCGCAGTCATTCTGCTGACCGGCGCTGACGAGCACCGCCACGGCGTCATTCCTGTCCGGCGCGTCGGCGATGCGCGTGAGCACGTCACCCGACGTCAACGAGCACTCGCTGCCATCGGGAGTCGGTTCGCTGAGCGTCGTCGAGACGATGAACGTGCGAACCGCGGGCTTGAGCGCATCCGGCATCTGTTCGTCCGCCGGTGAGGCTGATGTGATTCCTGGCGCTTGAGGTGGCGCCGGAGCGGGTTGAGCCTCTCCTTGCGGCTGCGCCGACTGAGCCGCCGCGGCGTCACGCTCGGCCTGCAACTCCGCTTTCACTTCGTCGGCAATGGCCTGCTTGACCTCGGGGGTCAGAACGACCTGCCCTGCCGGCTGGGGTGCCGCAGACGATTGATCGTCGCTCGGCGGAGCAGCCGCCTGCGCGGCCGCGGCTTGAGCAGCCGCTTGCTGGTCGGCGGCGATGCGCGCGTCGTACGCCGCCTGCAGATTGGCGGCGATCAGGTAGTCCGTGAGCCAGAACGCGGGAGCCGCGTACACCGGATATGGAGCGAAGTAGTAACCGTAGTAGCCATACCACCCGGCGTGGCGCCAACCCCAACCGTAGTAGACGCGTTCACGCCATGGGGCGTATGCGTATCCGTAGAAACGCGGGCCGTAGTAGTAGTGCGGGACGTAGCCATAGTAGTAGTGGCCACGCCATCCGTACCCGCGATAGACGCTCACGTAGGTTCGGCCGCCGTAGACGTACGTCCGATTCATGTACGGATGACCGTCGCGCATGTACGGGCGCTCGACGTAGCCACGGCCGCCGCCATAGCCGACCACCCGCGAGTGGTCCGGGCGCTCACTCACATAGGTCCGACTGCCGTTGCCGCCATGGCTGATAATCATCCCATGCGCGTGAATCGAGGTCACATGGCCGTTGGCGCCAAGATGGGCGGTCACGCCGCTCCGGGTCGTCACGCTCGTCATGTGGCCGCTCCGGCCATACTCGGCGCGAGAGCCGTCCGTGCGCGTGACGGTCCTGACACTCTCCGTCCGCTCCCCGCCATCGTGCACGATGCCCGTCGTGTGCGTCGTCGTCACGGTATGCGTGATGGCGCCGCCGCGGGGTGCGTTGTGCGTACCGTTAGAGTTCGCGGCCGAGTGGTGTGGGGCACTGGCCTTGGTATTGGCATGCGATGCGTGCGCCGTGGCATGTGCGGCGTTGCCGTTGTTATGCGGTGCACCGCCGGCATTCTTGTCAGGAGCCGCCGTGCGGGCGGGCTCTTTCGCGAACGCCTTCTCCTGTTGGCCGGAGGCTAACGCCGGGACGACGAACAGTAGCGCAGCCGTGAAAAGCGCTCTCGAAAGCATCAGGCCTGCCTCATCGATCGGAGTTTGAAGGAAAGGAACAGACGGATCGGAGATCCGAATTGGCCTTACCTGGATGACGAGCGAGGTCCGGTTCGTGCCACGATTGGGCCGTGTGGGCAGGGCGCTACCAACGGCGGGTGGCGCAACGCGGGGTCGACGAAGGGTCAGTCGAGAACTACCCGTCGCGCTCCATGCGCGCCGTCGTGATATTGGACTCGATGAGAGAACGATGCATGCGCTTATCGATCATTGCGGCCGCGATGTGCGTGGCTGCCCCACTGGGCGCGCAGGATATCGCCGGAACATGGCAGGGCACCCTCTCGGCGTTCGGGTTGCAGTACCGGCAGCTGATCCGGGTCACGAAGGCAGCGGGCGGATGGGCGGTGATCGGATACAGCTTGGACGAGGAGTCTGACGCGGACACCACGTCGAGCATCGTGCTCCACCGGTCGCACGTCACGATCACATCCCGTCCGCAGCCGCCCGAGGACCCCGGTTCGACCTATGAGGGTGAGCTCGACCACGGAGCGCACACACTCACCGGTACATTGTCGCAAGGCGACCAGCATTGGCCGCTCACATTTCGCCACGTCTCGCCCAGGGAGGCGTGGCCTCTGCCGAAACCGCACACGACGCGGTTCGTCGCGGTCGACACCAATGTGAAGCTCGAGGTCCTGGACTGGGGCGGCTCAGGACCTCCCATGGTCTTCCTGGCTGGACTCGGCAACACGGCTCACGTCTTCGATGCGTACGCACCCACGTTCACGCCTCGGTACCACGTCTACGGGATGACACGGCGCGGGTTCGGCAAGTCCAGCGCGCCGACGCCCACCGACAGCAACTACACCGCCACGCGACTCGGTGACGACGTGCTGGCGGTGCTCGACTCGTTGCATCTCGCCAAGCCCGTGCTCGTCGGGCATTCGATTGCCGGGCAGGAGTTGAGCGCGATCGGCTCGAGGCATCCCGACCGGGTCGCGGGGTTGGTGTATCTCGATGCCGGCTACTGGTACGCGTACTACGATAGCGCGGTGGGGAACTACTTCCTGGATCGGGGCGATCTTCAGGACAAATTGCGCCGCTTGAACCTGTCGCTCTCGATACACGATACGAGGGCCATGATTCACGCGCTGCTCGAGAGCGACATGCCGCGCCTCGAAAAGGATCTCCGCGACTGGCTGGAGCAGATCCAGTCCGTGAATGACTCCACGCCCGGGCAGCCGAATGCGGCGATCAGTGACGCCATCCTTTTTGGCGGGGAGAAATTCCATCACGTGCCGGTACCGGCGCTGGCGATCTTCGCGGTCCCGCACGCCAACCCGACTGCCGGCGTCGACTCGGCGACACTGGCACGCGACGAGGCGGCGGACTCGCTCAGTACGTCCCGGCAGGTGAACGCATTCGCGGCCGGGATACCATCGGCGCGCATCGTGCGACTCCCGCACGCGCATCATTTCGTCTTCCGATCGAACGAAGCCGATGTGCTCCGTGAGATGAACGCGTTCCTCGCGACGCTCAGTCCCTGAGGTTAGTTCGGCAATTCAGCGCGCGTCGCGTGGTCGACACGCGCGAGCGAGTCGACGTGGCGCTGTCGCCGTGCGGCGAGCGTCGAGTCCACCCTACGCTGGATGCGAGCCTGGATCTCTTTCGCCTGAGCGTAGGCGGCGCGGTCGCGTTCACGCGTTTCGCGCGACGGCCCGCCAAACGGCAGTCCGATGGGGATGCTGGCTCCCCCTGAAATCGACCGCGGATTGAGCCCCTCGCTATTGCGTTCGGCGAGCGCAGCGAGCGCTTGCGCACGCCACTGCGCGTCGAGTTCTTCTTGTGTCAGGGGCACGGACCTTGGTCGTCCGGCGGCGAACTCGGCACCCAAACTATCACGCACCACTCGGAGTGCCGAGTCGAAGTTCATGGGCTCGGCATCTCGGCGAAAAACAGTCTTTGCGCTGCCGAAAGCCGGCGCGCGGCCGATCGTGCTCCACCACCCTGCGACTCCCGGCGTCAACTCACTGGGGACTGCGGCTTTTGGCCCCGCGAGCGACGGTACTGGCCGCGGTGGCGAGCCAGCGCCGGTGTCGGCCACTACTGACGGCGTCTGCTCTTGGGACTGAACACGCAACCTCGGATGCGCTGGAAGACGAATAGGTGCGACTGGAGAACCCGCAGCACGGGCGATGACATACTCGAGACGCTCCCTCACTTGCCCAGCGTTGTGTACCTGTGCGGGCACTGATTGAGCTACACGACGCGGCCGCAAGGGCGCAAAGACGACCAGGGCAATGCCCACGTTGATGGCAGTTGCCGCCGCGATGCTCGCGACACGTTCATATCGTGAGGCAGGGTCCGAGCGAACGCGCATTGCGGAACTCTATTCGGCACGGGGCGTGGCTATCGGGAATGATAACCATCGGGGCACGCGACTGGCCACTTTCGCGGATCGGGGTCCGGTGACAGATACTATCCCAAGGGTCTCTCGTACGCATCTCCATCGTGCGTAACTCAGTGAAGCCAGTCCCAGCAGCGCGGCTCTCCATGTTGCAAGCACCTCGCGCCGGAGTGGCCGTCATCTTCCGACGTGGCCCCTCGAAGTGGGTTGAGGTGATTCGGTGGGACACACACAATGACCAGTTCGAGCGCGGGGCGTGGTTCAACGGTCGTATCTACGAGAAACGATGCGACTTGTCACCGGATGGCGAGTTGTTGATCTATTTCGCCAGCCGGTTCGCTTCCGTTGATCCAGAGTACACCTGTGCGTGGACAGCGGTCAGTCGACCGCCGTGGCTCAGTGCCTTAGCACTGTGGCCCAAGGGCGACTGTTGGTGGGGCGGCGGATTGTTTCTCAGCAAGCGTCAAGTTTGGCTGAACCATCGACCGGATGAGGCAACGCCGCATCCTCGACACAAGCCGCTCGGGCTTCGACGTGTCGAAGTGAACCCAGATGCCCGGGGAGAAGATGGACCGATCTACTACAAGCGCCTGACGCGCGACGGCTGGGATGTGCGGCAGGAGCTCGAGATTCGTCGCCATGGGAAGCGCATGACTAAGATTCGCTTCGAGACCATCCGACCCGAAGTCCGCGTTCGCCGCCATCCACGACACGCCTTCCAGATTATCAAAGAGGTGCGCGTCGTAGACCTCGACTTCCTCGAGTCATTCGCTGTCGAGGGTCCATCCGGCACGGTTGCTCTGCCGCCAGGTCGCATTAGCTGGGTCGACTGGGATGGCAACGGGCGACTGGTCGTTCTGGTCGATGGCACAATCCGCGTCGCGCCAGTCGCCGATACCGGCATTGTCGACCCGACGCTGCTGCTCGATCTGCGGGACGATAGACCGGAACGCAGACCTTCCCCACCGGACGCTCGGCAGTGGCGATGACGGGATCACAGGATCGCTACGAGACCGTGTACGCATGGCCCGTGTACTGGGATGGGCCTCGCGAAGGTGTCGCCGACTTCGAGGGCCGCCCACACCGCTTCGTCGCGGACTGGAACGCGGCCGAGGACGACTATGCCGATACCTTTTCACTGTATCCGATCGATGCCGCGACGCTTCGCATTGCGGTCGACCAGTGGACTATTTGGCGTCGATGGGTCGCCGCGCGTCGGGCAGGCGCTACGTCCGACGATACGCACCCCGCCTTGCCCGAGGACCGCGAGCGATATGCGGAGCTCGAGAAGGAGTGGACAACGAGTGTAGCGGGCTCGAAGTGAGGTGGCGTTAGGGCTGGCGCGACGTAGCCACCGACTGGTAGGTGGATGGCAGTGGCACGCTGCCCGAACAGGGTACGCTCGACTCCGGGTCGAGGAGACGTATAATGGTTAGCGAGAGGGGCGGCGTGTGCCGCGCTGAAACCTCTCCACCACCGCCGTCGTTGGTAGGCCCGTGAGGCACGACCTCCAGTCGGTCTTTCGCGCGCTCCGGCGCGAGCCCCGCTTCACCGCACTCGCGGTCCTGACGTTCGCGCTCGGGATCAGCGCGGCGACCGCGATTTTCACGGTCGTCAACCGGGTCGTGCTGCAAGCGGTGCCCTACCCGGATCCGTCCCGTATCGTCTACTTCGGCTGGGCATGGAACCGCGGCGCGCACTCGGGTTCCCTGTCCGCGCGCAAATTTCAGTTCTGGCACGACCAGACGCACGTCTTCGACGGCGTCGCGACATTCCGGTCGTTCACCGCCAGCTTCGGGTTCGGCCAGTCCGAGCCCGACATCCAGGGGCTGCGCGTCACCGCCGACTACCTCCGCGTCGTCGGCAGCACTCCGGCGATCGGTCGGTTGTTCTCGGCCGATGAAACGCAGCTTGGGGGACCGCCGGTCGCGATCCTGAGCCACCAGCTGTGGGAAAGCCATTACGGACTCGACCGCGCCGTGCTCAATAAGCAGGTGCGCGTCGACGGCACGTTGTACACGGTCATCGGCGTCATGCCCGCGGGATTCCGCGTAGCCGAGTCCTTCGACCAGCCCCAGATTCTCCTGCCTTTGGTATTCAGCCCGACCGACCTCGAATTCAAAGGCAACGACTATAACGTGGTCGCCCGCCTCGCACCGCACGTGACGCTGGCGCAGGCGCGCGCCGCCGTCGCGGCGGTGATGCCCCGGTTCCGCACCGCGTATCCCGATCTCATCGAGCCGGAAGACGTTGGTGTCATCCTCGCCGACTATCGCGACTTGTTTCTTGGCACCTACGCCACCGCGCTGTGGATCTTGCTCGGGGCCACCGGCTTCGTGCTCCTGCTGACGTGCGCGAACGTGGCGAACCTCTTGCTCGCGCGGGCGATCAAGCGCCGGCGCGAGATCGGGATTCGCTCCGCGCTCGGCGCGACGCAGGGTCGGCTCGTCCGCCTGTTCGTGACCGAGGGCATCGTGATCGCGCTGCTGGCCGCCGTCGTGGGTGTGGCGATGAGCATGTGGGGCCTGCACACCTTGGTGCGACTGGCACCCTCGGTGCTGCGCGGAGGCGAGGAGCCACGACCCGATGCGGTGGTCCTGGCGTTCAGTATCGGGCTCGCGCTCCTGACGGGCACCGTCCTCGGCGCCGTGCACGCCATCCCCACCCTTCGTACCCACAAGTACCAGGGACGCCTCCCCGGCGTGCTGATCGGGGCGGAGTCGGCCTTGGCGATCGTGCTCTTGATCGGCGCGGGACTCCTCATCACGAGCCTCACGCGCATGCTCTCGGTCGATCTGGGATTCCAAGGACCGGCGTGCTCACGGCGACTATTCCGCGCCCGCCCGCGGGGTACGATTCGACGGCTGGAGTCTGGGCGTTCGACCAACGTCTCCTCGCGCGACTGCACACCATCCCCGGCGTCCTCGATGCCGCCAGCGTGTCGGCCCTGCCGTTCAACGGCGGCCTGAACATGCCGGTCACGGTGGAAGGCAAGCCGGATGCGGTGATCGGCGCCGTGTACTGGCGCGTGGTAAGCCCCGGATATTTCCGCACACTCGGCATTGCGCTCGTCAGCGGCCGGGACTTCAGCGAGACGGACCGTGACGGCACGCCGGGCGTGGTCATCGTCAGCAAGTCAGTGGCGAACCAGCTCTGGCCGGGACAGGATCCCATCGGACAACGACTCGACGTTGGCCGGTATCGGGACAAGTCGATGGGCGCCGCGCTCGATGAGCCGCCACGCGAGGTCATCGGCGTCGCCGCGGATACGCGCCAGATCGCTCTCGCCGTCGCGGCACCGCCGTTCGTGTTCTTGCCACAGGCGCAGGTCCTGCCCGGCCTCCTGAGCCTACCGGCATTTGTCGTTCGCTACACGGGCAGGAGCGCGGTCATCGGCCAGGCGATCCACGAGGTCGACCCGCGAATGCCGCAGCCGCGGTATGAGACGGTCGACCAGCTTGTGTCGGGTTCAGTCGAATTCGAACGGCTGATCGCGATGCTCATGGGTCTCTTCGCGGCGCTCGCGCTGATCGTCACGTGCGTCGGGATCTACAGCGTCGCCTCCTACGCGGTCGCGTCGAAAACGCGCGACATCGGCGTTCGCATGGCGCTCGGCGCACCCACGGGCCGAGTCGTGTCCGGAGTCATTCGCGATGGCATGCTGCCTGTCGTGGTCGGTCTGGCCGTGGGCCTCGTCGCGGCGTATATGCTCGTGCACTTGCTTACCAGCCTCATGTACGGCGTCACGCCCCACGATCCCGCCACCCTAGCGATCGTGACCGTGGTGCTCACAGTCGCCGCGCTCCTCGGCAACTGGTTGCCCGCCCGGCGCGCCGCGCGGATCGACCCGCTCATCACGCTCCGAGGGGAGTGACGCCATAGTTCGATCTGCTCAGCTGATCAAAGACGCTGGGCACATCGTCTCCGTTGCCAAAACTAGGATTCCAGCAGCGCCCGTACCTTGTGAGCGTATCTGCGGCTCGACGTGACCACCATTCCTTTTGCCAGTACGATGTCGTAAACCCCATCGAACATGGGACGAATCTCGCTGATGCGGGCACCGTTCACGATGGCCGATTTTCGCACGCGGATGAAGTGCTGTGGCGCCAGCTTCTCTTCCAGGTGTGCCAAGGTTTTCCGCAACAGGTGACTGCCGCTTGCGGTGTGGATGCAGGCATAGTTTCCGGTGGCTTCGATCCACAACACGTCGGAAACGGGAACAAAGAAAATCCGCTTCTTGTCATTCACCACAAAGCGTTCCAACGGGCGGACACTGCGGAGGGATTGGAGCAGTGGTTCGAACCCTCGATTGGCCTCCCTACGCTGTTCGAGCATTTGGCGTGCGTGAATCAGGGCCTTGGCAAATCGCTCCTTATCATACGGTTTCAAGAGATAGTCAACGGCGTGCACTTCGAATGCACGAATGGCGTGCGCATCGTGAGCCGTGACGAAGATATATACGGGCGCGGGACCGTTCCCTGGCTCCACATTCTCGATGACTCCAAAACCATCCAGATCAGGCATCTGCACATCGAGAAAAACGAGGTCGGGATGCAGTTCGTTGATCTGCTCCACCGCGCTGATGCCGTTCGCCGCCTCGCCTATCACTTCAATGCCGTCGTGTTCGGCCAGATAACGACGGATGCCGCGCCGGCCGATCGGTTCGTCATCGACGATGAGGACTCGCGTCGTCATGGGAACTCCTCAGTGGAATGGTGATGATGGCCTCGCAGCCTCGACCGTCGCCCCCGGTAAGTTCCAGCGACGACTCGTCCCCGTAGAGCTGTTTCAAGCGGGACTGGACATTGGTGAGTCCGACGCCGAATCGCAGGCGCGATCCCGATGCCGGACCTGGGCCATCATCGCGGACGCACAGCCACACGCTGCCGTTGTGGAGTTTGGCCGTTATCTCTATCCGACCTGCGGCGGAATCGACGCTGATGCCGTGTTTGATCGCATTCTCAACCAGTGGCTGAAGCGCCAGGCTCGGTACATAGACGTCGAGAAGGTCAGGTGGGACGTGCATGTACACTTTCAAGCGATCATGAAAGCGAGTCAGTTCGATCTCCAGATACTTCCCGACGAACTCGAGCTCGCTCTGCAAGGTGATCTCGTTCTCCCGTCGTTCGAGGGCCATGCGCAGCAAGTCGGCGAGGCTGACGAGCAGATGGCCCGCAGCATTGACGTCCTCCTGCATCAGGATTCCAATGGTATGAAGACTGTTGAATAAAAAGTGCGGATGTAATTGGCTCTTCAGGTTCTCGAGTTCGGCATGGGAGAGCTGCGTCTCCAGTTGCGCCGCTCGCGTTTGGCGCTCCATCGCAGCCTGGTAAAAGTGGATCGACTGATACAGTCCCACGACGACCCAGTACGTCAGTATGCCAGTGACGCTCAACGTTAAAACACTGACTGCGAACGTCGGGAGAAGGCGCAGCACCACAGGATCAGTGAGGCGAAGCACTGACAGCACCAGTCCGCGGCTCAGCAAGTACTCGGTGACAGATGCCAGGGGAGCCATCACGAGCGACGTGACTGTGTGGATCGCGATATGAGGTACAATCCTCGGCCCAGTCAACGGGAACCGTTTGGCCATCCCAATCACAAGCGGGGTGTACGCCGCCCATACGTACCAGTAGAGAAGTTCGACCGCGCTCACGAGCGCCCAGCTGACGTGGAGACCCCCTACCGTCAGCAGCGCGATCGTGCGTAGAGCAAACAACAGCCCTACAATGGTCCACCCACAGAGGACCACAATCCATCTCATCCGTCCGACACGGATCATGGCTGAACCTTCGAAGGAGACATCACTGGAGCTGTGAACGGATCCGTGGCAACAGTACTCGACGGCCAACTCCGACCGCTTGTCTCACAGCGGACACCGCATGTCACTTTTCCCGCAAAGACTGGTTTGTCGCGATATATACTCCGTGAGCAGAAGCATTGCCAAGACGTATCGGTGTTGGAACGACGCTGCAGCCCACAGGGCTTACGAGAGGAGATGAAGCGAATGCAATCGACATTGGCACCTTACATGAATCTGCGCGGCCGCATACTGGTCTCCACGGTGCTGGCGGTCATCGCAACGGCTACAGCGGGGGCGCAAAGTGCTCCTGCCGTCAGTCCCGCAGACGCGCGAAAAGCGATTCAACTCGGTTACGCCGAGTGGACGAAAGCGCGAGTCGCGCTGGACATGAACACGATCGACCGGATGCTGGCTCCGGATTTCTACTTCCAAACTCCCGAAAAAACGGTGACACGGAAGGAGTTTATCGAAAGCATGCCTTCACTGAGGATCACGCGATTTGACGGCAGCGTGCTCACGGTGGAACCCAAAGGCAACGACTGGTCGGTAGTCGTATTTGAGAAGGGAGAGGTCGAGACCAAGGGCAAGGATGGCAAACCGAGCAAGGTCTACATCGTGCTGGTTGCACGGGATGGCTGGAGAAAATCGAGCGACAATCAATGGACCCTCCTATCCTCCGAGCCGCTGGATCAGCAACCGATGGCAAAGAACGAGATGCCGGCGATCGCAAACTGGTAACCGTAATCGCATGAGTGAGCATTTGTTCTCCGATCTGCGGTACGCGGTTCGCGTCCTGCTGAGGTCTCCGGGTTTTTCGTTCATTGTCATCGCCACCCTGGCGCTCGGCATCGGAGCCACCACGGCGATCTATAGCGTCATCGACGCCACGCTGCTGCGCCCGTTGCCGTACCCACATCCCACTGAGCTCGTTCACGTCGAGGACGACCTTCGGGGTACAGGCGAGACGGACGTGGGCATCTCCATCCCTGAGTTCCGAGACCTCGAGAGCTCAGGAATCTTTCAGTCCGTGGCGCTTGCTAGCCCCGGCGCAAGCACGAACCTCACCGGCGGTCAGCAGCCCGAGCGTCTCAGCTTCAAGATTGTTACGCCAAATTACTTCTCGGCCCTCGGTGTCAGCGCCCAGTTGGGTCATGCATTCGATCCGCGCGATGCCACGCCCGGCTTCAATAACCAGGTCGTGATCAGCGATGGGCTGTGGCAGAGAGAATTCGGCGCCGATCCAAACGTCATCGGGAAGACGCTGCGCCTGGACAACGACCCGTATCAGATCATCGGCGTCATGCCGCGCGGGTTTCGCGATCAGGGCGCGACCAGCGACGACCAGAATGTGGAGATGTGGTTGGGAGCGGGCTTTGCCGGCGAGCCGTTTCCGCCGCCGCAGCGCGCAATCCGTCTGGTAGGAGTCACCGCGCGCTTGAACACCCGTCTCTCGACGACGGCCGCGCAAGGGCGCCTCGATGCGCTGGTGGCATCGCTCACAAAACAATATCCGGCCGACTACCCAACCAAGGTTGCCTGGACCGTGCAGTTGATTCCGCTCAGCGAGAGCGTGGTCGCCAGCGTGCACCAATCGCTGATTCTCTTGTTCGGCGCAGTCGGCCTGGTCCTCCTCATCAGTTGTGTCAATGTCGCCAATTTGCTGCTCGCCAGGGCCAGCGCGCGTGGTCGTGAGGTCTCGGTTCGCCTGGCGTTGGGCGCGCAGCGCACGCGCCTCATCCGAGCGCTGCTGACGGAGATTCTCCTGCTGTTCCTGATTGGCGGCATCGCTGGTTTTGCCATCCTCTTCGGCGCCCAGCGTTTCCTGCTGCGACTGGTCCCGGCGAGTCTCCCGCACTTGAACGACATCGGAGTGGGGTGGGGCGTGCTGGGATTTGCGGTGGCCGTCTCCGTCGCCGCCGGAACGATCTGCGGGCTTGCTCCCGCCTGGCTCATGAGCCGTACCGATTTGATTGGGATGCTTCGACAGGACTCCCGCGGCTCCAAGGGGTCCAAGGAACGCTCGCGCGCCCGGCAGATGCTGGTGATCGGTGAATTGGCGCTCTGCTTGGTGCTCATGGTCGCCGCGAGCTTGCTTTTGCACAGTTTTTGGGACCTGTTCAACGTGCGGCCCGGGTTCAATCCGAGCCGCGTGATGGTCGTGCAGAGTTGGGTGCCTCGGCCGAACGATTCCACGGCAGATCCTTATCACACCGCCACGCAGGAAGCGGTCTTGCTGCGCGAGATTCTGCGTCGCAGCCGAAATCTGCCGGGCGTACAAGAAGTGGCCATCAGCAGCGCGGGCGCGCTTCCGCTGGACCACAGCCGGGGCGATCTGGTGCAGCTGGTAATGATTCGCGAAGGCGTCGCGACGAAGGCCGGCGAGGCGCCCGTGATCGGTGGTGCCCTCGTTTCGCCCGAGTACTTCCATCTGTTGAGCATGTCGCCATTACGCGGACGTGGGTTCACCGATCAAGACCTCGAGCAGACGCCCCAGATTGCGGTCATCAATCAGGCCGCGGCTCGCACCTACTGGCCAGGCCAGGATCCGGTGGGCAAACGTGTCCACCTTCAGGACGGTGTGACCGCGAACTGGTCTGGCGCCTGGACCACGATCGTCGGTGTGATTGGGGATGCTCGCACGGAATCCTTGGGCGAAGCGGCCGCTCCACGGATCTACCTCAGCATGTACCAGCGGGCCTTCCAAGCCAGCGTGAACCAGCCGGGCCTCCAAGGCTTGGCCGTCTTTCTTCGCGGACAACTCGATCCCCGCGCCATCCCCGCACAAGTTCGCCAGCAGATTCAGTCCGTCGACCCGGGACTGCCCACTTTCGGTGCCGAGACCATGGATGATGTCGTCTCGGCCTCGCTCTCGGTCAGGCGATTCTCAATGGAAATGGTGGCGTTTTTCGCGGCCACGGCCTTGCTGCTCGCCGGACTTGGCATCTACGGCACGATCTCCTTTGTGGTGAACGAGCAACGGCGTGAGTTCGCCATTCGCCTGGCGCTGGGAGTTCAACGAGGGCAAATTCTCACGATGGTCCTACGGCGGGGACTCAGTCTGGCCGCCGCTGGCGCCGCAATAGGCTTGGTTGGCGCGCTCATCGTCTCCCGCCTCATGGCCGGACTCCTCTACGGTGTGTCGCCGACCGATCTCCCTACCTTCGCTGCCGTCACCCTCGCACTGACTGCTGTCGCGCTGGCCGCCAGTTATTTCCCGGCCCTGCGCGCCATGCACCTCGATCCCATCACCGTTCTCCAATCGGAATGAACTCAACGATAGGCGCCCGGCACCGGACGCCTATCCCGTTCCCGCTTGCTGCCTCTGCTGAGATCGTACGGCGCATCGTTCTTCGCGGCCACCCCTTGCATGTGTGAACGCTGCGGTATATACTGAACCATATGGCTCAGTATTCGACGACCCGACTTGATACTTCGTTCGCCGCGCTCTCGGACGCCACGCGGCGTGGCGTTCTGGAGCAGCTCGGACGAGCCGACGCGTCGATTACGGACCTTGCAGAGAAGTTCCACATGACGCTCACGGGCATCAAGAAGCACGTCGGCGTTCTGGAGCAGGCGGGGTTCGTCGCCACGAAGAAGATCGGGCGCGTGCGGACGTGCCAGCTGGGCCCGCGCCGATTGGAGGAAGAGACGGCGTGGCTCGAGAGGTACCGCCAGCGCTGGGACGAACGCTTCGACGAGTTGAACACGGTTGTCGAGGAACTGACACGAAAGGAGAAGAGCGATGAACGCAAGAATCGAAAGTAAGCCCGGCCCCGTGAAGAACCGCACCACGGTGGAACGGAAGTCGGACCGCGAGGTGGTTGTCACGCGGACCATCAACGGCCCGGCACGCATCGTGTTCGAGGCATTTACCAAGGCCGAGCTGCTCGAGCGTTGGTGGGTGCCCAAGTCGCTGGGCATGACCCTGCTGTCCTGCGAGGTGGATGCTCGTGTCGGAGGCAAGTACCGATTGGTATTCGACCACAGCCCCGAGCCCGCCGCGTTTTTCGGCACGTATGTCGAAGTGAAGCCGTATTCGCGCCTCGCGTGGACCAATGACGAAGGTGGCGAGGGCGGGCCTGTCACCACGGTGACCTTCGAGGAAAAGGGCGGCAAGACGCTGGTGGTCCTGCGCGAGAGCCATCCGTCGAAGGAAGCGCTCGACGCTGCCGGCACCGGAGCAGTCGAGGCAATGGGCGAGACGTTCGATCAGCTGGACGAGCTTCTCGTCGCCCTCGGTGAGAGCGCGGGACAGTAGCGGCGATGCGCCCGAAAATCGACATGCTCACAAGCGACCTCCGGTTCGCGTTTCGCTCGCTGTCGCGCGCGAAGGGTCTCGCGATCACGGTGATCCTCACGCTCGCGCTCGGGATCGGCGCAAACGCCGCCATCTTCACCATCGTCCGCGGCGTGCTCCTCCGTCCGCTCGTCAATCGCGACGAGGGCACACTGATCTATGTTCGACAAAGCCAGCCAGGACTCGGGAGCGAGAACGCGCAGTTCTCGGTTCCCGAGCTCCAGGACATCGAGTCCGGCGTCCATTCCATAACCCAATTCGGCGAGTTCTCGACGATTGCCTTTTCGGTTGTCGGCCTCGGCGCCCCGCGCGAGGTGCGCGCGGGCGTCGTGGGCGGCTCGTATTTCGATGTGATGGGGTTGCATCCGGCCCTCGGGCGGTTGATCGGCCCGCGCGATGACGGCCCGAACGCCCCTGGCGTCGTCGTGCTCACCTATCGGTTCTGGTCGACGACGCTCCACAGCGATCCGTCGGTCCTCGGCAAGACCGTCCGCCTCGGGAGCGGCTCGCTGGGTGCACGGTCGGCGACGATCATCGGCGTGCTCGAACCGTCGATCCCGTATCCCACGGAGACCGAGCTGATCGCCAACATCGTGACGAGCCCGCACCACCTGTCGGCGACGATGGTCACGGGCCGCGTGCACCGCATGACCGAGCTGTTCGGTCGGCTCGCTCCCGGCGCCACGCTCGAGCAAGCGCGCGCCGAGTTGCAGGCGGTCTACGCCGGGATGACGAGCGACCATCGTGAGGCTTACCCGAAAGAGGCCCTGTCAGCAATCAGCGCCGTTGGGCTGCGCGAGCAGATCACGTCCCAGGCAAGACCCATTCTGCTCATTCTGCTCGCCGCCTCAGGGCTCATCTACATCATCGCCTGCTCGAACGTCGCCAACCTGCTCCTCGCCCGCTCCATTCGCCGTGAGAGCGAGCTCGCCGTGCGCGCCGCGCTCGGCGCGAGTGTCGGAGCGCTGCGCCGGACGCTGCTCGTCGAGAGCGTGCTCCTCGCCAGCGCCGGCGCGCTCCTCGGTGTGCTGAGCGCGGATCCCATGGTCGCGATTCTGGCGCGGTACGCATCGCGCTTCACGGTGCGCGCGGTCGATCTCACCGTCGACTCCAGCATGCTGTGGGTCGGCGCCGGGCTCGCGATCGTCGCCGCCGTGCTGCTGGCGTTCGTCCCGCGCCTGCCCTCGTCGCGTTCCTCGCAGAGCATCGCGATCGCCAGTGGCGGCGTGCGCATCACAGGGAGCACGAACCGCCGGCTCCAACTGTTCGCCGTCACGCAGATCGCGGCCTCGTTCGTGTTGCTCGCCGGCGCCAGTACACTCCTCAAGACACTCCTCGATCTGCAACGCTCGCACCCGACGTTCGACACGCACCATGTGCTCGCCATCGATGTCCCGGTCGATGCCTACGGCAAGACGCAAGCGCAGATCCTGGACTTCTATAAGGAAGCGGAGCGCCGCGTGGCGCAGCTCCCCGGCGTCGCGGCGGTCGCCGTGGGCGACGTCGTGCCCTGGCGCGACAACGACTTCTTCTTCGGGATGGAGTTCGCTGGCGAAGGGCACGTGCAGGCTTCGGGCGACAGCCCGCGCGCGGAGTATCGCCCGATCTCGTCCGGATATTTCGCCGCGCTCGGCGTTCCGATCGTCGAGGGACGCGACTTCAATGATATGGATCGCGACACCGTCGAGTCCGTGGTGATCATCAGCAAGAGCGTGGCCGACCGAGTATTCCCCGGTCAGGACCCGATCAATCATCATGTGTGGTGGACCGATCCGGTGAGCCAATTCGGCGGTGCGGGTATGCAGCCGAAACACCGCCGCATCGTCGGCGTCGTCGCGGACATTGACGATGCGCATATCCTTCCCGAGCCCACCATGGCGATCTACGAGCCGATCGCGCAGGTCGGCCTGTTCGGTGGCCGCTTGTTCGTGCGCGCCGGCGGCAATCCGTACACGCTCGTCGCGCCGATCACCCGGTCAATCCGTGCCATGTCCGCCGACCAGCCGATCGAGCACGCGGCCACGCTCGAGGACGTGAAAGCCGAGGTCCTGACACCGGATCGCTTGAACTCTCTCGTGTTCGGCGGATTCGCGATCGTCGCGCTGGCGATCGCCGTCGTCGGTGTCGCCGGTGTGCTCGCGTTCTCCGTCAGCGCGCGCACCCGGGAGTTCGGCATCCGACTGGCCATTGGCTCGCAGTCGAGCCGACTGCTCGTGGGCGTCATGCGCGAAGCCGCGGTGATGGCCACAGCCGGCATTATCGCCGGCGTCGCTTGCGGCTACATCCTGGCGCGTCTCCTGGGCAACGGGTTGCTCGACATCAAAGCGCCGAGTGCGCTTCCGACTGTCGCCTCGGCGCTCGTCCTCCTCGTGGCGGCGATCGCTGCCTCGGCCCTCCCGGCCATGCGGGTCGCGCGCATCGACGTGCTGCAGGCCTTGCGGGCGGAGTAAGTGCCGATGACGCGAAACGCCCACCCGGCGCGGGTGGGCGAAGTCGTGTCGTGCGTGGGATAACCGATAACTCGGCGACGAACGCGCCGTCCCATCGCACGGCGTCGGCGGCCGATAACAGATCGGGCCTTGCTGACTCGTATGAGCGGGCGACGCATCACCGTCGTCCGCCTAGCGCAGACGAGTGAGGGTGAGTGGCACGCCGTCGAGATGTTGTGCTGGCGTGATGCCCAAGGCTCTCGCCAGAGTCGGCGCGATATCCACGGTGCTCGCCGGATCGGTGCGCCGTTCGGCTCTCCAGAGTCCCCAGAAGATGATCGGGACCCGACGATCATAATCCCAGGGAGTGCCGTGCTGCGCCGGATCGTGCCGTGGCGGACCGTCTCGCTCGACGAGCGGATTGAAGGCGAAGAGAATGTCGGCGGATCGTCCGGGCGCCGCCGCGAACTTCAGCCGATAGCGCAGATCCTCCTCGCGCGGATCGTCGAAGCGGCGTTCGGGGAGCGCGCGAAGTTCCTCGAGCGACGCCGCGTCGGCGACCTCCGGCATCGTTCGCACGATGGACGTGATCCGGTCGATGACGTCTCGGACATCACCGAGGGTTGCCGCGACCTGGTGGTCGACGGTGATGTGTTCGTCGCCGTCACGCACGAGTGGCTGGTCGGTGCCGAGCTCCCGCTGCACGCGCGCCTGCAGCTCCTTCATCCACGCGTCGACATCGACCCGCCGCGCCGGAACGCCCTGACTCCTCAGTCGCTCGGCGAAATCCAGACCGCCGTGATCGGCACTGAGCACGACGACGACTCGCTTCCCGTTGTGCTGGGCTCTGTCGAGGAAGAGGCCGAGCCGCCGATCCAGCCGACGAATGAGATCCTGCATTTCTGGTCCGGCGTTGCCGAACGCGTGTTCGGCCGCGTTCGTGGCCGACAGTCCGAGGCAGAGGAGATCGGGATGCGGGCCGTCGCCAAGGTGTTCGTGCGAGATCAAGGCTTCGGCGGCATCGAAGATGTCATCGTCCCAGAACGGCGAGGCCCGATATCGGTTCCAGAAGCCGCCGTCCTGGGTCTCATTGAGCACGAAGCCGGGTTTCGGGGCATCCGGAAATCCCTGCGTCTGGATCAGCCGTGGGAGGCGACTCACGATCGGCACGCCCGTGATGTCGGCTTTCCATTCTCCCGGATAGGTGAGTCCATCGGACGGGCCGATGGGCACCCAGGTGAGCGTCTCGGTGCGCAGACGCCGCATGAGCCTCGCATTGACGGCCACCAGCCATGGTGGGATCGCCGGCGCGTACGCCGTCGATGTCGTGAAGCCAAATCCTTCCTGGAACCAGTACACGCCATCGGTCTCGGGGCCGGCCATCATGATCGCCGACCGATCCTTGCCCGCTACCGCAAAGACTCTGCTGCCCGGGATTTGGTCTTTGAGCCAGGTACCGAACGTGGTCCCCCGAAATTGCACGTCACTCGATCCAGGCGTGCCTGGCGGCACACCGATGGTGCTGACGTGGTCGTCTTGGACGCAGTAGATCGGCGTGCCGGTGATCGAGTCGGTCCAGCTATTGGTGCCTATTCCGGTGGACGAGGGATGTCGTCCGGAGAGCAACGTGGAGTGACCAGGGCACGTTTCGGTGAATGCGTGCTCCTGGTACGCATTCTCGAAGACCGCGCCTTCTCTGAGGATGCGCCCCAATCCTCCCGGGAGATGGTCTGTGTAGCGGTCCATGATCTCGCCGGACAGCATGTCGACCGAGATCACGATGATGAGATTCGGTGGGCGATCCGGCACTTGTGTCATGAGCGACAACGCGGCGAGTACGGCGATCTCAGGCAAAGCCAAGGCTGCTCCGACCGTTTGGGTAGGAAGGACCTCAGGCTTTTTATGCCGTAAGTTGTGCGGCTCATCGCGAGCCGGTGGTGTCGCTCGGTCACGGACCCAATCGCGATGATTGGCGGAACCCTAGACACATTCGCGAATTGTTGGTGCCGGATTATACGGTTGATCCGGCCGAGCGCCAAGCCCGCGTCCCGGAGCCTCTGAGAAACGCACATAGTCGCGCTTTCCTCGCGAGCAGGCACCACCGCGACAGTGCGCGCAGATGCCGTCGCATCGCCTCATCGCGACCCACCAGACGGCCGGCGTACCGCGGCCCCGTTTAGAGCAGCAGAGCTAATACTTCCACTGCGGCAGATAGAGCAGCTGCTGAGCACTCCGGCTCGCCACATCGACTGTCCAGAGCCCCTGCCAACGCGCAAAGACGAGATGTCGCGCGTCCGGCGACCATCCAATCGGGCCTACGGGGAAATCGCCCCGATCATAGCGCGACGCCGTCCAGATCAATTGATGGTCGCGGCCATCTGGACGAATTACCCACAAGGACGTCGCCGTCTCACTCTTCCAATCAGGGCGGTTAGAAGCATTGTCACGTAATGAAAGTCTGCACGCGCGCTGTCTGGCGCGGGCGATGTCGCAGACACATGTTTGAGGCCCCATGCGCTGCACTCTGGGCCTGCTGCTCTCGCTCCTCACATTCGGCTGCGCCGCTCATCACGCGCAGCCCGCCGGCAACATCATGTTCGGCAACCTCACGGTGCCCGGCAACGAGGAGGCGAGGCCGTGGATGCCGCTCATGCCCGGGGACCCGCACGCATTCACCCCGCCGAGTTTCGCGATCGATCACCAGACGATCCACATCGCGTTCGACCTCGACCAGCACGCGGTAGTCGGCGCGACGGACATTCGCGTGCGAGCTCTGCGCGGGCCGCTCGATCGCATCGAGCTCGATGCGATGAAGCTCGCGATCGCGTCGGTGCAAGACGCGTCGGGTCGCGAGCGCAAGTACGACGCATCGCCCACAGTCTTGGTCGTTGGGCTCGCGACGCCACTCCCCGCAGGCGACACCGCGACGATTCGCATCACCTACTCGGTGGTGAGGCCACGGGCCGGGGTCTACTACGCCAATCACCCGCGCGTCGTGTGGACGCAAGGACGACTGGAAGACAATCGCTTCTGGGTGCCGACCCAACTTGGCCCGAGCGCTCGCGCGAAATGGGATGTCTTCGTCACGACCGAGGCCGACCAGCGCGCATTCTCCAACGGCCGCCTCGTGGGGTCGCGACCCGTCGCCGGCGGCGTCGAGTGGCACTGGGCGCAGGAGTCGGCGATTCCACTCGAGTACCTGACGATCGCCGTCGGGCCGTACGAGACCGTCTGGGATTCGGCGGGATCGACCAAGCTCCAGTACTGGACCTATCTCGATTCGGTGGCCGAGGCGCGCGAAGGGTTCGCCGTCACTCCGCGGCTGGTCGCGTGCATGGAGCGCAAGCTCAACGCACCGCTGCCCGCTCGCTCGCTCGCCCAGGCCGTCGTGCCGAATTTCATTTTCTGGGACTGGCTCGAAGCATGGCGCCCGATCATTGTCGCCAGTGTGCAGGACGATCGGCTGATCTTCGCCGATTCGCACCACTTTCCAGAAGAGAGCCGCGAGATGGGGATCGGGCGCATGGTGGCGCAGGAGTGGTTCGGCAAATCGGTGTCGCCGCACGACTGGTCCGAGCTTTGGCTCTCCGATGGGCTCATGAGCTTCATGGCCCAAGTGTGCTCCGAGGAATCCAATCCGCCCGAGGCGGTTGCGACGATCCGTCAATGGTCGAACATCACGGTCACGGTCGCGGACCGCGATTGGCGGCGACCGCTCGTCTATAATCGGTGGAAGTATGGCCCGATCGAGCTCCTGCTGACCGACCACATCACGGGGAGAGGCACCGCCGTCCTCGAGCTCCTCCGCCACGAGCTGGGCGACAGTGTGTTTTGGCGCGGCATGCACGACTATCTCACGACGTACGCGGGCCAGTCCGCCACGACGGCGGATTTCCGTCACATCATGGAGCAGGCGTCGGGTCGCGATCTCGAGATCTTCTTCCGACAGTGGGTATGGGGCGCTGGGTTCCCGCACCTTCATATCGAATACGCGTATGATGGCGGCGCTCACCGGGTGACGTTGACCGTCCGGCAAGTCCAGCCACGCGACTCGCTGACCGGATACTTCGATGCGAAGGTCGATGTCGTTGTCGGAACGTCCAATGGCGTGATCGAGGCGACCGTTCCCTTGAGCGGCGCAGTGACGACCTACTCGACGGTGATCACCGGAGACCTCCAGTACATCCTGTGGGATCCCAGCCGGTGGCTGCCGAGCGACGTCAAGTTCCCGAAACCGAAATCGCTGCTGCTCGGGCAGCTCGCGCACGCGCCGCTCGCCGGGCGCCTCGACGCGCTCGAGGAGCTGTCCGAACAGGCGCGCGGCGCCGGGTCGGTCGGCTTCACGGACACGAATGCGCCGCCGGTCGCTGATTCCGACGCGATGACCGCCATTCTCAGGGTCGCACGGTCCGACACATCACCGGCGATGCGGGCGAGGGCGATCGAGTCGACGATGGGACTTTTCGATGCGCGCGCGCGCGCGACACTTCGGGCCTTGACGCGCGACACGTCGGCCGCGATCCGGGGGATGTCCGCGATGATGCTCACCGGGCCGTTCCCGGAGGATATGATGCGGCTGCGGGAGCTCGCGCATGACGATGCCAGTGTGGAAGTGCGGGAGGCCGCGGCTGAAGCGTTGTCGATGATGAATGACCGTGTGCCCCAGCAGCACATCGCGGACTCGATCGCGCGGTCGCCAACCGCGACGGACGACCAGCGGGCTTCGGCCGCGGCGGAGTTGGCGAACAACTTCGTTGCCGGCTCGTGGGCGATCGGCAAGGGGTACCTCACGTCGCCGTCATCGTCGCGCGCGGTGCGCGAGGCGGTCATGCGGCAAATGAGCGTCGGCGCGCACTACCAGTTCCTCAAAGAGGCGAACGGCGAGGAGCTCGTCACCCTGCTCCGGCCGTTTCTCGACTCCGACGATCCGAGCCTCCGCATTGCCGCCGCACGTGAGATCGGCACCTCGCTCGGTTCGAGCGCGCGCGCGACGCTCGAAGCACGCAGGGAGGTCGAGGTCGACGCTCGGGTGTTACGCGCGATCGATGAGGCGCTGGGCGAGATCGACAAAGGTCCGCCTATGCCGCGGGGCTTCATGAAGCGGCACTAGCTACCTTCGCGCCGGGTCGTCACCGGATCGAGCGACGTGGCGCGGCAGGCCGGAAGCCAATGCGCGGCGGCGACGACGAGGAAGAGCTCTCCTACCGAGTTTCTCTTCGAAGTACCGCGAGGTTGTCTGGGCTCTGTACACAACCGGGATGCGGATCGCAGCGGCACGTATCGCCGGCCCGCAGCGCGCTTGTCCGCGACGAGGCCGCCGGCTACTTGGCCGGCGTTTTCAGATACGTGTCGAACCACCCCAGCATACGCGACCCCAGGTCGCGCGCGTGCGCCGGGATCCGGTAGCCATGTCCCTCGTCGGCGTACACGACGAGCTGAGACGCCACGCCATTGCGCTGAAGCCCGCGCCAGAACTCGAACGACTGCGGCGCGGGAGCCTCGGCATCGCGCTCACCGACGATGACCAAGGTCGGCGTACGCGCCTGTCGGATGAAGTTGATCGGCGAGCTCTTGGCGTACACCGCCGGGTCATCGTAAACCGTGGCGCCGAAATATGGCGGCATCCACTCGTTAATTCCGTTCTCGCCAGCGTAACTCAACCAGTTGGAGAGGCCAGCGACGGCCACGACAGCTTTGAAGCGCCTGGTCTGGGTGACCGCCCACATGCCCATGAATCCACCGTAGCTCGCTCCCCAGAGTCCTATGCGCATGCTGTCGACGGAGTATCGGTGCACTATCGTGTCGATACCCGCCATAATGTCGCGGAGATCGCCATATCCGAAGTCCTTCACATTGGCTTTCGCGAAGGCTTCGCCCTGCCCGTAGCTCCCGCGCGGATTCGGCATGAACACGAAGTAGTCGGCGCGGGACATCTGAGAGGTCGGATCGCGCTCCGACATCCATTGGGCCGACTGCGCCGCTGCTGGACCGCCGTGAACCTGCACGATCATGGGATACCTGGTTCCCGGGCGGAAATCCGCCGGGAATAGCAACCACCCCTGGACCGTGAATGCGTCGCTCTTCCACTCGACACTCTCCGCCCGGCCGTACGCTGGCGTGACCGTCGCGTTGACGTGGGTCACCAGCTCGAGCTTCTCTGGCGGCCCGGCCCAGACCTCCGGCGGCTCGCCGAACGACTCACGCACCACGGCTACGGCCTGGCCATCACGAGAGGCCGAGAGTGAGGGCACGAACCCGCCGGTCGTCACATGCGCATTCACGCGGGCGAGGAGGCGCGAGGCGCCGGTGCGTGTATCGAGGGTGGAGATGACGGACGCACCGCTCGCCCACGCCGAGACAATGAGCTGATGCGGCGCACTCGTCCACGCCAGATCTGACGGGCTAGTCGTCGTCGTCGGAGTCAAATCTTTCGGCGTGCCGCCTGTGGCCGGTACGACCCAGACGTCGCCGCCGGTCGCCCCTTGATCGCTCATGATACCGCCGATGTAGGCGATCTCCGAGCCGTCCGGGGACCAGCGTGGCACCGCGATTTGCGTGGCCGGCCGCGCGACCTCTGTCAGCGCCCCCGAGTCGGCCGGCACCGCGTAGAGGCGTGCAGTCCACCAGTTGTTATTCCCCGAACCGTTCGCGGCGCTGACCACGAGCCGCCGGGAGTCGGGCGACCAATCGTACTCGTACACGTAGAGGTCCGCCGGAGTCACGACGCGGAGACGGCCTGCCGATAGATCGATGACGGCCAGATGCTGGCGGTCGACTATGTCGCCGATCACGCCGGTGTCGCGCGGGGCGGCCTCCGTCGGGTCGCCCGTGATCTCCTCCGGCCGCACGTAGAGCACAGCCACGCTCTTGCCATCCGGCGCGAACCGGATGCCCTGGGTGGAGCCGGGGATGGTGGCAACGACGCGCGACTGACCATCCGCGACGGTCGCCAACGTCACCGCGCCATTCGCGCTCAGAAAGGCGAGAGCGCGACTGTCCGGAGACCAGGCCACTTCGGACGCGTCGCCGAAGGTGCGAACGGCGGTGTGGGATGACTTGCGGTCGACGACAACGAGGGCCGGGGCGGCGCCGGCGGTGTCCGCCGGACTCGGGCCGATCCAGGCGACCAGTTGCCCGTCGGGTGAGATCGACACGTTGGAGAATCGGCGCGCCGCATGAGACGGCGGCGGAAGCAGCGCAATGGCGGCGCAAAGATGAAGAATAGTCATGTCCGGGGCACCAATGTATCCGAGCCCTGTTGAATCGATCCAATGAATTGTCTACACTGCGCTCATGGCGAAATTCGATGACGGGGCTCTGGGACCAATGCATATAGAGGTGCGGGATCTGCGCCTCATTGTCGCCATCGCGCACTCCGGCAGCGTCACGGCGGCCGCCGACGCGCTTCATCTTACGCAGTCGACGCTGAGCCATCATCTCGCCGATTTGGAACGGCGAATCGGCGGCCGGCTCTTCCATCGAACCGGTCACCGGCTATCCATCACACCTCTTGGGAACCGGTTCCGAGCGAATGCTGAACCGCTGTTGGACGACGTCCGCGCATTCGAGCAAGCGCTCCGGAACAGGATCGACCATCCCGTGGGAGTGGTGCGGTTCGCCACGGAATGCAATACCACGTATCCATGGTTTGGCCGGCTCGCCATCGCATTCCGACGCGAGTGGCCACAGGTGGAATTGACGCTGGTAACCGCGGCCACGGCGCAGCCGTTGGTGGAGCTGGAGCGCGGAACAGTCGACATTGCGATCACCACGCGTCGGGTTCGCCAGCGGCAACTCAAGGTTGCCACCCTGTTTTCGGACGAGCTCGTCGCGATCGTTCCCCCGGACCATGCGTGGGGACGCAAGAAACGCGTCGAGCTCGAGGCATTTCGCGACGTGCATCTCTTGACCTTTGCAAAAGATCCCTTGCATTCCGACTTCGTCCGCGACGTGTTGGTGCCAGCGGGAGTCCTGCCGACCAAAACCTCAGGGACACAACAGACTGAGAGTCTCTTCGAGTTTTCGAAAGCCGGGATCGGCGTTGCGGTCGTGGCGCGGTGGATTGCGAAGCATGTGCTCGACAGCGGTGAGTTGGTCGCCGTGCGAATTGGCCGCGCTGGGATCCATCGCACCTGGAACGCCGTGTGGCTGCAGAGTTATCCGACTCCGGAATGGTTGGAAACCTTCGCCCGGCTTCTCCGTCTCGAGAATCGGCCGTAAGACGCGGCGCTCGGACACCGCACAAAGACCGGTCAGCCTCGCTCACACCGATCGCGTCCACCGGCGCACCGAATGCAACGAGGGCGGACCAGACTCGCACCGCGTTTGACGCCATGCGGTCGATCCGGATGTCGAGATCACCCGTAGCACCGGGAGTGCCGCGTTCCAGAAAAAAGCGTAGCTCACGCAGTTGGGTCAGGCGTGAACCACAACAAAAACAACGGCGGCGCTTGAGACTAAGCCCAAGCGCCGCCATACGTTGAGTTGCCCCTCCTGGGCTCGAACCAGGACTCTCCTGATCCAGAGTCGAGCTGGGAGACCCATAACTCCGGCAAGTTAAAACCAAACCACAAGTTGCGCGTCTCGGTTTGCCGGAACTACGGCCACCGTTGATGAAACTATCCTCGGCTGCGTGATACGCTTGCCAATAAAGCGCGCCTACAGTCGAAATGGTGAGATTGGACTCAACAGGCTGCCGGTCATCGTCTTCGTTCATAGTGATGTTGAAATGTGGAGTGCGTCCGCCCGGAATCGCGGCCGACGCCACCAAGCGTGCAACCGGCCGCACTTATCCATGTCGTTCGAGCCGTCAGTTCGACGGGACGAGCATCGGCTTCGCCTTGGCCTCCACCTTCCTGAGAACAGAGACAAAGCGGTGGGAATCGGGCAGCGCGGAGCCACTTCGCGCCCTCCTGTCGAGCTCCACTAACCAGACGCTGCGCCCAGGTTGAAGCACGATCAATCGCCCGAGGTCACTCCAGCCAGTTTCCTGGAGCGTACCGTTTAGCGCGCGTGTCAGTGACGCCGCCAGGATATCTGCGAGCTGCACCCCGAAATCTGAACGCGAGTCGCAGAACATTCGATCCTCTGTGAGCACAGCTTTCGCGTCCACACCCAACTGAGTCGGAGCGCCCTCAATCGGAGTGTCGAATCGCTGGAAGTATGTGTAGTCGGCCCCTTCCAGCAACACGAGAGGCTCTTTCCTGGATGCTTCTTGTACCGCTGGCGCGATGAGCGATGTCCAGACCTGCTCGACCGGCGTGAGGCGGGTATCCTTTGCGTCGATTCTCCAATGGAAAGCCGCAAGTTCTTCCGGCCGACGCTGTACATAGTACAGTGTCGCAGTTTGCAGAACCCGCCGTAGCAGCGAGATCATCATGAAAGCCTGGAGGAACAGCTGGTCCGGCAGCAATCGAATTTGCGTCTGAAGGTTCTTCAAATCAGCAATGAACCCCGGATTCGCATCCTCCGTCACATGCTCAAACAATAGCTGCGCCTGGTGCTCTTTGAACTGAGTAATTTCACTAAGGTCCTGGCCGCCCATATCGATAACGCAGGTCTCTAGCACAACGTCCGAGGCTCGGAGTAGTGAAATGACCTGTGCGACTTGGCGCTCGGTTAACTGCGAACCTTTGAGCTCTCCACCACTCGCACCAGCAAACTGTCTCCGCAGTCTAGCAAACGCCTCACCGAGATTGTTAACCTCGGCGGATGGAACTATAAGGGCAGCGATGCAGCTAGCACGCCGGCCTCCCTTGCCGGGTCGAATGAATGACCCTGACTCGTCGATGAATATGTGCACAGTCTAAGACCTTCACGCCGTCAGAGGCTCGCGCAACAGCATTTTCGCGCATACATACACGCCACCGGCGTTAGTCGGCGACCACCACGTGCAGTGTCCCCTCCGTGGGCTCCATCAATCCCTTGCGTGGATTGTGCATCTGAGCTCGAAGGACCCCCACGACGTCGAAGTCCCGAAAGCGAACCGATGGCAAAGAAAGTGGTCGGGATAAGCCATGCTGAAGTTCCCAAACGCACCAGGTAACGATGAACCCGGCCGACGTGTCGTTCAATTCTGGGTCCGTTGGAATCGACGGATCTCGTCGGTGGCAGAGAAATTTTGGGAAGATCCAAGAACGTGCCAGCCCTTGAAACCATCGGCCCAACCAGGCGGGGACGCTCGAGGTTCGGTCTCGACGTCTGCTATGGAAACCGATACGTGGACTCCATAGCCCCCGTGACTGCTTGATTGGGCATCAGTCGGATCAGGTCAATCATGGCGGCGCATACATTGGTGAAGGCCCATTCACCAACCTCGCGGCGCTTCAGTAGATCAACAATGCTGGGCGGCGCCGCGAATTTCGTGTCTTTGCGTCTTACCACCGCGCACAGCGTATTGAACAGACTTTCGGTGTTCTTCCGCTTCCATCTACCCGACCTCGTGTCGTACTCAGTGAAATCGCCGCTGTGGTGCACTACCACGTGGCGCGCTTCGATCACCCGCAACGCATCAGCGAACGGCGCACGACCGAGCATATCCGGGTTCGCGCCCACACCTCGAATGAGCAGCCGCAACTTCTCGTTAGTGGGTACATGCCCCCGTGCAAACTCATGCGCGGCACGTATGCCGTCGAACTCACTCGCATAAAAACCGAGAGCGCCGGTCTGAATCATCACCAACAACTCGTTGACGCTCGCGTCTAATCCAGCCGCGGAAAACACCAAGGCGACCATCGGCGCGTCGGTGTCAGTCGTTCGGTTCGGTGCAAGCGCATTGAAGGCAACGGTAAGAATCGGCCTTGCGCTCAACGTGATCTTCGTCTCCTTAGTTGGACCCCGATGAGCGAACGGTCTCGACATCTTCTCTCCCGCCGCGGCTAGAATCGCCCGAACGACAGCCAACTGCTCGGTCGCGCCCAGGCCATTCGAGACGACATTTGATGTTCGAAGATCCTCAACCGTCGCCTGCCACTCGCCGTTGACGAACACAGAGCGACGGCCCCAAAACCTGGTCTGAAGAAAGGCATCGAAGCGATTGAACGTGTTGACATCGCTTGAGTATGCCGCAACGGGCACCGCGGACGCAGCCTGGCCGCGGTGCTTCTCCCATACGACGGGATACTCTGGTTTCTCGGGCCACTCCTCTTGGCGGGGCTGTCCTGCAGATATCCACTCTAACTCGGAGGAATACACTTCCCCACCAAAGACTTCCCGCTCCAGCGCGACATCTAATGCACGATCGCCGTGCGGTCCGGTATCGTCCGACGCCGCCCCAGTGCTCATAAGGTCTCTAACCTAAGGCGACGCGCACCGCCTATCACGTCGCCATCGTCTGACCGTTCAAGGCTCTGGTGCCGACTCTCTGATCACAACCTTTAACAGCTGAGTCGCATATTTCGCCTCTGAGAGCGTGGTTACGATTCCTTCATGAAATAGCGACCTAGTCTCCCGACGTGCCGTTTCGGCATAAGTGTCGATCACAACGATCACATGCTTCAACGGCCGACAATCTCCTCCATACCGTCCACCACGCTTGGAACGCGGGCAGAATCTTATGATGTGCAAATGCTTCGTAAATCGGCTCAACCGACAGAACCGTTGACGTCGGAAGCCGTGAGCGTCATCAAGTCGTCCCGCGTGGGCGCTTCGAATGATGCGAGACGGTTGGCTTGATTCGCCAACATGCTTTCAAAGAGATTCCGCACGAACCGTCCGTTCCCAAAACCCTGAGAGCGACTCTCATACTCCGCCGTGATTACACGCTCCGCCGCGGCGACTGCATCGGACGCCAACTGGTACCCACTCTCCTTCGCCTGTCGCAGTAGGATTTCTAGTAGGGAGGGTGGGTCGTAGTCCGGGAAGTCTATATATCGCGCAAATCGCGACCGGAGACCCGGGTTCGACTGAACGAATCGCTCCATGAGTTCCGGATAGCCAGCGACGATCACTACAAGATCGTCACGGTTGTCCTCCATCAGCTTGAGCAGTGTGTCGACCGCCTCTCGCCCGTAGTCGTTCTCGCCCGGATTTGCCAGCGCATAGGCCTCATCGACGAAGAGGATCCCACCAACTGCCGACTGCACAACGCTCGACGTCTTCAGTGCAGTCTGTCCGACGTAGCCGCCCACGAGCCCCGAGCGATCGGTCTCCACGAGGTGGCCCTTGGACAACAAGCCGAGTGCCTTGAATATCTGAGCCAGCAGCCGCGCGACGGTGGTCTTGCCCGTGCCAGGATTGCCGGTGAAGACGCAATGATAGGTGATCGATGCCACCGGTAGACCCTCGGAGCGCCGACGCTGCTGTGCGGTCGCGATGTTCACCAACGTGGTCACCTGCGAGCGAACGGCAGTGAGACCGACGAGGCCTTCAAGGGAAGCCAACGTCGATCGGAGTGGATCGTTGGCTCCCTTCGAATCTCCAGCAGGCGACGGGGCCCTCGTCACTGTCTTCGGTTGCGACGCAGATTGTGGCTTTTCCTCGATCGGCGCCTCGGCAGAGCCGTCACTGGTGCCGATGTCGCCACGAAGCAGTCGAGTCAATAATAGCGCCGTCATTTTCGCGGCGGCTTCTGGAACCAACAATTCTGGCGACGTTCCGCTGGCTTTTCTAAGCTGGATCGCCGAAAAGTTTGGCACGAAAGAGTGGGCGTCAGCTATGCCCAAGATGGCGGAGAGTCTGATGACGACCGGTTTCTTGCCCCCTTCGAAAATCAGGCGGCTGTTCGTGAAATAGGCCGTTCCGTGATCCGTTTTAATGGCGCGGGCCATCCGTTCCACCCAGGCAGCTTGGATCGAGCCGTAACAGGTCTCCGATTTCTGGAGATTGATCGGGACATTGGCGATTGGGGGAATGGGTTCGCCACGTTCGAGATAGTCGTACAAGAAGGCGCAGCGCAGCCAATTCTCCTCTACCTCGGTAAACGCGCTTCCAAACGCCTCCGCGATTTCTTTGTCGCGGTTGAACTCCTCGAGTGTGAGTCGGCCACGTTTTTTGCAATCCTCGATCGCCCGCTTCTTCCAGCGTTCAACAACGCTCGCGTAGAGGGAGCGTGAGTCAGGGTCGTCGAAGGCGAAGCGTTGAGCCAGATCACGCAGCGTGCGGGGCAAGACTGACGGGACAGCGTGATCGCATGCGTCATCGACCAATTCCATAAACCGCGCCTCAGTAAGTTTTGCATGCAGGCGCTGCGCCTCACCAACATCGATATCGCCGAAGCGGCGGAACTTTACGAGCTGACCGCGCTCGACGACAGAAGGCTCCCGACCATCCCAGAATGCCAACAATGCCGTCTCGTATATCCACACACGCAGCGTATGCCGATCGTGCGAATCGAGACCGTATCGCTCAGTCAACGCATTGAATTGATTGGGATCGAGCCGCTCGGATGGGGTTAGCGCCAGGTAGCGAGCCAGCGCTTGGCGCGCGAGGTCCGGCCGCGCCTTACCCGTCAAACGTTCGAACGTTGTTCGTGCGCCCGGGTCAGGCGGTGCGGGAGCAAATGGTGAGCGAGCTTCGAGTTGCGACATCTGGGCTAGTAGGGACAGGTATGAGCTGCGCACAGTACACGCGAGCTTAACAGTAGGCAACAGGCTGATTTCTGACGCGATCAGACCAGATCGTGTCACATGCGCGGAAGGTGTGGCGTGCCTGCCGTCACGCCTTCCCACTAGGCGCGAACGAGCAGTTACGGCCCGTCAGCGGACGCGCAGATCTCTGACACGAATGCTCGTAGCGCACTCTCCGCTTCGACGAGATCGACAATGTCGAGTGCCACCGCTCGAGCATCGGTGGCAAACGGTCCGCGCCAACGCTCAGGCAACGCGATCACGGGTGGCCAGCGGCGCTCTGCACGCACACGGAATGTCTCCTCGCATGCCGCGCGGACTTCGGAGAGATTCGAGCGATCGATGAGTGGCTGGAGAAGCAGCAGATCAATCGCGTCACGATACCGATCGTGCTCGGTGCCGTCGTCGTGGACTTTCGTCAGTCCGTGGAATTTCTGCGCGATGTGGTATCGAAGCGACAGACACGGCACGCTCTCGGGGCCGACCAGTCCGAATGGCGCCAGCGAGATCGCGGCGACTCGCTCTTCTTCCATCGCCGCGTCCGGCGGTGTCACGTCGAGTTTCACGGTCGCCCATCGCTGCGTCCGATACGCGACCTGCACCTCGACCCGGACTCCGTTTGGACGTAGCGGGAGGACAGTTGACCGGCGCGTGAACGTACACCCACCATATGGCGTCCGCAGCGCCTCATCGAGTGCGGTAACCAGCTCGTGCTCCTCGCACTCGATCACCACGTCCAAGTCTTGCGTGGCTCGCGCGCGACCGCGGATCCTCAGTTCCAACGCCACGCCGCCTTTGACAACGCAACGCCGACCACCCTGCGACACCGAGGCTCGATCGAGTGCGCCGCAGAGCATCATGAAGGAGACCCAGTGCCGCACGCGTGGCGCGGCGACCCCTTCCGCATTGGCAACCGCCAGCACGTACTTCTCGAGTCGGCCGACCGACGGCGGCGCCGGTGGATCAGAGCGCGAGCTCACGCGCCCTCCTTGGCCACGGCGGTCACGTGCAACGCACCGCGCCGGACCTCTTCGCGCAACATGGCGGCGACCACCGGCGTGAGGCGACCCCACCGCTCGCCGTCCTCAATCGCTTGACGAAGGATCGCTGGTCCGACGTGCGCGCCGAGACAGTCTCGCACGGTCCGCTCCGGGGTCGTCACCGGCATGCGCTCAATCTGCATGACGTCTTCTGGCACGAGGTCCGCTCGGTGGACGATCATATGCCGCGGCGTCGCGCGTTGGACACGATATGTCGCCGGGACTGTGATGTGCACCGCTGGCGGATCGACATCGGACATCTCATGAAGAGCGAGCGCGGTCTCGTGCGACAAGACGCCACGATGCTCGTTCGGCCACAGCGTCGCGTGCATGAGTTGCGCGAGTGGATATGAGGGGAAATCAACGAGCCGATAGACGCCATGGCTTGCTCGGTCGACGACTCCCCGACGAGCCATCATGACAAGGGCCATGGGTTGGATGCCGGCCACGCGCGCCTGCGCGGTCGTGACGTAGCCCATCTGCTCCTCAGCAAGGGCGTACACCGCGCGGTAAGTCGATCGCATGCTGTGAATATAACGTGCAGTTATATTCACAGCAACATACAGGGATTAATATAGAACTTAACGTTCGATTTACAACAGCAACGACCAGAGATCAGGGGTCAGGCGCGTAACCGCACCAAAAGCAACAGCGCCGCCTGAGATAAACCCAAGCAGCGCCATAGTTTAAGTTGCCCCTCCTGGGCTCGAACCAGGACTCTCCTGATCCAGAGTCAGAAGTCCCGATGTCGCCCGGGTTCCCTGCTTACAGCTAAGTCATTATGCCACAATCGACTCATATACTCTGGCTATCCCTGGCGTTCGCCGTAAATTCCTCTCGGTTGCTACCCCACTGCTACCCCGAGACGAACACCCGACGATGGCCGCAATCCCGAAACTCACGAAACGCTACCTCGACGCGCTCAAGGCACGCGAGGAGCGCTATGACGTGTACGAACAGGCGACGCCCGGTTTCGGTTGCCGCGTCATGCCGGATGGGCGTCGGATCTTCTCACTGATATACCGAGCCGGCGCTGTACAGCGTCGCCTCACGATCGGCGATCACGGCGCGCTGACGCTCGAACAGGCGCGACATATCGCAAACCAAAAGCGTGCCGTGATCGCGGCGGGCGGTGATCCCGCGAGTGACCGCGACGCGGCGAAGGACGCGCCCACAGTTGCCGCGCTTGGCGTCGATTACCTCAGCGATGTCGCTGCGCGGCGGAAGACGACGACCGCGACCGAGTACCGGCGCCAGTGGGCTAAGCACGTCGAGCCGGCACTTGGGTCTAAGCGCGTGGCTGACGTGACGACGGCCGACGTGGCCAAGCTGCACCGCACGGTAGGCAAGAACAACGGCCCCTACCTCGCGAATCGCGTTGTTGCACTCGTCGGGGCGTTCTTCACGTACGCGGAGCGTCAGGGCGTCCGCCTGCGGCACACGAATCCCGCGACCGATGTCGAGCCATTCGACGAGCGCGAGCGTGAGCGGTTCCTCACGCCCGAGGAAATCGGCCGCCTTGGCGAAGCACTCACCCGCGCCGAGCGTGAAGGACTCCCGCCGGCACCGCGGCCGTGGCGCCCACGCAAGACGGGCAAGTCCGCGAAGCACCGGCCGAAGTCGGTTGATGCGCCGCGACCGGCTGACCCATTCGCGGTTGCCGCTATCCGGTTTCTTCTACTCTCCGGCTGGCGCGAGCAAGAAGCGATGACGCTCCGGTGGGACGCGCTCGATCCTGCGCGTGGGTTCGCAACACTCACCGATACGAAGACAGGCAAGAGCCAGCGCCCGCTCGGCGCGCCGGCTGTGCTACTCCTGTCGGAGCTTCCGCGCGTTGAGGGCTCGCCCTACGTCTTCCCGGGTCGGAAGGAGGGCCGACCGCTCGCCGATGCGCGGCGCGTATGGGAAGCCGCACGCCTCGCCGCCGGGCTTGAGGGGGTGCGCCTCCATGACTTGCGTCACTCGTTCGCCTCAATCTCCGCGTCGGCCGGCGGCTCTCTGCTCGTGATTGGAAAACTGCTTGGCCATCGCGATAGCAAGACGACTCAGAAATACGCGCACCTACTCGATTCGCCCGTCAAAGCAGCGGCGGATGTCGCCGCCGTCGCGATCGCGGACCATCTTCGTGGAACGCCGGCTATGCGCGTCGTGCGGTAGCGCGCCTCCGCGACTGTCGGTCATCGGGGCTCCACGATGGTAGCTGGTCAGTCGCGCTCGATGTCTGGTAGGCTATGCACTTCGACGCCCAGTTGCGGGAGATAGACGATCTTGGCGGAGTGCACCGTGTTGTCGTTCACCGTGACTGTCGGGCTATTGTCCATGCCAGCCCACTTGCCAATCACTTCGCACGCCTTGATCTGGTCTCGCGCTTCGGCCTCGTCACTCCGGATAATGGCCACCAGCTTCGGTATTGCGTCCTCTCTCGTATGCATCCGGCAGATTTCCACGATCTTGTCAACCGGTCCGCGCTTCGGGTTTCTATGCCCTGGATTGCCTGGTTTCAACCATGGCGGCAGGGCCTTTAGCCCCCGGCCTTTCTTGGTCGCAAATTTGGTGGGCTCCAAAGACAGAGCTGAAGATGCAGCGGCCATTGAGATTGCTGTTGTGGGTGACGAGTCAGAGCACGTGGTCAAACATAGCGATAATCGCGAGCGCGAGTCGTCATGGATCCCCCTGCCCGGGAATGGTTGGCACGGGTCGATCCCCGTCGAACGGCTGCAGACCGTGCGCGGTCATGCGCAGGCGCAGCTCAGGCGGATGGCCATTCGCGCCAATCGCGCCATGCCCGTCTATATAGGTGCCGTTGGCGGGATTGGCGGGATTGGCAGTGTTCGGGTTTAACTCCGTCGACTCTCCGTAGGCGTTGGCGGGAATGGGCGGACCGGATCTGTCGTCCGCGCGGTACCACTCCGACCGTTTCTCCTTACCAAATCCGAGCGACCGTGTGAGAATATCGGCACGCTGTCGAGCGCGATCGAGCGTCCGCATCGAAAAGCCGTTTGTCTTGCCGTATCGCTCGACGTCCCGCCGGTCGACTGGGCCCGATGCACATAGCTCGCCGAGGAAGTCGGCAGCCTCATCAATCTTCTGACGTTCCGACTGCCCGCCTGCGCTATCTGCTTCGGCTCGCGCGGCAGCGATGTCATCGGCCGAAGTGGGCACTATGCCGAGAAACTCCACGACAGGCTGCTCGCCAGCATCAGGAACATCGACCGACGCGAGACGGAATCCGAGCGAAGGCGCCTGGAGTGCCAGATGGTCCAGGGGACCGGTCGCGGCGGACAGTCGAAGCCGATAGCGCTGATCAGATCGGCCGCGCTGCCCGTCGCGTATAGCGCCGCAATGTTAAACCACACTAAGAGCTCGGGAGCGAGATCTGTCACGGCCGCCGCTGCACACGCCCGGAGTCGGCGGCTAGCTCTGCGTCGAGCGCGGCACCGAACTGCGCCCATGACACGTCGAGGATCGTCAGCACGCGGTCCAGCGTGACGATCGTCGGGCTCAACTTCCGGCGCTCGACCTTCCCGAGATAGTTCCTGTCGACGTCGGCGGACCACGCCAGCGTCTCTTGCGACACGCCCGTGCGCTGGCGCAGTGTCCGGACCGTCTTGGCGATGCATGCAATCGTCACCTCGCGGCGACACCACGGTCGATGTGGCAAGATGATCCGGAGTCGCTTCACGGTTGCCTCCCGGCGACTCTCGCCAACTCGGAGTCAAGGGTCTGACCGAAGTCCTGCCACGTGACGCCGGCTGCGTGCAACACGCGATTCAGCCGGCCGATCGTCGGGCTCAGGATGCCGCGCTCGACCTTGCCGACGTAGGTCCGGTCAACGTCCGCCAGGTGCGCCAACTTCTCCTGCGAGATCCTCAACCGCGCGCGGTGGGCTTTGAGGATCTTTGCGATGATCACGGAGGTGGCCTCTATCCTAGGCACGGGGGCGGCGCTCCCGCCTGAAGTGCGTTCTGAGGTACTTCCCGGCCGCGTTTGCCGCTGCTCCCGCCGCGCTGCACTCGGCCATGCACGCCGCGATCTCGGCGTGACGAATGGCCGCCTCCCTAAAAGGCCGTGAGCCTCTCACGAGGTCGAGCAGTCGCCGGTCCCGGGCGAGGCGGTTGCACAGTGGCTCCAGCGCGGCGCCGCGTGCGATCCGGTCCAGCAGCTTGGCGAACGTGCACGGCAGGATCTTACCCGCCTCGTTGAGCGCGAGCACCGCGAACTGCTGGTCGGCCGTCAAGTGCTGAACGAGTACGCGGCAGAGGCTCAACATCGCGCCCCGTTGTCGATCGATCGCATCCCGAAGCTGCGTGATGGCGGCGTCGTACTCAGCCTCCGATCGCACGCGGAGCGGGTCGAGGTCGTCGAGCGCGGCGCCGAAGTCGCGCCAGGTGACCCTGAGTCCGACGAGCAGTGCGCGGACCTTCCGGAACCCGACATTGCGTTCCGCGCGCTCGACGGCGCCGACGAACCCTCTGTCGAGGTGTGCCGCGTTGGCGAAGGCTTCCTGCGTGTAGCCGGCTGCCTTGCGGAACGCACGCATCGTCTCAGCCAGGGGCGCCAGGTCCTCGTGCCTTTCCATCAGTGTCCTTCCTGACGCTTGGCGATGAGCCAGCGCACGTGATGGAGCAGATCGGCCGCCGCGCTCTCGATCGCCAGGAGCTCGGCCATGCCGTCGCTTTTCGGGCCGTAATCGAGATTGATCGCGTGCCCGAGGCGTTCGAGTCGGTCGACGATCTGCGTGCGCTGCGTGTCCGTGAGCGCCGTCATTGAGCGCGCCGATCTACCCGGCGTATCAGGGCGGCGGTGCATTCGAGGAGTCGCCGGCTGCGCGTGTGCAGTTGCCACACGGTGCGCACTTGCGCGGTGTATCGGCGCGGCCACGGTTGGCCGAGGATTTCGACGATTCGCTCGGCCAGGGCGAGGAGTCGGTCGCGTTGGGATTCGAGTGGGGTCATGGTTCGCATCGTGGTTCGCCCCGTGCGGGCGGTGACATTCCGAGCCGAGGAGTCGTGAACCATGCCCGCCCCGACCTGCAACCACGATATTCGTGTGTGCCTCATAATGCAACATTAAGCGCATCAAAAAGCCACATACAGCGGCCCTAAGGCGCTCTATGTTGTCCCTAATGCCAGCGCCGAAGAAGAACGGGAGTGATCTGCGCGATCAGCGCCTCGTGATACGACTGAGCGCTGCCGAGAAGAAAATCATTCTCCAAAAGGCCAAGCGGGCGCATCTGGACGCGAGTTCGTGGGCGCGGAACCAGCTATTGGGAGAGGAGGAACCGGGGCGTGGCTGAGCCCGGGGCCGAGATGTGTCCTTGAGCGTTCGCGCCTGAGACACTGGGGCAACGGCAGTCGGGTCCCGTTGGTCCCCGATTATTGAGTTACGACGACCCCGGGGTGGCGTGGGTCGATTTGGAACCAATACGGTATCGCTGCCGCTAGGTTCGGAAGGAACTACTCACGGAGTCCTGACGTTATGGCCCAAGAAAAGCGGCGGAAGAAACCGAGTTCACGGATTTATGCGAGCGGTGATTCGCCGCACACTGTCGATGTCAACGTGGTTGACGTGCCCGAGTCCAAGATGGTGGTTATCGCCGACCGGTGCGCCATCACAGACAACGAGTTCATCCTGGAGTTTGCGTTCTGGTATAGACTCGCACCGCGAGACAGCGTGGTTCGGGTTGAAGTTCCGATTACAGCTGTCGCGCAAGTATATCTGAATACAGTTCAGTACCACCACCTACTGCGCACGTCGCTAACGCAGCAAAAAATTCAACCAACCCCTCTCATCGAACAGGTACCTGACAGGCAGCCTGTGTCCATGTTCTGGGCCAACCTACTTGCCATTGCTAACACCGGTATCGAAGCGGCATTGGATTGGTCCTTCCTATCACCGTCCTTACTCCACGCTGCCAGCATCGCGAAGCGAGCGGTAACAGCGCGAGACATTGTGCCGGTTTTGAGCGTTCGGTCGACGACCCCGCTTGTGCTCGCGATCCTGAATTATGTGGAAGGACTACTACCCGCGATAGCGGAGCGTTTAGGCAATCCGATCGCTCAGACATCTGGGTCGGCTCCATGAATGTGGCGACAGATCCACCGGGCGGAACGCGCTCACAGAGCCGCGTCAGGTGGAAGGGGAATTCAACGCCCAGGCCAACTACTAAGGCGTTAGCCGCGGAATTACGCCGGAACGCTGCTGGCACGCCCCTCATATATCGGCTCGCGCTCGTAGTTGGCAGTAACCACCGAATGGCGACAATTCCCGCACAGGAACTGTGGCTGTTCAGTAACCAAGCCGCGCTCGCATCAATCAATCGCGGTCTCGAGCAATTGCGCAGCGGTGACACTCACTACATCGGAACCTTTGATCAGTACGCGGACGCTGCTGACGAATGAGAGCGGCCTACGCGATTTCGCATTGAGTTCACCGAAGAGGCAAGGCACCAATTCGCCCTCCTGGAAGTCGCCGATCCGCTCAAATTCAGGAAGGTGCAGAAGACACTCGGGCTGCTAGAACAAAACCCACGCCACCCCGGACTTAAGAGTCACAAGTACCAATCGGTGCGGGGACCAAGCGGCGAAGAAGTATTCGAGGCGTACATCGAAAATCGGACACCCGCAGCGTATCGGCTTTTTTTCTGCTACAAAAAGGGTGCGCCGGGGACGATCGCGGTTATTGCCATCCTCCCTCACCCATAGCCACCGTCCAAGAGCTGGGCGCGCGTCCCGATGGCGCCGCTACGGTGAGTAGTGCTTTCCGCCGTCGAATCGCCCGCGCGCCGGATACTCCGCGCGCCGCAACTGCGCGTCGAACACCTCGACCGTCACGTCACGGCTATCGTCCGACGTGAATCGGTATGATCGCTGCTCGCCGTCCTCGCTCACGAAGTAGCGATAGCCAGCGCGCCCATCGCCGGGTGCAAGGCGGCGGCGCTGATGCGGCCGTGCATGCGGTGGACCGAAGGCCACGTCGTGGACGCGCCAGCGACCGTTCCGGTGATCGACGTAGTACACGCGGCCGTCGGGTGTCGTCTCGACGGCTGGTTTCCGAGGCATACCCATGTTAGGACACTGACACCGACAGCGGACCGCTGCGCGCGAGACCGCAAGACGGCGGCCTGCTTACGGTCTAATAGGTCGAACGGCCCACTGGCGGCGCGCGCGCGTCAGGACAACCTTATCCTCGTGCAACCGGGCGCAATCACCCAGCAGCACCAGCCGGCATGACGATCGCGCTTGCCGCGAAGGTCGGCGATGGCATCGTGATCGGTGCCGACAGCGCCACGACCCTGAGTACGCCGGGAGCGCCTTCCCCGCTGAAGGTCTACTTCAACGCTGAGAAGGTCTGCAACCTCGTGAAACCGTGGCCCATCGGCTTCGTGACTTATGGCCTCGGCGGCTTAGGCGGACGCTCAATCAACAGCTTGGCAAAGGATCTTCGGCTGCGGTTCGCGGGTTCCGACGCGAATTGGCTCCTCGACATCAAGACGTATACCGTCGAAATGGTCGCCACCCGCCTGCGCAAGTACTTCTACGAAGAACTGTACCTAAAAGAATTTCCGGCCGGCTCGCGCAAACCGAGCGAGTACCTGACGATGGGGTTCGGCGTCGCGGGTTACAGCGCTGGCGTGGGATCTGCCGAACTGTGGACTTTCGACGTCGATCAGAATGGTGACTGCGCCGCGCCCGTCCGTGTCGACGCTCCTTCCACACCTTGCGTGTGGTGGGCGGCGCAGCCCGAGGCATTGAACAGACTGTTTAAGGGTTGGTCGATTAGCACCCGCGATACGCTTGTGACGGCCGGGCTTAGTATTCAGGATTCGGAACAACTACTGGGGGTCGCGCAGCCCCAACCGCTGCTAACACCGGGCATGCCAATCCACGACGCAATCGACCTCGTACGCTACATGGCAGACGTTACAGTAGGATTCGTCAGGTTCGCCGCTGGGGCCTCCGTTGTGCATCCGCCAATCGATATCGCGGCAATCACGCCGCACGAAGGCTTCCGTTGGGTGCAGCGCAAACACTACTACAGCCGCGACTTTAACGTCCAGGCGTTCGTGCCACCCACCCTATAACTTTCGAGCATGCTCGTCATGGGAAACGAGGACAAGAACACGCCGCCGGCACCGACGCCGCCGAGCACGGAGAGTGGCCAGACGCGCGGTTGGGAGCCGCGCCCGACGCCTCCTCCCTTACCTGCGGACTTCGCGGAGAGGGTCCGGCAGGCGGTTCGAACATCGGACGTGCACAAGCCGAGCAGGTAATTCGTCGGCTAGGGAGGCAGCTTGTCCGTCGTCGCTGCCAGCCCCGCGCTCGGATTGTGTCGGTTCTAAGTTGGATATCAATATTGCTGCTCATGCTACCCCTGTGCTACCCCGAAAGAAAACGCCCGCCAATCGACTAGGCGGGCGTTCTTGTAATTGATTACCGTGCATGTTGTTACCTAAGTTGCCCCTCCTGGGCTCGAACCAGGACTCTCCTGATCCAGAGTCAGGCGTGTTGCCAGTTACACCAAGGGGCAAGGAGAGACCGGGAAAGTTATTGGGTCACCCCAGACGACGGTAGAGTGAGGCCGAGGTTGGCGGCCGTGAAGGCGATCAGATCGGCCGTATTCGCGATTCGCTTGTCCGTCGGCAGATAGCCGTGGCTCCCCTCGGTCTCGACGTGGATCAATACCGGATGGTCGCAGTGCTGCACCGCCTGCATCGCCGCCGTGAACTTGTAGCTGTGACTCGGCACGACACGATCGTCGTGGTCGGCGGTCGTCACGAACGTGGCCGGGTAGCAGACGCCCGCGCGGATGTTCTGCACCGGGGAGTACTTGATCAAGTAGCGGAATGCCGTTGAGTCGGTGGCCGAACCGTATTCGCCAGTCCAGGCAGCGCCGCCGGTGAAGCGGTCGTAGCGCAGCATGTCCATGACCCCGACGGCCGGCAACGCGACCGCATACAAATCAGGGCGCTGCTCCTCGACCGCGCCGACTAACAGGCCGCCGTTCGAGCCTCCCTGAATCACCATCTTCGCGGGCGACGAGTACTTCTCGCGCTCCAAGTACTCGGCCGCCGCGATGAAGTCGTCGAACACGTTCTGCTTCTTCTCACGCATGCCCGCGTGATGCCACGCTTCGCCGTACTCGGCGCCGCCGCGTAGGTTGGCGGTGGCGTAGACGCCGCCGAGCTCGAGCCAGAGTGGGATGGTCGGGCTGAACGTCGGCACGAGGTTGATGTCGAACCCGCCGTAGGCGTAGAGCATCGTCGGGTGAGACCCGTCGAGCTTCAAGCCCTTCTTGGCGGTGATGAACATCGGCACCTTCGTGCCGTCCTTCGACGTATAGAACACTTCCTGCGTCTGATACTGACTGACGTCGAACGGCAGTGTCGGCGGATCGAACGGGTGCCGCTCGCCCGTCTTGATGTCGTACCGGAAAACTGTCTCGGGATACAGCGGCGACTGGAATGAGTACAAAAGCTCGGGGGAATCGGCGCGCGACGAGAGACCCAATACCGAGCCGATCCCAGGCAGCGCAATCGTCCCCAGCGGAGCCCCGGTCAATGAGACCATGCGCAGCGTGCTCTTGACGTCGACCAGCTCGAGGAGCGTGAGACGGCCGCCGGTGATGACCGCGTCCTCGATCTCATGCTCACCCTCGGGGACGATCGTGCGCCACTGAGATGGATCCGGGTGCGCGAGATCGACCGCGATCACGCGGCGCTTCGGCGCGTTCTTGTCGGTCAGAATGTATTCGGTCGAGCCGATGACATCGATCACGGTGTAGAGACCATCGGCCGCATCCGAGATCGGCACGATCGGCGCGTCGACCTTCGGGTGCATCGGATCGCCGAGTGCGGCGAGCGCCGTGGTGTTGCGCGGCTCGGCGCCCGGGCTCGTCGCCACGATCAAGAACCGACCGTCCTCGCTGATCTCGCAATTCACGAACCACGTGGGTTTCGCCGGGAGCGCGAAGATCTTGATGTCGGCCGATTGCGGCGTGCCGACCTTATGGTAGTACAGCGTCTGATTCGTGAGCGACGCACTCAGCTTCTCGGCGGCCGACGGCGCGGGAAAACGCGAGTAATAGAAACCGCCGCCATCTTGCGTCCACACGAGACCGGAGAACTTGACCCAGCTGACGGTGTCGGACAGATCATGCCCGGTCGCGACTTCGCGCACGTGAACGTCGCGCCAGTCCGAACCACCCTCTGACAGACCGTACGCCACATACCGGCCATCCGGTGAGGGCGACCACTCGGCCAATGAGATCGAGCCATCGGGCGAGAGTTGGTTCGGGTCGATCAACACCGACGGCGCACCACTCGCGCCACGGCGTACGTAGAGCACCGCCTGGCGCTGCAGTCCGCTGTTCTTTTGGTAGAACCAGACCTGGCCGTGGACTTCGCGCCGCGGGAGGCTGACCTTGGGAAAGTTCCACAGTGCCGTGAGCCGCTGCTTGAGCACATCGCGGCCGGCGATCTTCGAGAGATAGTCGGCGGTGAGCGCGTTCTCGGACGTGACCCAGCTGTGGATCCCCGGCGCGTTCAGATCCTCCATCCAACGATACGGCGCCGGCACGGCCGTGCCGAAGAGCGTATCGACCGTTGCATCGGTGGATGCGGTCGGGTACGTCAAACCTTGGGCGCTCGCTGCGCTCGCGCCTACGAACGCGGCCGCGATCAGCCAGCGATACGAAGAGCCGACGATGAGCCTCACTTTACGCCTCCTTAGAGCCAGCGCGGCACGCGATCGCGATACCGCCGATACTCGCGGCCGAATGCCCGCTCGAGATACGCCTCCTCCCGAGCAATCACACGCCGGCGAACGATACCAAGAACCCCGATGAGCATCAACAACGGCCAGAGCGCATTCGCCGCGACCGCGATGCCCGCGCTCAGGATCGCGAGCCCCACATACATGGGGTTCCGTGTCCATCGATACGGCCCACGGACAACGAGCGCTGTCGTCGGCCGGTCCGGCCGGATGCTCGACCCCGAGCGCCTCACCATGACGATGGCGCTCGCGCACAGCACGAGCCCGACTGTAATGAGCGCTGCCCCAGGGACGAGCCAATAGCCCGGCGCCGCGTGACGTGGGAACAAGGGGCCACCGACCACGGCCTCGATCGCGAACCCAACCGCGAGCCCCCCGAGGTAATACAACGGTGGTGGAACACGAACCCCCGCCGTCTGCTCCATGCTAGACGAAGATAAGCCGCCAGCACGCGACGCGCTGCTACTTTTGGGAGTGCGTTCAATGCGATGGCTCGCCGCGGTGGTTGCGCTCTCCGCGTGTCATGATACACCCGTGGCGTTTGGGACGCACGCGGACTCGCTCTTTACCGCGCTCGCCGAGCGGTACACGAATGTCGAGCGCACGCCCCGGTTTGCGGGCGCGCGTACCAAGCTCATTCATCACGCACTCTCGCCCTCTCGCGTGTTCGATGATACCACGGTGTGGAACGGCGAGGATCCGCCGACGGTGCGCGTGCTCATCGTGCACGGCGCGTTCGAGGGCGGCAAGTATCGACTATTCGATGATCCCGCGGCCGGGTTGCCGACGCACGTGGGCGAGACGCAGCAAGTGATTCGTCTCGAGCAAACCGGGAAAGGCGAATACGAGTGGACGACACGAGCGGTGGGCGCGGTCGGCTCGATTACCGGCGACGACCTCGCGCGAGTCCTCTCGACCCTGCTCTCCGCCGGCGCCATTCACACCGACGCCGACTTGCGGGCCGAGTATCGCCTGGCGTTTCCGAAAACAACCGCGGCGCTCGGGCAGCTGTTCTCTCTCGATACGCTGCGAACGCAAACCAACGGCACGGTGACGCTCGTGGCCGTCTCGCATCCCGACGCCATGGCCGGCAACTTTCCCGCGTTCGCGAAGTATCTCAAGAAGTACGTCGAACCCACGCGATTTCACTCGACGCTCCGCGACAAGAGTGGCGCGACGTGGCTCGATGTGAAATGGAACAATGGCGCGCTGACCATTGCGTGTCGCGGCACGCGCGATGGACACCTCGCGCCACTCGGCGGCGGGACTGGCGTGATGCCCGACACCCTCCTGCTCGAGACCGAGATCTTCACGAAAGTCGCGATCTTCTCCGCCGGCATCAGCGGGCTCGTGTCGGACGTCACGATGATCCATGCGCCACACGAGCGCGGATGGGACTTCGAGTTTCGTCGCGAGCCGAAATTTCATATCCCACTGGCCATGGGAACCTTCATGCGCGGCTCGCTCCGACGGCCCTTCGAGGGGCACGGCTCGGGAATCCAGCTCGTCATGCACGACAGCGCGGGCGCCCAATCGCTCCTCGCACGCGACGGACACTTCGCCGTCAAAGAGAGCACGGTAATGAAATGGTTCGGCGGATTCGGGAAAGCGGCCGTCGGCGACTTCGCCGGACAGTCGGAGGCCGAGGAGAACCGGTTTGACGCCGAGGTGTTTACGGCCCTGCGAATGGACCTGGGCGGCCACTAAACACAAACGCCCCGGTTCTAGAACCGAGGCGTCTTATAGAGGCTTGCCACGCGCGCCGTCATTGGAACTCTCCGTCCTACCGAACGGCGGCGGGCAAAATTGTCAGAAACCAGTGGAGCTGAGGGGAGTCGAACCCCTGACCTCTGCAGTGCGATTGCAGCGCTCTCCCAACTGAGCTACAGCCCCGAAGCGCGGTGCGCGCCGCAATCAAACGTAGAGACGTGCCACCTGATGTCAAGGTAACAGCCTTTACAACGTGACGCGAGGTCACCCGCGTCAACAGCCCAATAACTATTCAGTTACGACCGTGTAGCCGAACAACGATCACGCGGCTCCGTCGGACGGCGAACTGTCGCTATGAGCAATCCGGGACACCCGGCTCCGATCTTCGACCGTCGTCTCCGTCATGACGCTCGCCTCGCGACGCCGCGTCCGTGCCCCAGCGCTCCGCGCGCCGCCACCCTCACGGCCGATCGCCGCCATGTGCTCGCGATCGCGACTCACGGTCTCACCACCCTTGCGTCCGGCCACCCGCGCTTCGTCGGCCGTCCACTCGTGAGCCGTGCCTTTCGCATGCGCCGCACGCCCGCCCTTGCTGGCGATCTCGCGCTGGCGATCACGATCCATCGAGGCGAATCCGCGATTGCTGGTGCCGCTGCGCTTCGCCGATCCGTTCGCACGCCCGTTGTCGTGCTCCACCTCGCGATTGCTCTGCTCCGGCATCAGACCTCCCCTCCTGCTTTGCCCATACTTTGGTTTATACCCACCGCGCTCTGCCGCAAAACGAGTACCATATGCGCCGCGCTCACCTTTTTCCAAACTAAGATCCCACACGGCCGGGCTCCCTTCAAGCCCGGCCCCGAAACATCAAGCAACAACCAGGCCCAAGTTCCGAAGTCTAGGCAGGGAAAGGCCTTTCGATACCCGTATATTTCATAGATGTCACTCTCGTTGCGCTTCTTAGGGACCGCGGCGTCCCGCCCGACCGTCGAGCGCAACGTGTCCTCGATCGCGGTCGTTCGGGAAGGCGAGACCTTCCTGGTCGACTGCGGCGAAGGGACCCAGCGCCAGATGATGCGATACGGGATCTCCTTCAACCTCGGGGACATCCTATTCACACACTACCACGCGGACCACGTCCTCGGCGTCGTCGGCCTGCTCCGGACCCTTCAGCTCCAGGGCCGGACCGAGCCGCTTCGCCTCTGGGGTCCTACGGGACTCGGACGCCTGGTGCGCCTGGCCGAGTCCTTCGGGGGCGAGCGATGGGGGTTCGCGGTCGAACCCACCGAGCTCGAACCCGGTGCGTCAATCAAACGCACCGGATATGAGATCGGTTCCTTCCCCGTCGATCATCGGGGCTCGCGGTCCTTCGGCTACGCCCTCGTCGAAGAAACCCGCCTCGGACGATTCAACCCAGACCTCGCGCGCGCCCTCGGCATTCCCGAAGGGCCCCTTTGGGGTCGGCTGCACCGTGGGCAGACCGTGACGCTGGACGACGGCCGGATCATCGACGGTGCGACCCTCGTCGGACCCACCCGGCCCGGACGCCGTGTCGTGATCACCGGGGACACCCGGCCCGCCGACACGACCGTCGTCGCCGCGACCGACGCCGACCTGCTCGTGCACGAGGCGACGTTCGCCGACGAAGAGGCGGTCCGCGCGGCCGAAACGGGCCATTCCACGGCCCGCGAGGCGGCGACCGTCGCGGCCGCCGCGAAGGTCCGGCGCTTGATTCTCACCCACTTCTCGGCGCGCTACACCCGCGACCACGCCGACCTGGAACGCGAAGCGCGCGAAGTGTTTCCGGCTACCTGGTGCGCACGCGACGGCTTGGAAATCGAGGTGCCGTACGCGAACGAGTCAGAGTTGGCTACGCTGTCCCAGGCGGTGTACGCGGCCCCCAGCCAGCCGGCCGAATCGGCATCGACCTCCGGAACAGGCGCCGCAGGGTCGGATCGTCCAGGGCATCCATGACCGTACTGGCAGGCAAACGGGCGGTCACGTTGCGCGCCTCGGGCCCGTGCGACAGGAACCACGCGTAGCGATCGAGATGGCTCGAGCCCGGATACCGAAACACGACCATCGCGTTGCTCGCGCCGGGGAGTTGGACGGCCACGTCCCAGCTGGTGCCGTCACCAGACGTAAAAGTGCGCTTCACTTAGGCCACAAGCTCCTCGAGGGGACGCCGACCCACAAAGCCGGCGTCGATCTCGTGCCAGAATTGAACGCTGGGCTCCCCGAGCCGCCAGCAGAGATACACCTGCCGCCCATCCCGCTTGGCCGGAAAATCCACGAGTCCCGTCTCATAATCTTTGAGCTCGACCCCGAGTGCGGCGAGCTCGCGGACGAACCGATCGACTTCGGCGGCGATCGCCCCCGCCTCGCGCTCGAGCTCCGCCGCGCGCGGATCGGGCGCATGGGTCGTCACCGAGGCCGTCACCAGCTCGAACTCGCGAATGCGCTCGCGCCAGCGGCCGACCGACACCACGATGTCCTCGACGATCCGGCGCACGAGCGGCAGCATCTGCGTCGCTTGCGCTGGCGTGAAGAGCTTCGCTTCGGCGGGCATAATCGAATCGTGCGGTTCGTCAGGCGGACGGTCAAGACCGCCGGCCGTTCGACTCCGCCTCGCGCTCTTCCAACCGGCGACGCCGCCGATCCTGCGCCGCGGCATAGCGACGCAACTCGTCCGGCGTCTCCGGAACGAGACGCGGGACTTCCACCGGCCGACCGTTTCGATCCACGGCCACCATCGTGAGGTAGCACGAGTTCGTGTGCCGGCGGCGACCCGAGATCAGATCCTCGGCCTCGACCCGCACGCCGACTTCCATCGACGTCCGGCCGACGTAGTTCACGCTCGCCTTCATGATCACGAGATCGCCGACATGGATCGGCTCGCGGAAGTCGACGCGGTCGACCGAGGCCGTGACGCAGGGCATCCGCGCATGGCGGAATGCCGCGATCCCGGCGGCCGTGTCCATCATCGCCAAGACGACACCGCCGAACACGTGGCCCAGGACATTCGCGTCCTGGGGCATCATGAGACGCGAAGTCTCGCCTTGCGATTCTCTCACGGGCTTTGCCGCCAGGCCGGGGTCAATGCTCATGATGTGCCGGGGCGCGCGCGCGGCGGGATCGTGGGCCGACGTGCTGCGCGGGCGGTGGGGCAACCCGAGGTGCCGCACGGCGCGAGCCGCGGGGAGGACGGCCGTTCACAGTTGCGGCCACGAAGCGAGCGGCGCCGTGCTCATGCGGATGCCCGCCGAGCCGTACGCTCCGAGCGTCGTCCGAGTAGAGCGCCGATTCGTCGAACGCCCGAACCAGGGCCCGACGGGTGTCGGCATCGGAAACGGCGTCGGCCGACGTGTCGAGCCAGAAAACCCGATGCGCCGGCGATGGCACACGCGCCACAGGCCACTCGTGTCGCGTGCTGTCGCGGAGCGCGAGCTGGACGTCGTCCTCGCTCGTGTCGTATCGCGCGATGACGTCGATCTTGCCATGCCGCCATACGACCGCCGTCGAATCGGCATTCGGCAGCGTCGGCCGGACTTCGCGCCACCATGCCGGCAGCTGCCCCGCCGCCTGTATGGACCCGAGCGAGAGATACCGCCCGCTACCCGTCGCCCCATGCCCTGGCACGATGAACGTCACCGCCAGGGCGCGATCATGATCGCCGAGCGTAAAGCTCAACGGATCAAACGAGAACGCCCCGCCGGTGAGCGCCCTCGACCCGCGCCGCTCGGACTCGTCACCGGCCTCTCCAATCGCCCTCGCCGAATCCTTCGCCGCACCAAACCGCCGCTGCCCGGCCGCGATCATCCGTTCTGCGCCGGGTACGCCGAGCACCGAGCGGAGCGACGCCGCGCTCTTTGGCACGCCGACAGAGCGGAGGTCGAGCACCCCGTGCCGAACGGTCTCACCGGTCCCGGCCTCGCCTTTCAGCGCCCCATGGTACTGAAATGAAAGGAATGGCCCGTGGAGGTCGAGAATGTCCACCTCGCCAGTCACGGTACTGGCCGGATCGTCGGCCGCGTCCTCGTCCGGCTCGAGCGGCGAGTCGTCGGGATGCCGTACCGCATACCGGGCGGCAGCCCGCCCGACCGTGGTATCCTCGAACACGGCCACGGAGTCGCCCTTGATGAGATCCCGCCGATAGATCCGTTGTCCGACAAACACGGCATTCGAGTACGAACGGTCGTCGTCCGCGACATAGATCTCATAGAACCGCCCGCCATACCGCGCGAGCGTCAACGGTGCGCCGCGCACGTGCACGCCGTCCCGACCCGTTTTTACCCAAAACGTCGAGTCGCCCGCGCCAAGCAAAAACTCGGCCGCCGGCGGGGTGGTCGCCTTTCGGTGCACGACACGTGTCGCCGAGTGGGTACTGCACCCGACGATCAATCCCAACGTTCCTACGGTCAGTGCGTGACGCATCGCCGAAAGATACAGTCCTAGGAGATATTACACGACGCATGATGATGACACGCGCCCTTCCACTTCTGTTGGCCTGCACGCTCTCCGCTGCAGCGCAGCTTCAACAACCACCCCAAGCTGCACCTCCTCCCGTGGTCCGGGGCATCTACGTCAACCGGTTCGCGGCCCAGAGTCCGCGCAAGATGCGATCGTTGATCGCGCTGGCTGACTCGACCGAGATCAACGGCTTCGTCATCGATATAAAGGACGAGTTCGGGATCAACTATGCATCGACGGATACGTTGGTCCGGCGCAACGCGGGCCGCGCCGGCGTCATTCCCGATCTCCCTCAACTGATCGACACGCTCAAGGCACATCACATCGTGCCGATCGCACGGATCGTCGTATTCAAAGATTCGGTTGCAGCGCGCTTGAACCCTGCTTGGCGGATCTTGAAGAGCGATGGGACTTCCTGGCACGACAAGAAGGGGATGACCTGGGTCAACCCGTATAATCACGACCTGTGGGAATACGAGCTCCGCGTGGCCGACGAAGCCGCGGCGGCTGGATTCGAGGAAGTCCAATTCGACTACATTCGCTTTCCCGAGCCGTACAAGAGCCTACCGACGCAGGTGTTCCCTGGCGCGGGTGATCGCGCGAAGCCCGTCGTGCTCGCCGAGTTCTTGAGCGCCGCCCGGGCGCGCCTCTCAAAGAAGGGCGTACGCACGACCGCCGACATCTTCGGTCTCGTCACGAGTGTGAACGGCGCGCTCGAAGTCGGACAGCGCTGGGAAGATCTCGCGCAGTCAGCCGACGTCATCCTGCCAATGGTCTATCCGTCGCACTACCCGCACGGGTCGTTCGGCCTCGACCACCCGAACGCCGAGCCATACAAGACCATCCTGGCGGCCATCTCCGCCGCGCATAAGCGCGATGAGAAACTCGGCCTCACCGGCGATCACGTGCGCCCATGGCTGCAAGCGTTCACGCTCGGCAGTCCCGCGTATGGCCCCGCCGAGCTTCGGGAGCAGAAGAAGGCCGTGTATGACGCGGGGTATCAGGGTTGGGTGCTGTGGAACCCTGGGTCGCGCTATGATGCGGTGGCCGCCGGACTGGATAAAAAGCCAGCGCCGCCGAGTGGCGGACAATCGTTGGCGGCTAAGAAATCTCCTGTCCCGACCACTGCTCGACAACCTTGAGGCTCTCGGCGTGATCGGCTTCGGCGCCGAGCAGATTGTGAGCGATCCGCATCAGCTCTGCGGTCAGCTGTAGCACGGGAGCCGGCGTCTTCTGATCGCGAATAAACTGCGCCGCGATCCCGACATCCTTGTCGAGCAACGCCAGCCGAAACGTCCGCGGGAACTTCCGCGTGACGACGCGCTGCGGGATCAAGTTCATTGACGCATTCGACCGGCCGCTCGATGCGTTGATCACGTCGAGCGCCACCGTCGGCGACACACCCGCGCTCTTGAGCGCCGCCAACCCCTCGGCCGCCGACCAGAGATGCACGGCGAGCAACGCGTTGTTCACGGCCTTGACCGCATCGCCACTGCCGATCGGTCCGCAGAGCACGATCTTCTGCCCGACGGCGTCGAGCACACCGCGCACCCGCTCGAGCGCGCGCCCGTCGCCGCCGACCATGATGGTCAGCGTGCCCGCCTCTGCCCCCGCGACGCCCCCACTCACCGGGGCATCGAGATACGACACGCCAACCGTGGCCAGCCGCGCCGCTATCCGGCGACTGCCCGCCGGGTCGCCCGACGTGAAATCCACCCACACCGCGCCCTTCTGGAGCGCCGGCAGCGCGCCTTCCAGCAGTCCCTCGACGTCGGGCGACGTTGGCAGGCACGACGCGACGATCTCGGCGCCGCGGACCGCGTCGGCGACCGTCGGTGCGGCGATGACGTCGTGCTCAGCCGCGAAGGTCGCGGCTTTGGCGGCCGTGCGGTTCCATACCGTGAGCTCGCACGTACGCGCGAGCCGCGCGGCCATCGGCGTACCAATGTCGCCAAGGCCGAGAAAAGTGAGACGGGGCATGTGGCGGAAATTAACCGGGCATGCGTAAACTCAAGGGCTATGGCGCCGCCCCTGGACCCATGTCCGAGCTCGCCGAACTGCGTGTCGACCCAAGCTTCTGTGGACGATCGCCAGCATCACATGCCGGCGATCCCGTTCACGATTCCGACCCAGGCGGTGGTGCACGCGATCATGGACGTGATCGCCGAATCTCCGCGGACCCGCATCGTGTCGCGGGACACGCACTACGTGCACGCCGAGTTCCGCAGCCGCCTGTTCCGGTTCGTCGACGACGTCGAGCTCGTCGTCGACCCCGTCGCCCACGTCGTCCACTTTCGCTCGGCGTCCCGCGTCGGGCATAGCGACTTCGGCGTCAATCGCCGGCGAATGGAGGAGCTGAGCCGAACCCTCCACGGGAGGATCGCCCCCCGTGGTTAGCGTTTATAGGTAGCTGAGCCACGGACTCCGGCGGGTCGCCTTGATCCGCGCATGCCGCTCCGCGGCACGTCGAGCAGCACACTACGCTGCTCGACTGGTCGGTTCGCCTCCGGGGGGCAAACCCCAACTACGCCCCCCGGACCCCCCGACTACAACATCAGAGATAACTCAACCAAGGGCTACGGCGTGTGGCCTTGATCCGCGCATGCCGCTCCGCGGCACGTCGAGCAGCACACTACGCTGCTCGACTGGTCGGTTCGCCTCCGGGGGGCAAACCCCAACTACGCCCCCGGACCCCCCGATTGCAACATCAGAGATAACTCAACCAAGGGCTACGGCGTGTACCCTTGATCCGCGCATACCATTGGCACACAGGCAGTAGGATCGCGATCACGATGACCCAGACCAGATACAAGAGCCCCAGGCTCCACGTGTAGCCCGGCGGCGGCTCGGGATTCCACATCGGGTGGTTCGTGAAGAGCCACGGGTCGACGGCCCCGGTGCGAATCAGCGATACGACGCACGCCGCGGCGTGAATCAGCGGAATGTGCAGGACGTAGAAGAAGAGCGGCACGCGGCCGAACGTGTCGAGCACTCGAGGCCCCTTCACGAAGGGCAGGATGAGAATGGTCGGCCCGAGCGTCATGAGGAGATAGTCGAGCGACGCCGGATACTTCGTCGTATTCAGAAACCGGATGACAAACGGTATCTGCGCGGGCAAGGCATGCCACGGCCGCGGATCGCCGTAACCGTCGATCCCGCGAAGTATGAGAAAGAGCACCGTCGCACCGAGGCCGATCGCGATGCACACGTTGCGGCGTTGCACGATCGCGCCGAACGCGTAGCCGGCCGCCATGACCGCGACCCATGGGACGATCACGTAGAGCACCGCGAGGTTTCCGACGGCGCCGCCGTAGTAGAGAATCCGCGCCAGCCACGAGATGCCTTCGTGCGCCGGAGGCAGCAGGTTGTGGCCCGCGATGATGGCGAGTGCGCCGACGGCGATGGCGGGCATCGGCAGCCAGATGATGCCGGCGAGCAGCACCATGCACCAGCCGAGTGCCCAAATCACACCGGCGAGCAGATAGTGCTGAAAATCAAAATTGAAGGTCCACGCGACGCGGAGGACGGTCAGTTCCAGGAACACGAGAAACAGTCCGCGCGTGATAAGAAACCGGGACATCTCCCGCTTGTCGCCGCGGCGCTGTAATCGCAAGTAGGCGCCGGTGCCGGCGAGAAAGAAGAACGCCGGGGCACAGAAATGCGTCACCCACCGAGTGAAAAAGATGCCCGGAGTCGGACCGCCTGGCGGCAGACCCGAGTACACGCGCACATGATCGAGCGCCATCAGCACCATAACGGCGCCACGCACGATGTCGATCGACGCGATCCGGTCGGCAGAGCCAAGCCGCGGGGCGGCACTCATACCGGCGACGCTACTCGATCAGACCCCGGCCGGCAAGCGCGATTCAGGGAACGGCGTGCGGGCTGCCGTGAGCGGTCGACCGCAGGAGCGCCTGGAGCGCGGCACGACGGCGACGGCTCACGCTCACTGTCGTGCCATTGCGCAGCACCGCCACCGTGCGCCCGTCCGCCAGCGCACGGATCTCACGAATCCGGTCGAGCCGCACGAGCGCACCCCTGTGCACCCGGACGAACTGCGTCTTGCCGAGCCGGCGCCAGAGCGAGGCGAGGGACTCGCGGATCAGGCGATGCGTGCCGCCGGCGTGAACGCGCGAGTAATAGTCCTCGGCCTCGATCCAATCGATCTCCGTCGCCGGGACCACGAGCGACCCGCTCGGCGTCCCGACCACGAGCGCGCCCAGCCGCTCGGATTGCCCGACGATATCACCGACCCGCACGCGCTCGCGTACGCGCGCCATAGCGGCCGCGAACCGCGCGGCGACGAGCGGCTTGACGAGATAGTCGAGCGCTTGGGCCTCGAACGCCTGGACCGCG
>Ga0210398_10000150_pt1 | contig 87404 bp, 79 predicted proteins | sample IncBWC4OmetaG_FD_161047 | JGI IMG/M metagenome (GOLD analysis project Ga0210398, IMG submission 161047) | Forest soil microbial communities from Barre Woods Harvard Forest LTER site, Petersham, Massachusetts, United States - Inc-BW-C-4-O | ecosystem: Environmental > Terrestrial > Soil >... | reverse complement strand
ACCGGAAAAATCGTCCAAGTCATCGGCCCCGTCGTTGACGTCCAGTTTGCAGAAAAGTCCATCCCGCCCATCTACCAGGCGCTCACCATCGCGTTCACCGTCGGTGGCAAGCAGGAGCTGCTCACGCTCGAAGTGCAGCAGCACCTCGGCGGCGGCGTGGCCCGCGCGATCGCGATGTCGTCGTCCGAGGGCCTCAAGCGTGGCATGGATGTGACCGACACAGGTTCGCCGATTTCCGTGCCCGTGGGCGACGGCGTCCTCGGCCGCATCTTCAATGTCACCGGCGACGCGGTGGACAATCGCGGCCCGGTTTCATTCACGAAAAGATATCCGATCCACCGTCCGGCGCCCGCGCTCGTCGATCAGGACACCAAGGCCGACATCCTCGAGACCGGCATCAAGGTCATCGACCTCATCGCGCCCTTCACCAAGGGCGGCAAGGTCGGCGCGTTCGGCGGTGCCGGCGTCGGCAAGACCGTCGTCATCATGGAACTCATCAACAACATCGCCAAGGCCCACGGTGGTTACTCCGTGTTTGCCGGCGTCGGTGAGCGCTCGCGCGAGGGCAACGATCTTTACCACGAAATGTCGGAAGCCGGCGTCATCGACCAGAAGGACTTGAGCAAGTCGAAGGTCGCGCTGGTTTACGGCCAGATGAACGAGCCGCCGGGCGCCCGCATGCGCGTGGCGCTTTCGGCGCTCGCGATGACCGAGTATTTCCGCGACGAGAAAAACCAGGACGTGCTGCTCTTTGTCGATAACATCTTCCGCTTTTCGCAGGCCGGCTCCGAAGTGTCCGCGCTGCTCGGCCGCTCGCCGTCCGCCGTCGGTTACCAGCCGACGCTCGCCAACGAAATGGGCCTCCTGCAGGAACGCATCACCTCGACGAAAAAAGGCTCCATCACGTCGTTCCAGGCCGTTTACGTGCCCGCCGACGATCTCACCGATCCCGCGCCGGCAAACACGTTCGCGCACTTGGACTCGACCATCGTGCTCGAGCGTTCCATCGCCGAACTCGGCATTTACCCGGCGGTCGATCCGCTCGCGTCCGTCTCGAAGGCGCTCCAGGCCGACATCGTCGGCGAGGAGCATTACTTCGTCGCCCGCGAAGTGCAGCGCGTGCTCCAGCGTTACAAGGACCTCCAGGACATCATCGCGATCCTTGGCCTCGACGAACTTTCGCCCGAGGACAAGCAGACCGTCTATCGCGCGCGCAAAATCCAACGCTTTCTCTCGCAGCCGTTCCACGTCGCCGAAGTCTTCACCGGCTCGCCCGGCAAATACGTTTCCGTCAAGGACACCGTCCGCGGCTTCAAGATGATCCTCGACGGTGAACTCGACAGCGTTCCCGAAGGCGATTTCTACATGAAAGGCGGCATCGATGAGGTGCTCGCGACGAGCAAGAAATAACGGCTTTGAACCACAGAGACACGAAGAGCACAGAGATTTTTAACCCAGATCTTTCTCCGTGTCCTCCGTGCCTCTGTGGTTAAAATAAACTTCACTCAATGGCTCTTACTCTCGAAATCGTCACGCCCGAGGCGCGGGTTTATTCCGACACGATCGACAGTGTCGTCATCCCGACCGTCGAAGGTGAGATCGGCGTCCTGCCCGGCCACATTCCGTTGCTCACGCAGGTGGGTTACGGCGAGTTGCGCGTGACGAAGGGTGGGGCGACCCAGTTGCTCGCCGTGGGCGGGGGCTTTGCCCAAATTAGCGCCGACAAGATTTCCATCCTGGCCGAGAGCGCCATCAACGAGGAAAAAATCGACGAGCATGCGGTCGAAGCGGCCATGAAGCGCGCGGAAGAAGCGCTCAAAGGCAAGGACTCGCTGGATCCGGCTGAAATCGAGCGCCTGGAAAGCTTTGTCCGCTCATCCGTGGTCCAGCTCGATATCAAACGCCGGCGGCGGTGAGAGGGAAGGACTGAAAGGCTGAAAAGCTGAAGGGCTGAAAGCTATAGAGCACACACCTTGTCATTCCGAGCCGTGCGAGGAATCTCACGCGACCGATCCCGTGGGATGGCAGATGTCGCTTCGCTCGGTACTTCGCTATCGCTCAGAATGACAAAGCGCCGGGTTGGAGAATCTGCCAACTTTAGCCTTTCAGTCCTTTACTTGAACAGTCCGATATACGCCTGCGGGCCGCTTCCGGGATGATAGCCGCTCTGACGCGTGATCTCCTGTCCCGAAGAGCTCAACTCCACCAGGGTGGGAAATCCGTCGATTCGATATTGCTGCGCCAGCGCTTTGTTCTGATTTTTCAAATCAGGCGGGAGTTCGTGGGAACGCGGAAAATCCACGCGCACGAGCACATAATCTTTGGCGAAATCCTTGAACGCCGGGGTGCTCAACACCTCCGCGTCGAGCTTCTTGCAGAAGTAGCACCAGTCCGATCCGGTAAAATCCAGCAGCATTTTTTTGTTTTCGTTCGCCGCCCGTTGTTTGGCCGCGGCAAAATCGGTCAGCCAAGCGTATGCAGTGTTTTCCCTCGGTTTTTCAGCCGGCGGTGGCGCGGCAGCAACGACCGAAGTCGTGGCGTTTTCGCGATTTTGGATGAATGCCTGGTCTTCTGCGGAGAGCGAGGCCAGGTGGACTTTCTGTTGGCTCCCATCGGGTTTGCTGAGAAATACGATGTCGCCAATGATGCCGCTAAAGTCGGCTTCCACCTTGGTCGTGCCGTTGATCGTCCACTCGCGCGCATTGGCCAGGCCGGCGCCGCAAACCACCAGTCCAAAAAGCAAAAGATGGCGGATGGCCTTTTTCATGCGATGAAGCCTGCACCCAAAGCGATCTGCATACAAACATCTTATTGGCGCCCGGATTAACCACAAAGACACAAGGAACTCAAAGGAGTTGGTCGGCGAAGACAAAACCCGGCAAGCGCTGAATCAAATAGTTTTCAGCCCGAGGGTGGTCCGCGCTTTTGCCCTGACCAATGCAGCATCTGCAAGAGCGCGTTGGGCGGATGGCTTGTCCGCGCTTTGCCCCGGATAACGAAATTCGACTGCGTACGCGCTCAGCCGTAGCAACGATGTCTGCAACGCCGTCCACTCCAAGTCAGGCTTTGGCAGCAGCGTAATCATGGCTGCAAGGTCATGCGTCCGTGGAATCCTCACACCGGCCTCCTGCAGGCAGGCTTTGAGATATTTTTCGGCGCACTGCTGGGCATGAAAACAGGCTGCGTCGTAATTAGGCCTCTTCCGCGCCCGCAATTCGCGTCGCGCGCTGGTGTAGTCCCCCTCGGCTTTTTCAAGCCATTCTTGCGTGATGGGAAGCATCGTACAGCACGCGGCCCGATTCCAATATCTCGCGGATGAACCAATCGCCCGCCGCAATTCGCTTTTTGATTTCTTTCGGCGTGCGCACCAACAGGTCCATGGCGAAATTACCCGGCACAGCTTGGCGGATGGCCACCGCCTGATCCGCCGCGCGGCCTGCATGGCGCATGATGACCAGCAAATCCACATCGGAGTCGCCTCGCGCTGAACCGTGGGCACGCGAACCGAACAAGATTACCCGCTCGACCGGGAATTTCCGGGCAATCTCGGTGGCAAAGTTTTCAATGGCGGTGTTCGCGATCACGGGGCAAAGAAACCCCTTCTCTACGGAACTGGCAAGATTGAGTTCGAGGCTTCTTGTCACTTGTTCCCCTCAATAAAAATGAGCGGCCTATGCATCGCAGCGGTTCCTGGCCGATGGTGCCACCCTCCGGCTGCGGCCGCCCGGCCACGAGTTGAAGACAAAACTCGGTAAGCGCTGAACGGGTAGGGCGCGAGCGCCGGGCGCGCCGAATTGTAGGTCGGGCTCTTGTCCCGCCGTAGCTTTCGCGAAGGCGGATCACGCCCGACATGGCGCGGTTCAGTTGATCTTCGCAGCTTTCTTTTCGAGGCGAGTCCACGACCATAATCCTAGGAAGATACCTGTAACGGGAAACACCACGAATGAAATTATGACCTCGTGGACATACACCTTCTCTATCATCAGAAGGAAGGCGGTATTAAGTACTGCGGTCAGAAGACCCCAGCCGAGAACCCCATAAATAATGACATGACGCTTCCTGCCGAGGGCGATGGTCCTTGCGAGTCGGTCGTTTGCTTTCATGGGGGGTATCTTTCTTTGCCGAAATTGATAGATTATTTTTTGGTAATTATGAATCAGAAAATAGCCCCAGCAAATTGCATTGAGGGCCTAGAGTAGCTGGTGATTTCGGCGTACCCGACAACCCTCACGTCCCGCGTTTGTTGCCGTAGAGTTTGATCTGCAGCCGGTGCGCGCAATGACGGCCCATTTATTTTGGAGCGGGTGGCTGGGCGGTTAGCGGAGGGTCAATGTTTTTGCGCGGGGTAAGAAAGAAAGCCTGTCCAACTTCGTGGCCGAACAGGAGCCTCCTGCTGAATGAACCGTAGTAAGGGTGGATCCAAAATTTCCCCGAGACTTCATAGTTTTTCAGGATTAAGTCGGAATATTGCTGGGAAATAAAAAATCCAGGGACCAGGAGAAAACTGTCGAACTTTCGTTCTCGGATCATTTTTTCCAAGGCGTAATAATAACTCGCGCAATGAGCGCGCAGGGCCGGTGATCCATGGGTATAGCCTGCCATCAATAGATATTCACTTTGGGCATTATCAATGGGCGCAGCGCGGCCGGGCGGGAGCAGGGATTCAAAGTAGGGGTCGACATACCCGTGGGGGTGCATCGCCACTAATTTTCCCATCGCCAGCCAATCCGACGAGGTTTCTGCAGGCGGAAGGGATGGACAGAAATAGAGGAGCAGGGCGAGGTTCAGGCATGGCCAGATTGGATTCATGGCCGACCGGCTCATGACGCCCAAAGCCAATAGTGGTAGCAATAGATGCCAGAAATAAATCAGGTAGGCGCCTGTATGCCATGAAAGTAAACCGGCCAAAACGGCCAGTGCCACCAGGGCGCCCCAATCATAGGGATTGATCGACCATGACTCCAAAAAAAGAGGGTCGCGAAATGACCATTGGAATCGCGCGGTTCGTCCGAATTTTCCCAGCTGCGCAGCGACGGTCCACGCACAAACGCAGAAGGGAACCGGGGCAAGAAGGGCGAATTCCCGCCATTGGCGCAGGCCAAAGGCAAAGGAAAGCGTCGTGGCGAACGCATGAACCTTGAACGTTTCAAAGAAATAATAGGGATAGCGGGAAAGGACCAGCCACAGTCCGGGCGCGAACAGGGCCATGACACCGAGAGCGTAGATAAGCCCGAGTCGCTTGGAGCGGAACAAGAATAAATAGCTCCCGATGGATCCCGCCGCCAGAAGGAAGTAGGGTTTGGTTAGGAACGCCAGAAAAGCGAACAGGATGGAGAGAAAAAGGGCCCCGGGCCTAAAATTGCCCCTTACGGCCACGACCCAGGCGAGGGTATAAAGCAAGCAGCCTAAAACATCCGGGCTGGCGGCGATGGATGGGCTGCTGACGAAAAGGGCATACACCAAAGCCAGTCCGAACAGGCGTTGCGAGGGATCGCCCTTATTCGACCCTAACCAGAGAACAAACAAAAGAAGCCCGAGGTGGAAGGCGTTGGCCAGTCGAAGGTTTGAATATCCGGAAAAGGGAAGAAAGGCGCTAAAGGGCGCGCCTCCCCACAGGTATCCTATGCCATAGAGATTGGCGGATGAGGGAATGCTTTCGAGCGTGTATGGGCGGGCCGCATGGGGATCAAGGTATCCCCGGGCATCAATGACAAACGACGGTTCCCGGAGCGTGAGGGGTTCCGAAAACCAAACAGTCCTCCAATGAATCCATCCATAAGTGACAACGGTAACGAATAGAAGCAGGCCAAACAGGAGCTTAATAAAAAGGCTGAAGTTCCTCGTCATGGCTTTTTGCCGATAAAGACGACATTCCAGGCCAGCCAGCGCACAACCGGAAGCCTTAAGAGGATGCGCTGATCCAGCCACGCCAACGGATGCCACCATTTAAGGGTCGCAGGGGTTTCTTCATAAATCTTTTTCCAGTAACGAACGTCATTGGGGTGGGTGCGATCAAACACGAAGTATTTTATAAACAACGCCTGGGACAACAGCCAAAAGAATTTGCAATGGGACTTTGGAAAGAAGCCCTGCAGCAGGCGCAGATCGCCCATGCCCAATGGGCGCTCGTCCGTGGTGCGAACCTTGTGGGCGATATTGCGGTAAATGTAGATGGCGGGATTATACCGGACAGGATCCCAAGAAACAAACCTTCCGCCCGGGGCCAAAAGGCGGTGGGCCGCCGACAGGAAGGCGGCTTTATCCGTGAGGTGGTGGATAAGGTTCGCCGCGTAAACGATGTCAAATTGCCCTTCGAGGTTCAGGGTTTCAGCCGGGCCAACGTGGCTTGAGATTTTCACCCCGTGGTATTCCGCAAGCTTTTGCTGAAATTCCGCCATCGCGGGGGACAGGTCGGTGGCGACCACCTTTGCGCCCTGAAGGGCAAAATAGACGCTGGCTTCTCCCAATCCGGCGCCAGCGTCCAGAATGCGCAACCCGTCCAGGCGACCAAGCTCGTGCAGGATATATTTAACCTCAAGTGCGGTCGGCGCCTCGAAAGACTCCCGCACCTTGGTCTTTTGGACGGAAGCGGCTTCCGCCCAATGATCATGGAAGGAGGCTTCCCTGGTGTGGGTCTGGTTCATTTATATTCAATTTGCGCGAAATGATATAGAGGGGGCGTTTTTTGAGTTCTTCGTAAATTCGACTGATGTATTCGCCGACGAGCCCGAGTGCGACGAGAATGGATCCGCCGATAACGCACAGGAGTACGACCAGGCTCGGCCAGCCGGTAACCGTATCCCCGACCAAGGCCCAGCGCAGGACAGAATACAATCCATAGACCAAGCCAAATCCGGCCACGAGTATCCCTTGAATGAGAGCCACGCGCAAAGGAAAGGGGGAGAACGAAAAGATCGCATCACAGGCAAATTGGAACATTTTCCGATAGGAATATTTTGTCTGGCCGGCGCTGCGTTCTTGTCGGACATACGGGCAGGCTGTTTGCTCAAAGCCGACCCAGCTAAACATCCCGCGCAGGAACCGATGGGTCTCTCGCATGGAACGCACGGTTTGCAGGCATCGTTGCGAAACGAGGCGAAAATCCCCCGTGTCGGGCGGGAGATTCTGGCAGGCCAATTTTTGCATCAGGCGGTAAAATAGCCACGCGGTGGCTCGTTTGAGCCCGCTTTCACCCTGACGCTTGGTTCTTTGTCCATAAACGACGTCGAATCCCTCGCAATATTTAGCCACCATTTCTGGAATTACCTCAAGGGGATCCTGCAAGTCGGCGTCCAAGATGACCGTGACTTCTCCCGTCGCGTGGTCGAGTCCGGCGGTGAGCGCAGCTTGATGCCCGAAGTTTCTGCTGAGACGAATAACTTTAAGCCATGCGGCCTCGGCAGCCCATTGATGGAGAAATAAATTTGTGCCATCGGTCGATCCGTCGTCGATGATGATAGCCTCAGTTGTCCATGGTTGGAGGGGAAGCCAGTTTTCCAAGGCTGCGCGGAGCCGGGGGAGCGAATGTTCTTCGTTGTAAGCGGGGATGACCAGGCTGAGCGTCTTGGGCCGGGGATTATTCATGTTGGGAGAAAACGGTTGGGAGGAGATATTTTTCCCTGGGGTGACGCATCAGCGCTCTCTTGATGTGAATGGTCCGATGACTCCAGGCCGGACGTTAGCAGGCTGCCGAAAAACGGCCGCATGGCGAAGAAAATGTCCGCAGGGCGTTCGTTTTTGCTTTAGGTTACAGGCTTTCACGTCCCGCGTTTGTTGCCGTAGAGTTCGATCTGCAGGCGGTGGGCGTAGCGATAGCCGCGGGCCTTGCAGAGTTCGCTGAGCCATGGCGCGCGCGAACGCAAAACGTCCATCGTGATGCCTTCGGGCATGAGCAGCACTTTGTGCCGCGGGATGTCGCGCCCGAGTTTTTCGATCATGCCTTCCAGTTCGTCCACGTCGGCTGGCTGCGCGACGACGAACTTGAATTGATAGGTGTAGTTGTCGACCCAGGCGCGCACCACGTCGGGCTGCCAGCGGGTCGCTTCGTGTTTTTTGCGCCAGGTTGCGTGCTTCGAGCCGTTGGGCGCGGAGTTGAGCAACTTCGGCGAGAGCGACGCGAGGTCGCACGCAATGCCCTCGGGCGCAATGGTCGCCGCCGTCTCGATGGTCACATGATAACCGAGCAGCTTCAGCTCGGCCGAGAGTTCGCGAATTTGCGGTGCGATCATCGGTTCGCCGCCGGTCAGCACCACGTGGCGCGTCGGATGTCGCTGCACTTCGGCCACGATGGCCTCGACACTTTGTTGCGCGCCCTCGGGATTCCACGAGGCATACGGCGTGTCGCACCACGTGCAGCGCAGGTTGCAGCCGCTCGTGCGCACGAAGACCGACGGCAGCCCCGTCAGCTCGCCCTCGCCCTGGAGGGAATAAAATATTTCAGAAATCAGCATTTAATTTAACCGCGAATGAACGCGAATAGACGCGAATGGCTGATGAAAAACTGTGCTGCTCGCAACGACGGCCTACAAAGTTTTTCAGCAGCCAATCCATGTTCACCAGTGATTAAATCTCATCCGTGGTTATCCGCGCAATCCGCGGAGAAAGGATTATTTTATTAGCGTTCATTAGCGTCCATTCGCGGTTAAAACGGTTTGGGTTTTGGCGGAAGCGGTTCATTCGAAGCATAAATCGTCGGGTCGGGCAGTGCGGCCAGGATGAACGCCTCGCGGCGTTCCACGCAGGTGCCGCACGTGCCACAATGCACCGCGCCGCCTTTGTAGCACGACCAGGTGCGCGCAAAATCGACGCCCAGCTGCGCGCCCTCGGCCGCGATCTGCGCTTTGTTCATCGCAATGAACGGCCGCAGCAATTTTATCCCGGCATACGTCCCGGTGCGCATGGCTTCCGCGAACGCGAGCATGAAGGCCTCGCGGCAATCCGGATAAATCGCGTGGTCGCCGCTGTGCGCCGCGATCACGAGCCCTTCCGCGCCGATGCTCTCGGCCAGGCCGGCGGCAATGGACAGCATGATGGCGTTGCGGAACGGCACGACCGTCTGCCGCATGTTGTCCGCCTCGTAGTGACCATCGGGAACCGCGTCGCCGCCTTGCAACAGCGTCGAGGAGAAAAGCCGGTCCACAAAATCCAGCGCGACCACCTCGTGCCTCAGGCCAAATTTCGCCGCGGGCTCGCGCGCAAACGGAATTTCGCGATGGTTGTGTTTCGAGCCGTAATCGAAGCTCACGACGGCCGCGACCGCGTGCTCGCGCTGCGCCCAATAGAGCGCAGTCACGGAATCCATCCCGCCGGAGCAAAGCACCACGACTTTCATGATATAACCCCTAGACAAGAAATGCCCGGAAAGCACAAAAGAAATTTGATCTAACCGTGATTCGCTTTTGACCACACAGGCAAGGGAGTTTACTTAAAGGGGATTCAACCACCGCAACCATCCGTCGAAGTTTTGAAATCTCCGCCCGCCTACCGTCTCATCGACCAACCCGCGCAACTTGCGCCGCTCCTTGCTGCCCTCGACCGTGCGACCGAGGTGGCGCTCGACACCGAGGCGGACAACCTCTTCCACTACCGCACGCGCGTCTGCCTGCTGCAGTTCTACGTCGCGGGTGAAATCTTCCTGGTGGACGTGCTGGCGCCGGTCGACCTCGCGCCCCTCTGGTCGCGCCTCGCGACGAAACACCTCATCATGCACGGCAGCGATTTCGACCTGCGCCTGCTCTACGATCTCTGCCGTTTCACGGCCAGCAGCCTCTTCGACACGGTGCTCGCCGCCCAGTTGCTCCACCGCCCGCGCGTCGGCCTCGCCTCGCTGCTCGAACAGCATTTTGGCGTCGTGCTCGACAAGGACAGCCAGAAGGCCAACTGGTCGCAGCGCCCGCTCAGCAAGGGCCTGCTCGACTACGCCACGCTTGACGTGCTGCATCTGCCCGCGCTGCGCGATATTCTCCGGGACGAACTTACCGCGCTCGGCCGCCTCGAGTGGCTCGAGCAGCAATGCCAGCGCCAGATCCTGGTCGGCACGGAAGGTTTCGCCCCGCCCGACGAAAATGACTGGCGCATCGGCCGCAGCGAGCGCCTTCGCGGCCGCGGCCTCACCGTGCTCCATGCCGCGTGGCATTGGCGCGAGTCCACCGCTTCCCGGATCGACGTGCCCCCCTTCAAGGTTTGCAGCACGGATGTCCTGCTGAAACTTGCCGAGGCGGCCGACCATGGCGCGGCCGAAGCCGAGGTTCTGGCGTCCATCCATCTCGGCAAGCGCCACGAGCGCCTCGCGGCCTCGCTGGCCGAGGCGGTGCGCGCGGGCCTCGCGCGCGACCCGCAGACGCTGCCGCGCCGCCGCGGCCGCGGCGATTTCACCCCGTTCACCGTGGAGGAACTCGCGCGCCAGGATGCGCTCAAGGCCGACCGCGACCGCATTGCCGCGAAACTTCCGCTCGATCCCACACTCATCGCCAACCGCGCACAACTCGCGCAGCTCGCGCGCGCCCCCGAGCGCATCGACGAGATCCTGCTGCCCTGGCAGGCCGGGCTGCTCCGTCACGAGCCGGCAATGTCGCAAGGGTAGGAGCCCCTCCCGATGGCCGACCGCGCCAACATCGCGCACCACTTCGCCCTCATGGCCGCGCGTGCGCCGCAGCAGTGCGCGCTCAAAATTCCCCGCGGCCGCACGCGCACGGGCGATATCGACTACCTCGCGTTCACCTTTGCCGAACTGGCCGCCGAAACCGCCGCATGGCAAACGCGCCTCGCCGACCGCGGCGTGCGTCCCGGCGACCGCGCGCTCGTGATGGTGCGTCCCGGCCTGCCGCTCATCGCGTCGGTCTTCGCGCTGTTTGCCCTCGGCGCGGTGCCTGTCGTGATCGATCCCGGCATGAGCCGGAAGAATTTCCTCGCGTGCGTCGCCCGCTCGCAGCCCCGGGTGCTCGTTGGCATCCCGCTGGCGCAGGTTCTCAGCCGCCTTTTTCGCGGATCGTTCCGCAGCGTGACGGTTCGCGTCCCGGTGAGTGGAAGCCTCACGGCGCGGATTGCGTCCGGCGCGCAAGCAGCCAACGGCAGCTTTCAAATCGCCGATAGCCGCGCCACCGACCTGGCGGCGATCCTCTTCACGTCCGGCTCCACCGGCGCGCCGAAGGGTGTTTGCTACGAGCACGGCATGTTCGAGGCCCAGCTCCGTTTGCTCCGCGACGCCTATGGCATCGAGCCGGGCGAAGTTGATTTGCCGCTGCTGCCGGTCTTCGCGCTCTTCAATCCCGCGCTGGGCCTGACGACCATCGTGCCCGAAATCGATCCGCGCCGGCCCGCCGCCGCCGACCCGGCGCAAATCGTGCAGGCGATCCGACAGGAGAACGTCACCAACTCATTCGGCTCGCCCACGCTCTGGCGAAAAATTGCCGGGTTTTGCCTCGCGCAAAAAATTACGCTGCCCAGCTTGCGCCGCGTGCTTTGTGCCGGCGCGCCGGTGCCCGCCGACCTCTGGCAAAACTCCCGGGCCTGGCTTCCGAACGGCCTGCTCCACAGTCCCTACGGCGCGACCGAGGCACTGCCCGTCAGCTCGGTGAGCAGCGGCGAAATTTTATCGCTGCTCACCGAGCCGACAATTTCAGATTTCAGATTTCAGATTCCAGATGCGGAATGGGGAAAAACAACGAGAAATCCATCTGAAATCTTAAATCTGAGATCTGAAATTGCGCGCCCCACGCACGCATTTTGGGGCGCATGCGTGGGACGCGCCCTGGCCGGGATTGAAATCAAAATCATCGCGCCGACCGATGCGCCGCTCGCCTCGCTGGCCGACGCCCGCGAGCTTCCGTCCGGGGAAATCGGCGAAATTATTGTTCGCGGCCCGGTCGTGACCAAGCTTTACGATGCACTGCCAGAGGCCACCGAGCTGGCCAAAATACAAATCCCAGAACCCAAAACACAAAAGCCAGCGGGCGCGCCAGACTCCCTTGGCGTTTGTGATTTGGATTTTGGCGTTTCCGCGCCATCCGGCGCGGTTTGGCATCGCATGGGCGATTGCGGTTATCTCGACGCGGCCGGGCGCCTCTGGTTTTGCGGTCGCAAAGCCGAGCGGGTCGAGACGGCGGCCGGCCCACTTTACACCGAGCCGTGCGAACAGGTTTTTCGCACCCATCCGCGCGTAATACGCTGCGCCCTCATCGGCCTTGGTCCGCGCGGTGCGCAGCGGCCCGCGCTCGTGGTCGAAGGAGAATTTGCCGATATCCAGGCTCTGGCGCGCGAGCTGCGCGTCCTGGCGCTCGCGCATCCGCAAACTGCCGCCATCAACGTATTTTATTTTCACCCGGCTTTTCCGGTTGATGTGCGGCACAACGCCAAAATTCACCGGCTCACCCTTGCCACATGGGCAACCACGGCCAAAGGTTATGAAACGTGATTCTAAAATTTCTAATTTGTGGGCGGGGTGCCCTCACCCCGCGAGCGAACTCAGTGCGGGGTGAGGGCACCCCGCCCACATCAATCCATCAGCAAAAGTCTCTTCTCCGTGCCCTCCATCTTTAAAAAAGCCCCCGTCCTCGTCACCGGCGGCACCGGCTTTCTCGGCCGCCGGCTGGTCGAGCGGCTGCTTGGGCAGAGCCGGAATATCATCGTGCTCTCGCGCCTGCCGGCGAAAGACCTGGCCGCGCACGGGGTGCGTTTCATCTGCACCGACCTGGCCGATGCCGAGGCGGTGCGCGCGGCCTGTGCCGGCGTGGAGACCGTTTTTCATACCGCGGCCAAGGTCGGCGTATGGGGCCGCTACAAGGATTATTTCCAGGCCAATGTCCTCGGCACGCGCGCGCTGCTTGAGGGTTGCCGTGAGCATGGCGTGAAGAATTTCATCCACACCAGCACGCCGAGCGTCGTTTACACCGGCGGTGATCTCACGGGCGCCGACGAGTCGCTTCCGCTCACCACCCATTGTCCGGCCGCTTATCCGCTGACCAAAGCCATGGCCGAGCGCGAAGTCCTGGCGGCGAATTCGCCGACCCTGCGGACCATCGTGCTTCGCCCGCACCTGATCTGGGGCAAAGGGGACCCGCACCTCGTGCCGCGCCTGCTGGCCTCGGCCCGCGCCGGCCGGCTGCGCATCGTGGGCCAGGGCAAAAATCACGTGGACATGACCCACATCCAAAACGCCGTCGATGCCCACCTGCAGGCTGAATCCTCGCTCACCTGGACCGATTCGCGCGCCGCTGGAAAGGCCTATTTTATCACCGATGGTGCGCCGGTTGTGCTGTGGGATTGGATCAACGGCCTGCTGCACGCGCTCAACGAGCCGCCCATCACCAAAAAGATTTCCCTCCGCTCCGCGCAGGTGCTTGGCGCCGCGTGTGAACTGGCCTGGCGCGTGTTGCCGCTGAGCGGCGAACCGCCCATGACGCGATTTGTCGCCGCCGAACTGGGAAAAGATCATTGGTTTGACATCACCGCCGCGCGCCGCGACCTCGGCTACGAGCCGCACGTGTTCATGGCCGACGGCATGACCGAACTGGTGAAGTGGTTGAAAAAGAGGGCGGAATCTGAATCCGCCGCGCCTTTCCTTACAAAATAGGCGACCGGCTCGGAATCACAAATTCGCCCATCATGGATCTGATGTAGCCGGCCTCGCTGAGGCCGGGCCGGGGTCAACGACCCCGGCTACATCGGACAGGTGTCGTGCTTCACCTGTTACTAATTTCCGCCGCGCTGGCGCACGGCTTCAAACAGGGTGATCAAGGTCGCCATGGCCACGTTGAGCGAGTCAGCCTGGCCGGCCATCGGGATGCGCACGCGGAGGTCGGCATTTTTCAGCCAGTACTCGCCGAGGCCGAATTGTTCGCTGCCCATCACAAGGGCGAGCGGCCCGCGGAGGTCAGCCCCGGTATAGAGGGTTTCGGCCGAGGGGGTCGTGGCCACGGTGCGGATTTTCTTATCGCGCAGCCACGCTTGCGCCACCCGGCTATCGGCCACGACAATGGGGATGGCGAAGAGCACGCCGGTCGATGCGCGCACGACATTTGGGTTGAAAACATCCGTGACCGGGTCGCACACGATGATGGCATCGACGCCCGCCGCGTCGGCGCTCCGCATGATGGTCCCGAGGTTACCCGGCTTCTCGATGGCCTCGATCACGAGGAGAAACGGCGCGGGGCGTAACGCCAGCTCATCCAACGTCCGATGCCACTGCGGAACCACGGCCATGAGCCCGTCGGGCCGTTCGCGATAGGCGATCTTTGCAAAGGCCGCGCGCGTCAGCTCGAACAGCTTGGCGCCTGCCGCCCGCGCCTGCTCAATCAGGGCCGGCTCGTTCTCGCCCAAAAACCACTCGGGCGAATAATACAGCTCGAGCAACGGCACCTTTTTTTCGAGCGCACGGCGAATCTCGCGATAGCCCTCGACCAGGAACACGTCCGCTTCATCGCGCAGCCGGCGGTCACGCAACTTCACGAGTTGCTTCACGCGCGGGTTTTTCAGGCTGGTGATTATTTCGACAGGCATGCCGTCGATTTGAACGAGGAGCAGCCAAAGCGCACGGAGAAAAATCCCCCAGACGGGAAAAATTATTCTGACCGTAAGGCGGCCAGAATAATTTTTTAACCGTCCATGCGCTGGCATTTTCGATTTAATGGTTCACATCGGGACGCCGCGTTCCACCTCGGAAGGCTGAATTCAAATCGTCGTTGGCAGCCTGTTTAAGTGGACTCACTCGTCCATTCCGTGCTTTTTGGGGTGCTTCGTGCCCAAGAACAAAAAATTCAACGACCTGCCCTTTGCCTATCATGAGGAAATCGAGCTGGAAATTTCCACGCTCACGAACCTCGGCCTCGGGCTGGGCCGCGTCTCCGTTGAGAACCAGAAGACCAAGGTCGAAAACTGGGTCGTGATGGTGCCGTTTGCGCTGCCGGGCGAACGCGTGCGCGCGCGGGTGTTCCGCAACCATAAGAATTTCTCCGAGGCCGATTTTGTCGCTGTCCTGCGACCCTCGCCGCAGCGCGTGGCGCCGCGCTGCCCGCTTTTCGGCCGCTGCGGCGGCTGCCAGTACCAGCATCTCGCCTATGCGGAGCAATTGGAGTGGAAGCGACGCCAGGTCGCCGAGCTGCTCGAGCATCTGGCCGGTGTCGCGTTCGAAGTCGCGCCGGTCGTGGCCTCGCCGCGCGAGTTTGGCTACCGCTCGAAGATCACGCCGCATTTCGCGGCACCGAGTGCCGCGAAAATCTCAGATCTCAAATCTCAGATTTCAAATTCAGCCGATTTTCCAATCGGTTTCCTCAGACAGGGTTCGCGGTTCGAGATCGTCGATGTGCCGCGGTGCGAAATCGCCACCGAGGCGATCAACGAAAAGCTCACCGCGGTGCGGGCCGGCGTGCCGGCCCGGGTGGCGGCCCGGGTGGCGGCCGGCGAATTTTTGCGCGGCGCCACGCTGCTGCTGCGCGACGCGGGCGGCGTGGTCACCACCGAGTACGATGCGGTCGTCACCGAGGAGGTGGGCGGGCTGAAGCTGAAGTTCCTAGCCCGCGATTTTTTCCAAAACAATCCGTTCATCCTCCCGGCGTTTGCCGGCCATGTGCGCGCGCAGGCGGCGGCCAGCGGCGCGCGGTTCCTCGTCGATGCCTACTGCGGCAGCGGGCTTTTCGCGCTTTCGTCCGCGAGCGCGTTCGAGCGCGTCGCGGGAATCGAGATCAGCGACACCTCGGTCGCCTTCGCGCGGGAAAACGCCACGGCCAACGGCATCGCCAACGCCGTGTTCCAAGCCGGCGATGCCGCGGCGATTTTTGCCGGGCTCGATTTTCCGCCGGGCGACACCGTGGTCGTCATCGACCCGCCGCGCCGCGGGTGCGACGAGGGTTTTCTCCGCCAGCTTTTTGCCTTCGGCCCGCGCGCCGTCGTTTACGTGTCGTGCGACCCGGCCACGCAGATGCGCGACCTGGTCCACTTTTTCGCGGCGAACTACGAGCTGCGCGCCGTGCAACCCTTCGATCTTTTCCCGCAGACGCGCCACTTGGAGTGCGTGATCACCCTGCAGCGCCAGATGGCAAAGGCTGAAGAACTGAATCAGTCCTAATCGTCGTTCTCTTACTCGTAATCGTTCTCGTTATCGACCCTCAAGGCACCTGGGAGAACGAGAATGATTACGATTACGAGAATGATTTGGTTCAGCGATACTCCATCCACTCGGGCGAGGAATACTGTTCAATGAGAGCCTCAACTTCGCCGTCGGCAAACTCGGGCCAGGGTGCTGGTGCTTCCTTGGCGCCGAGCGCCGCGGCCAGCGCGGCGGAAAATTTTTCGGCAAACGCCGCCCAATCCAATCCACCGACGGCCGGCTTCCAGATGGATCCCTGCAGGAGCAGGCCGTTCTTGTTTCGTTTCTGCGCAGCGCCGGCCACCTTGTCGCCGGTGTGTTCGTTGAGCACGTCGAAGACTTCCGCGCGCTGGAAGCACACGCCGGGCAGCGTGCTCGCCGCCTCATCGAGATGGCGTTCCTTGAGCACGACCGGCGCGCCGAGCACGCGAAGCGCATCGGCGAGGCACGCGTGCACGCTGCGGTAGGATTGGGTGGCGCGTTCGGCCTCAAGCGGGTGCCCGCGCGGGATGACGAGCGTGTAGGTCCAATCGTCTCGGTGGTCGACCACGCCGCCGCCGGTCGGCCGCCGGCACAGGTCAAAACTTTCGCCGGCGGGAAGCTGGGCGCGCACGAATTCCAGCGACTGGCTGAGGCCGAAGGTAAAGGCCGGTCCGCGCCATTCGTAGTGGCGGAAGCGCGCGGCCTTCGCCTGCGGATAGCGCTGCAGCAGCAGGAAATCCAGCGCCATGTTTTCGGCCGCGCCGCCGGTGCGCGTGGGCAGGAGATGCAGCATCAGTGGTTAGATGTATTATGGCGCTGACGGTTTGGCCGCCGGGTGTTTGCCGCCCAGCGGCTGGAGTTCGGCTTCCATCTCGGGAAGATTGTAGAAATGGGCGAAAGCGACCGCGCCGAGGATCACATCGCTGGGGACGCCGGGATCATTCTTGATGGCAGCCAGCAAAATCAGGCTTAAGAAGGGCGGTTTCACATTCGCGAGATTCATGCTGGTGGGCATGCCATTGGTGATGACGACAATATTTTTCGGAGGCGCGCCGTAGATTTTATAATCTTTTTCCCCGTTGAGGCCAAAGCGCGGCACGATGAGCGGCTGGGCCAGCGTGTAATGCGAGAGGCGTTCGAGCAGCCAGGCTTTCATTTCCGACAGATGCTCGATGGCTTTGCGGAATTGCAGCGGATTGGCCAGGGGATCCTTTACCTTCCCCGTCTGCAGGGCTTGCAACAAACCGTCGTAATCGTACGGAACCAAATACGGCTTGTGGATTTTTTGCATGAACTCACGGCGCGCAGGCAGGTTCTTGGCCTCGGATTGGGCCTGGGCGGCGGCATCGGCATTGCTGGCGGAGGTTGTATTTGGTGACGGCGGCAGAGTGGGCGCCGGTGCCGCCACCGGGGTTGTGGCCGGGGGAGTGGACGTTGATGCGGCAACCGGGGTTGGCGCCGGTTGCGTGGGCGCTGAAGCCACGACCGGGGCCGGCGCGGGCAGGGCGTTTTTGTGCGCGTGCACCATCACGACCGTGACAAGCAGCATCGCAACCACGGCGATGGCGGCGGGTGGCAGCCATCGGGAGGATCTCCTGGCCGGGGGAGATGCGACCTCGCGGGCCTGGGCCTCAAGCAGGAGGCTGTAAACGGGCACGGCCTGCGCGATGTTTTTCAGGTCGCGCGCGCCGAGGTAGGTGGCTTTCAACTCAATCTTGTTTTTCACCACGTCGTAAACGGTCTGGGAGATGCAGATGCCGCCGGGCTCGGCCTCGGCCTGCAGGCGGGAGGCGATGTTGACGCCGTCACCCATCACATCCTGGTCCTGCACGAGCACGTCGCCGAGGTGGATGCCGATGCGGTGCTGGAGGGCCTCGCCGGCCGGGAGGGTTTTTCCGAGCGCGGCAAAATGTTTTTGCATCTCGAGCGCGCAGGCCACGGCTTCGACCGCGCTGGCGAAATAACACAACAGGCCGTCGCCCGTGGTTTTAAGGACGGCGCCGCCGCGGGACTCGCACAGCCGGCGCATCTCGGCGAAGTCGCGGGTGATGAGGCCGAGGGTCTTCACCTCGTCGCGTCCCATGTGCGCGGAAAAGGAAACCACATCCGTGAAGACAATGGCGGCGAGGGTGCGCAGGCCTTGGCGTCCGAAGGGTGGCTGGGAAACGTCCATGGAAAATATTACAAGGTTATGGGCGTCGGCGCGATCGCGGGCAATTCTTTAGAGTAAATAAAAAAACTGTAGCCGAACAAGGTGCTATGTTGAGCAAGTGCGGGTGGAGCGCGTTGACCCCAACGCGCTCGAGCGTCTTGAGGTCAAGACGCTCCACCTTATTGCGGCTCATCGGTCACGACATTTTTTAAGCTGCTTTAAGCTTATTTTGGCGCGGTCCCGAGCAGCGCGGGCTCGATGTGCCAGAGGGCGTGCCAGCGGGGCCGCCCGGTTTTTTTGTGGGTGCCGCCGGTGGGCGCAAAGGCGAGGACGGCGCCCTTTTTCACGTCGAAGGCGACGGGATGATCCTTGCCGCGCACGAGCAGGGTGGCGAGCGCGCCGAGGTGCGGTTCGTGGCCGACGAGGGCCAGGCGGTCAATTGTATCTAAATTTCCGATACGATCGGCGATCTGGGCGGGATCGTCCTCGGGCAGGAGGCCGGGCGTTTCGACCAGGGCGTGGTCCAGTTTCAGGCCGTCGGCGAGCAGGCGGGCGGTTTCGAGCGCGCGGACGAGGGGGCTGTGCCAGAGCTGGGCGGGCCGCAGCGCGCCGTTGCGCTGGAAGAAAGCCACGAGCCGGGAGCATTCCTCGCGGCCGCGGTCGCTTAGCGGCCGCAGCGAATCATCCCCGGCGGTGGAGGCGTGGGCGTGGCGGATCAAATAAAGCTGCACGCCACGGTTGTGGTGAAAACGGCGGGCGTTGGCGAGCAGCGTGTCGGACTTTGACAACACGCTGCTTAGCCCAAATGGCGGAGCCATTTGTTAAGGAGCCCGTGGGCAAAGTCCCACGGGCTCCTAGCTGAAGTAGGGGACGAGTTTTTTCGCGTAGGGCTGGTAGAGCGGATGGGTCGGCGTGCCGTCGAGGTTGCGCCCGAAACAGAACACGAGGCTGGGGGCGCAGGCCTTGCGCAGGATGGCTTCGACTTCGGCGCCGCGGTTGAAATCACCGCCCGGCTTGCCCCAGGCGACGATCACCCGGGCGGCGCCGGTTGCGACGGTGCGGATCCACTGGTCGTTTTCGGGTCGCCCGACGGGATCAGCCGCCGTGTAAAGCTCGCGTGGATTCGTCGCGCGCAGCGAAAAAGCGTTCAGCATGTAAAGTGCGCCGAAGCCCCACTGTTCGGAAAATTTGCAGCATTTGTTAACGGTCGCATCGACATGCAACTCATCGGCGCCCGAGGGATTCATGCCGACAAACGCGCAGTAATGCTGCGGGTCGCCCCAGTGGCGGAAAAGCGTGTAGCGGTGCGTGCGGCCAGGGTTGAAGCGGGTGTTGGCCTTGACCAGGGGATCGACCCAGAGCTCCTCCTGTGCGGGCGGCAGCGCGCTTTGGGAGGCGGTTTGGAATCGTTCTTTGATCATCCGGATAGGAGCCCCGTCGGGCTTCGCCCACGGGCTCCTATATAAATGGCTCCGCCATTTGGGAGACAAATCAATAGTTTTGCCGGATCCGGTGGATAGTTTTGATCAGCGCCCGGGCAAAAACCAGAAAAAGCAGCCGCAGTTGCCAGTCAGTTCCAAAATGGCAGAGCCATTTTGATTTAGCAGCGTGGAGGCGAAGTCCGACACGCTGCTAAGGTTTCGTGTCCAGGAGCGTGCGGATGGCGCGCAGCAGCGAGCTCAATTCAAACGGCTTGGTGAGGCAGGCCTGGTGTTCAGGCGCGAGCCAGGCGAGCGGGTGGGTGCCGGGCCGGCCGATGACGATAACGCGCAAGGCGGGCCGGATGACATAGAGGGCACGGGCAAGTTTTTCGTTTTCGCCGGCGTGGTCGCCCAACTGGACGACGAGGAGGTGCACGGGCCCGCGGCGACGGGCTTCGCGCAGGGCTTCGCCGGCGTGGCGCACGGAAAGGATTTTATAACCGTCAGCCGTAAGAATACCCGCGACCATTTTGCGCACGACATCATCTTCCTCCAGCAACAGCACGGTTTCGCGCCCGTGGGTGGAGGGGAGCATGGGCAGGCCGTTGGACGGGACGGCGGAGGCGCGCGCATGCACGGCAGGAAGATGGATTTCAAAGGTCGTGCCGACGCCGGGCGCGCTATGCACCCGGATATGGCCGCCGCTTTGTTGCACCACGCCGTACACCATGGCGAGGCCGAGGCCGGTGCCTTTGCCGGCTTCCTTGGTGGTGAAAAACGGCTCGAAGAGCTGGGCTTGCGTGGCGGCGTCCATGCCGACGCCGTTGTCGCTGACGGAGAGCAGGACGTAACGGCCGGGAGGCGCGTCGGTGAGGCGGCGGTTCAGGCCGTATTTGACCACGCGGACGGAGGTGCCAATGGTGACGCGGCCGTTTTCGCGGATGGCGTCGCGGGCGTTGAGCGTGAGGTTGAGCAGCACTTGCTCGAGCTGGGAGGGGTCGGCGCGGACATTGGGCAGGTCGTGGGAAAGATCGAGGTGGAGCTTGCCGGCGGAGCCAAGAAAACGGCCGAGGATCGTGGCATGATCACGCACCAGGCGGTTGAGGTTGATCACCTGCGGGTGCAATTCCTGCCGGCGGCTGAAGGCGAGAAGCTGGCGGACGAGCACGGCGGCTTTCTGGCCGGCGGAATGGACTTCATGGATCTCGCGGCGCGAAGGATCGTGGGCGGGCAGGCGGGCGGCGAGGATTTCGCAGTAGCCGTTGATGACGGAGAGCAGGTTGTTGAAGTCGTGGGCGACGCCGCCGGCGAGGCGGCCCACCGCGTCGAGGCGTTGCGAGTGCACGAGCGCTTCCTGCAGGCGGCGCTTGGTGGTCGTGTCGCGATAGGTGGCGACAATGTACGTCATGCGGCTGCGGGTGTTAAAGAGCGGGCTGAAATTCCAGGCGGCAAAGATGGTCGCACCGGATTTGCAGGCGAGGTAGCCTTCCCCGGAAAAGATGAGCCCGGACTGGAGCTTTCCCATCCAGCGGCGCAGGCGGACAATGGTGGCGGCATCGGCGTGCAGAAACGCATGGCCGCGGCCGGTGAGCTCAGGCCGGGCATAGCCGGTCATGGCGCAGAGCCGGTCGTTGGCAAAAAGGATGCGCAAACCATCGCGGCGGAGTTTGGGCTCGGCGATAAAGGAGCCTTCGCCGAGGCTGCGCAACGCCGCCGCGAGCAGCCTGGCGGGAGGCGGCGCGGTGCGAACGGCGGTTTTTTTGCGCCGGGGCAGCTTTTTTTTCATCTGGGGTAGGCGTGACTTACGGCGCGAGGCGCTCGATAATCCAGTCGCCGGTTTTTTCGCGGCGGTAGCGCAGCCGGTCGTGCAAGCGGTTGCGCCGGCCCTGCCAGAATTCGACGGATTCGGGCGCGAGGCGGAAGCCGCCCCAATGCGGCGGCAGGGGTACCTCGGCGCCGGCATATTTTTTCTCAAGCGCTTTCATGGCCTCGTCGAGGACGGCGCGCCCGGAAATGATGGTGCTCTGCGCCGAAGCCCATGCGGCCAGCTGGCTGGGGTGCGGGCGCGAGTGGAAATACGCCGCCACTTCCTCGTGGGCCAGGCGCGTGACCGGGCCCTCGGCGAGGATCTGCCGCTCGAGCGCGATCCAGGGAAAAAGCAGCGAGGCGCGCGGATTGGCGTCGAGCTCGCGGCCTTTGCGGCTTTCCAAATTTGTGTAGAAAACGAACCCGCGGCCGTCGAGGCCCTTGAGCAGCACCGTGCGCGCGGATGGCCGGGCGTCGCGGCCCACGGTGGCGAGAATCATGGCATTGGGCTCGGGAATTTTCGCGCCTTCGGCTTCCTGGAACCATTTTTCAAACTGCCGGAACGGGTCGCGCGCGAGATCCTTTTCGGACAGCCCGGTCAGGCTGTAATCGCGGCGAAGATCGGCGTAGGCTGACATCCCCTGCAACCTGCCCCGCGGTCGTGGGCATGTCAAAAGTCAAAGTCCAGAGTCGAGAGTTTAGAGTTGAGAGGCTCCCGAGACAAACCTTTGAAACCGATGGAATTTGTAAGCACTTTACTCTGGACTCTCGACTCTGGACTCTCGACTACCAACATTAAGCGCATGCCTCCGACTCCCGCCGCCTACCTCGACCACCACGCACGCGACGCCACCCGGCTGCTGCAAGCGCTGGTGCGCCAGCGCACGGTCAACCCGCCGGGGGAAAACTATGACGGCATCACCGCGTTCCTGACGCGCGAGCTTGCAGCGCTTGGGCTGAAGGCGAGGCGTTTTACCATCTCGGCGGCGCGGTTGAAAAAGCACCTGCCGCCGGAACAGCGGGGTTACCCGCGCTTCAATGTTCTTGGCCGTTGGGATGTCGGTGCGGCCAAAACCGTCCATTTCAACGCCCACTATGACGTCGTGCCGGCGGGCGGAGCCTGGCGGCACGGCGATGCTTTCAGCGGCGTGCTCGATGGCGGCTGGATTTACGGTCGCGGCACGGCCGACATGAAGGGATCGATCGCCAGCTTGTTGCTCGCATTGAGGGCCTTGCGCGCCACGCGCACGCCGCCGCGCTGCAATGTCGAGGTGTCATTCACCGCCGACGAGGAGACCGACAGCGCGCTCGGCGCTTACTGGCTCGTGCGGCATGCCGGCCTGCGCGCGGACTACGCCATTGTCATGGAGGGCGCCGAGGGCCGCACGATCTGCTGCGGGCACAATGGGGTTCTTTGGTTCAATGTCACCGTGCATGGCCGGGCTGCGCACGGCTCCGAACCCGAGTGCGGCATCAATGCGCTCGAAAAAATGTCCGCCTTCGTGATCGCGCTCAAGGAGTACAAGAAGCATCTGGCGCGGCGCACCTTTATCACGCCTTCCGGCAAATCCATGCGGGCCACGCTCAACATCGGCGGCGTCTTTGCGCCCGGGCCGGGCGGGAAAATCAACACCGTGCCGGCGCTCGCGAGTTTCTCGCTCGACCGTCGCGTGCTCCCGATCGAAGACCATGCCGCGGCCGAACGAGAACTGCGCACGGTTCTCGCGGCGACCGCGCGAAGAATCCCGGAGTGCCGCATCACCGTCGAAAAAATATCCGAGAACTTTGCCTGTTTCGAGCGGCCCACGCACCCGTTCTTCGCCGCCATGGCCGCGAGTGTCGGCCGGGTGCGGCGCACCAAGCCGGCCTTCAGCGTATCCACCGGCTTTAACGACGTGCATTTCTTTTCCCACCACCTGAAAATTCCGGCGCTCGGATACGGGCCGGCCGGGGAAAATTACCACGCGGTGGACGAGCGGGCGCCGGTGCGCGATCTCGTGACGACCGCAAAAATCTACGCGGATTTGCTGACAACTTTTGCCGGCTAAGAACCTACCGGCAAAAGTTTAGGCTGCCGCAGTTTCCAGGACGGCGCTGGTTTCCACGGCGAGCGCGGGCAGGAAGACTTCAAAAGTCGTGCCCACACCCAGCTGGGATTTGACCCGGATAAAGCCGCCGTGCCGTTTCACAATGTTGTGCGTGATGGCGAGGCCGAGGCCGGTGCCGCGTGCCTTGGTGGTGTAAAAGGGTTCGAAAATGCGCGGCAGGCGATCGGCCGGGATGCCGGGTCCATCGTCCTTCACGGTCAGGCAGATATAGTTTGTCGGGATCGGCGGGGCGCTGCCACCGCTGACTTGCTCCTGGTTTTCCAGCCGCACTTCAATTGTGCCGGTGCGTTCGCCCAGCGCCTGGGCTGCATTGTGGACGAGATTGGTGATGACCTGGCGGATTTGTCGGGAATCGGCTTCCACACGCCAGGCATCGGACGCGAGCAGGACCTTCAAACGGAGATTCGTGCTGCCTTGGACCCCGAGCTGGGCTGAATCTTCAACCACGGTCGCAAGCTCCAGCGGGCATTTGGCCGGCTCGGCGCCGCGGGCAAAATCCAGCATCTCCTGCGTGAGTTCGCGCGCGCGCCAGCCGGTGCTTTCGGCCTGGTCGAGGCGACGCGCGACTTCCGGGGGCAATTTATCGTTGGCGCGGGCTGCGCTGACAAACCCTAGCATGACCGTGAGGTAGGTGTTAAAATCGTGGGCGAGTCCGCCCGCCATCTGGCCGAGCGAATCAAGCCGCTCAAACCGCTCCTCGCGTTCGCGCTGCTGTTCCTTTTCCCGCTTGCTCGAAATGTTGTGGAAGAGCCAGAAGGCCCCGGCGGGCTGGCCGTGGGAATCGCGCATGGCCAGCGCATGAACCTCCAGGGAGATGTCGCGGCCGGTCGGTGTCACCACGTCCACTTCGCCATGCCATGATTGGCCGGAAGTCGAGGCCGACACGAGCCTGGCCACCGCTTCACGTTGTTTGAAGATGCGCCCCTGTTGGCAGGCTTCATCGAAGCTTCCCGCATCTTCTCCGAAAAGCACGGCATGCGCGGTGTTCTGAAAGCGGGTGCAGCCGTCTGCATCGTGAAAGGACAGGGCTCCATCCGGGCCGGCCAAGGCCGCGCCCAATTCGGCAAATTCAAAAGGAGGCGTCCATTCCTGTGATTCCTCGTGCTTTTGTTCGCGCTGCTGTTTCCAGAAAAAGAAGCTCAAGGCTCCAAGGAGCCCCCAAGACACGCTTTGCGCGATGACGACTAAAACGGGAGTAATCATTTACAGGATATGTCCCTAGAGATAGAAAATAAGGCCCTCAGTCAAGAATCTTTGCTAAAAAATTGTTTACAAAGCATGTAAGTCGCTTGTAGATGTAAATTTATTACTAACATTTTTTTAACGACCTCGTTTTCCATCTTGTTCCAGCGGCGCAAGAACGCAACATCCGTGCCTAATCGACATGAAAATTAACCCCAGCCTTACCCCAAGGAAGTTGCGGAAAAAAGTGGCCCGCCTGTTCGATCTTGCCGGCCAAAAAATCCGCGCGGTCGATGCGACGTGGGATCCAGCCAAGGGGACGCCGGTGTTTACCGTCAAAGGCCAATACACCTCGCGCGGCTGGACGGAGTGGACGCAGGGTTTTCAGTTCGGCATGGCGTTGCTCCAATCCGACGCGACGGGTGACTCCAGTTTTCTAGAACTCGGCCGTGAGAAAACACTGAAATTCATGGCTTCGCACGTCTCGCACACCGGCGTGCACGACCACGGGTTCAACAACATCTCCACTTATGGCAACCTCCGGCGCCTGATTCTCGAGGGAAAAACGCCCTTCAGCCAGCACGAGCTCAATTATACCGAGCTTGCGCTCAAAGTCTCCGGCGCCGTGCAGGCCGCGCGCCATGCGACGACCGCCTGCCGGCAGCCCTGGTCGCCCGTCGCCGGCTCGGCCGGCGTCGTGCCGGGCGGCTACGTTTATTCCTTCAACGGCCCGCAATCGCTTTTTGCCGACACGATCCGCTCCATGCGCTCGCTCGTCATCGCGCACCAGCTCGGCCACGTGCTGATGGGCGAGGGCGACAAGCCCATCAATCTTCTCCACCGCGCCATCGAGCACGCTGCAACCACGGCGCGATTCAATGTCTTCTTTGGCGCCGGCCGCGATGGCTACGATGTGCGCGGCCGCGTGGCGCACGAATCGATTTTCAACCGCAACGACGGCCAGTTCCGCTGTCCCTCGTCGCAGCAGGGCTATTCGCCCTTTACCACCTGGACGCGCGGCGCCGCGTGGATCATCTGCGGCTATGCCGAGCAGCTCGAATTTCTCGACACCGTGCGCGGCACCGACCTCGACGCCGTCGGCAGCCGCCGCGCCGTGACCGACCTGCTTCTCGGCACCGCCCGCGCCGCGAGCGACTATTACATCGACGGCTACTCGGCGCGCGACGGCGTGCCCTATTGGGATAGCGGCGCGCCCAATCTCTGGCGCCTGGGCGCGACCTACCTCAACAAACCTGCCGACCCGTTCAATGCCCACGAGCCGGTGGACAGTTCGGCCGCCGCCATCGCCGCCCAAGGCCTGCTGCGGCTCGGCCACTGGCTCGCCGCCACTGGCGAAACTGCCGCCGGAAAAAAGTATTTCCAGGCCGGGCTCACCATCGCCGACACGCTTTTTGACGAGCCTTATCTCTCAACCGACAAAAAACACCAGGGCCTGCTCTTGCACAGCGTCTATCACCGGCCCAATGGCTGGGACCATGTGCCGAAAGGCCGCTCGGTTCCCTGCGGGGAATCCTCGATGTGGGGTGATTACCACGCGATGGAACTCGCGCTGCTCCTCCAGCGTCTCGACGAGGAAAAATATTACACGTTTTTCTGAGCGGCGCTTGGCCGTCCCTGCTCGTTCTCGTAATCATTCTCGTTATCGATTGGAATGGTCGAGAGAACGATAACGAGTATGAGAACGAGTACGAACGTGAACGCCGCCCGCCTTAATCTTTACGACCTGACCCGCGAGGAGCTGCGCGGGCGGTTTGTGCAATGGGGATTCAAGCCGGTGCACGTGCGGCATCTGTGGAGGTATCTTTATCTCGAGTTCGCCGACTCGTTCGAGGCCATGCCCAAGTTGCCGGCGAAAGTTCGCGCGCGGCTCGCCGCCGAGGCGCAGATCGGCGTGCTGCCGATCGCGCTCGAAACGGATTCGAGCGACGGTTTCACCCGCAAATACCTGCTCACGCTTGCCGATGGCGAAAAGATCGAGACGGTGCTGATGCGGTTCACCGGCCGCGTGACCGCGTGCATCTCGAGCCAGGTCGGCTGTGCGATGGGCTGCGTCTTTTGCGCCACGGGCCAGATGGGTTACACGCGCCACCTTACGCCGGGGGAAATCGTTGCGCAGGCGGTGCACGTCGCCCGCGAACTCCGAACCCTCTCGCCTGGGCGCGACATGGCGAAGCCGAAGCTGCGAAACATCGTCCTGATGGGCATGGGCGAACCGTTGCACAACTACGACGCGGTCATGCAGGCGATCGATATCCTGCGCGATCCCAACGGACTCTCGCTGGCCGGGCCGCGCATCACGCTCAGCACGGTTGGCGTCGTGCCCGGCATTCTCCGCCTCGCGGAGGAGAAACGCCTGCTGCACCTCGCGGTTTCGCTGCATGCCGCGACCCAGGCCGAACGCGCCGCGCTGGTGCCGGTCGCAAAAAAATGGCCGCTCGACGAGCTCATGGCCGCGTGCCGCCACTACTGCGAAAAAACCCGGCGCCGCATTTTCTTCGAGTGGACGCTGATCGAGGGGAAAAACGACTCGCCCGGGCATGCGCGCGCCGTCGGCCGGCTGCTGCACGGGCTGCCCGCGCAGGTGAATTTGATCCCGCTCAACCCGACGGCGGGGTATGCCGGCGCGCCGACCCGCAGCGAGGCGGCGAAATGCTTCCAAAAAATCCTCATCGACGAGTTCGCCCTGCCGAGCACGGTGCGCCAGCGCCGGGGCATCGACATCGCCGCCGGCTGCGGGCAACTGGCGACGGCGGCAGGCTGAGGTATTTAAAGCATAGACAGACCCTTGCCGGGCGAAACTGTCATTCCGAGCCGTGCGAGGAATCTCCCTTGTAACATAATACGTTACAAACACGGTAGTGAGTCCGTTCGTTTGTAATAAAATACGTTACAAAACAAATCTGAGATTCCTCGCTCGGCTCGGAATGACAAAATAAAGGATGTGCCTCCAAGGCATGCCAACGGGACCAATTAAGTCGGAAACGTTTCAGAACAGCTGCTATGTCTTCCGGCTGTCTAGAAACGCCAGGGTCTGCTGCGCGTGTTCCACGAGCGGGGTGGAGATGGGCTTTACCTCGCTGCCGGGCGCGGTCAGGCTCAGCCTCGTGGCGCGGGAACGCAGCGTGAGTGAGGCGAGGGCGGCCACCTCGGAACCGGCGGCCAGTTGGGCGGTGCCGGCAGCCAGGAACCCCGGCGCAGTGGGCGGGGTTTTTGGCTGCAGGACCTTTTCCAGCAGGAAAAACCCGAGCGAGGCACCGAGGGCGTCGAGCCAGGTCCCCGGCTTGGCGGGCGGCGCATAGGCGAGCCCGCGCTTTTCCGGTTCCCACTCCATGAAGGCGCGGATCGCCTCGTGCAGCCTGGTCAGTTCGGCGTCGGCGGTGGCGGCCGTCCAGTTCAGGGCGAAGGTTTTGCGCTCGCGGATTTTTTTCATATCCCACACGCGCAGGAGCAGCTCGTAATTGCCGGCGTTGTGCTGCAGTGCGCCGGTAAAGACGTAGTCGAGCTTTTCACCGCACGTGTTCGCGAGCTGGTGGAGGTTGTCCGTGGTCCATTCGGCCCCGAAGAGCATCGGCTTTTTCCCGGTTTCGGGGTGATCCATCACGCCGACGACGGCGATGGGCGCGTAATGCGGCGAAAAATAAAACGTTTCCGCGAGCCAGAGGGGGAGGGCGCGCGAGAGGCGGCCGGGCTCGTCCTCGGGCTGCGCCATGGCCTCGGTGATGTTTTTCAGGCCAAGCACTGCGAGCTGGGCGAAAGCCACGCGGCGCAGGCGCCCTTCCTTGGGCGGGAGAATTTCACTGGCGAGCGGTTCAAGGCTGTAAAACCAGACCGGACGGCTGATGGTGATGAGCGAGACCGTCACCGCGGTGGCCATGACCACCCCTTCTTCACCGGTCGGGATTTGGTCGGGTAAAGCGCCCTCCGCGATAAGTTCGGCGATGGCGTTGGAAAATCCGTACAGGCGCTCCTCGAGCTCCGGGCGGTTGAGCGAAAACAAAATATCAAGCACATGCTGCGCGGCATCGGCGTCGTGCGCGGTGAGGTAGGCTTGCAGGACGTTGAGGCCGGTGGCCGGCCCGTGCCTTTGCGCGTCGTAGCGCGGGGCGATGAGTTCGATGATGGGCTTCACGTGGCCGTTGCTGCCGAGATCGCCCGAAATGGCGACGAGCACGTCGGCGCGGTCGCCCGCATCCGCGAGCACCTGTTCGTAAATAACGAGGGCGCCGGGCAGGTCACTGGCCTCGAGCTTTTCGCGCGCGGCGGCGAGCTGCGGCATGACGCCGCCGGCCGAAGGCGCGACCGGGTCGCCGGCGGGTGCGGGCGCAGGCTTTTTTTCGTTGGAACGGTCGAAAAATCCCATGGCCCCCAACAAATCACCTGGCCGGCGGTTGGCGAACAGAAATCCGGCGCGGGAACTTTCCAGGCTGGCCTGCCGTGTTTGGCCATGCATAGTTATAACAGATGAAACCCTGGCAGCGCGTATTGCACGGCGTGGCAGCTGCAGCCTTTGCATTTTTGGCGGGATTGGTGGTTTTTGCGGTGGCCGTGGCTTTGGGACTGCCGAGAAGCGTGTTGCCTTACTTCTTGGGCTTTTTGCCTGTTTTCCAAATTGCTCTGTGTGCCATCTGCATCTGGAAGCGCACGCGTTATGCGATCATTTTACCCGGACTGATCCTGTGCGGGGGAATGGTGGCCTACCTGATCCACGATGATCCGCAGCGGCCGCCGTTGCCCGATTTGGGGCCCGTTGCGCCATCTGATTCCGAAGGTTACAAGACCTATTGTTGGATGGCCAAAAATTCCCCTTACAGCCGCTCCAAGGGTGTGCAAATTGAGCCATTGCCCAAGGGAGGATTATTTGACCAAAAAAAGGAAAAATGGCGCGCGTACGCCATGGCTAATCGAGAGGCAATTGAACAAGCTTGGAAAAACGACCAAGTCGGGCGCGACTGGATCGACGCGCTAAATCAACATCCGCCGTCAGGAGTGATCTGGGATGGTCCGGACGGACGATTTGATTTTCAGGCGGTGCGGGCCATTTCCAATTATCGATTAAGCTATGCGGTTTGCTTGGCAGCAGAAGGGCATGGCGATGAGGCGATCCGCTTGTTGATTCCGTTCATCCGTGCGAGTTTTTTCCTGCAGCGCAGTGGAGTTTCAATGGTGAATGAATTGATCCCCACGGGGTTCCTAAATATTAGCTATGAAATAGCCGGATTCATTTTGGATGACGGTAAATTAAGCGATGATTCAAGAAAGGAGCTGGCTGCTGTATTGTCCAATTCGCCGCCGATGGAATTGATTCTCCGCAATGCTATATTGGGCGACATCTTGCCGCGGCGCGACAGCATCGATTTTTTAGGAAAATCATTCGGGATCCTCCACTTCGATTTCACCCACGAGGACGCCACCTATGAAAATTCAAGTATCACCAGGTTTTTGCAGCGTTTGATCTTTAACCCACATCTGACGGAGCGCCGCTGTTCTGACGATTATCAGGAATATTTCGCGCTGTTAAAGGCGCGCGATTTCGGGAAAGTCAAAATGCTAGATGAATCTGAGCGAATAAAAGCCCGCCGATTCGTACTTAAAAACCCTGTTGGCAGAATGCTCGAGACTAATGTTGTTTCCGGCATTGGCATTTACGTAAAGTTTTTCTGGAAAGCGGACGACGACCGAGCGGTCCTTTTAAAACGCCTGGGCGCGCAGTGAGAAGCTTTACCGTTTGACCCGGCCCGCGGTGGGTTTAATTACAACCCTTCCCGCGCGTTGTGCGCCCCGGATGAACCGCGTCCACATAAAAACCTACGGTTGCCAGATGAACGAGCGCGACAGCGAAGCGGTCGCGGCGATGCTGCGTGCGCGCGGCTATCGCATTGTGGCCCGCGAGGACGAGTGCGACATCCTGCTGCTCAACACCTGCGCGGTGCGCGACGCCGCCGAGCAGAAGGCCATCGGCAAGGCCCAAAACGTGCTCGCGCACAAGCACCGCCGGCCGGACTTCGTCGTCGGCATCCTCGGCTGCATGGCGCAGAACCGCGGCGCGGCTCTGCTCGAACAGCTGCCTGACGTGGATCTTATCGTGGGCACGCAGAAATTTCACCAGGTGCCCGGCTATCTCGACAATCTCCGCGCCGCGCGCGCGGCGGGCGTGCCGGTGGGCGAAACCATCGTCGACCTCGCGGAGGAAGCCGGCTCGCAAAACGAAATCCGCGACCACGTGCTCGCGCAGGACGAGTTGCCCGAGGCGCCGCCGCAGGTCAGCGCCTTCGTCTCGATCCAGCAGGGCTGCAACATGGACTGCTCGTTTTGCATCGTGCCGAAGACGCGCGGCGACGAGCGCTCGCGCCCGATGGACGACATCGTGCGCGAAGTCACGGAGCTGGCAGCGCGAGGCGTGCGGGAAATCACGCTGCTCGGGCAGATCGTCACAAGTTACGGACGGCGCGACTACGCGCACACCGGCGGCGTGTCGCCTTTCGTGCAGCTGCTCGAGAAAATCCATGCGGTGGACGGCATCGAGCGCATCCGCTTCACCTCGCCGCACCCACGCGGCTTCAAGGAGGACCTGGTCGAGGCGTACGGCCGCCTGTCGAAGCTCTGCGAGTATGTTCACCTGCCGATGCAGTCGGGCTCGAACCGCATCCTGCGCGCGATGAACCGGCCCTACACGCGCGAGCGATACCTTGAGATCGTCGCCGCGCTGCGCGCCGTGCGGCCGGATATTTATTTCTCCACCGACGTCATTGTCGGCTTTCCCGGCGAGACCGACGAGGACTTCGCGCAGACGCGCGAGCTGCTCGAGGCGGTCAACTGCGACATGGCCTACGTTTTCAAATATTCCGTTCGCACCGGCACGCCCGCGGCCGAAATGCCGGGTCAGGTGCCCGACGAAACCAAGGAGCAGCGCAACCAGATCCTGCTCGACCTGCTCCACCAAAATTCGGTGCGCCGCAACCTGTCGCTCGTCGGGTGCACGGAGGAGGTGCTGGTCGAAGGTCGCGACAAAACCGGTCAGCGCTTCACCGGCCGCACGCGCGGCAACCGTGTGGCGGTGTTCGAGGCCAATGAACGCCTCGTCGGGCAACTGGTGCCGCTGCGCATCGAACGCACGACCGTGAGCACGCTGTACGGCGAGCTGGTGCTGGCTGGAGTCCCGAGCTAATCGTTCTCATTCTCGTACTCCTACTCGTTCTCAGCATGCCAACACCCCTCTTCGACCACAAAAAGCTGCGGGCCTATCAGGAAGCGCTTCGTTTCATGGCTTGGGTTGAACCCTTGTTCGAGAAACTGCCAGCCAAGCTGGCGGCACGAGATCAACTTGACCGGGCGTCTACCAGCATTGTGCTCAATATTGCCGAGGGCAATGGCAAGCGATCCCACCCCGACCGTTGCCGTTTTTTCGACATAGCACGCGGATCCGCCCTTGAGTGTGCGGCGTGCCTTGATGTGCTGGTCATAAAACAGCGGATCCCTCAAGCTGAGGCGAATGAAGGGAAGCTTATCCTTTTGGCGACAGTATCCCTCCTGGCCGGGCTAATCGCGCATTTTTCCGGCCAAGTGGAAGAGAATGCAGTGAATTACGAAACGGAAAGCTTGGCGGACGAGAACGAGAACGATTAAGAGAACGAGAACGATTTCACTCATGTCCCTCACGCTTGCCACCCTGCTTCCCGGTTTGCTGCTCGTCGTGCTCGGCGCCGCGGTTTTTGCCGGCACCCCCGCCATCGTCGCGATCTTCAAGGCCATGCCGCGTTCGCGCGCGGCGACGTTTGTGTTTTTCTACGGCGGGGCGGCGTGGTTCCTCAATATTGTCTGGAATCTTTCCGCGGCCGACTTCGGCGAGCACCGCCTGCTGCTCTTCATCGGCTTTTTCCTGGTGACCATCCTGGCGTTTTTCTATGTGCCGGATTTCCTGGCGGTGCGCGGGCTGTGCATTCTCACGCTGCTCGCCGGCTGGCCGGTGCTGATGTCCGGCTACATGAACTTCGACCATCCGCAGGTGTATTTCCTGAAGGTATTCGTTTACGTGTGCATTGTCCTTGCGCTCTGGCTCGGCGCGCAACCGTGGCGGCTGCGGGATTTTTTCCAGTGGCTTTTCGCGACGAGCGGGCGGCCGCGCACCATCGGCGGCGCCCTGCTCGGCTACGGACTGTTGCTCTGCGTGGTGGCATTCACTTATTAAATTGCGATGACCGCGCCGGCTGAACCCGCAGTGTTGCTCGTCCTCGCCGGCCCGGCGGGCGCGGGCAAGACCACGCTCTGCGACCGGTTCGTGGCCGAGACGCCGGGCTTTTCGCGCGTCGTCACCGCGACCACGCGGTCGCCGCGCCCGGGCGAGGTGAACGACGTGCATTATCATTTTCTCACGCCGGCGCAGTTCGACGCCCGGCTCGCCGCGGGCGAGTTTCTCGAGTGGGCCTACGTGCACGGCTCACACCGCTACGGCACGCTGGCGACCAGCGTGCTCGGGCCGCTGGCGGCGGGGCGCAGCCTGATCGTCAACCTGGATGTCCAGGGCGTGGATCATTTTCGCCGCGCGGCGGAGACCAACCCGCTGCTGCGACATCACCTCGCGACGGTTTTCATCAGCGTGCCCACCTCCGAGTTGCGGGCGCGGCTGACGGGCCGGGGCAAGGACAGCGAGGAGGAAATCACGCGCCGCCTGCGCACGGCCGAGGTGGAGTTGCGCGAGGCGGACAAATTCGAGTATCGCATCATCAGCCGTAGCCGCGACGAGGACTTCGCCGCGTTGATCGACATCTGGCGCCAGGCGCAGCGAAAAATCACCGCCGCGCAGGGCTGAGCATTTTCGATTTGGGTAGAAGCATTTCAAATGTAGCCGGCCTCGCTGAGGCCGGTGCCCGCCTCCGCCAAGGCTACGGCGGACAGGCCGGGGTCAACGACCCCGGCTACAATTCCGACCTTATCCAAATCTAAACGACGCTAACTTTTCTCACCGCCAGTCGCGCAGCGGTGTGAGGGCCGGCGGCGGGAGCTGCGGCCAGCGCGGACCGGAGGGCGTCAGCAGCACGGCGAGCCGGACGTCGCCGGCCGCGGGCGCGGTCTCGATCGTGAGCATCGCGGTGCCTTCGTTTTGATTCTCTTCCGGAGTAGGCGGGCGGGTGGAGGTCACTTGAAAGACCGCATCATCCGGCGCGAGGATGGCGGCGCGCAGCGTGCGGCTGTGTTGCGTCAGGGTGGCGGTGCGGCCGTCGGCCGAGAGCGTGATTTTGCCTTCAGTCACCATTCCCCAGTGCAGGGGAGTGCCGGAACGGAGACCGGAAAGATCGTCCTGCACGAGCACGCGGGCCCGGTCCAACAGCGCGACGCCCCGCAGGATTCGCTTCGCGGTGCCCGGATATGCCGCAGTGAGATCGGCGACGGCGAAGGCGCGGTCCGGCACATCGCTGAACGCGACGATGGGCGCGACCGCCTTCAGGTCTTGGAGGAGGTTGCCGGGGGTGATGGTATTCTGGCTGTGGTTGTTGAGTCGGTAATAGGTCCAGCGTTTATTTCCAAAGTAATCGGGCAGGTCGTAATTGTCCGCGCCGAGATATTCGGCCCAACGCACGCCGTCGGCATCGAGGATGAAGGCCCCCAAGTCCAGATGGGAATGATTGGCGGCGTTGTCGCCGGCCTTGAAGCCGACGAAAATCGCGCGCGGGTCGTTCCACGCGCTGCGAAAGATCGCGATGTCGGCGGCTCCGTGGAAATGAAGATCAAGCGGAACTTGTTCGGTCGATCCGACGGAATTTCGCACCACAGGGTTGGGATACCAGATCGCATTGAGCGCGAAGAAACGGTGCGCGAAGAAATGGTCTTCCTTCTGTTTCTGCTCGATCTCCGCCGCCAGCAAGGTCCGGCTTTCAGCCAGCGCGGCGGGGTGATGATAACGCTCAGCCAGCCAGGCAAAGGCGGGGGTTTGTTCAGAGTTAAGATGGCTGTCGGCATAATTGAAGACAGGGCCGACCGGTCCCTGCACAGCGAGGCGGTACAAGGCGGTGCGATCGAAATCGGGCGCCGCACCCAGGCCAAAATCGGTGCCGAACACGCCTTCCAATTCGGCGAGGATGATGACATTGTAGGTGGTTCCGTAAGTCCAGTACCCGGGACCCTCGGGATAGGCACCGTCGGGTTGGTAGCGGGCCATGATCCGCGGCAGGGACGCGCGCACGCCGTTCACGACCAACCGGGCGAGCTCCGGTTTATCCTCGCCGATCGCCAGCGCCGCGGTGAGCAGGCCGCCGTTGCACACCTGGTTCCAGTTCGTATCGGCGGTAACCCAGAAAACGCGCGGATCTTTCTTCGGGTTTGGGCCGTAGGCGGTGGCAGCGAAGACCAGGGATTTGTCGAGCAAGGCCTGCTTGATCGTCAAACGTTCGGCCGGCGTCAGTTGCCGATAGAGCCAGTCGTAACCGATGCCGACGGCAAAGCTCATTTCAGCAACGTCGAGAAAATGCGATGGATTCCAGTCCGGAAAGGCGGCAACCGTCAGCATGTCGCGTTTCGCCCGATCGGCGAACCGCGCGTCGCCGGTCAAGCGGTAAGCCAGTGCGCACGTCACGATGTGATCGAGGGCGGCGCGGGACTGTTCGAGGAGCCGGGGACCGATAAGCTGGTGGATGATCGGAGGCGCGGACAGCAGCTCTTCCGCATGGGCAACGATGTGGGCATGCAGCCGGGCCCGGAGTGGATCGGTGGCCGCGGCGGCGACGTCAGCCGCGAGCTGGTCATCGGTGAGGAGCAGCCGCGGATGCTCGCGGCGAAAGTGGGCCAGGGGATCGGTGGCAGGCAGGGGCGGGGGCTGATCCGAAAAGGCCAGCGACGGCAGGAGCAGGGCGAAAGCAAGAAGAAGGATCCAGCGCATGGGGTAAGGGTTCATCCTAGCCATGCCCTTCCGCAAATCAAGTGGCCGAAAAAATAAAGGCGCGGCTTGACCCAGTCTGCAACAACTACATGATGCACTACATGCCCGCTCGGGACGTTCCAACCTCCATTCGGCTCAGTCAGGAAGAGAAGCGCCGGATCGCAACCGCCGCGCGCAAGCATGGAATTTCCGTTGCTGCCTTCATCAAGCGCTCGGCGCTTGGCGCTGGCCTCAAGTCGCCCGACGCTGGCCTGGCCAGGCTCGAAGCGATGGCCAAGACGTTGCTCGATGCCATCGAGGAGGAGCGCGATTATCGCATGGCCTCCGAGAGCTGGGATCATCACCTCAGGAACAAGACGCGCCTCTACACTGGAGAGGAACTAAAACGTGAGCTGGGATTATCGGGTTGAGAGCACCGCCGCCCGCCAGCTCCGGGCACTGGGCCCTTCCGCCGCCGTCGAAATCTTGCGTTTTCTCGATGAGAGGATTCGCGGTTGTTCGGACCCGACCCAATTTGGGAAGCCGCTTCGAGGCGACAAAAAAGGATTCTGGCGATATCGCGTCCGCGACTGGCGAATCCTTTGCCGCCTCGAAAAGGGCCTTCTGATCGTCATTGTTGTGGCGGTCGGCCACCGCTCAACGGTTTACGAAGAATGACGCGCGCGCCGGGCTCTGAAGAGGATGGGCCAACTGACAAAGGACCTGGGCTATTTTTGGTCTGACAATCGATGTGTTCGTCAACAATGAGATGTGTGAGTAGTTTTTGAGCCATAAAAATGCAGGCTCAAAAGGATGGTGTGGTTCGTCCGTCAGTGGTTCGTGGTCTCGGTATTGGATGGAGCGGCAATCTCTACTTTCCCATCTGCTGCAACGCGGTCATCCAGTTCTCGATGTGGTAGCAGGAGGCCAGCTTCCCGTCCTTCACCGTGAAGATGTCGATCGCCAAGGTGTTGAAGCCCCGGCCAGTCGGCTTGGCGCCCCAGAATTCGGCGATGGGCGTCCCCGTGGCCTGGCCCCGCACGATGACCTGGTCACCGATGACGAGCAGGTCCTTGATGTCCCACTTCAGGTCGGGGATGACCCCGCCCATGTGTTTGAAGATGCCGGCCAGCGCGTCGCGGCCCAACCATTCCTCGTTCGTGTGATACGATTTGTAGTCGGGATGGGCGGCCGCTGCGAGGAGGGCGTCCACGTCTTTCTTCGCCGGTTGGTTAAGGGCCTCGTAGAACGGGGCCAGGATCTTTCTCGCTTGGTCGGTGGTTAGTGTGCCGGTGATCTTATTCATGGTATTTCTCCGTTGATGGTTTTTTCGGGCTAGATGGATTAGGCGACCTTGGTGCGGCCGATCTGGCGCTTCGTGGCCTGGAACAGCGCCACGATTTTCACTTGGGTGAGCGGGCCCGCGGCTTCGAGTTGCTTGCCGTCGCCGCCCGTGCGGACGGCATACTCCGCGATCGCCGGGTAGTCGGACTCATTGAACCCGAGCTGTTCCAGCGACTGGTAGAGGTGGTTGTCCTGGAGCCACTGCTCGAACCGAGAAATGAATCCCTCAGCCCGCACGATCTGGGTGCCGGTTAGGCCGAAGAGGCGCGTGCCGAGTTGGGCGAGGCGATCCACCGCTCGGCCTTCGCTGAGCAGCCAGTGGAAGTACGCCGGATAGAGCGTCGCCAGGCCGCGGCCGTGGGCGAGCTCCGGCTTGAATGCACTGAGGGCATGCTCGATCAGGTGCAGGACGAACTGCGACTGCGTGCGGCCGGCGTTCTGGTAGTCGTTCAGGGCGAGCGTGGCGGTCCACTGGAGGTTGCCTCGGGCGATCAGATCCGACGGCTCGGCCAGCAGGCGCGGAAGCGTTTCGAGCACAGTGGCCATGACGCCCTCGGAATACCGATCGGCGATCGCGGAGTCGTTGCCGCCAAGGAGGTAATTCTCGAAGACATGGCTTAGAATGTCGGCGGCGCCGTCCTGGGTGGTGGTCGGTGAGAGGCCGACGGTGAAGGCCGGGTTCAGCCAGGCGGTCAGCGGCTTCAGGAATTCAGCGATCAGCATCGATTTTCCCTTCGCGCTGCGGTTCGAGATCACGGCGTAAGGCGTGACCTCGGAAGCGGTGGCGGCGGTGGTCGGGATGGCGGCGATGGGCAGCGCGCCTTGGAGCTGGAAGGCGCGGGGTTCGCCCAACACGAAGGGCCAGACATCGCTCTCGCCGGAATGGGACAGGGCCGCAATTGCCTTGGAGGCGTCAATCACCGAACCGCCGCCGAGCGCGACGACGAAGTCGGCTTTGGCCGCGCGCAGGGCCGCCGTGGCCTCATTGATGGTGGCGGCCTCGGGGTTGGGCTCGATGCCCGAAAACTGGGTGACCTTGAGGCCATTCTTTTCGAGGGCGGCGCTCACTTGGTCGAGGATGCCGAGGCGCTTGATGGTGCCTCCGCCGGTAACGACGAATGCATGTTTGCCGAGGCGGGCCGTGGCTTTTGCGAAGGCGTCGAGCTGGTCGGCGCCGAAGTGGATGCGGGTGGGAGTGTAGATGGCGAACGAGTTCATGATTTTCTGTTTTTAGAGGTTGGGTGATGAGGGAGATTAGCTATAACGTTCGTTATAGAAAGATAGGCTGGACAATCTGGCAAGAACAAATATAACGATCGTTATATGAAAGCTCCTGCCACCCTCCCAACCGAGCGGCCCAGCCGCCGGCAGTTCGACCGCGAGAATGCCCTCGATACCGCGCTGGAGCTCTTCTGGCGGCATGGCTACGAGGCCACCTCAATGGCGATGCTCCTCAAGGCCATGGGCCTCACAGCACCCAGCCTTTATGCTGCTTTCGGCAATAAGGAGAAGCTGTTTGCTGAAGCCGTGGAGCGTTATGCGGAAAACTTTGGAGCAAAGGTCATCGCGCCGCTCCACGCTCCAATCTCAGCCCGGGAGGCAATCGAGCAAGTGCTGCTCATTGCCGCTTCCCGCACGGATACAGCTAAGATCCCTCCTGGATGCTTCATTTCTTTCGGGGCAGTAAATTCGGCCGACCATAAATCGGCGCCGGTTACTTTGCTGCGCTCGATGCGGGCGGCGATGGCGCGACGGCTGCGTGATCGTATCCAAAAAGGCGTGGAGGCTGGGGAACTCCCGCCGTCGGTGGACACAGCCAGGCTTGCCCGATTCTACTATGCGGTGTTCGGCGGGATCATGCTGCGCGCCCTCGACGGTTATACGCGTTCAGAGCTGGAAGCCGTGGCGCATGATTCGATGCTCGCCTGGCCGAGCACGTCGGCACGGCGCTGAGCTGCTGGAGAAGCAAGACCCGGTGCCGCACACGACAACCGGGCCCCTGAGCTTGGCGAAAGCCCGAAAATCGCAGAAATAGGCCCAGGAAGGGCAATCATCCACGCCTCGTCAAAAGGACGGGCCCGGGGATACCGGGCCCGTAAAAGGCAAAGGAGCGAGTTAGATTGTCAGGCCATAGGCCTATTCTAACACATCGTTTGTCAGTCCTAACACATTGCTTTGTCAGAAAACATCGGTGTTTTCTGACAAAGCAATGTGTTAGTAACCCTCCTCTGAAGCGGTTTTTACAACTTACAAAGGACCTGGACTGTTTTTGGTCTGACAATCGATGTGTTAGTCAACAATGAGATGTGTTAGTGGTTTTTGAGCCTGAGAAATGAAGGGCGAAAAGAGCATGCCACGACATCGATCAATGGACCTTACAATCAACACAGCAGTCGAGCTGATTGACCTCAGCCACACAATTGAGGCCGGGATGATAACCTATAAGGGAATCCCGGCCCCAGTAATGTGCGATTTCCTGTCGCGCGAAGCGTCTCGGAAAAACTACGACTGCGGTCATGAATTCCATATAGGTCGGATCGATATGGTGGCAAACACGGGAACTTACCTCGACAGTCCGTTCCATCGCTACGCCACCGGGAAAGATCTGTCAGAGCTTCCCCTGGCCAGCCTCTCCCAGCTTGATGCCGTTGTCGTCCGCCAGCCTCATACCCAGGCGCTAGCCGTCGATATCGGAATGTTTCGGGGCCTGGAACTTCGCGGGAAAGCGGTCTTGGTGTGCACGGGATGGGATGCACACTGGCGGACGGACCTCTATTTTGAATCTCATCCCTTTATCACGGAGGAGGCCGCCCGTTACCTGATGGAGCAGCAAGTCCGGCTAGTTGGCATCGACTCTCACAACATCGATGACACGCGGACCAGGGTTCGTCCCGTGCACACGATTCTCCTCGGCGCAGAAATCCCCATTTGCGAGCACCTGTGTAATCTCGCGGCACTGCCCGACCATGGCTTCGAGTTCTTTGCTGTGCCGCCAAAGGTCAAAGGGTTCGGAACCTTTCCGGTTCGGGCATACGCCCGGGTCTCGAGGAAACATTGAACCGACTTTCCCCGTCGTTTTCTGATTGCCGGCTGTTCCAACATGGGCCACGGCGCCTCGCGCCGATGGAATTGGTCAAACGGGCTGGAGGACTGGTCGTTGGTTTAGCTTTGCTAGCTAATTAATAGCTATTTTTTGTATAGCTATCTGCAACCACCACAATTGGCCAAACCCAGATTGGATAATGACACCCTCCAAGGCTATCGGCGGAACGCAGCGTGAACGACTCCATGGCCTAGACTTGTTAAGAACCGCGGCGATTTTCTTGGTCATCGTATGGCATTTACCGCACTCGGTCTACCCGTTCCATTGGCGGCCGGCCACTTGGGCTGGCGTTGATCTGTTTTTCGTTTTGAGCGGTTACCTCATCGGTTCGCAACTCTTGCGACCTTACACGAATAACATGCGGCCGTCATATCTAGATTTTTTTCTGCGGCGCGCGATAAGGATCTTGCCCGCGTATCTGGTGGTTTTGCTGATATATTTCACCATCCCACAGTTTCGCGAACAACCGACTATCTCTCCATTGTGGAAATTTCTGACTTTCACTCAAAATCTAGGCTTAGATGCTCACACCACAGGCGCTTTTTCTCACGCTTGGTCGCTCTGCGTCGAAGAGCATTTTTACCTCGTATTGCCGATTGTCGTTTTCTGGTTCATGAGACGACCCAGCCTCATGAAGGCAGGCCTTTTCACCGCCGCTATCGTTCTATTTGGGCTGATCGCACGAAGTTTTCTTTGGCTGCGCTATATTGCACCAATTGACCCACACGGTTGGCGGCAGGGAAATGAATTTTTGGAGACAATCTACTATCCGACGTACACTCGACTGGATGGCTTGCTCGTCGGCGTCCTGCTGGCCGCCACAAAATTATTTAGACCGGCTTGGTGGAAAGAACTCACTTCGCACGGTAACGCACTCTTAGGCGCAGGGATTCTGATTTTGACGATTTCATTTTGGATCTGCCAAAACATGTTTTCCTTTGCCACCGCAGTTATTGGATACCCTCTGCTTGCCGCAGGCTTCGGGCTATTGGTCCTATCAAGCTTGAGCAAAGGAAGTGTTTTGGCGAAGCATCGCGTAATCGGAGCGACTACGGGCGCAACCTTGGCATACAGCGCCTACCTGACTCATAAGGAAGTGATGCATCTAGATCAGCTATACCTAGGCCGTGTTTTGCCACTGGAGGGCATGGCCGGGCTGCTGATCTACGGCCTTTCATTCTTGGTCGTAGCCAGCGTGCTGTATTTTGCTATCGAACGGCCTTGCATGATGCTTAGGGATAGAGTCTTGGGAAGCCAGCTCAAGACGTTCCCGCCAAACCGCATACCCGAAATAGCGTATACCTTGGCCAATGAGGCCAGATTAGCGCCGCCACCATAAAAAGTGACGTATAATTTGGCCTCAGTAGAAGTGACGTATGCCTTGGCCAACCGAGCCAAGTTATGCGCCACAGCCCGGTGCGGCGGCCGGCCATCATTTAAATTCGATGGTTATTGGCAGAAAACCGTCCTAGTCCGTCAGAACTTGGCATTTTCTGGCATCGAATGCTCTTAATCGTATGTTTTTTAAAGCCTTGCCGGGATCCGCGGCTAGGGTGCGGGAGTTGCCTGGCTTGGAAATTCGTATCTGGCCTGGGTCGCCTGCACAGCCGATGACAACCTGGCACGCCAATCGGGTCGTCACCAGTAAGCCAAGGTATCCCTGAAAAACTGGCAACGGCTTCTCTAACCAGGATGAGGCGATATTGAGAGAGTTTACTGCACCTTACCAATCTTATCCCGATCCCAGGCTTCGTCCCAAAGCCCGGACGGAACACCGGGGGCATTTTCAATTTTAGTTGTGAAGCTTGCGGACGGTAACGGCACCGTCGTCGACAAGAGCGAAATGGTGCGGGCCACCTTCGATGGCAGTGTCGAGGCAGAGGTGGTCGGATCCCGCCCATCGAGGCTCAAACCCCGGTGTGTGCCCGTAAATCTGCCGAACTCCAGAGATGGGCTTCAGCTCTCCGTGATCGCACCAGAGAATTCCACCGGAAGGATGCAAACCGCCGCGATTGAAGCCGGTCTCAACGAACCAGTGTTCCTTGTCTTGATCGAATGCGCGGCCGGCCGCCTTCCCTTCAGATTCGAGCCATTTAGGCAATAGATCTACCGGCACCGTTATCCAGTCGGCCGACAGCCCGGCATGTGTAAGCAGCCATCCATCGACCCAAGCGTGAAAGACGAATTTACCCTTTGCATTCGCCCCAAGAATTTCGCGAATCACGTTCGCTTTTTCCCACGTAAAGCCGGGGCAGTACGTACTGTCTACCGGCCAAAGATAGCTCGCATCATGATTGCCGATAAGATGGATCCGCCGTGGGTCAGTGAGACTTTTCACGAGCCATTTTGCCATTTCTTCTGCATCGAGTGCCGTATCGTAAAACCGATCGAAGTAGTCCCCAAGGAAGATAATACGGTCGGCACCCTCATCTGCGATGATGGTTTCGATCCGATCTAGCACGGATTTGGGAGGCTCGTGGAGGTCAGGAAAAATGAGCGATTTCATGCTTCGTCGGGTGCGGCCGAGTTTATAAGAAAAGGCTAATATCCCTAATTTCGCTATAACTCGGGTTTTACCAAGTGCCTTGGTTCTTATTGGTGGCTGACGCGGCGGCATTTCGGCTTCTGCCTGCTTTTGCAGCTTTGGCTCTGGCCGGTGGCTTGGTGTCTGCAACCTCGATCACGAGACGCCCTCCGAGCGCCGAAACGAGACGAGAGATCTGGTTAATGCTGGTAACACTGGGCGCGTTCTCGATTTTTGCCATTCGCTGCTGGTTTACACCCAACAACTGTCCGGCTTGTGCTTGACTGAGGGCACGTGATTTCCGCAATGCACGCAGAATGACGCGGAGCTGAATAGGTGTGGAGACGGGATAGTTCACAGCAGTAATGTACTATTTCCGGGTAGTAAATTCAATCCACTACTTAAAGATAGTGTTTTGTCGAACGGCGATGAAGCTCAGTCACCGCTTTGGAGAAGCATACCATCGTCAGCTCGAGTAGAAAGCATTCCCGGTCGCGATGGCGTAGGCGCACAGCTTCAGCCAAGTATCGTGTCGCTGTTGCCAGTTACTCACGAGCAGCCATTCCAGCAAATCCTCTGAGGTCCATTTCGGAGGTTCGGGATAAAGAGGCCGCGACCGCAGTTCAGCGTGTAGAATTCCAAGCGTGTCCAATGCACAGCGGGAACGAATCAGGCAGAAGTAGCTTTGGAGCGGCGTTAGCGTTCCCAGCACACCGCCCGGACGCACGAGGTTTCCCAGCAATTCATCACAGACCGGCCGCTCTTTTGCCTCGGCAACTCTCATCAGCACGCCCAATTCGTCAACCGGCAATCCACTCCATCGTTGATCTGGGGCCGCACCTAATTCTCGGCATCGATCGACGATGTCTTGCAATGTTTGTCCTACCGTTTCCCAAGTCTTTTCCATGGTGCAACAAATGTGGTACTACATCTTCATACGTGGAAAGCTAAACAAATGAGCGCGTAGACTCCGGCGAGGACAGCAATGAATAAGGCGGCATCAAGCCAAATACTCCCGGTCAATGGCTTTGTTCCATCTGCCAAAACATCCCGCCAACTTTTCCCTTGGTTTCTTCCAATCGCGATCTTGTGACCGACGTACCAGAGGCAAGAAATGACGAACGCTGCGGTCGACATGCCGGGCCATAGAGCCGGCCCGCGTAAGACAGCAAACTCTAATAGGATGATACGCATAAATAGAGTTAAGCTGGGTGTGGTGACTTCGGCGAAGCATACCAGCTTCGGGCACGAATGAGGCGAAGTACCTCGCTTGGGACGAGCAGGCTGGCTTTTTGCCAGTCATTTTGGGCGATCGCGGCGCGAGCAAGCGTAGAGGATCCTTCGAGCTCGGTGCTAGAATCGATGTACCGATGGGGCTCCTGGCGGCACCATTCCCCTTCCGCTGACAACGGGTGTCCTTTTCGATCGAGAACAAGAAACGGGATTTCTTTTTTGAGGCGTTCGCTTTCGTGCCAGCGATGCAGGCAGTTGGCGTTGTCGCTGCCGATGATCCAATACACCCGACCGTAACGGGCTTTCAGGAGGGGATAGGTGTCCGCCGCCCGATAGGTCTTGTTCTCAATTTCAATGCGGCAGATTTGCCGCCCACCAATGACGAGTTGCAGCATTTCAATGCGTTCCTCGGCCGGAAGCATTTGCTTTTCGAACTGATGACGGTCGCCACACGGCATGAAAATCACTTCGAAGCCGTGCGCTTCGATTTTTTGGGCTACTTCCAAATGCCCGAGATGAACGGGATCGAAGGCCCCGCCAAGAATTGCGATCGGTTTCACGGGACGACCCTTATCTGGCCAAAAGCTCCGGCTTGGGCGACATTCAGGAGAATGGGCCACAGTCGGGAAGAGACAGACGCAGTTCCTTGTTGGTTTTTTTCAAGCAGGGCAGAGCAGTCCTGCTGACCAAGTAAATGGACGCGGATTTTTTCCCCGCCAACGCCAGGCTTGAGGTTGGGAACTCCCTGGCATTGCACGGAAATAAATGCGTGCGCTTCATCGGATAAGCCGGCCGAAGAAAACGTTATGCCCGACGTGCGATGGATTTCGGTGACATCAAGGCCGGTCTCCTCTTTCAGCTCACGGGTACCGCAGTCAGGGATGGCTTCACCTTTCTCCAGCAGCCCGGCCGGGAGAGCAAATTCCCATTGGCCAATGGGCGTTCGGAATTCCTCGATAACGACGAGACGGTAAAGCGACGCGTTTCGATCGTCGCTGTGCCAAGCGATGATGTTGACGGCATCAATTCGTTGCGGGTCACCCGGGCGCCGCCGGCTGGCAAATACCCAACCATCCAATTCCAAGAGGTTGATCCAACGCGTAGCAAAAAGAAGTTTGGGCAGTTTCATCGGTCAATTAGGTTTTCATTCCAACGCAGTTTTTCTCCGACGGCAGCATAGTGGTTGTGGTCTGCCGGAAACACGATCGGGACAGTAACGGGAGAACGATGCACAAAGACCAAATCACCCCGATTGACTATTCCGGTCGGGATACTGTCGTTCTCCACGCGGGTGCGGCCGCCGGTGATACGGAACCCAAGAACCTTGGGGCCATAGACGACAAGCGCACGATTGGTGAGCGTGAGCGGAGCTTTCGGCGTAACCGCGATCATCTCACTATCCGGGGCCAGCAGCGGGCCTCCCAGTGAGAGATTGTAGGCGGTCGAGCCGGTGGCCGTGGCGACGACAAGGCCGTCGCCTTTAAAATCACTGACTTTGCGGCCGTTGAGCGTGAGCTCGGCCGAAAAAAGGTCGCGGTCGGCACTTTGGAATCCGATGTCGTTTAGTCCCCAGCCGCTTTTGCCGTTAGGTAGTTCGACCTTCAGGGAAATGCGGTCTTCGACCATCGAGCGACCGGCCAGGATATGCGGTAGTTCTTTGCGGAAGTTTTCGAGCGTTATGCCGGCAAGGAACCCGACATGTCCGGTATTAAATCCGAGAATCGGGATACCCTGGCCGCGCGCGAGATGCGCGGCGCCGAGGACTGATCCATCACCACCGATCGCAATCAGCAGCTGGACGTCGAGTTTTACCAGGGGAGGCCGCCGGTGTTTGGGCAAAGCCTGAAAGGTGACCTTATGTCCACGCAGCAGCTTGGTGAAGTCCCTTTTGTCCTTCGCCCCAAGTGGCCGCGCGGGGTTCTCAATCACGAGGATTTTCATCAAAGGAAATGTTCGACTAGGCGATGGTCACACCGGCTTTTGCCATGTCAGCGAGGGCACTATCGATCGTCGCTTTGGCCACGCCTGCACAGGCCCGCGGCAGCACGCGGGTGGTAAACCCGGCTTTTGCCGCATCGATGGCCGTGGCCTTGACGCAGTAATCAGTCGCGATCCCCACTACGTCGACGGCATCGATGCCGTTGGCCTTGAGATAGCCAGCGAGTCCCGTGAGGGCGCCGCCGTCGTCCGCAAAGCCCGAGTAGCTGTCGAACTCATTGCGCACACCTTTGCGAATGATGAGATCGGCAAATCTTGCGTAAAGTCCCGGGTGGAAGTCGGCGCCGGGGGTGCCTTTGACGCAATGTGCCGGCCATGCGACCTGATCGCGGCCTGCCTGGGTCTTGGCCACCGTTAGCACGGGAACGCCGAGATTCTCTGCGAACGAGCAATGCCCCGCAGGATGGAAGTCTTGGGTGAGGACGACGCGGGCGTAGCCGCCGTTTGCCATGAGATCGTTGATGACCGGAAGAATCGCTTCTGCGGCCGGCAGAGCCTCACCGGGAAGGGGGACGGCAAGGGCGCCACCGGTCATGAAGTCGCGTTGGACGTCAACTACGATGAGAGCAGTGTGAGGATGTTTCATGGCCTGATATGTGTATTTTATACACTTATTGTCAATCCCCGATTTTTCGCTCAAGCCTGCGACGCGTAACCGCGATCCGTTAGCTGCTCGAGAACCTTCCGTTGCACTTCATAGATTTTGATCGGATAGCCGCGTTTCGCGGGAATGCTGCCCACTTCATGGACGAGGCCCGTTCGTATGATGTATTTGCGGAAATTGCGGAGATCGATGGGTTCCTGCCGGAGCTGTTCCTGGAGCGCATGTAGCTCGCGCAGGTTGAATTTTTTTGGCAGAAGGCCAAAGCCGGTGGGCTCGCGAAGCGCGCGGTACCGCAATTCGGCAAACGCTCTCAAGACGATCTCACGATGGTCGAATGCCCACTCTTTTGCGGGCAGTTTATCTGCCGGAAGCCATGATCCGGTTTCGTAGGCCGGGCCCCAACGCAGTTGATCAGCCTGATCGCTTGGGATGAGAGCGTAGCTGGCAATTGAAACAACCCGGTGGCGGGGATCGCGCTTCGGATCGTCGAAAATCCCAAGCGGCACAGGATTGAGCTTGAGGCCGATTTCCGGCCCCAGGCGCCGACGGATTGTTTCTTCAACCGCTTCATCGTCGCGCACGTAACCGCCAGGCAAGCTATAATATCCTGGAAACGGATCCGCTTCTCCCACTTCGTTGATGCGCTTGCGACGGGCGACGGCCACATGTAATTTGCGTTCGAGCACACTGAGAACGACACAGTCAAAAGCGAGGCGTATGGCAGGTGGTTTCATCGTGGTAAATTAAAGGCTTCCTGTGGCTTTTTCATCGACCCTGCCTCCGGCCTTCACGGCCTCGGCGAGTAGCCGGGCAAGTGAGACGAAATGAATTTTGCCTTTTGTCGCAGGAGATACCGGCAAGGCATCGGCCGGGCGGACGCTGTCCGTGGCGATGAGCGCGTCGGCGCTTTTCAGCACTTTTTTAAGCGTTTCCTGTTCTTTGTTTCTGGTCAAAATAAGGTGAGTGCAGGCGATGATGATTTTGCTAGCACCTGCTTTTCGGTAGGCTTCGGCGGCTTTGATAATCGAACCGCCACTGCGGATCATATCATCGTAGAGTAGAACCGTTTTATTTTTTACGTCGGCTCCACCGACGTTGAGTATTTCGGTGGTTGCGCCGTCGTGCCGCCGTTTGGTGATGATGGCGATCTCGGCCCCGATTTCATTCGCGTAACTTTCCACCCATTTCGCCCGGCCGGTGTCCGCTGAGCCGACGACCAAAGGATGAGCAGCACCTTTAAGGAGTTGCTTTACCTTTGAGAGGATGGGGCCTTTGGCATAGAGATGCACGACGCTGGTGTTGCCCTCGAAGTAGTGCTGGATGCCCTCCGCATGAAGATCCACCAGGAAAACGGTTTTCCCGCCTGGAGGATTGGGAATCGATGAAAGAAGCGTGGCATTAACCTTGGCGCGCACGACTTCTCCAAATTGCACCGCGCGCTCCATGGTGGAATAACCGAAGTACGGAATGACGAGCGAAAGTTTCGCGGCACCGTCACGCACAGCCTGCCATGCAAGGGAGACGATCTCTATCAGTTCTTCAGCGGTGCGGGTTCCGCCCACGATGACGACATGGCGGTTTTGTACCGGTTTAGTGATCCGCAAATAGACTTCACCGTCAGGGAAGTATTCACGGTGCACTGCATCGGCTGTCTCGATATCCGCAGGAGTGCTTTCCTTGTCGATTAACCGGGATATGTCACCCGCCAACCCGGTATATTGGGCAGTCGAGAGAATGAGAGGCGTTTTCATTTTTGAGGGTGCAATGATTAACTGCTGATTTGGTCCATTTCTTCCCGGAATCCCCCGCTAAGGATGGGGAAGCGGGTGTATGAACGTGGATCAAGATTTTCCGAGTCGAGATGAAAGCTCGGCGCATAACGCTCCCGCTTCCATTGGTTTCGCGGAAACAAAGTGAAAAACTTCCTCGCCTGCTCCGCGGTGGCGATGCCTTCGCGCACAATGTCCTCCGGTGATTTGCCCTCCAGAATCGATGCACGCTCAATGGCGTCGAGAACCTGATAGGGCATTAGATCTTTTTCGTCGGTTTGATTGGCCTCGGCAGGTTTGAGTTCGGCCGTCGGGGGACGTTGACGAACTTGGGCCAGCCAAGCGTAGCGATTGGCAAGGAGCAGATCGAGCGCATCGAGAATCGAGGCCTTGTCGATGCCTCCCAAGGGCCCGATGGAACCGGCGGTGTCGCCATCCATCGTGCAGTAGCCGACCGCCGCTTCCGAGCGATTGCTCGTGGTGATATTTAATTTTTCTTCAGCATTCGCTATGCACCAGGGCAGAAGTGCACGCGCACGCGCCTGCAGATTTTGGCGCGTGGAATCGTCTTGTTTCCAATTGAGCGGACGCCCGAGGTATTGGGTGAGGAAGTTCTCTGCAAAATCCACAGTCTTTTGCACGCTGACATTTTCAAATCGTGCCCCAATTTCCTGCGCCGTGCTTTCAGCCGCTTTGAGCGTTTGTTCGGAACTGTTCACTGTGCTTTGATAGATGCACGTGAGGATGCGTTTCGTGGCACTGAGGGTGGCTCCGCTGACGCGAGAGATGACTTCATCTGGAATCTCAAACCAAGGAAACACCTCCTTGAACGCTGCTTTGTCATCGTCATGGCCGTAGCGGCCGACGCGTACCATTTCGTGGACGAGAATAGCGCACATGGTCGAGTCAGCGCCGCCAGAGAGTGAGATGACGAAGCCCTTGGTGCCTGTTTTTCGAAGATAGTCGAAGAGCCCGAGCGTTTCTGCCGCGAGTAGCTCGAAGAGCTTTTCCTGCTGTTTGGGCGTCGCGTTATTGTACCCATCCGAATGCCAGGGTTCAATGACAGGGCGGGGTTGGGCTTTGGTGGTAGGTTCGTTCGTCGCGGCGACTTTCCCTGCTGCACAAGTTATTCTTCGTTCGCTGCGAAAGCTGGCGCTGCGAAGGCGTGCGAATCGGTTGATCTCAAGGTCGATCACTGCGGTGGTCAGTCGCCAGCGTCCGTAGCCGAATCGGCGTCCTTTGGTGATGAGTTCACCCCCGTGGGCGATCAGACATTCACCGTCGAAAACGATGCGGCCGGACTCATTGCCGAGAAGATTCGCGTAAACGTAGACACAATTGAACGCGCGGCTGCCATCGATGACAAAGCGCTCGCGGGTATGGGTTTTCCCAAACGAGAAGTGGGACGCCGATGGATTCAAGATGAGATCCACCGCGGCCTTCGCCAGGGCAATGCCTGGCCGTTCTGCCACCCACGCGTCTTCACAGATTTCAAAACCAAAGGTGGCCTTTTCTGAGCCTAAATCGAATCCGAAGGTGGTGTCACCGAGCGGCACGACCGCTCCGCTGGGCAACGTGAAGTCCACCACTTTTGCTTGCGGCCACGGCTTAAACCAACGCGGTTCGTAGTGAACCCCGTCGCCAGCGAGATTCTGTTTGGCGTAGAATCCGCGAATGACGCCGTCGTTAAGAACCGCCACCACGTTGTAGAGCACGCCCTGGTACTCAAGGGGCAGTCCAACTGTGGTTATCAGGTCGGCTGTGGCGCTATCTTTGGCGAGTTTTTCTGCCACTTGGAGTGCTTGTTTCCGCACATGCGCCCGAAAAAAGAGATCTTCGCAGCCATAACCCGTGAGGCATAGCTCGGGTAGACACAGCAGGCGCACACCTTGGGCCTGCGCAGCTTTCATGGCTTCGGTAATCGCAGTGAAATTCCACTTCCACCCGATGGGGGTGGTGTTGATGGCAGCGGAACCGATTTTGATTTTCATGGGAGGGAGGGGGTCTTACGCGATTCCGAAGGTCTTTTTGAGGTTCGCAAGAAACTCAGGATCATCGCAGGTGGCTTTTTGGGGCTCGTCCGAAATTTTCGCGACAGGCTGGCCGTTAACCGCTGCGAGTTTTATCACTTGGCTAAGGGCCTTGTGCCCGGGGACGTTGTTGGTGAGGAATGTGCCAATCAGGTAGCTCGTTTTCCATGGATTCCCCTCGTAACGGGCCCAAAGGGCGAGCATCGAGTCCACCGTGAGGGTGTCCGAATAGACGGCGAATTTCCCGGCTGGATCGATGCCGAGGTTGCGCAGATGGGTGGTGACGAGTTCCGACCAAACGTGCGGGTCGCCCGAATCCTGGCGAAATCCGTCGAAGAGTTTGGCGAAATAGAGGTCCACATGCTGAAGCCACGTTTTGGTGGTGAGAACGTCGGGCAGCATGTAGCCCAGATCGCCGCGATATTCATTCACCCATGCCTGCATCGCGCGATTCGGCGACGTGGCGAGCGTGCCGCCGTGCTGCTGGAACACCATGCCGAAAAGGTGGGCTTGGGTTCCCACTAGGCGGAGATCCATTTCCATGGCGAAGCGAACATTGCTCGTGCCGAAAAGCTGATCCGGGATTGTCCCTTTCATCCGCTGTAAGACTTCACGCTGGTGCTGCAGGGTGAAGCGACGGCGAGTACCCGCCTCGGTGAGGCGGATCGGTTTCGTAGGCTCCGAGGCGGCCGCCTGTTTTATTTTGGCGAGTTCGACATCGAGTTGGGCGATAGCCCGTTCGCTAGCCGCAAGACGATCACATAGGTTCGGGAAAGTAAGCTGGCTCCAAAGCTCCGAAATGATGGCGAGGATCAGTTGTTCGAAAAGAATGATGTGGATGCCGCCCTCGATGACGATGCTGAGTTCGCCATTTTTCTCCGTGATCTGCACGTAGTCCTTGGGATGCAGCCGCAGGTCGCGAAGGTTTTCGACGAATACCGGCTTCATGTAACGCACCGCTTTCACGAAGGGGAGTTCGTCGGGCTGGAGAACGTGCCGGTCTTCGAATGTGTCGAGAGCTTCGCGGAGCGCGTCCTTCAACCGGGCCGTGTTGGCCCCTTTCGTGCGCACGGTATATTTCATCCGGACGTTCACTCCGCCGTCGTGGTCGAGCTGGTGCGTCAATGCCTGCAGCTGGCTAAACTGATACCAGTCGCAGAACGCGGTGAAGGGAGCGTTGGTGAAAGAAAGGTCGAATTTCATGACGGGGCTTCTGTTGTTATGTGTATTTCGGACACTTAACGCGTCTCTCTGCAAGCTAAATAATCGACATAAATCACCGCGCCGCAGGGGACTTCCATGGAGACGCGCGAAATCCGGTTGACTTAAAGTGTCCAAAGTACGCTTATCAAAGCGTACAAAATACACTTAATCTCAATCCTATGAAAACACACCTTCTTATCATCGATCCCCAGGTCGATTTTTGCGACCCGCGCGGTGCACTCTTCGTCAAAGGGGCGGACCGCGACATCACCCGCCTGGCCGCCTTTGTTCGCAAAAACGGCCCCATGCTGGCTGACGTGCATATCACGCTGGATTCCCACCAGCTGGTCCACGTGGCGCACCCGATCTTCTGGATCGACGCGGATGGCAACCACCCAACGCCGTTTACGGTGATCAAGGATGCGGACGTCGCAGGGAAAGATCCAAAGTGGAAAACCACCTCACCTTCCCTCCGCCAACGGGGAATCGATTACGTCAAGGCCCTCGCTGCCGGCGGTCGCTACATGCTCGTCATCTGGCCTCCGCACTGCCTCATCGGCAAGCCAGGCCACAACATAGTGCCAGAATTGGCCGACGCATTGGAAACCTGGCAGCAGCGCCTGCGCCTCGTGCGCTACGTTACGAAGGGATCGAACCCGCTCACAGAGCATTATAGCGCGGTCAAGGCCGACGTTCCAGACTCACTTGATCCCGGAACCCAGATCAACACGCAGCTCATCGCGACGCTGCAGGATGCCGACCGAATCATAATTGCCGGAGAAGCGCTCTCACATTGCGTCGCCAACACCGTCCGGGACATCGCCGCCGAATTCGGTGAAGACCAAATCAAGAAACTGGTCCTCCTGGAAGATGCAGCCAGCTCTGTTACCGGGTTCGAAAAACTCGGCGAAGACTTCGTCAACGAAATGGTCGGACGCGGCATGAAGATCGCGACCACCGCAAACGCACTCTGAACCTTAACCCATTCCTTCCATGCCAGACCTAATGACCAGCGCGGCCCTTGTGGCCCAAAACACCGTGTCGCAATTCCAGTTCAGTGGCCAAAAGGTCGCCGAACTCACCAGTACCGAATACACGCTTACCGGCGTCGCCGTGGATCTTTCGAGCTCCGTGGGGCCATTTTCCAAAGAATTGGAAAAGGCTTATGCTGCGGTCGTGAAAGCGTGCCGCAAATCTCCGCGGGCGCACAACCTGCTCCTGCGTGCGGCGACTTTCAACGACACCGTTCAGGAACTCCACGGCTTTGTTGAGCTGGCTCAACTCCGTGAGGATCAAATCGCATTCGCGCCCAATGGCATGACGGCCCTTTTTGATGGCGCCCTCAACGCCATCGAGGCGGTGGAAACTTACGGGAAAGAACTCACAGCGAAGGACTTTTTCGTAAATGGTATCGTCGTCATCGTCACCGATGGCGGCGAAAACCGTTCACGGACGGGCACAATCAAGAAGATCAAGGAAGCCCTCGCCCGCATTGCCAAAGCCGAACAGTTGGAATCGATCAAAACGATTCTCATCGGAATTGGTAACGCCAGCGACGTAAAGGTGGTGCTGGAGCAATTCCAAAAAGATGCTGGCTTGGATCAATTCCTCTGGGTAGGCGAAGCGACACCCAGTCGTCTGGCCAAGATGGCTGAGTTCATCTCCAAGAGCATCAGCTCGGCTTCGCTGAGTCTCGGCACGGGTGGCCCCAGTCGGAACTTGGGGCTCAACTGACAATGGAAGCTGACGCCCACTTCCTCATGGGTTCGACCCACGGGATCTGCCAGGACTATGCCCTGGCAGGCTTCACCCGTTTGCGTTGGGCCGCGATCGTGTGTGACGGGTGCTCCTCTTCTCCAGACACCGATCTCGGCGCGCGGGTACTCGCCCGCGCTTTCCTTGCCACGCTCATGCAAAAAGTGTCCGTGACCAAAGCGGTGGATCAAGCGCTTGAGGTAGCCCATACGGTGGCAAAACAGTTGGACCTGCCCCTTGAGGCATTGGATGCAACTCTTTGCGGATGGATCATCGAGGACGGAGTGGCGCATGGATTTGTGCACGGCGACGGCATTCTTTCCGTCCGCAGTTCCGTCGGTTTGGAAATTCACCATGCAACCCAACCTTCAAACGCTCCCGACTACCCCAACTACCGTTGTGATAGTGAGCGGGCTCTCGCCCATCACCAAAAATATGGGGCTGATACGATTGTCACCATCTCTGGCCTGTCACCTCGAAGCTTTGCGGTTCAAGGCGACTACCGGATAGAACTGCCGCTGGAGGGAATCACCGGATTTGCGGCATTTTCCGACGGGGCCGCCACCGTGAGCAACGGAGAGGAAACTCTACCAGTCGTCAGCGTTGTCGACAGTCTCACACGTTTTCCCCAACCCAACGGCACATTCTTCAATCGCCGGCTGCGCCGGCAGGTTCGGGATTGGGCTAAACTCGGCTTTGCTCCAACGGACGACCTCGCCGGAGCAGCCATTGCGCTGTGATAACGTATTTCATCAAAGGGACGCCCCTCCAGTTGACGGACCGGGATTTTCTTGCAGAGGGCGGTGAGGGAAAGGTCTACGTCCAAGGCTCGTGGGCCTATAAGATTTTCCATGATCCTAAACGGGCTCTGCCAAAGGCAAAACTCATCGAGCTGGCGAAACTAGATCGGCCGGAAATCCTCGGGCCGCGGCGGTTGATCGAAAATCAAGACGGAACGCTTGCCGGTTACGCCATGCCATTCGGCAAAGGGGAGCCGCTCTGCAAATTTTTCACTGAAAGCTATCGCGCCCAAGTGGGATTTTCTGAAGACGATGCCGTGAAGCTTGCGGGCAAGATGCAGGATATCCTGGCGTGGATCCACTCCCACCGCTGTCTCGTCGTTGACTACAACGAGCACAATCTGCTCGTTGATCCAAGCCAGACTCCGCTTCATATTGACGTGGGCGCTTGGCAGACCCTGACGCACCCAGCGACCGCCCTCATGGAGCATATCCGTGATCCAAAAATGAGTGGGCTTACTTTCACCGAAGGAAGTGACTGGTTTAGTTTCTCGGTCGTCATCACTCAGCTCTATTTGGGAGTCCACCCATATCGCGGCCGCCACAAGGACTACAAACCCATCGCTTGGCGTCAGATGATGGAAAAAGGCATCTCGGTCTTCAACCGAGAGGTCAAACTCCCGCAAGGCGCCCGAAACTTCACTGCTATTCCTCGCGGCCATCGCGCCTGGCTCGAAGGTGTCCTGGAACATGGAGCGCGAACGGCGCCTCCCGCTGCCGGGGCCCTTGGTGCGCCAGTCGTTACACCGATGCCTGTGCCTTCGAGCGGGAAAGTGAGCCTCGAACTTATAGCCAAATATTCCGCACGCATCCGGGATGTGCTCTTCCATGAAGGCACGCCCTATGTTGTCACCGCCACCGGCGTATTCCAAGGAAACACCCTTCTCACTACTGGCAGCATGCAACGCAAATTTGCCCTGATTCCTACTGAGGGCGGAGCACCGATTTGGGCGGAATGGAATGCACAGCGCGAAGAACTCACCGTCCAACTGACGAATAAGACACAGATAATCCCCACGCAGAGTTTTACCGTCATACATGGACGTCTCTGGACAACAGACGGCACCTATCTTCGTGAGAACAAAATCGTCCGGTTTGGGCCTAACCTGACACTTCTTAGCACGCGTCCCGCGGCCGGTGCCGTGCCGACCGCCCGCTTTGGCGATGGGATTCTCGTCCAGCCCATGCCGGGATCCGATCGCTTCAGCCTGCTTCTTAAAACAGGTGGCGTGCAGACCATCAAGATACCGGAACTCGCCGGCTGGCGCATCCTCGCCGCCACCGGCCGAGAACGGCTTGTTCAAGTCCTTGGCCGAAAAAATAATGACCTCCAGCTCGTGACAGTCATCCTCGACGACGCAGGACGGGTAGAAACGACTCTCGTTGAACCGTGGGCTGACTATGAAGTGCCGTCTTTGGTAATCACGGCCAAAGGCCTCGTTGTCCGCCTGACAAAGACCGAACTGCGACTCTGGCGTGATCCCCGCCAGCCAACAGTGATTCCGGATCCCGGCCTAAACCCGGGTGCCCGGCTGTGGGTTGATGGTGCCGATGTCTACGCCAGCGAAGCAGAAACCCTTTGGCGCGTACGTACCACCTGAAGCTGGCTCTCCAGATTTGACGCGAGGGTACGCGTCAGGCTGAATCCTATTCCCGTTGCATGAAAGATATCGTCCTTCTCATCGAAAAAAAGCACGTCGAGGATTTTGTTCGTAGCATCTGGAAAACGGCGATGTTCCGTTCGCTGCAGGATGTTGACGGCTCTCCCGTCAATGAAACGGTCCGCGATTTTGCCAGGCTTCCCCGAATTTTCTTTGAGATGTCCGATCCTCGCGCCGAGCGGGCCCATTTCTCCGCCTGGTGGGGAGCAATTCCTTTCCGTCAGTATGACAACGATGTCGTGCACGATCTCTACCTTCTTCACGAAATGAAACATGCCGGGACCATGCGTTACGTTCCTGGAGTTTGCTATGAGTCGTGGAAGGGTTCGATGACCGACAACGAACTCATGGCCAGCGTCCTATCGGAGGTGGAGATCTATTTTCATCTCGGGATCCGTGAGCTGTCGTTTCCCCACGCCATTTACGCGGACGAATTTTTGGGTGACGAAGGGTTTCTGGCCGTTTTGAAAGACGACCGGTCACACGCACGCGACCTCATTCGGCTGCGGCGCCGCGATGTCATGCTAAACGATGCTGCTTCCAAGGGAAACGATGTCCGATATTGGATCCACCGCTTCAACGCGCAGAATGACGCTTGGGCCGCCATCTGGAGCCACCGTTATGACGAGGTCAACGTGGCGATGCATGAGATCACGCTGCTCTCCATCGCCGGGAAACGGAATGCGGCTGCGGAGAAGTTAAAAACCTGGCTCACCGGCGAGCATACCACGCTTGGAACGGGAATTCCGTTTCCCGAAGAGGCGAATGCCTTCGCTGGCGTCTATTGGGCCAGCCGAAGCCTTTATGAGCGGACCTTCAAGCCGTCCCCGCGACAGAACGGGAAGACAAACGGCGTAACCACCTAAGCCAGATTCCGCTAGTGGTATGAACACCGTTACGCTGTATCGTCCCGTTGGGCCCAAAGAGCTGGAGCTTATCAAGCAGTCCGGCTTCACCGCGTTCCCTCCGCGTCTGCCGGAGCAGCCGATATTTTATCCCGTCACGAACGAGGAATATGCGATCCAGATTGCCCGTGACTGGAACGTAAAGGCAGATGGGGCAGGCTATGTGACTCGGTTTGAAGTCGACGTGGAGTATGCCGCACAGTTTCCGAAAAAAGTGGTCGGGGCGCGAGTGCACGAAGAGCTTTGGGTCCCAGCTGAAAAGCTCTCGGAATTTAATTCTAAAATCGTGGGCAAGATTGAGGTGACTCATTCATTCAGAAACGAAAAAGCATAGCGACTGGCAGGACTTCCCGTGAGACGGTAGACCGTTTATCGAATTGTAACCTCCGCGATCTTTACCTCGCAGCGGAAGCATCTTCCGAGCAGGCCGGAGCTAACCGGACAAAATTGTATCTCTGGAAGACAGTATGATCGAAGAGCTTATCCATGAACTTATCATACTTTTTTTCCAGCTCGAAGAAGTCGCGTCCGGCCGGACGAAATCCCGACATCGCCTCAACGAAGGCCTTACACTTCAGATGTAGCACTTCTTTAGTATCCTCCTTGAGCGAACAACGACTGCCGCGGTCGGGAACAAATGCGAAGGCGCGCACGAAGCTTTTCAATTTGAGCGCGCCCGCGGTCTGATCAGAAATGAACGCACTGTAGAAGCTTTTGAGGCGATCCGCCACCGCTGCAGGCAGAAGGCCGCTGGAACAGCAATGTTGAGCCATTTTGACGAATGATCGGTTCGAGCGGAGATCCATACCCTGAAACAAGAATTTTCCCTTGGCGACGAGATAGAACAATTCGTCTGATCCCGATTTGGCAAGAAACGGCCGCATTAGCGCCTCGAGCCGCAACCATTCATCACGCAATCGACTCAATCGCGTCTTCTCCATTTTCTCCAAAAAAAACTCCTCATTCTGGGCGGCGTTGAAGGCCGGTAATGTGCCCGACTCCTCCCTTGTCCACTCGAGCAATGCAGGCAAGAGAATCTGCCTCTGATTGCGAACGCTGGCCATCAGCGTCTTTCCCGGATAATGGGCAACACATTCTTCGAAGCTCGCGAGCTTACGTTTCTCAATCTGCAATGCTGGATAGGTTGTAGAAGCGAGGCCTTTCACTGCCCGTCCGAAGGACGTATTCCACTTGCTTGGCAAACAGCTGTTGTCCGCGACCTTTTCGTTCTTCTGTTCGTAGAGGGCCCATCGCATCGATTCGACGCTTACAGGTTCCTTGCTTTCCTCTACGTAAGCTAAAATTGCCCGTTGAAAACTGCCGGGGCCACGCGACATAGGTGATTAAGTGTATAATCTCGTATAGTGACGAAATTACACTGATAGATTTTTTTTAAAAGGGAGAATCGTCGCAAGCGCCGTCCAACCACCGAGTAGGCTTAGAAGAGTGCCAACGATAGCCGAACCCAGAGCATTTGCAGAGTGAAATATGCCGGTAAGGCCATCTAGTGTGGATTTGATATCCGTCAGATTCATTGAGCCGAAAGCATAGGGCTAAAACATCATTTGTAAAGGATAAGTGTAGAATTCTTAATGGCCACAGCGACCATAAATCGTCGATAAAAGATAACTTGGGCCGAATGCGACAAATGTCGTTACGATAAACTTCGTAATGCGTTCTGGGTCGTTGTGGCGGAGGCACCTGATTTTTCGGGTCTGCAACCAAACTGTTGCAGAAATGCAACAGATCTTTTGCATCCGGCTGCATCGCTAATGATGCCTGTCACGCGGCTGCGGTCTGGTTGGCCGGATTGGCTCGGGAGATTTTGCTTGTCGACAATGCGGCCAAAAATTTCTCCGCCATAAGCGGTATTTCAGCATATTTTCTTGCGAGCTGGTAGAGTTTCGCATGAACGAGAAACAGTCGAACATCGGCGAATCTTCCGCGCTTTCCCTCTGCAATTTCTCCGCAGAGCCAGCGAATTGTTCGCTCTGCGTAGGTGTGTGGGGTATCGATCTCTTCCTGCAATGCGGCGTGAAGCAATGGCAGCTTCTTGAGCTCTCTTAACTGGCTCCATTTGGAGCCAATTGTGGCTCTCCGGAGCGTACTGAATTTGATCCATGTTGGCCGATCCGATGAGTTCCGGAGCTTTTCTGCGGCTTGGCGAACCATGGCCGCCTTTTGAGCATCCAATGTGAGCCGGTTAATCTTCAAGTTTAGTCTAGAACGTAATTGTGTGGCCGGCAGGTTTGCATTGATCCATTTACGATCGACGGAAAACAATATCCGTAACGAATAGTCGACGAATGAACGGAGCTCCTTGCGCGTTGCGTTTGGCCTTTCATGGAGCACCTTGAGAATTCGAATCCGATGGGCTTCGATGCATCGAGCAGGTAACTTCGAGTAATGAACCGTGCCCCATTTCTTTGCTGGCGGGGAGCCCGGTAATTCACTGTTGTTGGTGAGCAGAGACCGCCATTTTTGTGGCGGCGATGCAGACAGTTCGATGTTTGTGGCCGTAGCAAGAAGTTCAGCCAAAGGTAGCCCGAAGAAACGCCCTAGCAATGCGCTGAAAAGCGCGGGGCAAACTCGAGTCTCGTGAAGCAATAGGCGACGTATGCGAGATTCCGAATTTGTGCCTGATCGCTGAAGCCAGCCAATCCCGTAGTGGTCAATTAGTCCGCTGAACAAGCGACCATCGACTGATTGGTGGCATGGTGCGTGAGAGGAAATCCATTCTTTTGCTCGAAGTCGGAGCGTTGCCGCAATTCGTCGCCGCCCAGGTCGTGGGCAGTCTGGCGAGAAAAGAATGGCCAAATCTTCGGCTATTTGGATGTCGGTTGGTTCGGCTGGCTCAATTTCTTGCAGTTTGTCTGGAATAGCGGCTTCTGCGTCATGGAAAACTCTTTGGGTGCCTAGTCTGCACCCTGTTGTAATAAGCCGGCACTTGTGTTCCGCACATGCTTCGATGCCGAAGAGCTGGTGGGTCATGCGCCACCGGGCGACCGCAAACAAGGATGAGCGGTCATGGGCTGCACATGCCGGACAATATCGGATGAATGGCTGTTCATCGCAATGGCGTAGCATATGGCAAATCGGATAAGGTGAGATCATCCCGCCATGGATCATTCGCTGGAGTAGAAGGTCTGCCTCGCTCGTTTCAAGAAATGGCGCGACGGCTGGAAAGAAGGTGTGTTGTGCGGCCAGTTGTTCTGGCGTCAAGCCGAGTTTTGGCGGCAGATGATCTACCAACAGTTGAAGGTGATGTGGCAGCAAGAAGGCGATGGCGTTGGAGTTGGTGCCCGGCAGGAGGCGACGGATGAGCCGGAGAGGACTCTTGCAGTGGTCGGTGGCGTAACGTGCAAGCGCTCCGTGGATGGGTTCGTTTTTTTGGAGGTCTAATTCCAAGGTGGACGAGGTGGATTAGATAAGGTGTAGCCCAGGGCAGCCCGGATCGCCGGATCGTTGGGCAGGGGACGCGGAATACTGGCCAATTCGCGTAGACGCCAACGTGGCAACCCGGGCTTCTCCCTTCGGATGGTGCGAATGCGGCGAAGCGTGAAGGCGCGGACACTTTCAACGCGGCGCGCAGTGTTGGCTTCGAACATGGGTAACCGCCCGCCTGCCCTTTGAAGTGCTCCCTCGCATCGCAGCTCTTTAGCGAGGCCCCCGCGGGTGATTTTTCGAAAGGGACGATAGGCGCGTAGGCGCGCGATGGCCACCGGTATCAATCTTGCGAGGGTCACGTCACGGCGAGGCCAGTCTATGCGTGGGGCTGCCGGTACATTTTTTCGGCGGAGATGGGTCTTGAGCCATTTTCCGTCGTTGCGGCTGAGCCATTTCAAATAACGGGTGCGGGTTCGCGATCGACCGTTGGCCAATCTTATAAATCCCGCGCGGATTTTAGCCCGGTGGCGTGCATGTGCGACCTGGGCTGGTCGCGACACAAAACGAGGCAGTGGCAATCCCATTGACGACGCCCACGTGCGGACCGTTGCATAGTTGGCGCCGACGCGATGCACGATTTGGTTGAGGCTGACTGAACGATCTGGCCATAGCCGCCGGATTATATCTTTTGAGCCCTCATCGCCTCCACGGGACTGGACCAGCCGCGGGCATGCGGCCAAGGCAAGCGCCGTAAACGATTTTGCATTCTGGCCCAAGAAGCGGATGAGACAGAGGTGGCGCAGCGGTGGATGGCACTCGCCAGCGCCAACCACGATCTTAGCCGGCCATGAGTATGGACTTTCGGCGTCAAACCAGAGGCCAAGCCGACGTAGGCGGCTTTTGTCATGGGCTTCAGCCATCGCATGCAAAAAATCTGATCGGCAGAGACGATTTCCCTTTATGAATCCTTTGGTCTCGGCGCTCTCAAAATAAGCCGCGCGGACTTGTGCTGGGCCGAGAGCAGGGAGGTTGGCGAAAAGAAGCCATCGAACGTCGCGGGCAATTGCGAATGCGAGATCGTCCGGTGGAAGCCCGACTGAAATTGTTTTCGCATCGTCCACCAAAGGGTAGTCCATCCGCCAGGAGCCGCCACGCAGGAACTGTGATTCCACCAGAGCTGAATTATGGATGGGGCAAATTTCGACGCCGCGCGCTTGGTGGGTGCGGCGCCACCATGAGAAACCGTGTTTTTCAATATCCTGCTGCCGGCAGAACGGACAAAACCGCAACCATCGCGGCGCCCGGGTGCGATCGGCATGCAATCCGAGAACAGAAGAGGGAATGATGGAACCATCGCCAATCATGGTATCGCGAAGCTTCGCCAGCCGCTCGGCCGAAAGAAAAGGCGCGTACAATGGCAATGACGTGGTGCGTGCAATCAGGTCATCAATGGTTAGTCCTATTGGCCGCCCTAGCGTTTTGGCCACGGTTCCGAGATGGGTGGGCAATTCGAGGCGAAGATTCGCCCCATAGGTGCCGGCGAGTTTCAACCCCACGCGTTTTCGGTCACCAACCACGATAGCATCGAGTGCGCGCCCAACCATCCCCATCAGGGGCTCGTCATCATGCGGTCCCTCCAGGGTTAGTATCATGACGGCACTTCAAGCAGGCCCATCTGTGAAAGCCGGGCTTTGATGTCGTTGGATTTTCCCGCGGTGACCACTGGATGTTCCGGTACCGGCTCCTCTGCTTTAATTTCTGGCGGTGGCGATACCGTGCTCGATTCGCCGGCTGCGTGGTCCAGATCGATCACCGGCTTTGGCATCGCAAACACGGGCTCTGCTCCCACTCGGGCCAAAGTGTCGTTCAATTTACCATTGTAGTTGTTTGTTAGCTTATTCTTGGCCTCCTCCACGCCCGGGGAGTCTTTGCACTGGCCTTTCAACTCAAGCAGTCGATCGGCGACGATTGAAAACAGCTCGGACGCCGTCTCCGTGAGTACCGTGTCAGTCACTTCTTCACGGGCGCGACCGAAACAACGCGTCTGCGCCAGCGTGTAGAGCTTTATCACCAGATCCGGAATTCCACCGGTGAGCTCGAACACGCGGTCGCTGAGGATCCGGTAGTCGGACGGCACGTCAACAAATTGGTAGCGCCAGACCTGCGCCAAAAATTGCTCCCAAGGGCCATCTTCCTTCTGCCCTTTAGATTTTGGCCGCATTGGCGCAAAAGGAGGAATGCTTCCGATAAAGCGTCGGCCAAATGTCGCGTCGCGTTCGAGCAATGACTGCGTCGTGTTTGTCCCGATCAGAACCACGCCCAATCCGAGGCAATTCATAATCCGAATGAAATAATTTAGGACGGCCGCATAACCATGATTGTTCGACACCATGTTCTGGGTGTCGTCTATCACGAGAAGCCCCAGATTATATTCGCGGGCTACGCGATAGATGAGCGGCTGTGCGGTGTTTCCGTTGCATCTATCGACCCTCCATTCGGCTCCAAGGTTTGGATTTTGAACCGCCTGGCCCAATTGCTCGAAGAACTCGATGGCAAATGCCTTGAGCGAGGCGTCCTGGAACAGATTAATCTTGAGGTAAACAACTTGGGTGAAGGCGAGGCGCACGTCATTATCCAGCAGGTAGGCATGATGCACCACCTGTGGATATGTGCTAAGAATTCGCCCGATGAGAGTGGTTTTTCCTGTCCCCGGCGGACCGAGCACAGCCGCACCTAAGAGCGGCACGCCCGCGAAGCGTTCCGGGGGTAGCGAACCCTCCACTAAGAGGCTGCGATCCGATTGGATCTGCCGACGATATTTTGGCGAAAGAGGGTTGCGGTTGATGTAGCTTCGCCGCCGCAAGATATCTAATTCCAACATCACCCGGTCGTGCGCTGCTGTCGGCACGAACAGTCCGGACAAAGTGCGAATTGCATGTGCGCGTAGGTGAGGAGGCAGCTTCCGCACGCTTTCATCGAAAGGCGGTGGATCGTAGAGTGCCTCGAAACGCTCATTGGCATCAGCAATCGGACCGAGGGCGCCGATTACGGGGTTGTTGCGGTATTCCGGAATCGGATCATCCGGGTTTAGAAAATGGCTGGTGTATCCAAAATTGGATACACCAGCGTCGACCAACGTGTTCATTGTCCGTTAGTTTTTTGCCGCATGGGCCAGGCGTTCGGCCATGAGCCTCTCGTCTTCGTCAGCCATGGTGGACGGTGCCGCCTTGGGATCAGCCGGAGGGGTCGTGCTGTGGCGGCCAGTAATAAGATTTTGTTGGTTCAGGCGCTCGGAATTTTTATCCACCTTTTCGCGACGGCGTTGTGCTACCGAGCCCCGGGCGGCTTCAGTTTTCGCTGCGCCACCGGCAATGATCTTAGCTTTCGCAGCTTCGCCAATCGCATCGAGAGGGATTTTCTTGGTCTCCTCAGCAGAGTTCGCATCCCTGGTTTCCTGGGCTTCGGCGTCGTGACCGGCCCAGCTCCAGCCCGCTTGAATGCGGGAAACTTCAGCAAGGCGCATGCGAACCAGGCGTCCGTCGTGATGCAGCCACACTTCGTCGACGCAGACCGGGTTAAAGCTGACGGTTTCCTTCCAGTTTTTCCTCGCGGCTGCCTCCACTTGCCACATGAGAAATTCTGGTAGCGACTTGTCGGCGGGCTCGTACACCAGGCCTTGGAACTCAAGGCCGCGGCGAGTAATCAGACCATCTGCCTTCGGCAGACAGAGGAGTTTAAGCAGTTCCATATCCCATTTGCGGCGCAGGCCCGAGCATTGTGCCACACCCCAATTCCACAAATTGGTGGGCGTGGCCAGGACGCCATCGCGGATCATCGCTTCGGTCCGATTGTAATCGGGCATCACGCGCCGGTTCCGCTGCAGGATCCAATGGATTATGAGCTGGTTAAGCTCGCGGTAGTCGAGCGCGGCTGTTGCGTCGGGGTTGGTTGTGGCGCGCTTTCTCACGCCGGTCGAATATCCGGGAGAGTGGACAGCTATGCATCGGGTAAGAGAACCGAGCAGAGCCTCGACCAATCCTTTCAGATCAGCCCGATACGGCGGGGTGATGGTCAGGTCCAGGAGCTTTTCTTCGACGAGCGCGTGCGCCTTGAGCGAAGCGAGCTCACTGTCGGCACGCAGCCGTTCTGGCAAACATGCGCACGGCCATTCTGCGGTTGAAATCTCGATTCCGAACTCGCGACAAAGTTCAACTTTGTCCCGGGCCGTGGCCAGAAGTGCGAGTGCGGCCGCGTCATAGCCCGCGTCTCCAACGAGGACGAAATATCCAACGATGAGGTGACTGAAACAGTCGACGACCAAATAAACAGTCACCCGACCAATTGGCCGGCGCGTGACTTCATGGACGACGATCACGTCGGCTTTGGTGGGATCGATCTGGAAATCGCTGCCGGGCCCGGTTGTCTTGTCTTCCGTCTTTCCTTTGAGGGCCCGGTACCGGAGATCAAAATTTCGTTTGCCGAAACGAGCCTTCAGGCGGGTGACGATTGCTTTGTCCGCATTCAGCCAATAGCGAAACTGGCGTTCGGAGGGGTATTTCCCTGGGCTGGTTTCGAGTACGCGCATTTTCAGCTCGGCCACCGGCAATCCGACAAGATCGCTGAAGTAATACTGCGCGATGGTCAGCAGCCACGCCCTATGCACAGATCCGCCGGTAGGCGTGTGCAGGAACTGCCTCGCCCCTGCGAGAATTTTTTGCACGTCCAACGCCGTGACATGAAACGAGGTGGCTTCTGCTCCACCCCCTGATTCGTCCTTCCGCCTTCGGCCAATTGCCACCGGCTTGGCCCCGTCCCGGACTTCGACCACAGTGAGGATGCCAGCCCCCAAACCGCGCCGAAAGCGGCGCGGAAACCAACCGCCGATGAGAGAATTTCTCGTCATCCCCCCTTGCCAGTAGCGACGCAAAAGACGATAAACTACCATCGGTCGGGCTGTATTGACCTTGCAGGTGTCCTCGATGGCCTGCCAGCGCCTGCTCGGGTCAAACATCGTGGGACCCAAGTCAATGAGTGGCTTGATTATGGTAAAACATTGATCCCGCCTACGTTTGGCCGAAGATGAAAAATTCTGATCGCACATCCGATTCACTTGAAGCGGATCGGCTTCAGTACGAATCCATTCACCAGAGCGGATGAACGCGAGGGCTGTATCGAATGGGATCAAATTCGGAATCGCCGAAGGATCTCGGTCAGAAATAGTCCAAATTCCTTCTGGGACGACACCGAGGATTCGCACGTGGACTTGAGCGGGAATGCGTCTCTTGCGATTGTCTTTTTCGCATTCGTTACGAATGTACTCGCGGATCTGCTCAAGAACGATTGGCCGTGTGTCGCAGAATACGTCGCCGACTTGGAACGCTGCGACTACTGATGGTGTGGTGATTTCAACGACTGCGGACGTGGACGTCTCGGTCGTGCTCGGACTGGATGTAGAGAAATCCGCGGCTGATAAAACCGAGGACGTGTCTTCGATGTTCATGGTGGTGTGCGTTTAGTTTTGGCCGAGGTATTCAGCCAACAGAGGGAGAACCAGGTGGCCGGCGACGGGTTGACGTAGGTCGACTGGCCAGTAGCGGTGCGCGATGAGGTGGAGGGCGACCGCAAGCGCAGTGCCGTCAGGGAACAGACCAGCTTGATCGCAGCGGCGGGAAAGGGTTGCCAGTGGCAGTCGGCCTGCCTCGATGTGAGGAGAGAGCCAACGTCCAACCAGACTGACGGTGGCTTTATCACATGGGAGCTGGCCCTCGTCGTGTCGCGGATGCACCAACCGAACGTTTGCCACCAGAACTGAGGGCAGTTGCGTATCAAGCAACATGCTCCAAGGCGTCGAATGTTGTTTCCAGCACTTCTGTTCGATGGCGGCCTTCTCCATTACCCGTTCGTTGAGGTCCGCTTCCCGTTTCACGGAAATAGCGCGACGCGAGCGCACATCAACTTTCCTTTGATCCAAAACCAAGTCTGTGGACATCACGATGGGCCCTTCGGCCACGGCCGGATGCTTTATGCCGAGATCGTGGGCGATCTTCAGCGTTTCCGCAGGGTCAAGCGCACACTGTTCCGCAATGCGCTCAACCACGGGATCGTATTCGTAGTACAAAAATGCCGCGTACTCGATTTCCGACATGAGCTCCACCAAGCCTTTGTTTTTCCAGCTTCGAGCTGTTGTCCGGAATCCCTCCGATGGAAAATCACAGGCACGGAAAAGCGGTTTATACTCGCCAGGCCCGTCGAGCAGGCACTTTCCCTTGGCGACAACCTCGCGCTCATAATCCCGGGCGAGGTAAAAGGGTTGATAACGGCCGCGCATGGTTAGTTGCGGCTGACATCGAGCCAAAGCGGTGCACCTAGACTTTCAGAAATCGAAAGGTTGGGTGGCGGATCTTCTGGACTGCGCCATGGGCCGCGGAATTCATTGCGAAGGACGGCTGGTGAAAAAACATCTATTGGCAGGTCAAAACGCGTACTAACGGAAGAGAGGGAAGAATTCATGATTAAAGCAAGCTATTGCTTACCGTTAGTAAGCAACAAAACACCTTGTCAACAAAAGATTACCATTTGATAAGCTTTTGCTGACGCCTTCCGTCATCTTTCCACAACATGAACTCCAGCGAACGTGAACAATTAATCCAGGGCTTTTCCAAGCGGTTCGAGGAATGCGTCAATGAGGCGGGATCGATTTACGCCTTGGCAAAAGCATGTGGCGTCGCAATTCCTACACTAAAACGCTACTTTAGCGGTAGTGAGCCATCGCTTACTATGCTCGTCAAGATAGCTGAGGCTGCAAATGTACGGGTAGAATGGCTGGCAACCGGCAAAGGCGTGCGGCGAGACCCCAAAGCAGTGGAGGCTGAGGCGAATTCTGCCGATCCAGCCTTTGTAATCCGGCTGCGCAAGGTGCTCGAAATTCTTGGAGAGGAGAGTCTGAAGCAGTATTCCGGCGAGGCCCGTGTGGATTTTTTGAGAATCCAGCAGTTTATTGCTGGAAACCTTATTCTCGACCCGTCCGAGGCCTGGCGGCTTATTGAAGCCTATCGCCTCTCGCTTGTCTGGGTTGTCACCGGGAAAGGATTTTTCCCTAATATTCGCCGATCCACACGTAGCAAGAGCTGGGACTTCGCGAGTTCAGTCGAGCTCGTCGAAGCGCTTGAGGAGCAGCTGGCGCAAATTCAGCAAGACAGTATCCGAATCCACCCGGTTCGGGCCAATTCGCTTAGCCCTGAGGTTCAAATTGGCGATATTGCGTTTGTTGATACTTCAGGTGGCCCTGAACTTGGCCCCGGAATCTTCCTGGTTGAAGACGGGGACAGCGCCGAATACCTAGCGAGGGTTCTTCAAAACAAGGACGAGTACGAAATGAGCTTCTCTGGCAAAGATATCGCATCTTTTCGCCGCAAATTCGATAACGACGAAGGTTTCAAAGTGCTTGGACGCGTAGTGTATGTTTGCCGATTAATTCGCTGCGGATAGTATCTCAGCTCTATACCCAAACTAAATGACCGACAATCGGCCTGCCATACCAATTGAGATACAGCGGGAAGTACTATTTGAGTCACGACATCATTGCGCTGTTTGTTGCAATCCTTTGCCACTCGAACAAGCCCACGTGTTCGCATGGAGTAAAAGTCACGACCATAGCGTAGCTAACCTAATCGCACTCTGCCGCAATTGCCACGGCCGGGCAGATGTCGAAAAATGGGGAGAGCCTGTTCTTAAGAAATACAAGCAGAACCCATGCATTTTGGCCCGGAAAAGCAACGCACCCGAAGGCACAAACGCGCATTTGGTCCAACTCTTGGAAATATTGGTCGAGAAGAGGGTGGAGGAGATGCGCCAACGGTCCTCTGAGTTTGCTTCTTTGGTAGCCGCATACGGAGGGACACCAGGAAAGGTTGAAGTTGTGTCGGTAGACCCTGCCAACAGCAGCAAAATTGTTCTCAGGCTTCCGAAAGAGGCGGCAGAAAAGATTTTAGCTGGTTATCGAAAGCAAGACCCGCTGATGCGGGCATTTTTGGACGATTTTAAGTTGCTCCGGCTGCGAGCATTGGATCAGCCCGATAGTTCGGACCAAGCAGCAGAGCAGCCCCTCAAGTCTGTTGCGAAGCACACCATCCACACCGTTCTCGAGCAATTCCGCGAGGAAGCTACTTCCAACCGCGACTTGGGAGACCGTTTCGAGCGCCTCATCTGCCGCTACCTGGAGCTCGATCCACTCTACACGGAACGTTTCTCCCATGTTTGGATGTGGAACGAGTGGCCATTGAAAGGAAACGTCGGCGACGTGGGCATCGATATCGTGGCTGAGGAGCGCGCCACGGGGGAATACTGCGCCATCCAGTGCAAGTTCTATCTCCCTGATCACACCCTTTCGAAAGAAGACATCGATTCCTTCTTCACCGCAGCTGGGAAGTCGCAATTCACCTCTTGCATGATCGTTTCCACTACCGATAAGTGGGGAAAAAACGCCGAACATGCGCTGGCTAACCAATCCAAGCCTGTCACGCGCTTGCGGGTGCAGGACCTCGATTCCAGTCCGATTGACTGGTCGAAGTTTGATCTCAAGCGCCCGCAAGACCTCGGAATCCGCAAACGGAAGACTCCGAAGGATCACCAGAAAGAGGCACTGAAGGATGTCGTGAAAGGCCTCGCGGAAGCCGACCGTGGCAAGCTCATTATGGCGTGCGGCACCGGCAAGACCTTCACTTCCCTCTGCATCGCAGAAAAAATCGCGCCGAAGGGCCATGTACTCTTCCTCGTGCCATCGCTCTCGCTGATGTCACAGAGCCTTCGCGAATGGACAGCTGAGTCCACGCATCCATTCCACAGCCTCGCCGTTTGCTCCGACGCCAACATTGGCAAGAAACACACGAAAGGCGACGACGACAAAGCCGACATCACCACCTGTGACCTTGCCTTTCCCGCCACCACCTCCGCGCGACAGATCGTCAGGCACTATCAGGCCACGCACGCTCTCGCGCAGAAGAAGTCCGCACCGGCGCAGATGACCGTCGTATTCTCGACCTATCAATCTATCCAAGCGGTTTCCGACGCCCAGAAAGCCGGACTTCCGGACTTCGATCTTATCATCTGCGACGAAGCCCATCGCACCACTGGCGTGACGCTGAGCGGCGAGGACGAAAGCCATTTCGTGAAAGTCCACGACGCCGACTTCATTCGTGGCAAGAAGCGTCTCTACATGACAGCTACGCCGCGCATCTATAGCGACGACACCAAGGGCAAAGCCAAGGACGCCGACGCCGAGGTGTGTTCGATGGACGACGCCACCAAATTTGGCGCTGAGCTTCACCGGCTCGGCTTCGGTGAAGCCGTGAGCAAGGGTCTCCTCGCCGATTACAAGGTGCTCGTCCTCGCCGTGGACGAAAAATACGTCTCAAAGACCTTCCAGAGCCAGATTGCAGACGCCAACAACGAGCTGAACCTAGAAGATGCCGTCAAAATTACCGGCTGTTGGAACGGTCTCGCCAAGCGCCTCGACAGAGCCACCGTCTCCGAGGCCGACCCCCAGGGTGACTCCACGCACATGCGTCGAGCCGTCGCCTTCTCTCGTTCCATCAAAGACTCGAAGGCTTTTACTCAGAAGTTTGCCCAAATGATCGAGGCTTACCGAGTTTCACATCCCGACGAAGAAAACCTCCTCAATTGTGAACTCGATCACGTAGACGGCACCTTCAACGCTCTTCGCCGCAACGCGCTTCTCGATTGGCTCAAGGCTGACACGCCGGACAATACCTGCCGTATCCTGTCCAACGCCCGATGCCTTTCCGAAGGCGTGGATGTGCCGGCACTCGATGCGGTTATCTTTCTAAATCCCCGCAACTCGGTGATTGATGTCGTGCAGTCGGTTGGCCGCGTTATGCGGACAGCCCGGGATCAAGGAAAGAAATACGGCTACATCATTTTGCCCATCGGCATCCCGGCCGACATGGCTCCTGAGGAAGCCCTCAAGGACAACGAAAAATACAAAGTCGTCTGGCAGGTTCTCCAAGCCCTCCGCGCCCACGACGACCGCTTCAACGCGACGGTCAACCAGATCGAGCTCAATAAACGACGCCCAGACGCTATTCAGGTCATAGGTATCGGTGGCGCGGAGCCCGGCGAAAAAGGGAGCGGCGATGGCGGCCCTGCTGTTCGAGAAATTCAGGGTGCATTCGCCTTCCCTCATTTGGAGGAATGGAAGGACGCTATCTTCGCCCGCATCGTTCTCAAATGCGGTGACCGCCGCTATTGGGAAAGCTGGGCAAAGGACGTCGCCGTCATCGCAGAGCGCCACACGACCCGCCTCAAAGCCTTGCTCGATTCCGGAGCGCCACGTCACAAAAGAGCCTTTGCCGATTTCCTTGCCGGTATCCGCGAAAATCTGAATCCCAGCATCTCCGAAGACGATGCTATCGAGATGCTTTCCCAGCACCTTATTACGCGCCCGGTCTTCGACGCGCTCTTTGCTAACTACGCATTCACCCAGCAAAATCCCATCTCCGTTGCCATGCAGAAGATGCTCGATACGCTTGAGGATCAGGCACTCGAAAAGGAAACCGCTGCATTGGAGAAATTTTACGCCAGCGTCCGCGATCGTGCTTCTGGAATCGACAACGCGGAGGGCCGGCAACGCATCGTCATCGAGCTCTACGATAAATTTTTCCGCATTGCCTTCCCAAAGGTGGCCAAGCGTCTCGGCATCGTTTATACGCCGGTCGAGATCGTCGATTTTATCATCCACAGCATCAGCGATGTCCTCCGCCAAGAATTTCGTTCTGAGCTCGGTGATAAAGACGTCCACATAATCGATCCCTTTACCGGAACCGGCACATTTATCGTTCGCCTACTGCAGAGCGGTTTTATCAAGCCCGCCGACTTGCTCCGCAAATATCAGCATGAGCTGCACGCCAACGAAATCGTCCTGCTCGCCTACTACATCGCCGCCATTAACATCGAGGAAACCTTCCACTCCATCCAGCGCGCCGCGGTCGACCGTGCCGACAGTTATGTTCCGTTCGAAGGCATTGTCCTTACCGACACTTTCCAGATCTCCGAATCGAAGGGCGAAATGGAGGAAAAAATGTTCCCCGAGAACAACCGCCGTGTAAAGCGTCAGAAGCAAAGCCCTATCCGTGTCGTCATCGGCAACCCGCCTTACTCGGTGGGACAAACCACCCAAAATGACGACAATCAGAATCTCCGATACCCTAATCTGGATCAACGAATTGAACAAACTTATTCAGAGAAATCATCCGCCTCATTAAAACGGCATCTCTACAATTCCTATATCCGCGCCTTGCGTTGGGCTAGTGATCGCATCGCAGAAAAGGGCATCGTCGGATTCGTGACAAACGGATCCTTCATCGAAGGTAATAATATGGATGGAATCAGGGCCACTTTCGAAGAGGAGTTTTCCAGCATCTACATCTTTAACCTCCGCGGAAACGCGCATACGCAGGGCGAACAGCGTCGAAAGGAAAAAGGAAATGTTTTCGGCGAAGGCACCCGCACGTCTATCGCGATTTCCATTTTTATAAAGGATCCAGCCAAGCGAGGACGATGTGAAATCTATTACCACGACATTGGGGATTACCTTAGTCGTGAGGAGAAACTCGGTATCATAAATAGATTCCAAAGCGTCAATGGCATACATCGTGTGAAGAGGTGGAGATGCATTCACCCGAATGGCAGCCATGACTGGATTAACCAGCGCGATGAAGCCTTTGAGGAATTCATTTCCCTTGGGGACAAAAAAGACGACCGCGCAAAGACGATTTTCGAAAATTATTCACTTGGGCTATCGACCAACCGAGATGCTTGGGTCTACAATTTTTCCGGCGAAGCACTCGAAGCAAATATGGTTCGCATGATCAAATTCTACAATGAGCAGGTAGAGGGTTTCTCAAAGCTCAGCAGCGGAAAGCTTAAGACTGAACTCCGCAAGGCCGTCGATCAATTCATTGATACCGACTCCAAGAAAATTTCTTGGTCGGTAAATCTGAAATTGGATTTGGAGAAACTGGTTCGGCACAAATTTAAATCGAGCTCCATTGTGACTGGAGTTTATCGCCCATTCTGCCGGCAAAAATTGTATTTCAATGGAGACTTCAACGAACGTGCCGGGAAAATTCTAAAGATATTTCCGAAGTTTGGTGTAAACAATATCGTGATTTGCGTGACCGGTGTTGGCGCGGGAAAAGATTTCTCAGCATTGGTGGCAGACTGCATCCCAAACCTTCACATGCACGACACAGGCCAGAGCTTTCCCCTCTACCTTTACGAAAAGGACGAGCTGACTGAAGGCGAACTCATCAGCACGCCGCAAGAAGGCGAGTTGATGGAGGGCTACCGTCGGAAGAGCGCAATCACTGATGCGATCCTCGCAGATTTTCGCATCGGCTACGAAACAAGGGTCACGAAGGAGGACATCTTTTACTACGTGTATGGCGTGTTGCACTCGCCAGAGTATCGGACGCGCTTTGCCAGCGACTTAAAAAAGATGCTGCCGCGCATCCCTTTCACTCGGGAGACGGTGGACTTTTGGAGATTCAGTCAGTCGGGCCGCGATCTCGCCAGCTGGCACCTGAACTACGAGACCGTCGATCCCTATCCCGTGCAGGAGCACACAAGCGCTCTCGCCCTCGATCCCGAGAAGGATTTTCTCGTACAGAAGATGAACTTCGGGCGAAAGGACAAACAGGTGGATAAGACGACCATCGCCTACAACAGCCACATCACTCTCTCCGGCATTCCGCTCGAAGCCTATGACTACATCGTAAACGGTAAGCCGGCCATCGAATGGATAATGGAGCGATACCAGATTACAGTGGATAAAGACAGTGGCCTCCGAAATGACCCGAACGATTGGGCGCGTGAGCACAACCAGCCACGGTACATCCTGGATCTCCTCAAGCGTGTTATCACGGTCAGTATGGAAACCATGACGATCATCAACGGCCTTCCGCCTCTTAACGAACGAACGGCGACGTGAGCTTTTGCAATATGGAAACTGGCGGCTACTTCTCCCCGCCGACCTCCAACGAGAGCAGCGTTAAAACATAATCGCCGTAACCCAACCCATACGACTCCTCATGGGCTCGCGGGTCGCTAAAGCGATCAATGAACCATTCGGACGAGTCACATGAACGCTCCTTAATGGTCTTTGGCTCGGCGGCAGCAGCCGCCACGACCGCGCGCTGCGGAATTCGTGCGATGTAAGAAAAGCCGCGTGCACGACTATCGTCGGAGACAATATTGTAACAAATCTTACCATTGCACGAGAGCAGGACGAAACAAGCCTCACCAGTGAAAGTGGCATAACGAATCGCCGCGCATTGCGACGAAGTCTGACACTCTTCCGCAAGGGCCAGGACGCCTTTTAAGTCCAAAAAGTCGCGTCGTCCAAGTCGGCGCACCATAAAGTCCCGCGGAATCATCAATGACGACGCAAACTCGTCCGCCTCGCGTTCGAAGGTCTCGTTGCAGATGAACCCCGACGTAGAGTTGTGCGTCGTTCCGCACATGAGAGCCTCCCGGTGCGCTTCGATAAAGTAATGCGCCAATTCGTGACCGACGCTAAATCTTTGCCGCAGTGAAAGAGTCCCATCTGCTCGGGTCGGATAAAACAAAATAAACTTTTGTTTATCGCGCCGAAATTCGATGCGCCCCTGAAATTCCGGGCCATAGTCAGCACTTGGCGCAAGCACGACGCCCTCATTCTCCGCGAGCTTCACCACATCGATGGGAGGACCCTTGAGGTTATGCACGGAGCGAATCTCATCGGCCGTTTCTTCAATCTTCAGCTTTAGCATGTGTTCACCCCAAAAGCTCACGTGCTTTTCGCTCCAACTCGGCGCGTGTCTGCTGGCTTAACATATCCGTAGAGTTCTTTCGGTTCATCGCCATTGCCATCTCTGTCGTCGCGGCATCAATCTCATCTTGCTCTGGTTTGGTCGGCTTGACACCAAAAGGACTCCCAAGCTTCTCAAGCGCGGCCATGTCCTCCGGCAGTGGTTCAGGCTTACGCGCAAGTAACGCGTCCACCTCGTCTTTCGAGAGGTTTTCACATTTAATCTCCGGGAGCATCGTCCCGGCAATCAAAGCGTCCAACGCTCTTACCTCTTTCTCATTTGGTCCATTCATAATACGTCCCCTTTCTGTCGCAGACATTCTTTGAACTTCTTTCGTACCTCGTCACGAGCCCGCCCAGCAGCAAGCACCGTGATATGCTCATTGTATTCTTGTCGGTATAACTCGGCAAGTTTTGTCGGCCCGATGTCCTCCTCAATGCGGTCAATCATCAACCGGGCGATGTTGCGCTGTCGCGGCGCGAATTTAACCAGCTCTGCTCGGAATAGCTCTTGAATCTCACGCGCACGCATTGATCCGACAGCCTCGGCCCAATCGACAGACGTCTCGGTGCCTTTCATCGCGTCGCTGATGACGTCCAAGCTCTGTTCTTTGTATTTTCCGCGATGGGTGCGCTGCCGAAAAAGGTCGCAGGCCTTCCTGATCGCGATCTTCACGATCAACCGCTCCGGCTTCTCCGGGTCGAACTCCGTGTCGTTTACAGCAGATTCGAAAAACTTGATAAACGCGGCGTGGACCGCGGTGGCTACCAAGTCCGCCGCCAATGAGGGGAATTTTTGACGCACACACCCGGTCACAAGTCTCTTGTGGCAGTGAAAGTAGTAAGTGCACGCCTGTTGACGCTCAGCGTCCGTCCCGCAGAGCAGGTCGAACGCTTTGGCGTCATCAAGTGTGTCAATGTCCATAAGGTCAGAAAACATGCCTATAGGTTACTCGGCAAGAACTCGTCAAATCACCCAAAGAAAATCGTGCCGACCTAAAGATTTATTTTTCGATTCTTTAGTCGTTTGGCCGGCCGCTTGCCGAGATTGAGGTGGGAGAAACTTCGTTCGCGCACCGCGATCAAGGCGGAACCCACCAAAGCAAATGACTCAAGAACACAAACCGGGCACCGGACCGGACAAACCGGAAAAAAAGGACGATGAGATTACTGTCATCGTCTCCTCGCAGCGGGGCGAATTCGTCGCCGCTTTCAAGAAAACCGCCACGATTGCTGACGTAATCACGGCGGCAGCCAAGAAACTCGGGTTCGCCCAAGGCGACCGTCTCGAACTCGTGCTCGAGTCCAATCGCGGCACGCCGCTCGATTCGCACCGTACCCTGGAGTCTTACCACTTCAAAGACGGTGTGCGTCTACTCCTCACAGCAATTGGGCACGGCGTCTGAAATGGCTGTCGACCGGCAGCTCTCACGCGATCTGGTCTCGATGGAGATGGAGGCGGCGCATGCGCTAGCCTCTATCTACCATTGGGTTATTAGCGTCGACCTCGACGCGCTCAATGTTCGTGTCCGCATGATCGCACACAACGGCGACTGTTATGTCGTCGAACTCGCCCTCGACGATTACCGCGAGCTGCCGCCCGCGATCGAGTTCATCGACCCGCTAACCGGCGAGGTTGGAGGCAATCGCTGCTTCCCTAAGGGCCACGACTCGTTTTTCCATTCCACAGGCCCGACAATCTGCGCGCCGGTCAACCGCAACGCCTACAAGCGTCCGAATCAGCGTCACGGGATCCACAACGACTGGGCAATTGGAGACTGGGCGAACTCCAACGTACAGAGCTTCCCGTGGGCAGACCACGCCACGATCTCCGGTATTCTCTGCCTCATTCAAAACCGGCTCGATCGGCCTCAATATTACCAAGGGAGGATGGCCTCATGAATGCCGCAAAAATTCATCGTCTGGTTGTCCCAGCCGCGATTGTTGCTGAGTCGGAACATTTGCTCCGCCGCTGGCGCAAGCGAGAGACCGTAATCTACTGGGTCGGCGTCGCACACCCCGAGGTGGCCGTCGTGACCTCCGTCATCCGCCCGCAGCAAGTAAATACGCGCGGTTCATATGACGTGAGTAGCCGAGCGAACGCCGATATCGTGGTTTGGCTCTGCGACCACAAACTGAAGCTGCTCGCGCAACTCCACACCCACCCCGGCTCCTGCGTCGGGCATTCCCATGGCGACGATCTTGGCGCACCTCTTGCCTTTGAAGGTTTCTACTCGCTCGTGGTGCCTCACTACGGCCGCGCTGGGATCCGCCCCTTGAACCAATGCGGCGTCCACGTTTTTTGCGATGGTTTTCTCAGAATGTCGCCCGAGATAGCCGCCAAACAAATTCAAATTGTTCCTCATGCCGCTGACTTCCTTGCCTAGCTCCGATTCAACTGAGTTCTATGCTCGTCGCGGCGATCGTACCGCACGGTGCCTCGACGGGCGGCTTCCGCCGCTGTTTCACGCTGTCATCTCCATCGCCAACGGATGGGAGCACAATGCGTCGACCCTCGCATGCGTCGAAACGCTGGGCAACCTGCTCGTGCGATTCTGCTCGTGCGTGACGATTGTCGCCACCGACGTGCAAGCCGCTCTCATTGAGGCGACGAAGACGCTCGCGATGATGAAAGGCGCTGATCCGTTCGGCGAGTTCGACACCACGGGCACGTTTCCCACGCACGACGTCGAAATTCGGATCGGCGGTGGCACCACCGAGGAACGCACTCAAATCGCACTATCGTTCGATGGCTGGATTGCACGGGTCTCCGGTCAGCCTACGGCGGCGCAGCCGTGTCCGTCGGCAGACACAAACCACGCGCCAGGCGCCGAACTCGCAGCGTGCTTGGCCGGAGCCGCTACATTCCGTTTCTGGAATGAGCGCACCACAACAGGGGTAAATCCTTTTGAGCTGGATCTCCGCAACCTCAACGGCGCCAGCAGCGGGCCTACGACCTCGCCTGTTTGGGTCAACCCGCGCCCATTGACGTTGCTCATGGTCGGTGCGGGCTCTGTGGGTTCCGCAACCAGCTACTTCCTTCCTCGCCTCGGCTTCCGAGGCCACGTCGACGTGCTCGACCACGATATGGTTGAAATCGAAAATCTCGACCGTTCACCCATCTTCGTGGCTCAGCACGACCGCGAACCAAAAGCAAACGTCGTAACCGAGCATCTGAGGACAAAAAACGTGTCGGCCACCGCCTTTCCGTGCACGTGGAATGAATTCGTGCAGAAAAACCCCGGATTGATGCGCAAGCACGACGCATGGCTCGCTCTTGCCAATGAGCACGGTGTCCGCCGTTCGATGCAGGCGAATTATCCACCGGTGACGATCCAGGCGTCCACAGGCCGAAACTGGGGGGTTCAATTCGGCCGTCACATCCCATTCGTCGACGATTGTCAGCTCGACCGTTTCCCTGAGGAACCCGCTGGACCGCTCAAGTGCGCGGACGGGCCCGTAAAGGCCGCGTCTTGCAAGCTAGTCGATGCCGCACTTCCGTTTTCCTCGTTCACGGCGGGACTTTTCGTCGCCGCAGCGGTTGCCCGCATGGCGATCGGCGAACTCAATCGCGGTCCGAACATGTGCCTGCTTTCATTCGAGCCGAAGTTCGACCTGCTCACGATGGACCGACGCCCTGCGGAGCGATGCCTTTGCCGCAAAGCTTCACGGCCGATCTGGGAGCGCATTTGGCACGCATCCGGCCCGGCCTAATTCGTCTGCAGGTCTGCGACTGGAGTCATCTATCTGGCAGCGAAGTCGAGTACGTTATTATCTGACTCGGAATCGAGAAAAAAACTCAGGGGCAGTCCTGAAATTGCCGATAGATCCCGTGGGTTTAGGCACAATTCACGAGCAATTCTGGTTCCGTGAACGCCGTCACGTTTGGCAAGCGTTGTGAACACCTGGCCAAGCAAAACAGGCTTCTCTGTCTCAAGTTCATCGTCGAGCGGTTCCCTCTTTCTCCAACGCTTCTGAGAAAGTCTCACATTCAGAGACGAATACTCGGAAATGGTGATCCGCTTTAAGTCATAGCATCGCCTGATCATCGCTGCGATTGACACGCGCCACTTTCTTTTCAGGTGCTCAAAATAGCTAATCGTAGGAGCCGCAACGTCTGTAAGAAACGGCTCCGCTGGAAGCAGGAATGCAGAGGCAAAACGATTCGCTTGGCCTTCCAATATCTTAGCATCTGCTAATTCATCGAATCGCTTTTCATTTATCTGCGCATGCAAAATAATGTGCCCAAGTTCATGAGCTAAACTGAAATTCTCACGCGCTAACGAGGGTTCTTCTCGCGCCATTATCGCGCAGAATGGACGACCTAGCTCGGAATGTTGAGATAGGCCATCCATCTTGATGCTCGCAAGACTTTCGTAGCGTAGGATGGCGATGCCTGCTTTCTCTAACGTCCGAACTAGATTGGTAACGGGCTGAAGACCGTAACCCAGCTTTTCTCTTACGGACAATGCTATCGCTTCGATCTGGTTAAACTCTAGCAGAAGCGGTTCTTCAATCTGCTTGTAGGCTTCGAGAAACGCTGGTTGCGGCGTATGTAAGAATCGTTCGGCGTAAACCAAACACTCTGACATCCATGCCAAGCGCGTCTCTGCTTGTTTAGCTGCCCGTTGCGTCAACGATGATGAGGCTCGGAACAAACGCGGTCCAGCGAGCTTAGATCCAACAAGCGTTGGCCTAAGAAAAAACTCTTCCGGAAACTCCAGAGCGGCCGCGATCTTGCTCAGTTGATCTGGGCTTGGCGTCGTATCGCCACTTTTATACTCTGAAAGAGTGCTGGTTTTGACAGCAGCGGCTTCAGCCAATGCTTTCCAAGTCAAACCGCGTGCCTTGACCGCATCTTCCAGCCGCTCTCGGTAGAACGTTGGGGTAAATACAGCGGGCATTGATTAGTTGGCTTTCTTTTCTTCGTCGTCGGTATTCTTTGATGGGAGTTCAATAACGTCGTTCGACGTAGGTGTTGAGTTCACCGCGCTCGGCACGAAGGCATTGATTGTTTCTTCGATTTCGCAAGTCGCCAAAAGGTTTCCTTCTTCATTGGAAGGAAGGACAAAAAATATGTTACCAGCGGTGCTTTTGCTCGTCGCGCCGTCTGCATAAAACAAAATGGCATAAGCTTTTTCGGGTACTGCGGTCGGTTGCCCATTCGGGAACAGCGGCATTTGACCAAATGGTGCGTTAATCGTTGTCATTTGTCTCCGGTAGTCCGCTTTCACCATCTGATCCTTCAGCGTCTGGTAGTTGTTCAGGTGCTTCACGTGAAGGGTTAATCCCTTGGATTCGATTTCCAAATAGTAGTAGCCATTTTCGAGTGTCTTCGCCACTGCACTTAACCCCAGTTCGTCGGCAAGCTGGTGAATCCGTTCAAAGGCGAGCCTGTTTCGTTCATGCGGTTGAACGTTTTTCCAGTATGGTAAGCCACCATCGCGTTCATGCGACTCCTCGAATGCGCTCTCGCAGCTCGAGTCAATCAAAGGACGCACTCCGCGTAGAAACGCGATAGGAAGGTGACTGCACACAAATGACGCGAACGAAGGAAAGGGCTTTTCAGCTTGATCGAGAGCAACAGTCGCCATATTTAAAATATGTCACGATTTATTCGGGGAAATCAACAGAATAATGATTTTATTCGGTTATTTTACAAAAATTCCGCCATTCGCACTGAAATTATGCTTGGCGAATCGAAAACCTGGAGGTTCAGGCTGTCTAAATGTCATTGGCTACTCGCCAACCCTCCCGCTCATCGCTTGATGGCACACCATGGCTGGATTCATCCGCCCCAACGAGCGGAAAACCCGAAAATCGCAGAAATAGGCCTAGGAAGGGTGATCTTCCGTGGCCCGTCAAAAGGACGGGCCCGGGGATACCGGGCCCGTAAAAGGCAAAAGAGCGAGTTAGATTGTCAGGCCATAGGCCTATTCTAACACATCGTTTGTCAGTACTAACACATCGTTTGTCAGTCCTAACACATTGCTTTGTCAGAAAACAATTGGCGATATTTTCTCAGATCGCGATTTGCGGGCGGGTGGGCTCGGGCCAGTCGATGTGGAAGAATTTTCCGCGGGGCTGGTCCACGCGTTCGTAGGTGTGCGCGCCGAAGTAGTCGCGTTGCGCCTGGAGCAGGTTGGCCGGCAGGCGGGCCGAGCGGTAGCTGTCGTAGTAGGCGAGGGCGGAGCCGAAGGTCGGCACCGGCACGCCGCACTCGGCGGCGAGGGCGATGACCTTGCGCCAGTTGGCCTGCGCGTTCTTGAACGTCTTGTTGAAATACGGGTCGAGCAGCAGGTTCGCGAGGTCGGGTTTGCGCGCGTAGGCCTCGGTGATTTTCTGCAGGAACGCCGCCCGGATGATGCAGCCGCCGCGCCAGATCTGCGCGATCTCGCCGAAGCTGAGCTTCCACTTGTATTCCTTCTGCGCCTCGCGCATGAGCTGGAAGCCCTGCGCGTAGCTGCAGATTTTCGAGCAGTAAAGCGCGTCGTGGATGGCGGCGAGGAGCGCCTTCTTTGAGCCGCGGTACTTTTTCGCCGGGCCTTTCAAAATCTTCGAGGCGGCGACGCGTTCTTCCTTGATCGCGCTGATGCACCGGGCAAACACGGCCTCGGCGACGGTCGGCGCGGGCACGCCCATGTCGAGCGCGTTGGTCGAGGTCCACTTGCCGGTGCCTTTCTGGCCGGCGGTGTCGAGGACGACGTCCACAAAAGACTTTTTCTTCGTGGCGGGATCCTTCTGCTTGAGAATGTCGGCGGTGATTTCGATCAGGAAGCTGTCGAGGATGCCGGTGTTCCATTCGGTGAAGATCGCGCCCATCTCGGCGGGCTTGATACCAAGGAGGCCCTGCATGAGGGCGTAGGCCTCACAGATCATCTGCATGTCGCCATATTCGATGCCGTTGTGGACCATCTTCACGTAATGGCCCGCGCCGTTTTCGCCGATGTAGGTCGTGCAGGGCACGCCGCCTTTGATGGGCTGGCCGGGCTTGGCGCCGGTGAGGGGCTTGCCGGTCTTGGGGTCGACTTTCGCGGCGATGGCTTCCCAGACGGGTTTCAATTCCAGCCACGCGGCAAATTCTCCGCCGGGCATGAGCGAGGGGCCGAAGCGCGCGCCTTCCTCGCCGCCGGAAACGCCGGAGCCGATGAAGCGCAGGCCTTTTTCGCGCAGCGCTTTTTCGCGCCGGATGGTGTCGGTCCAGAGGGCGTTGCCACCGTCGATGACGATGTCGCCCGGTTCGAGGAGCGGCACGAGGCCGTCGATGACGGCGTCGGTGCCTTTGCCGGCTTGCACGAGGATGACCATCTTGCGCGGCTTGGCCAGCGACTGGACGAACTCCTCGAGCGTTTTGGTGCCGACCACGCCACCGGGCGTGTTCGGGTTTTCCGCGACGAACTTGTCTGTCTTTTCAGTCGTACGGTTGTAGACCGAGATTTGGAAGCCGTGGTCGGCGATGTTGAGAGCGAGGTTTTGGCCCATGACGGCTAGACCGATGAGCCCGATGTCGGAACGCGATTTTGGCATGATGAACCCTCAGTTGGCCACAAACCGTGCAGAAAAACCACTCCAAAAAGCAGTGTGTCGGACTTCGCCTCCACGCTGCTTAACCATTTGTTAAGGAGCCCGTGGGCGAAGCCTGGCGGGCTCCTAGGGCGTTAGTATACGCTCGAATGCTGCTGTTGTTGTGCTTTCTGCTGGTCGGTCGGCGCCGCCGTCTTGTTTTCCGATTTTGCGTAGGCGTCTTTGGTCGGCAAAAATTGCGCCAACTGGTCAACAAAGGGCGTGAGGAACGCTGGTTCGCTGCGATTATAAACCCAATGAACAAACGTAAACCCGCATACGACAAAGACTCCCAAGAAAAGAAAGACCTTGTTAACGCGCAGGAGCTTCTTGAGCACCCAGACGGCCACAAAGAATCCCGCGATGCAGCCCAAGAATATTCCCCAATCCTTGGGCGGAACGTCCTTTAGCTTGTCCATGGTGGTGGCGGCTAGAAACAGCATGGCGTTCATATAGAAATAAGTGCCGGGAGACACGAGCCGTTTCCTCCGCGCCACCCCTGTTTAGCGGATTTTTGGCAACATCGGTGAAGCCTTAGCTTACACCGCTTTGGCCGTTTCTCAACCGAAATTGGGTGGCACGGATCCCGTGGGCTCTCCGCGGATGGCGCAGTTGACCCAGGCGCTCGCGCCGCCGGCATAGTGCTCTTTTTTCCAAATTGGCACGCGGGCTTTCACCTCGTCGATGATCTGGCGGCAAGCGTCAAAGGCCGCGGCGCGATGTTCAGCCGTCACGCCGACCCATACCGCCAGCTCGCCGATGCGCAGATGCCCTGTGCGATGCAAACAGATTGCGCCGAGGAGGGAAAATTTCCCCCGCGTCTCGGCGAGGATGCGAGCCCCCTCCTTTTCCGCGAGCGGTACGAACGCCTCATACTCGAGCGACAGCACCGGCTGACCATCGTTGTGGTCGCGCACCCAGCCCTCGAACGTTGCGAGTGCGCCCGCGCGCGGATGCGTCAGCTCGCGGCGCAGGCGGTCGATTTCAAACGGAGTGGGTGAAATTTTGAACATGGACTCCATAACAGCATTTAAACCACTAATGCACACTAAAGGGCACTAATGCTTCCGAGCAGGCATAAGACCGACTTAACCACTGATGTACACTTATAGTCACTGATGAATACGAAGTTGGACTCGAACTCATTTTTTGTCTGTTTTTTCCGGATCAGTGACCATCAGTGTGCATCAGTGGTTAAACGCTCTAGCCGCCGGCCACGGGCGGAATAAAAACCAACGCGTCGCCGTCATGCAGCGGCATTTCCCATGGTGCGAACTCGTCGTTCACCGCCACACGCAGCCGCTCCATGGGCAGCGTGAAACCGTGCCGTGCGCGCAATTCGGCATAAAGCCCGGCGGGCGTGCCTGTGGTGGTCGCGAGCTTTTCATCGGCCAGCCCTCGCTGGTCGCGCAGCAGCGCGAAATATTGCACGCGGATGGTCTTGGTCATGGGAAAATTTATTTCACACAAAGGACGCAAAGATCACGAAGATCGATCCCGGAGTTTTAACCACTGATATACACTGATTGTCACTGATATCCCAAGCCGTCGTCAGAAAACATAAAGATTTCGCAAGTTCGGATAACTGGATCAAATCCGTGTACATCCGTGAAATCCGTGGTCTCAACGGCCGTTTTTAGATTTAACCGCGGATGAATGCCGATGGGCCCTCCTTCCCCTCTTCGACATGCTCAGGGCTACGGAGGGCAGGCGCGAATTTTTAAAGGGTATTTTCAGCCTTTGATTTGCTGCCGCCGGTCTTTTCGAGCAGGCGCACGCTTTTGATTTCGATGCCCTGGCTCACGGCCTTGCCCATGTCGTAGAGCGCGAGCGCGGCCACGGTCGCGCCGGTGAGCGCCTCCATCTCGACGCCGGTCTTGGCGTGCGTTTGCACGCGGCAATGGATCGCGACCTCCGTTGCGCCGCCGGACGCGGACGACTCGATTGCAATTTTGCAATCTTCGAGCGGCAGCGGGTGGCAGAGCGGGATGAGCTCGCTGGTTTTTTTTGCGCCCATCACGCCGGCGAGGATGGCGGTCTGGAACAGCGGGCCCTTTGGGCTCTGGATTTCACCGTCGTGCAACAAGGCCGCGAGCGCGGGCGGCAACACGACGACCGCCACGGCGTGCGCCGTGCGGTGCGTCACCGGCTTGTCGCCGACGCCGACCATTTGCGGGCGGTTCTGCGCATCGAGGTGGGAAAACATTGAGGGGAAAAGTATCAAGTATCAGGTAACAAGTAGCAAGAGTACGTGAGCATGGTTCATGGGTGATCAATTCTTGTCACTTGTTACCTGTTACTTGGTACTTCCTCTACATCCAGGCCCAATACCGCGCCACCGTGCCCGCGGGAAATTCATCCTGGCCGGCGGGCAATTCGACGAAACCGTCCGTGTCCACGAGCCCGGCGAAGTCGCCGGAGGTGTTCACCGCCGCCGGTGTGGCCAGCAGCCCGGCCGCCGGGCTGCTGCTGATTTTCACCGGGAGAAAATACGCGAGGGCCGGCTTGAAGGTCACCGGCGCGGCGAGCGCAGCCAGGCGCGGGGTGGCGGGCGGCGAACCGGCGGCCTTGGCCAGCGCGGGCAGCACGTAGCGATGCAGGCAGGTGTAACTCGAGACAGGATTGCCCGGCAGCGCGAAGACCGGTCGCGCCCGCGGGCTGAGGCCGAACCAGAGCGGTTTGCCCGGGCGCTGGGCCACGCCCTGGAATTTTTTTTGCACGCCGAGCTCGGCCAGCACGGCGGGGAGAAAGTCGAATTTGCCTTTCGACACGCCGCCGGTGAGCAGCACGACGTCGAATTCAGCCAGGATATGCCAGAGCGTGTGCTCGATTTCGTGGCGCATGTCGTGCAGGTGGAAACGCTCGACGCGCGACCAGCCGGCGGCGTGAAGCGCGGCGCGCAAGGCGTAATCGTTGCTGCGACGGAGCTGATGCGGCCCGACCTCGGCGCCGACGTCCACGAGTTCGTCACCCGTGGAGATGACGGCGATCTTTGGCTGGGAGTTGACGGCCAGCGCGGCGCAGCCGCACGCGGCGGCGACGGCGATTTCTCGGCCGGTGAGGCGCGTGCCGGCGGACACGATCACCGTGCCCGCCGCGTAGTCGCTGCCGCGACGATGGACGGCATGGCCGGGCGCGAGTTTTGCCGCGGCGGAAATTTTCACCGTCTCGCCGTCGCGCGTCGTGTCCTCGTAGGGCACGATGCAGTCCGCGCCCTCCGGCAAAGCCGCGCCTGTCGCCACCTCGATGCACGCGTCGCCGGCCGCGAGTTTTTGTGGAATCATGCCCGCCGCCTGCAAGCCGGTGACGCGGAAGGTCCGCGGGCCGGCGGCCCCGGCGGCGGCGCGCAGCGCATAACCGTCGAGCATCACGCGGTCGAAGGGCGGCAAGTCGCGGTCAGCGCGTACATTTGCGCGCAGCACCCGGCCATGCGCCTCGGCCAGCGGCACATCCTCCGTTGGCATCGGCGGGATGCTGGCCAGGATGAGGGCTTCGGCTTCCACGGGGGTGAGCATGAGCCAACTTTTAACACAGAGGACGCGGAGGGGGAAGCGAGGACGCAGAGTATTTTTAAAGAGCCTTTGCGACCTCTTTGGACCTCTGTGCCCTCTGCGTTAAAAACAAACCTCTCGCGATTTTTTGGTTTGGTATTTGCATATGGAGCTCATGTCCGCCGCCGTCCGCGACCAGTTCAACCGCCCGTTGCACGACCTGCGTGTGTCGCTCACCGACCGTTGCAACTTCCGCTGCCCCTATTGCATGCCGGCGGCAATGTTCGGGCCCGGGCACGCGTTTTTGCGCGAGACGCAGCTCATGACGCCTGGCGAACTGACGCGGCTCGCGCGGGCGTTTGTGGCGCTGGGTGTGCAAAAAATCCGCCTGACCGGCGGCGAGCCGCTGTTGCGGCCGGACGTGCCGGAGATCGTCCGCGCGCTCAAGCGCGAGGTGCGCGTGCCCGAGGTGGCATTGACGACCAACGGCTGGTTCCTGGAAAAATTTGCGGCCGAATTGCGTGAGGCCGGACTTGACCGCATCAACATCAGCGTGGATTCGCTCAACGAGGCGACCTTCGCGCAGCTCAACGGCCGCGGCCTCGGCCGGGAGCGCGTGCTGCGCGGGATTGACGCCGCGGTGGCGGCCGGCCTGCCGGTCAAGATCAACTGTGTCGTCCAGCGTGGCGTGAATGACGGGGAGATCCTGGATCTCTGCGCGTATTTCCGCGACCGTGGGCTCACGCTGCGCTTCATCGAATTCATGGACGTGGGGCGGACCAACGGCTGGCGGCCCGAACGGGTCGTGCCCGCGCGCGCGATCGTGGATAAAATCTCCGCGGCCTGGCCCATTGAGCCGCTCACGCCCGCCTATCGCGGCGAGGTGGCCCGGCGCTACCGCTTTGTCGACGGCCGCGGCGAGATCGGGGTCATCAGCTCGGTGACGGAGCCGTTCTGCCGCGACTGCCACCGCGCGCGGCTCTCGGCCGACGGCAAGCTCTACACCTGCCTGTTCACCTCGCTGGGCTGGGATGCGCTGGGCGAGCTGCGCGCGGGGGCGGACGATGCCGGGCTGGATCATTTTATCGCCCGCGTCTGGCACGGCCGGCGGGACCGTTACAGCGAGGAACGGACCGAACTTCTCGCCGCCGGCGACTCGCGCGAAAAAGTCGAGATGAGCTATATCGGCGGGTGACTGATTAAGTAACCGCGAATGGACACGAATAGACGCGAATGGGCTGTTGAAAACTGTGCTGATAGCGCAACAACGGCCCCGTAGAGTTTTTCCGCAACCTGCCAACATCAGCGTAAATCCGCGCTATCCGCGGAAAAAATAATAAGTGCGCATGGGCGTTCATTAGTGGTAGAAAGCAATTCGCGTTCATTCGCGTCTATTCGCGGTTAAAATCATGCCATCCAAACCCATCCCCGGTTCGACCGGCGCCGTGCTCACCTGCCTGCCTTCGCCGTATGTGCCGCATGCGGCGACGGGGTTGCTGTATTTGCCGCGGTTTCTCGCGAAGTGTCGCTACGTCAAACAACATGGCGCGCTGCCACCGAGCTACGCGAAAAACTACAAGCGGGGGATCGACCGGTTCCTTTGCCTGCACCTCGGCATCGATCCTGGCGCGGTCGAGAAAATCGTCTTCGAATCGGCGAACGACGGGGAAATCGAAGAAAAACTAAGGGCCTTGCTTCCCGCCGACGTGCGCGTGGCCAAGTGGAATCGCGAGCTCGTGCAAAAGGGCCTGACGCCGGCCGGCCAGGAATTCCTGAAGGAGGCGCTCACCGCCATGGGCTGCGCCGACCGCGTCGGCGAAATCAAAAACGTGCCCGACCTGATCGATTTTGACGAGGGGCGGATTGAGTGAAAGGCTGAAAGGCTGAAAAACTGAAGGGCTAAAAACGAAAAAGGGGAGAATTGTAAAACCTGGAAGGGCAAAAAATGACGGCCAAGGTGGCGGTTTTCCAATCTCTTGATTTCCTTTCTTTGTTTTCCGCTTTCCGTTTTTTCAACTTTCCGTTTTTTTTGTAAACATGATCAAGGGCCAGAAAGTCGTCTGCATCAACGATGCGTTTCCCCAGTTCATCCTGGCGATCTACACGCAGTTGCCGGTGAAAGGAAAGGTTTACACGGTGCGCGAGGTGTTTCTCGGCCGCGAGAAGGTCGTGAAAGGCGACGAGACCGCGACCGTCGGCCTGCTGCTTGAGGAACTGCACAATCCGCCCGATCCATTTCATGCCGGTTCGGAAGAGCTCGGTTTTGCGTCGGAGCGCTTTGCGCCGCTCGAAGAGCTGCCGGAGGAAGAAAGCGAAGAGCAGGAGGAAGCCATCGGTATCGGCGTGCTGGTCGGGGCGAATTAGAGCGGTTTAAAAATTAGTGTAGCCACGAAGGATCACAAAGAACACAGAGAACAATCTTTCTTTGAGCTCTATGTGAGCTTGTATGTCCAACCCCGTGAAGAGGCGCAAGGCAGTGACAAAGGCTGCTTCCGCGAACGAGCCAAAAAGCTCGTCGCCGGAAGCTGCCTTTGTCACGGTAGACTTGGCGACAGACGAGAGAACCTC
>Ga0210398_10000149_pt1 | contig 87524 bp, 63 predicted proteins | sample IncBWC4OmetaG_FD_161047 | JGI IMG/M metagenome (GOLD analysis project Ga0210398, IMG submission 161047) | Forest soil microbial communities from Barre Woods Harvard Forest LTER site, Petersham, Massachusetts, United States - Inc-BW-C-4-O | ecosystem: Environmental > Terrestrial > Soil >... | reverse complement strand
GAAACCGAACCAGTGGACGCCGAGCAACCAGCCTCCGAGAGGGGAACCCACGATGTTGGCGACGGGAATCGCAATCATGAACATCGCGCCTGCTTTCGCGCGGTCTTCGGAGCGAAACCAGTGAGTGAGGTATACGAGAACGCCGGGAAAGAAGCCGGCTTCAGCCGCGCCCAGAAGGATTCGAACGAGGTAGAAATGGGTGGGCGTTCGAATGAACGCCATCAGTACGGTGATGAGTCCCCAGGTAACCATGATGCGCGCGAACCATTTGCGGGCGCTCCAGCGCTCGACGATCAGGCAGCCGGGGATTTCGAACAGCAGGTAGCCAACGAAAAATATTCCGGAGCCAAAGCCGAACACCCGGTTGCTGAAGCTCAGATCGTGCGTCATTTCGAGAGCAGCGTAACTGACATTCACGCGGTCGAGAAAGGCGATGACGAAGAGAACGAAGAGAAACGGCAACAAGCGCCGCGCAATGCGGCGACGCGCTGCGAGGGCAATCTCCTTTGTGGAAGAAGGCAAATCCATGCCGCTTGGGCTTCTAACACAACGAAGCGTGGAATGCACGCGAACGAAAAAGACCTGGTAATGGTCAGTTTTCCGTTATCGCCATTACCAGCCTCGATCGAGCTTCCTTCGCTCCGTCCGGCACAGATGCTTGCGCAAAAGCTTCAAATGCAAAGCGACCCTAAAGCACGCCCCTGGCATCCAACTGACCACCAGGCAGAACGGTTGTTTTTCGTTCTGTTGGCTATATCTTCGTCGCGAGCGAGGTGGACCATGCGAAATGCTTCGGTGTTTCTACTACTGCTCGGCACACTGACGGTGGTTGGCGCGGCAAGTAGTCCTCAGGCAAGTGAGGCTCAAGACGAACAGGAACTTCGGCAAATCGAGGCGACCACCGCAAAAGGCGAGCAGCAAAATGATGTATCCATGATGAGGTTGTTTGCCAGCGATTTTGTTTCTTCCGGCAGGAACGTGATGTCAAAACAGCAACTTGAGGAAGCCGTGAAAAGTAACTTCGTATCCCACAGAAACGGCCCGAGTCCAGTCACCATCGAGAAGAAGAATATGATGATTTATTTATTTGGCGACACTGCCGTGGTGACCTACATTAAGGAGTATCGGCAGACGCGTGACACCACGAAGTTCTTCGATGAAGATGATACAGATGTGTTTAAGCGGGGAACCAAAGGTTGGCTTTTGCAGTTCTCGAAATTGTCTCCCGTCGCCAACACTGCGGTAAGCTGACCCAAACACAAGCGCCCGGGACCTCTTCGTCGGGGAGGTGCACGAAATGAAAAACCCTGGGCCTCCGCCGCACTACCAAAAACCCCCTGGCACAAAATAGAAGGAACCGGATCTTGGCCAGTTCCCGAGTAGTGACGTCTAATCGTAAATCGACATACTGCTAAGAACCGAGCGGACTCCTGGCTTCCGCGCCGGGCATGACGTTTTTCAGAGGCTGCGTGCGCCTGGGCTCGAGTTCCGGATGCGGGAGCAGCTTGCGCGGGAGCATTTGGTCGCGCATGGCGGCGTTGTAGACGAAGGTGGCTTCGACGAGCGCAGCTTGGGCGAGATCCTCGGGTTCGAGGCGCTCGTAGGTGTCCATGTTCGAATGGTGGGTTCGCGAGCCGTAGTCGAGCTGATCCTGGATGAACTGGAATCCCGGAAGGCCGACGGCGTCGAACGCTTCGTGATCCGTGCCGCCGGTGTCGCGCATCGTGAGCGTCGTGACGCCCAGATCTTTCAGGGGCTCGATCCACTGCGCGAAAATCGGGGCGACGGCTGAGTTGCCTTGCAAATAAACCCCGCGGACTCTACCGCTTCCGTTATCCAGGTTGAAATATACGGACAACTTTTGATGCCCGGGCTTGAGCTGGATGGGGCCGGCGGCATCGCGATCGTACTCGGTGACCGCGAGCTGGTCCGGTTCATTCGAACGCGGAACAAAACCAAAATGTTGCTTCACGTAACCGTAGGAGCCGAACTCGCCTTGCTCTTCGCCGGTCCACAGGCCGACGCGAATAGTGCGGCGGGGTTTCACTTCGAGCGCGTTCAGGATGCGCATGACTTCCATGGCCACCACGCTGCCGGCGCCGTTGTCGGTTGCGCCGGTAGCTGAGGCCCAGGAATCGAGATGACCGCCGAGCATGACGACTTCGTCTTTCAGCTTGGGGTCGCTGCCAGGGATTTCGGCGATGGTGTCGAAACCGTGTTCGTGGTCGCCGCTGAACTTTGTGTCGATGTCAAGTTCGATGTTCACCGGAACGCCGGCTTGCAGTAGGCGGTACACGCGCCCAAAGTTTTCAATGGCGGCAACTGCGACGGGCAAGGGGTTCGCGTGGTCACGCTGATAGATGAGCCAGCCGAACCCGGCGCCGGTATCGTCGAAGATCGTGCCCCCGGAGCCCCCGTTGTTTCTGCCGTCGCGGCTGGGCGTAATCACAGCCAGGGCCTGTTCGGCGGCGAGGAAGTGGCCGATCTTTTCGCGGAAGGCGAGCGTTTTGAGAAATGCCGCGAAGGAAAAGGAGTTGGCCAGGCTGGTGGGATATTCCTGGATGCGTTTGAGGTCGGCGTCTTCGTTGCGCGTGAAAAGGGGTTTCTCGACGGGCTTCACCTCGCGCATTTCGCCCAGGAAAATAATTTTCCCCGCTAGCTTGCCTTTGTATTTGTCGAAGTCGGCTTCGGTCTTAACGTCGACCCAAACCGCGGACCCTGTGACGGGGCCCTTTGTGGCTGGCGACCACGGCGCGGCTTGGGCTATGAAGACGGCTGCGTCGGGAGCCGTCATGCGCACCCAGGTGTTTAGTTGCTGCCAGCCCATGCCGAACTCGCCCCAGTCTTCGAGATGCGCGTTGCTGCAGCCCATGGCGGCGAATTGATCGCGGGTCCATTCGTTGGCCCGCTTCAGATTCGGAGAACCGGTCAAGCGCGGGCCAATGCCATCCATGAGACCGGAGGCGTACTCCATGATATGCGAATGCGCGAGAGCTTCCTCGCGGATGCTCTGGTACATGGCAAAATCGAGAGATTCTTTTTCCGGTTGCGGCATTTCATAGGAGGGTCGCGCCGCTTCTTTTGGCGAAGTTTCTTTTTTATCTTTGTCTGCGGCGAACAAGGAAAATGCCAGGCCGGCAATCGGAATCGCGACTGGAGCGAAGATTCGCAGTAAGCGCACGAAAGTTTCCTTTTTCGAAAAGGAATTCGAGGAGCATAACAAAGGCGGAGAGAATTACCAAGAATCGCCGGGGCCAGACGCAGAACAGCTTGCCTGCTGGCTGGCGCTACAATGAGGCAACCAGGAACCGTGCAAAAACTGTTGAGGTCTATCGCACGCTCTGCACTTTCGCCCCCGACGATCTGGACTGCCGTTTGCGACTCGCCCAGACGCACACTTCCGCCAGCCGGACCAAGGATCCTTTGACAACCGTCGAAGGATGCGGCGCCGAAGGGATTCTTGCTGGTGGCCCATCAAGCGCACGCCGGGGCCGGCGAGTAGAACGAGTCCTCGAAGCACCAAATCCGAGCGCCGAACTCGTTTGGCTCGGGATGACTTCGCGCTTCCAGCGCTCGCGGGACGCGGTTACAATTCATGCGCAGTTGACGGGGTCATCGGCCCCCAAGTTGGGTGGTGACTATCCGATCGATTTTGTCCGTGAGCGGACTGGCCCCAAAATGAGTCGGGGCTTGCTCTTTGAAAGGAGACGATTCTGTGGCCGAAACTACGAATCAACATGCGCTGGGCGACCGCGCAGCATTTCAACTTGCGAATGTCACAAAGACTCCGCCGCAGTATGGAGCCATAACGCCGCGGTGGCTGGTGCGATTTCTGGATTGGAAGCCGCTGGAGGCGGGGACGCTGCGCGTCAACCGCGTGGCGGACGACAAAGCGATCGATGTGGTGTGCGGTCAGAAGGACGAAAAGGCGCTCCCGGAGACTTATGTCGAGTACGAAGAGAAGCCGCGTGAATACACTTTATGCGGAATTTCAGCCGTTCTTGATGTTCACACGCGCGTTTCCGATCTCTACAGTAATCCTTATGACCAGGTGCGCGAGCAATTGCGGCTCACGATTGAAAATGTGAAAGAGAATCAGGAGGGGGAACTCGTCAATAATCCTGATTACGGGCTTCTGAAAAATGTTTCGGCGAGTCAGCGGATTTCGACCCGCAAGGGCGCTCCGACTCCGGACGACCTGGATGAACTGCTCGCGAAAGTTTGGAAGGAGCCTTCGTTTTTTCTGGCTCACCCGCGTGCGATTGCGGCTTTCGGCCGGGAATGCACACGGCGCGGCGTGCCACCGCCGACGGTCACTTTGTTTGGCACGCCCTTTGTCACCTGGCGAGGGGTTCCGCTGATTCCTACCGACAAGCTTTATATTGATGGCAACAAGAAGGCCAAGGGGCCGGCGGGAAAGACGAACATTCTTTTGTTGCGCGTGGGAGAAAAAAAGCAGGGAGTGATTGGGCTGTTTCAGCCGGGGTTGCCGGGCGAGCAGACCCCTGGACTGTCGGTGCGGTTTATGGGGATCAGCAACAAGGCCATCGCGTCTTATTTGATTTCACTGTATTGTTCGGCCGCGATTCTTGTGGACGATGCCATTGCTGCGCTCGAAGACGTGGAAGTCGGACACTACCATGAGTACAAGTGATTCAAGGAAGGACGCGCCGCGGTTTCCGGGTGAGGCATTCGAAACGGTGCTGCCCGGCGAGAGATTTGGCGTTCCGGCAGGCGTTCCAGATCCCGCGGTTTTGGCGCGCATGGCCAATGAGTTCTTCACGGCTTTGCCGGAGCTTTCGCAGGCCGAACAGAGCGCGCCTACGGTTCCCCAACTGAGTGCCGCAGTTCCGGGAGCGGCCGGAGCCTTGAATGCTTCGGGAAATCCGGCTGCGCTTACCTCTTGGCCGACGACTGGTATTCCCTCCGAAGCGGAGCTGCGAGCTGTTCCTGCATCCCAGGCCCCGGCTGCGCCGCCGTCATTGGTTGCGGGGCTCTTGCCTCAAGCTTTGCCCGAAATTCCCAGGGGAGCGGGTGCGACGAGTCTTTCCGCGCTTCCGTCTTTCTCTTTTCTCGACGAAATCAGACCGCTGTTTTCTTATCCCATTCGATCACCGCTAGCTGCCGCTCCGCCACTGCCGGCTGTGAAGATTCCGGGCGAGACCGAACTGCGTGCTCTCGCTAACAATTTTTCTCGGACGGCGACGCCGCAGATTCTTGATTCAGGCTCGTACCTTGGTGCACCTCAGGTGCCGGCCGCAGCGCCGCAGGTTGGCGCGGTCGACAAGCCGGTTTCTTTCGCTTTTCTTGATGAGCTTCGGCACCTTGCTCCCGCGGGAACGTTGCCTGCCGCCGAACCGTGGCGCGTCACAGCTGCGGTGCTGCCGGAATTGAATATCTCTTCCGGGCCGTTTGACGTGCAGGCCATCCGCCGCGATTTTCCGATTTTCGAGGAACGTGTTCACGGCAAGCCTTTGATCTGGCTGGACAACGCTGCTACCACGCAGAAACCGCAGAGTGTGATCGACCGTCTGAGCCATTTTTATACGCACGAGAATTCAAATATTCATCGGGCGGCGCACGAGCTGGCGGCGCGCGCCACGGATGCGTATGAGGCCGCACGCGAAAAAGTGCGGCGATTCTTGAATGCCTCGACAGTGCGCGAGATTATCTTTGTGCGCGGAACCACCGAGGCCATCAATCTGGCAGCGCAGAGTTGGGGACGGCAGAACATTCAGAAGGACGACGAGATCGTCATCACCTGGCTGGAACACCACGCCAACATCGTTCCGTGGCAGATGCTTTGCGCGGAGAAGGGCGCGCGGTTGCGCGTGGCGCCTGTCGACAACAGTGGGCAGGTGCTGCTGGACGAATATCAGAAGCTTTTAGGGCCGCGCACGCGGCTTGTAGCGTTTGCGCAAGTTTCGAATGCCCTTGGGACTGTCACTCCGGCGCGAGAGATGATCGAGATGGCGCACCGTTATGGAGCGAAAGTGCTTCTGGATGGCGCGCAGGCTGTTTCGCACATGCGCACCGACGTTCAGCTCTATGATTGCGACTTTTATGTTCTCTCCGGGCACAAGATGTTCGGGCCAACCGGTATCGGAGTCGTCTACGGCAAGCTGGATATTCTGGAGAATACGCAGCCCTGGCACGGCGGCGGCAATATGATTCAGGATGTGACGTTCGAGAAGACAACCTATCAGCCCCCGCCTGGGCGTTTCGAAGCCGGTACGGGCAACATTGCGGATGCCGTGGGGCTGGGCGCGGCGATTGATTATATCGAGCGGATCGGCATGCACAACATTGCGCGTTACGAGCATGATCTATTGGTGTATGCCACGGAAGCGCTCGAGCGCGTGCCTGGGCTGCGTTTGATCGGAACGGCGATGGAGAAGGCGGGAGTTCTGTCGTTTGTGCTGGATGGCTTCCGGACCGAAGACGTCGGCGCTGCGCTGAACCGCCAGGGCATCGCTGTGCGCGCGGGGCATCATTGCGCGCAGCCGATTCTTCGGCGCTTCGGAGTGGAGAGCACGGTTCGGCCGTCGCTGGCTCTCTACAACACGTGTGAAGAGATCGACGCACTAGTCAATGCTCTTTGGAACTTGAAACAAGGACACGGCTCCCTCTAGGTCCTTCTGACGAATGGCAAGCGTGATGGGAGAGCGTCCGGCCAGTCATGCTGCGTGCTAACATCCGCGCCGCAAAATCTAGACTTGAGGTCTTCCTCGTGCGCCACTTTTTGTTTCTAATCGCTGCGGTCGTCGGCTTGTCCACAAGTTTGTTTGCGCAGTGGCCGCCTGCTCCGGGTCACACGACTTTGGAGGTGTGGCCGCATGGGGCGCCGGGCGCGGCGGCAAATCCGGCTCCTGAAGGCGACACGACGACGGCCAAGGATCATCTCGTGGCCGGCAAGGCTGTCGTTCGAATTGGCAATGTCTCTCTACCGACGCTGACGCTTTACACGCCCACGGGCAAGAGCACCGGCGCAGCGGTTGTAGTTTTTCCCGGAGGCAGCTATCGCATTCTGGCGATCGATCTCGAAGGTACGGAAGTTTGCGACTGGCTGAACTCGGCGGGCATCACGTGTGTCCTGCTCAAATACCGCGTGCCGGACACCGGGCCGTACCCAAAATCCGCTGCCGCTCTGCAGGACGCGCAGCGCGCTCTCGGGATTGTGCGGTCTCACGGGGCGGAGTGGCATATCGATCCAAAGCGTATTGGTGTTCTCGGCTTCTCCGCGGGGGCCCACCTTGCGGCAGCGCTCAGCACTCATTTCGATAAACGTGTTTACGATCCAATCGATGCCGCTGACAAGATCAGTTGCCGGCCGGATTTTGCGGTGATTGTTTATCCGGGGTATTTGGCGATTGCGGAGCAGAACTTTGCCGCTAATGCGGACATCCATCCAACGGAGCAGACTCCACCATCGTTCATCGTGCAGGCGGAGGACGATCCGGTGCATGTCGAAAATTCGACCGTTTATTTTCTGGCTTTGAAGAACGCCAAGGTTCCGGCGGAGATGCATGTGTATGCCGAGGGCGGGCACGGGTACGGACTTCGCCGGACTGAGCTTCCCGTTACCGGTTGGCCCCAATTGGTGGAAACCTGGTTGCGCACCATTCAGATTTTGCCGGCGGCCGCGCGCTGAGGGCGTGCGGACCGGGCAAGCCCCGCCTCTACAGGTCACATTCGAGAAAAAACATTAGAAGAAAGCGGCACCGCCGTCCACGTTGATGGATTGGCCGGTGATGGCACTGGAATGGTTGGAGCAGAGAAAGAGGGCGGCGCGGGCAACCTCGTCGGCGGTTTGCCCGCGGCCTTGCAAAATCGTGTTTAGGAAGCCGGCGAGTTGCTCTTTCGGACTGACACCTAGCTTTGTTGCGAGCGTGTTACCTAATTCTTTGGACATGCGCGTTTCGGTGACTGGGCCGGGGCAGATGGCGTTAACGCGCACGCCTTTGCGAGCGGCTTCGGCGGCGGTGATGCGCGTGAGGCCCAGCATGCCCGCTTTCGCGGCGGCGTAGGCGGAACCCCAGGGAAATGCTGCTTTGGCGGAGAGGCTTGAGATGTTGAGAATTACGCCGGAGCTTCGCGCGTACATTTCCGGGAGGACGAGTTTGCTTAGCAGGAAGGCGGCGCGCAGGTGCACGGCGATGACATTGTCGAATTCCGCGAGAGGATAGTCTTCGACGGGAACGACGGGGCCGTAGTGGCCGGCATTGTTGACGAGGATATCGATCTTTCCAAATCTTGCGTGCGCTTCAGAAACAACGCGCGTGCAATCCGTTGCGAGCGCCAAATCGGCGAGAGAAAAGTGTGCGCGTCCGCCGCGGCTGGAAATTTCTTCGGTGGTCGCGGCGAGCTCGGCGTGCGTACGCGCCGTTAGGAATACGGAGGCTCCTTCCGCAGCAAACAGTTTCGCCATGGCGCGGCCAATGCCTCGGCCAGAGCCGGTGATCAAGGCGACTTGGTCACTAAGAAGCATAGGAAGAAGAGAATAGAGGCGGCGCGCTCGAGAGGCAAGTTAACAAGTTCAGATGATTTCGAAGAGTGCGGCGCAACCTTCGGCCAATTGGCCAGCTCCTACTGAGGGTTCAGAGAGGAGTTATGAAAACCTCTCGCCGAGAACTGTCCTTCCGTCCAGGTGTAATCACCCGCGCCAGCGTCTAAGCTGAACGCAAGAGAGCGTATGCATTGCTGCAGCATTCCGGCTTGGGCCGGTCCGCCTTCGCAGAAACCGCGGCCTCAACCCAGCCGCTAACGTCGACTTGGGGGGTGACGCCTGTGCGCCGGCCAATTTTTCTAATCCAATTAAGTGCCGTGGCTGCTGTGCTCGCCATCGCGGGGTGCGCAGAATTGGTCTCATCCAATAACTCGAACGGCGGAACGAAGACAATCGAGCCGACCATTGCGGCTCAGCCGGCGAGTCTGACGGTGACCGCGGGGCAAACGGCGACGTTCAGTGTGACGGCGGCGGGAACCGCGCCATTCAGCTATCAGTGGTTGAAAAACAGCGCAAACATCAGTGGTGCGATGGCGGCTAGCTATACGACACCTGCGACCATTGTCGGCGATGGCGGAGCGAAATTTGATGTGCTGGTGAGCAACTCGGCCGGCAGTGTTATCAGCGCGGTGGCAACACTGACCGTGAATGCGGGTGCGGTGGCGCCGACGATCACCGCTCAGCCAGCGAATCAATCCGTGACCCTCGGACAAACGGCCATATTCAGCGTGACGGCGACCGGGACTGCGCCGCTTGGCTACCAGTGGCAGAAGAATGGCGGGAACATCAGTGGCGCGACGACGGCGAGTTACACGACACCCACGACGGTTGCTGGTGATAGCGGAGCGAACTTCGATGTGGTGGTCAGCAACACGGTAGGGAGCCAGACGAGTGCGATGGCCACCTTGACGGTGAACGCGGCTTCGGTGGGGCCAACGATTACGACCCAGCCGGCGAATCAGATGGTGACGGTGGGACAGACGGCGACATTCAGCGTGACGGCGACGGGGACCGCGCCGCTCACCTACCAGTGGCAGAAGAATGGCGCGAACATCAGCGGGGCTACGGCGGCGAGTTACACGACACCAGCGACGGTTGCTGGCGATAGCGGAGCGAACTTCGATGTGGTGGTCAGTAACATGGTGGGGAGCCAGACGAGCACCGTGGCCACCTTGACGGTGAACGCGATCACGGTATCCACGATCGATGTCGTCACCTATCACTACGACAATTTGCGCACCGGGCAAAATTTGAACGAGACGATTCTCACGCCGGCCAATGTGAACTCGACGAAATTCGGCAAGCTCGGCGCGTTCACCGTGGATGGACTAGTGGACGCGCAGCCGTTGTACCTTTCGGCGGTGGCGATTCCGAGTGCGGGAACGAAAAACGTCTTGTATGTGGCGACCGAGCACGGCAGCGTGTATGCGTTTGACGCGGACTCGGTCAACGGAAATACCAGCACGTTTCTGTGGAAGGCTTCTGTGCTCGGCAGCGGCGAGACGTCCAGCGACGACCGTGGATGCGGGCAGGTCACGCCGGAGATTGGAGTGACGGCTACGCCGGTGATTGATCGCACACGAGGGGCGCATGGAGCCATCTATGTGGTGGCGATGTCGAAAGACGCGAGTGGAAATTACTTTCATCGCCTGCACGCTTTGGATTTGACCACGGGAGCGGAGCTTTTCGGCGGGCCAATGCTCGTCGAAGCTAGCTATCCGGGTACCGGCGACAGCAGTTCGAATGGCAGCGTGGTTTTTGAAGCGAAACAGTACAAGGAACGGCCCGGGCTTTTAGAGATCGGCGGAACGATTTACACCACCTGGTCTTCGCATTGCGACGCGCGTCCGTACACTTCCTGGGTGATGTCCTATGACACAAACACGCTGGTGCAGACGAGTGTGCTAAACCTCGTGCCGAACGGCAGCGAAGGCGGGATTTGGATGGCGGGGACGGCTCCCGGCGCGGATGCCTCCGGCAACATCTATTTTATGGTAGGGAACGGCGACTTCGATACGACACTGAATGCAAGCGGCTTTCCGGCGAATGCGAATTGCGGACAATGCTACGTACGGCTGTCTTCCAGCGCGCCCATCACACTGCTCGATTACTTCACGCCATCGAACACCGTCTCGGAATCGAGTGGCGACGTGGACTTCGGTTCGGGCGGGCCGCTTCTTTTGCCTGACCTAGTCGACGGCAACGGGGCCACCCGCCATCTCGCGGTTGGCTCGGGCAAGGACGCCATCATTTACGTTGTGGACCGCGACAACATGGGAAAGTTCAACAGCGGTGCAAACAATATCTATCAGCAGATCAACGGTCAGATTGGCGGGGTGTGGTCGAAGCCCAGCTACTTTAATAGCACCGTCTACTACGGCGCGGTTGGCGACCACCTGAAGGCGTTTCCGATCACCAGTGCAAAACTCTCGGCAACACCCGCGACCGAAAGCCCCAACAGTTTCGCTTATCCGGGAACAACGCCGAGTATTTCGGCGAACGGCACGTCGAACGGGATTGTGTGGGCGGTGGAGAACAGTTCGACGGGCGTGCTGCACGCTTACAACGCGGCGAATTTGACGAGCGAGCTTTACAATTCGAATCAGGCGGCAAATAACCGCGACCACTTCAGCGACAACAAGTACGTCTCGCCGATGGTGGCAAATGGCAAGGTTTACGTCGGCACGCCGAATAGCGTCGTGGTTTTTGGTCTGCTGCCGTGAGCACGGCCGAGCCAGAATCCGGCGCGCGCCAGGGGGAACGGAAAAAAAGAGGGTGACAGGCATTCTTGCCGGTCACCCTCGAATCTCCGGAAGCCAACAAAAAGCGCGCTATTTCTTGCCGGGCTTCAGATCTTTGAGCAAATGATGAACGAGGTCGTTGATATCGCTCTGCGTGAGCGAGAAGGCATCGCGGCGCACCGGTTTTTCGCCAACGGCGCGATAAGCCAAATGCTTGGTTGATTGCTGGACCCAGTCGAACACGATGGTTCCTTCGCGGAAATGAATGTTTTCGTAGCCTACGTACGCCGGGCCATAACCCCACGATTCCCAGCAGCGAAACGGCCCGCAAACCAGTCCTGGATACGCTCCGCCGTACCCCACGGGCACGGCCCCATTCTGCCGATTCACGGCAAATTTATAGTCCACCAAAAAATCCGCGGCTGCGGGATCGCTGACTTGCTTGAAACCCTTCGACGTGAGTGCTTGTTCGATGGCGGTCTTCACGCGCCCGCGAACGACTTCGTCGTTGGCATCGGGATCGCGCCTCGCAGGCTGAGCACGTTGATCACGCCGGATGTCGTCGCGCGAAGTAACAGGGCGGTTGTCGCCCGGGCGAGCGGCGGCGGCCGCTTCTTCCACGGCGGGCCGCCAGGCCCACGTGGCGTTTCTCGCGATGCGCACGTCGCGGTCGCGAGTTACTTGAACATATTCATCGCATCCGGCGACGAAAATCAAAGAAAGAAGAGCAGCAGCGGTCAAAAGCCGCTTGACTGTGCTACCAGAATGCAAATTCCGCATTGGACCAGCCTCCAAAGGCATATTTATCCTCTGCCCTATTGAACCCCACTCTCATTGGATAGTTGCGGCGGGAAAAAGGGTTGCGCGGTGACCTGTTTTCCCACTTCGAAAGCCAATGCCTCAGGTCTTCCGGTTTTCCCAATCCTTGGGGGGGAAGACGACAGGCCAGAATTTCGGCGATGGCAGTTCAAACTCGAAGGCTACGGCGAAGTAGTCCGGGCTCGGTTGATCGATGCGGACCACATGGCCGCTTTCCTCCACCCCGGTTTGCGGGTTCACCACAATGATGGGCTGACCGGCGAGAAGATCCATTTTTAATTTGATCAAGCCGCCATGTGCGTTAACGACGAGCGTGTGTGTGTTTTCCTGGACCTGGACGCGGTCTCGCGTCTCGGCGACAACCGTGATGGCTATCTGCAGCATCACACGCTCACTGCGGCGGCGATTGCTGGGGTCGGCATCTGACACAAGACTCTCCGTTAAGGGCTCCGTTCGCTGCGAGTCCTTGGAAGAAAATGAGGCTATGGGCGCCTGCAGTTTCCGACGACACCTGTACGGCGGCGCGGCCGGCAGGCGCACTCGGCACCAGAAGAACCACCACTCGATGCCTGTTTATTAGTCTACCGAAGACCAGCGCGGCTAGCCTGCCTGGAGTGACCCTTGACGTGCATCGGTACATGGCTTGCCCGGACGGTTCATGGAAGCATGGTGCGTCGAGGGAAGCCTCGTGGGATTAGGGAAGCATCATCGCTTGAAGGCCGGATTTCACGTCCGGCCATTCCGAATCGAGGATGCTGAAGTAAACGGTGTGTCGGATGCGGCCGCTGGCCGTGATCATGTGATTGCGGAAGGTGCCTTCCTCGCGCGCGCCGATGCGCAGGATCGCGGCACGCGAGCGTTCGTTTAGGGAATCGGTTTTTAATTCCACGCGAATGCAGCCTAGCGTTTCAAACGCATGCCGCAGCAGAAGATACTTTGCTTCGGTGTTCGCGGCGGTGCGTTGCCATGCCGGCGCGACCCAAGTCCAGCCAATCTCCACGCGATGATGGGTGCGATCGATGTTGCCGTAGCGCGTGCTCCCAATAGCGCGGTTGCTGGGTTTTTCGACGAGGGCGAAGGGCAAGGAAACGCCGCGCGCCTGCTCATCGAGTGCCGTATCGATGTAAGCGAACATCTCGTCTGGCGTGCGCACGGGAACGGGAATCCAGCGCCAGAGCTGCTCATCGAGCCCCACGGCGGTGAGATCGGCCTGATGCGCCCGCGAAAGCGGTTCGAGGCGCACGTGACGGCCTTCGAGGGTCATCGGAGCGACGATCATTTCTGTGCCCAGTTGTGGGTTCATGCTATGGGCATGCTACAGCCGCACCGACTGGTTCGAGGAGCGCCAATTTGGCCAGGGGCTTTCGGTGGGGGCCGCATGCGAGTAAACCAAAACGAGCCTGGCAGCGTCCTAGTCTCGAGACATGTGCGGGAACTTTCTGCCTAAAATGCATGAACTAGTGGTTAGAAGCAGCCGGCCGTCAGTGACTGAGCTTGGAAAATCATGAAGAACTATTCTCGTCGTCTTGGACTACTGTCCTCAACGAATCCTTCAAGCGCGGAACCGTGCCCGACTCTCCTACGCTTGGGCTTAGCTGCACTTTTATTCCTGATGCTAGCGCTTGCGGTCCAGGATTCGCGCGCGCAGGAGAAGCCCCCGGAACCGCCTCCAGCGCAGCCGCAGGGACAAGCGCAGCCAGAATTGAAGCGACCGCAGGAAGGCCAGCCGAAGATTGCGGTCGAGGTCAAAACCGTCAGCGTGCTGGCTACGGTTCGCGACAAACATGGAAAGATCGTCTCGAACCTGACCAAGGACGATTTTCAGTTGGATGAGGACGGACGTCCGCAAACCATCAACTATTTTGCGCACGAGAGTGATTTGCCGCTGCGGCTCGGCCTGTTGATCGATACCAGCTTGAGCCAGCGGCGCGTGCTGGACCAGGAGCGCAGCGCGAGCTACAGCTTCCTCGATAAGCTTCTGCGCCAGGACAAGGATTCGGCGTTCGTGATCCATTTCGACCGGGAAGTGGAGCTTTTGCAGGATTTCACTCCCTCGCGGCCCCAGTTGCAGGCGGCGCTGCAAAAGCTATCGACTCCGCAGCTTGACGGAGGCGGCGGTAGCAGCAGCGGCGGGGGGAATGGCGGCGGAGGTGGCGGAGGACGCGGCCGAGGCTCACGCGGCGGCGGAACGCTGCTTTACGACGCGGTTTTCCTCGCGTCCGACGAGCTCATGAGCAAGCAGCAAGGCCGCAAGGCGCTGATTGTCCTTTCTGACGGCGTGGATCACGGCAGCAAAGAGACTTTGGCGGAGGCTATCGCCACCGCCCAGCGCGCGGACACGATCATCTACTCGATTTTGTTTGCCGACGAGGAGGAAAACTACAGCCGCCCCGGTGGATTTGGGATGGGCGGCAGAGGCGGTGGCATGGGCGGCGGTCGTGGAGGTGGAAGGTATCCTCCACAGGAGCAGCGTCCGGACGGCAAGAAAATCCTCGAACAACTTTCCAAGGAAACAGGCGGGCGCATGTTCAAAGTCTCCAAAAAGGAGACGGTTGATGCGATCTATGCCGAAATCGACGAAGACCTGCGCAACCAGTACAGCCTCGCCTACACCCCAGACAAGGGCAACACCGTCGGCTACCATAAGATTCATCTCGTCGCCAAACCAAAAGACATGGTCGTTCAAGCCCGCGACGGCTATTATTTCGGCCAGTAGCCGAACAACACCGCCATCCCATTCGCATGGAGCGGTTGATCGGATCATCGGCAAGTCCTATAGGCCGGCGTTCATGGCTTCTGCGGTTCTGATGGCCGAACCTCGCCCCTAACGCCCAAGTCGTCATGTAGCCCCAATGGCGCGGTCAGCCGCAACAGACACCAGGCAACCCGAGGCGCATCTCACTCTTAGCATCTTGATGGGAGGGTTTGCGGTGCGTAAAGCTGAGTTTGCTCCCGATAAGTGCGGAACCCGGAAACTGGCCCAGCACCGCACAAGGAAACCCGGTGCGGGCCGGGCGTGGCGTAGGGTATGATAGAGTGTTACGAAATTACTCACTTAGGATAACGATGCAGACTGCCACAAATGGAAAGGTATTGCTGAGGGTTCGGCCGCGGGGCTTCTGCGCCGGAGTGGTGCGAGCGGTGGATATCGTGGAGCTGGCGCTGGAAGCGTACGGCGCGCCGGTCTATGTCCATCACGAAATCGTGCATAACACCTACGTGGTGGAGCAGTTGCGCCGCCGCGGAGCGATTTTTGTGGAGTCCATCGAGGACGTGCCGCACGGCGCGGTGCTGGTGTTCAGCGCCCACGGCGTGCCGCCGACAGTGCGCCAGGAAGCGAAGGACCGCGCGCTGAAAGTGATCGACGCGACTTGCCCGCTGGTCACCAAGGTGCATCTCGAGGCACTGAAGTTCGCGCGTGAAAAGCGCACTATTATTTTGATCGGCCACAAGGACCACCAGGAAATTGTCGGGACGTCGGGCGAAGCTCCGGACCGCACCATCGTGGTGGATTCGGTCGCAGCGGTCGACGCGCTCGAAGTGGACGAACCGGACAAGCTGTCGTTTCTAACGCAGACCACGTTGAGTCTCTACGACACGCAAGAAATCGTGGCACGGCTGCGGCAGAAATTTCCGGCCATCAAGGGCCCGGCGAGCGACGACATTTGCTACGCCACGCAGAACCGCCAGGAAGCCGTGGAGCAAGTAGCCAAGGACGTGGATTTTCTGCTGGTGGTGGGCTCGCCGAACAGCTCGAACTCGAACCGGCTGGTGGAAGTGGCGAAGCGCAGCGGAGTGAAAGCCCAGCTCATCGACTCGGCCACGGATATCGACGTGAAGTGGCTTGAAGGCGTAACGCGCGTGGGCTTGACTGCCGGCGCCTCCGCTCCTGAAGTGCTGGTGGAGCAAGTGAGCGAGCGGCTCGGGGAGTTTGGATTTACGGACCAGCGCGACCTCGATTTGATCCGCGAGGATGTGCGCTTCACGCTGCCTCCCGAGCTGGCAACCATCGCGCCGGCGCCGCGGCGGTAACAATTTGTAGCGTCGTCGAAATGCAGGAAGCAGGGACGGGCATTTGGCCCGGGCGGTTTGCAGTCGGCCCAGCGCGGTAGCGGGGACACACAAAACAAGGAGCTTAACCTTGGCGGTCAAAATCGTCCGTCAGCCGAACAAGATTGCCTTGATTGGCGCTCCGTCGAGCGCGGCCGCGTTTTTGGCCGGCACTGAGAAAGCACCCGCAGCGTTACGAGCGGTGGGCCTGGTTGAACGCCTGCAAAGCGCGGGCTACGAAGTGATCGATCATGGCGACTGCGCGCCGAGGCTCTTCGCCGACGATGACGAGCACAAGCGGGCGCGCAATTTGCAGGAAATTGTCGCCGGCCTGAACGATCTCAAAGTGCGCGCCGAACTCGCCGTGAAAAGCGGAGCGCTGGTGCTGGTTTTGGGTGGCGATTGCGCGCAAGTGATCGGACTTTTGACGGGCGTGCGCCGCTACTACAAGCACGTCAACCTATTGTGGTTCGATCGCGACGCGGATTTGAACACGCCGGCGTCGACGCCGTCCGGGCGCATCGATGGAATGGTTGTGGCGCACGTGATCGGCCGGGGCGCTCCGGAACTGGTGCGCTTCTTTGGCGAATCGCCGCTGGTCCGTGAGCCGGATGTGACGCTCTTCGGCCTCGAAAGACTGGATCCGCCGGAACACGAATTCCTCAGCAAATCGCCGATGCGCCACATTGACGCGGGGGACATTCAATCCAAAGGCGGAACCGCCGCGGCCCGTGACGGTCTCCACTACGTGCACGCCGACGCGCACGAATTTGTGCTGCATCTAGATACCGACGTTATTGCCGCCGACGAATTTCCTGCCGTTAATGTGCCGGGGGTTGACGGGCTGCGAATGGCCGAAGTGCGCGCAGCCCTCAGCGAATTTGCGAAACACAGGAATCTTCTCGGCCTAGTCGTTGCGCAATACAACCCGGACAAAGACCCCGACGGCAGCGGCGCAAAAAAGCTAGTCGATTTACTGGTGGAGACCCTCTCCACGCGCCTAGAAACTCCAGCATCAGCCGGCGTCGAGCCCGCTCCAGCGACCTCCGAAGTGTCCTCGTCGGAATCAAGCGTACCAGCACCCGAATAGAGAGCGACTTTCGACTCGGTTCCGCGCCATCGCTTATCTCCCTGTAGTTTTGAAGTCGCATAAGTCGCGTGAATCCCTTTACGTTGCCTGAAACGTTTGAGATTATTGCTGCACTACGTTACAAGGGTCCGGCCCGGCTCGGAGTGTGCTAACGGGTTTTTCCCCCGACGAAGAATGGCGCACTGAGCTGCCAGCTGGTGGGAATTCTTCTTGTTTTCTTGTTAAGGAGAGCTATGAAGCGTGGCAGCCTCTTCTTTGCAGCGCTCTTGTTCATTAGCGGTGTGCTCCGTTTTGCCGGGCCGGGAGGCGCTTTCACTACTTCCGAAGAAGAAACCCAGTCCTCGCCCAACGCAGCGGCCTCCGCGGAATCGAAGCAGCGCCTGAAAACTACTTATCCGGACGAATTGGCCGAAAAAATTCAGGAGTTCTTCGGAGATCCATCGCAGATTTACGCCAACACCGCGGAGCTCCCTGCAAACGCGAATCTTTCCCCAAACGCCCTGGAGTTGATGAGGAAGAATCGCGTGCAATTCGCGATAGCCATCCTGCCTGATCCCGTGCACACCCACCTTGGTCTGTTCTTCGGCCGTAGCATCGAGGCCATCCAGCAGGCTGCGCAGGAGAAGGGCTATGTGTTTGACCGGGCGATTATGCCTTGGGACCGCGGCCCCCGCCGCGAGGCATCGGATCTGAAGACGCGCCGCGAGGAAGCGGACGAGCAACGGCAACGTGAATCATTTCCAGGGCTGATGATTTTTCGTCCCGGGAAGGCACCGGGAACAGTTCCTGGCAATCGCCCGCTGTTTGTCCTGGTTGTGAGCGAGACTCCGACAGCCGGATTAAACAAACAACAGTTTCGCAACGCCGTGCAAGTCATGGTGAACACGCACGTGGAAAATCCTCCGCCCGAACTTCCCCAAGATCCGATCTTAATTTTGGGGCCGACCTTTTCCGGCTCCCTCGAGTCGCTCGAGAAGGAGTTGGGCGACCTGCGAAAGGCGTACCACGAGGCCTTTGTCTACAGCGGAAGCGTGACGGCTTCAGGCGCGATGCTGCAATTCAAGGACGCAACCAAGAACTTCGCCCATTTCTCGTCCTTCCAGGAAAATGACGACTACACGCGAGCGCGCTTCCTTCAGTTTGTCTTCGACCGGGGCTATGGACCCAATGACATCGCCGTTCTCTCCGAAGACGAAACGGTCTACGGTTCTTGGGAACCGGATTGCCCGGATAGAAAACCCGCAGCCAAGCCACCGTCGGCGGGCGCACGAGGAGCCTCGCCGAACGCCAAGTCTGTTGTGCCACAGCCCGTGGGATGCGAGGCAAAGGACAGCTTTCCCAAGCTCGACCAATCCGTCCTCAAGCTTCATTTTCCACGTGAAATCTCTTATTTTCGGGCCGCTTACCAGAAGCAAGCCGCCGCGCAGCAGTCGTCTGCTTCCAAATCATCCGCAACTTCGCCTCTCCCGATGGACCTGGATGAAACCGGCAGTGACGACGATTCGGTCGCATCCTACGCCGTCGCCCAGACAGCTTTCTCGCAGGAAGCAGTGATGTTGGGGATCGTCAGTGAATTGCAGAAGCACCACATCAAGTTTACTTTGCTCCTCGCGAGTGATCCTGTCGACGACTTGTTCCTCGCAAGCTATCTTCGCCGGGCCTACGCGCAAGGCCAGGTGGTCATTACCGTTCCGGATTTGCTCTTCGCCCGCGAGGGGGACCCCAACCTCCGCGGGGTGCTCAGCCTCAACACCTATGCCCTGATTCCAGGACTAAGCGATCGCCTGTGCCGCCAGCACGCGAAGGAGAACTGGCATCAGGACCGGCTGTTTGTCAGCAGCGGAAACATTGGAACATTTAATGCCATGGTCGGCCTGCTATCCGTCGAGGAATTGATTCCGCCAACCGTCAAGCCTACGCCCGGTCCAACGGAAAAAGCCGTTGCTGCGCAAATCGCTGCTCCGGCAGCCGAGCCTGGCATACCGTACGCTCCGTATGCGGAATTCGGTTCTCCCAGCTTGTTCCGCTTGGATAAACAAGACTATTGCGAAGAGCGCCCGCTGCTCTGGCTGACGATTCTGGGTCGCGATGGCTTTTGGCCCATCGCCGGCCTCAGCCCCACCAATCTTTATTCGGCGGACGCACAGATCCCGCTTGCCTTTCTCTCCGGGGAAGAGCTTCCAAAGAGCACCCTCACGAAGGGCTCTGGAAACTATTCGTTGCTGTTTCCGCTCGATTCGATCGAATTGAGACCGCGCACGCCTCCGGCGTGGAATATCGCCTACTTTTTGTGCTTCATTTTGATACTGATCCACCCCATCTTGAGCTGGTCGGGATCGATCCTGGCGGACTCCGAGGCCCGCGCTCAATTCGCGCGCAACACCGACTCGCGTGGCGCGCTGATCCTTGGAATCGGCGCACTTTCTTTGGCCTCCGCTTTTGTCCTGGTGATGTGTACGCGGACTCCGATGGTGGCTTGGTCCGGCTTCGAAGGCCAGACCGCGTGGCTCTGGCTACCTTATTTACTTTTCGTGGCCGCGACGATCTGGGACTTGGGCAAATTGCGCCGCGAACCGACCGTCGCCACTGTCTTTACTTTCTTTGTGTGCCTGATGACGGGCTTCCAACTATGGCTTACGTGGTGCTCTCGCGGCGAGATGCGCGTCTATTGGTCCACACGGATGCTCTATTTCACTTCCGGCGTGTCGCCGATACTACCCATACTTTTGCTCCTGGCGGCGGCCTATTGGTGGATGTGGATCAGTCTTCGGGGGGTGTGCCTCGTCGATTTGCGCCGTCCACGGCTGCCTCAGCAATTCGATCTTCCAAAGGATGCCTATCGCGTAAGCGACACCGAGGGAGAGGAACTCAGGAGGACGGCACACCCGCTGTTTTTTGTCTGGCAAGTATTTACGCCAGTGCTCGCGTTGGCCGCGATGGAATTGACCGTGCTTGACCTCAGCCATCCTGTCCAAACCATTGAAGGCAAGCCCTTTGATTGGGGATACTCGATACTGCTGGGTTTGCTGGTCGCTTCTTTCATTGGGTGTCTATTGAAGCTCGTGCGAACCTGGCTGAAGTGCCGTCAAGTGCTTGCGGGCCTCGACCGGTTGCCCCTGCGCAAGGCTTTCTGTCGAATCAACAACCTCTCCTGGCATTCTTTTTGGAATCCCGGCGGAAGCACCTTGCGGGAAACCTACAAGGTGATGCAGAGGGCGTTAGAGAATTTAAATCACTTGCTTGTGCTTGTCGAGAACTGGGAGACCCCCATGTCAGAAGGCGCGCGCCGGACGGCCCGCGAGCAAATCCGGAAGACCCTCGAAACCAGGCAATTGATGATGGGTACCTACGGAAGAATCGTGGCCAAGCGCAAGGAAAAATCGGATATGCCGGGTTACGCCGATAGCGGCACGCCTTCTATTCGTGCCCGCTTGAGCGCCGCGGTAGATACCACCTTATTTGTGCTCTTGTGGCCCCGGGAAGCAAAGCGAGAATTTTGCCTGAACGATTTCAAACAGGGCTGGCGCTTGATCTACTTGATGGAGCGCGTCGAAGCGCTGCAGAAAGAGATGGCCCGAACCGCGGGCGTGATGATTCGTGACGTCCTGAGACCCCTGTGGGAAGAAGACGGGGAGCTGGCGGTGTCTTCGGACAAACGCGTCCAAGAGTCTCCTTTGCCGCTGTATCGCGCTATGGCGGAAGAGTACGCTGCGCTGGTCTATGTAAATTTTCTCGTGAGCGTGCTCTTGCGCATCCGGACTCTGGTGATTTGCGCCGGCGGGATGTATGTCCTTATCGTGCTGTCTCTGAATACCTATCCCTTTGAACCGCATCCTGCGCTGCAGACTTTGGCGGTGATTCTTCTGTTGGTCATGGCCGGAGCGGTCGGCTATGTTTACGCGGAAATGCACCGCGAAGTGATCTTGAGCCAGCTGACTTCCACGACGCCCGGAGAGTTGGGACTGGATTTTTGGATCAAGTTTCTTTCGGCAGGAGCCCTTCCGGTTTTCAGTTTGCTTGCCTCGCAGTTTCCGAGCATCAACCAGTTTCTTTTCTCATGGCTCGAGCCTGCCTTGCAGGCCATGAAATAAAGAGTTCTTTTTTGACCGTCGGCGAGTCTCGATTCGGAGTACAAGCCCGCTCCGAGGCAGTACCATTTTTTGCCAACGAACGGCGGCAGAACGCGAAGGCGCCTTCGCAGGTTCTCTTAGTTTGTTATGGAAGGGGTGTCTGCCTTTGTCCCAGACCTAACCGCGGCTTCGGCGCGTTTGCGGTGGTAGCGGGCCAGCCCCAGCCAAGTAAGATGGAGGCCGCAGTTGAAGACATAGTGCTCGGCTTCGGCGGCTGTTACGTGTTTCTCAATTTCGGAGCTGGCAGCTGAAACAAATGTTTCGAGTCCTCCGCGTTCGTCCGGCGTGGAACGTAGGATTTTCGCAGCAAGAACTGCCCAGCGCTGCACATTTTCGCGGTATTCCGCGATGTGCGCTGCGGGATCTTTCGAGTAGCCGAAGTGCGTGAGAAATAGCCGCGCTGGATGGCGCGCCGCGATAGCCTCCAGCGAGGCGTACCAGATTTCGAGATCAATATCTGGCGGGGGAGCGAGCGGCACCACGAAAGGCTGGCCTTCGATGTGGAACCCCGTGGTGTCGCCGACAAACGCGGTGCCATCCGACAAATCGAAATAGGAAACGTGATGCCAAGCGTGGCCAGGCGTGTAAACAACTTCGACGTTGCGGCTCCCCAGAGCGAGCGTCTCTCCGCCTGCAAGTATTCGCAAATTTCCAAACGGTACGGGCAGCGTTTCGCCAAACAGGTGCCCCAATTCGCCCGGCCAAAGCCGCTCGGCGCTGGCCAGCAGTTTCGAAGGGTCCGCCACGTGCAGCATGCCGGTCTTGTGGACGTACACCTCGAGGTTAGGATTTTCTTTGATCAAAGCACCCGTCGCGCCCGCGTGGTCCAAATGAATATGCGTGAGCAGTATAGCGTTCAGATCCGAGACGCCAATGCCGCGCGAGTCCAGCTGTTGTCGAAGCGTCGGGAGAACGGAAGCAGGCCCGGGATCAATAATCGCGCGATGCCCATCGGATTCCAGTAACGCCGCAGCAATCGATCGCGGCCGCCCCATCCAGTTCGTATCAAGAATCGTCGTAGCAAGCATCGAGCAGTAGTGTAACGCGAGTGCCCAGTCACCGGTCAGGTTTTGCCGTTAACTTGGTTGGCGAGCGGCTTGTAAAACCATTCTTCACGCCTTCGAATCGCCTCGGAACCGTCCTTTTCTGTTTTGTCTTGTTGGTCTTGCGGGCCGTTATCGAAGTCGCACCGGCATCGCGCTCGTCTCCACCCGGGCCTTCGCAGCCGGGAACTTGTCGGAGGAGCCTGCCTCACTTGCTGGTGCTTGGTTCCTGGCGCAACGCTGCCGAAGCGAGGCACAAACTTGCAGCGATGACGACCACGGAGAAAAACGAATCCCGCAGACACAAATTATTTGTTTTCATAATCCGCCCAAGCAGCAGAGGATAACGGGGATTCTGTGGGGCCGCTCAACCCGCGGGACGGGAGGCCCTGCAATAGACGCGATCTCTCTAAACGGAGGATCCCAAAGTCCAAAAAAACTCCGCGAGAGTCAGGTTCACCGCAGGCGAGTTCCACAACCAGGCGACCAAACGAACTCTTTTTCGCAATTTGGCACGGAAAGGAAATACTTGCGAATAAAGGGAAATCTAGAATAGGCTAACGGCACCGCGTCCTGTGACCTCCCGGATTTTCTCCCGGTATTTGGAAAGAGCAGGAGCAAGGTATCGGCGGTGTGGCGGCTAATGGCAGGTGGTTGCCGCAATGAGTCCAGGCGAGTTTGTGGCAGTGACACAGACGCCGCTGCAATGGGGACAAAAGCGACTTGGGTTCCGAATCGGACAACTTAGGGAGACGAATCATGCGCAATTGGTGTGCGGCAGTAGCGGTGAGCGCTCTTCTGGCTTTGCCGTTGTGCGCCCAACAGGCCCGGCAGAATGACGACGATACGAGCGCGGCCTCAGCAATGGCGGAGAAGAGCCCCGCCAAAACGAACGGGGTGGACATCACGCCTGCTGCGCGAAATCTGTTCGCGCTTCCCGAGTCCCCGCGCCCGAAGCCGTTTCCGGCCGGTGCCAATTCGAGCAGCGACACGCCTCCGGGAAAAATTGTTCCCAAATTCGAAATCGCCGGCATGTTCGATTACGTGAATTTTCATCCGGGCGGCGGCTTCGACTCGTTTAGCAACTACGGAGGATCGGGCTCCTTCACCTGGAACCCCTCGCGATGGGTCGGGCTCACCGAAGAACTCGGTGGGTTGAGCTACGACCGGAACGTCAACGGCACCTCGACGCATGGCGGGATCACGACATTCTTGCTCGGTCCGCGTTTGAATCTGCGCAAATTCGATTACTTCATACCCTACGCGGAATTCCTCCTGGGTGGAGCCCATGTCGGTCCTCCGATGACGGGTGCCGCCAGCCAGAGCGCCTTTGCCCTTGCGGCTGGCGGCGGCGTGGATATCGCGCTTACGCAGAACATCGTTTGGCGCTTCGCGGAGTTCGACTACCTGATGACCAATTTCTCAGGGCCTTCGGTCGGCGGAAACGCCCGCCAGGATAATCTCCGCCTTGGAACCGGAATCGTTTTCCGCTTTGGCTTGCCGCACGAAGCACCACCTCCGGCGCCCGTGAATCACCCGCCGGTGGCCGCTTGTTCGGCGAATCCCACTTCCGTGTTTGCCGGTTCCGGAGATACCGTCGCGATACACGTCAGCGCCAGCGATCCGGACAACGACCCGCTCACCTTCAGCTACACGGCCACCGGCGGAGCAGTGGATGGCGCCGGCCCTGACGCGCGCTGGAACTCCGCGGGCGCCGCCCCGGGAAACTACACCGTGACCGCCCAGGTCAGCGACGGCAGAGGCGGGACGGCGTCGTGCGCAACGGACATCAAGGTCGAGGAGCGGCCCAATCGTCCGCCGACGGCAACTTTGTCGGTTGAGCGCAGCCCGATTCTCCCTGGTGAGCACACTGGAATTACCTGCACCGGCAGCGATCCGGACAACGACCCGCTGACTTATAGTTATTCGGCTTCGGGCGGCCAGGTCAGCGGCACCGGCTCGAACGCGTCGTTCGATGCCACCGGCTTGCAGCCTGGAACCTACACCGTGAAGTGCACGGTGAATGACGGACGTGGCGGCACGGCCGAGGCCTCAGGCAACGTCGAGGTCAAGGAACCTCCGCAGGTGCATCAGCTGGAACTCAAGCTGGCCCTGCACAGCATCTACTTCCCGACGGCGCTGCCTACGGTCGCGAAGCCGACGGGAGGGCTGATGGCCAGCCAGGCGGTCACTCTCGACGCGCTGGCAGCCGACTTCAAGCAATATTTGACCTACAAACCGGACGCTCACCTGATCCTGGGCGGCCACGCCGATATTCGCGGAGGCAAGGAGTACAACCAGCTTCTTTCCGAGCGCCGCGTGGAAAGAACCAAGAGCTACTTGATTGAAAAGGGTGTTCCCGGCGATCACGTCGATACCAAGGCGTACGGCGTCGAACAAAACATGACCGACGAGGAGGTCAAGAAGCTGCTCGAAGACGATCCAGACCTGACTCCGGCGGAAAAGCAGAAGTTCCTGAAGAACCTTCTGACCGTTCGCCTGGCCAATAACCGGCGCGTGGACGTCACCCTCAGTACCACGGGCGAACAGTCCGTGCGGCGCTTCCCGTTCAACGCCAAGGATGCTTTGACGCTGCTCAGCAGGCAGGTTGGCGAGAAGGGGGCGGCAGCGAAGTCGCCCGCCGCCAAGAAGCCGGCGCCCAAGCCGTAATTGCACGAGGCGACCCTCATGTGGGTAAAGTGGCGCGCTGCTCTCTGAAATACGGCGAAGAAGTGATGGCCGCTTGCCGCAGGGCGCTCCTCGGCGCCTTGAAACCATTGCCGCGCTTGCCGTTCGATTGCAGGAATCGGTGCGGCGGGGGGCACGGAACGGAAATCGCAGCATCCCGTCGATCCCCTTTGCCAGTGGGGGCGCCAAGCATTACAAGATCGTGCGACGCCAGGAAGAATTGCGCGCTCAGGAAGCGGGGACGAGATAGTGCTCAAAGAAGAGCTGTGTTTCGAGAGCTAGCCGGCGGCGGGCGGCGGGTTCGTGAAACATGTGATCGGAATCGAGACGGATAAATTGAACGGCGGCGCCGGCTTCCTTCAGCTTGTCGTACAGTGCCTGGGCCTCGGCGATGGGGACCATTTCGTCGCGTGTGCCGTGGATGATGAGGAAGGGAGCGTTGGATTTCGAGACGTGCTCGACGGGCGAGGCGTCGCGCCAGATTTCGGGATGAGCCGCGTAGCCGGCGCCAAAAAAGCTCGAAAGGAATTTATCTTCGTCGCTGTCCTTGGGAGCGGGAGCGAATTCGGTCGGGCCACTGCTGTCCACCACGGCCTGGACTTTGCTGGAATATTTGGCGAGCGTGGGATCGGAATTGTCGCGCGTATCGAGCATGCCAAGGAGCGTGGCGAGTTGCGCTCCGGCGGAGTGGCCGTAGGCGCCGATGTGCTCGGGTGCGATGTTGTACTTGGCGGCATTGGCGCGGAGCCAGCGGACCGAGCGCTGCACGTCGTCGAGCTGCGCAGGCCAGCGATTCACGTTGTCGTGAAAAAGGCGGTAGTCCACCGCGACCGCGACAAAACCGGAACGCGCTAGGAATTGGGCGAGCGGGCGCATGGTGGATTTGTCGAAGCTGATCCAGCCGCCGCCGTGAATGAGCAGGACGGCGGGCCGGGGATGATCGCTGTTGCCAGATGGCTCGAAAATGTCGAGGAGAAGCGTTTCGCCATTGGCAGCGGCGTAGGAGATGTTTTCGTGGACGGTGCCGGCCGCGGATGGAGGCTGCGCGGCAGATGCGGGCGGAGGGGTGAGCGCAGGAGCGGTTTGCTGGGCGCCGAGCGGAAGGCCCAAGGCCGCGAGTGCGGGTAAGGCAAGAACGAGCGAGGCTAGAGCGAAGATAGGCTTTCTCATAAACAAATTATAACGCGGGGACGAGAAAAAATACGAAGACGAGAGTTCTGCGCGGCTCTGGCCGAAAAGAGAATTGCTCCAGAATCCGGTGCATTCCCCCCGGCGCGCCGGAAGAAAAGATCGCAGCGCCCGCTGAATCACTTCTTACCGGGCGGGTCGCCTGTCGTCCATCTCTAGCCACCTATTGCCAGAGTTCCGTCACACCACAACGCCGCGGTTAGCTCGCCATGCGCATCGGCCACTACGAACCTGCTCTTTTCAAACCCGCCGCACTCCTGCTAGGCTTACCCAACGCGGCGGCCCTTTTTCCGCCTTCGACGCTATGAGTGAATCGCCAGCTCGTCAGAAAGTGAACGAACTTTTCCCCGAACTGCTCGATGGGCTGCGGCTACTCGAGGGCCGGTTCCCTGCCAATGAGGTTGCCGCTCGTGTAGTGCGCGCCGCCATGGGTCAGCCCGGTGTTGTCGGCGCGAGGCTTTGGCGCGCCGACCGCGGCGAAGCGGAAGTCTGGGCCGAAGCGGGAACTCTGCCCGCGTCGACTCCCGCGGGAATAAAACCGGGATTGCCCACCGACAGCAGCAAAGATCCCACGATTTGGGCGGGCGCGCTGGGGAGCGACGATTTTCGCGTGCGCGTTCTGGAGGTTCGCGGCGCGGGGCCGCTCGAGGATCGCGTCCGCAGCCAGATGGATTTGCTAGCGCGTTTTTCCGCCGTAGTGCTGGCGTTGGCGGAGCGTCGCGGCGCGATGAAAGAGCTCTCGAGCATCATCGAAGCCACCAAGAAGCTGAACTCCACGCTGGATCTCGGCGAGCTGATCCACATCATTTTGCAGATCGCCACGCGCCAGACGGGTGCGGAGCGCGGCACAGTTTTTCTCGTCGACCGCGGGCGCCATGAAATCTGGTCGCTCGTGGGGCTGGGGCTGGAACAGCAAGTCATCCGGCTGCCGGCGGACCGCGGCATCGTGGGTTGGGTGGCGCGCGAGGGCTCCGCGGTGCGGCTGGAAAATGCTTACGATGATCCGCGCTTCGAGCCGGATATCGACCGTAGGCTGGGATTTAAAACGAAGCAGCTGCTCTGCTTGCCCATTCGCAATGAAGCTGGGGACATCATCGGCGTCTTGCAATTGCTGAACAAGGCGGAAGGATTCACGGACGAGGATGAAGCTTTTCTCGATGCGCTTTCAGCGCATGTGGCGCTGGCGCTGGAAAAAGCGCAGCTGCACCGCGAACGCGTCGAAAAAGAAAAAATGGAAGGCGACCTGGCGCTGGCGAGGGAGATTCAAGCCGGGTTTCTGCCGGATGCGCCGCCCGCTTTTCCGGGTATCGAAATTGCTGTGTCGCACCGCGCTTCGCAAATGGTCGGCGGCGACTATTACGATTTTCTTCCCGTGCAGGTGGACGGGGGAGAGGCGCTCCTGCTCGTTGTTGCGGATGTGGAAGGGAAGGGCGCGGCGTCGGCGTTGGTGATGGCCAACGTGCAAGCAACGCTGCACGCGCTGGCAGATCACGTCGAGCCGCTTGAAAAGTTGCCGGCTACCATCAATCACAAGCTTTTGATGGGGGCGCGCGCTTCGATGGCACTGGGCCGGGCTACAAAATATTTGAGCATGTTCCTCGCACTTGTGGAAAGCGGAGGACGGAGCCTGCGTTATGTGAACGCGGGGCACGTGCCGCCGGCGGTGATTCGAGCCGATGGACGCGTCGAGTGGCTCGAGGTTGGCGGGATGATTGTTGGGCTCCTGCCGGACGTGCAGTTTGAGTGCGGCGCGGTGGCGTTCGGTTCGGGCGATCTGCTGGTGGCCTGCACGGACGGGATCACCGAGGCCATGGACCCGGTTGGAACGGAATTCAGCCGCCAGCGCCTGGCTGAACTCGTCCGAGGGGTGCGCGAGCGTACTCCTGACGAAATCATGCGTGCGGTGCTTAGTGACGTGGAAACGCACTCGCGCGACGGAATCTATGAAGATGATCGCATCCTCATGGTGATGAAAGCTCTTTGAGTTAGCTTCCGCCGAAAAACCCGATTCTAAGGAAAGGCTGGCACGAGTCGGCCTTTTTCTTTTTGTCCAGCTCGAAACCGCTGGCTCAGGAGCCAGTGGAGGAGTAACGGCGCAGGCCGATGCGCCAGGAGGTGACCGCGAGCGCGAAGGTCGCGGCGGCAACCAGGGGAATGAGCGGCGCGTAGATGCGAAATTCGGGGTGGCCGAGAAGGCGCGAGGCGGGATAAAAGGTGGCGAAGCCGAACGGAATGATCCAACTGAGCAGAAATTGGATATAGCTGGAATAGATGGAGAGCGGATAGCGGCCGAAGGCAAGGAGATTCCAGAAGGGCGGGTGGATGCCAATGCGGTCCTCGAACCAGAAGGAAAAGGTCGAGAGAAACAGGAAGACGGAGATGTAAATGAGGCCTCCGCAGAGCGCGAAGAAAGCGAGGAGAAGAACATCGAGGGCGTGCCAGGGATAATGAAGCCGGCGCGAAGCCCAGACGACGACTACCAGACCGACGACAACCTCCTGCAAGGACTCGATGCGGAAGGCGTCAAAGACCACCTGAAACAGAGAAGAGAGCGGGCGCAGAAGGACGCGGTCAAATTTTCCCTCCATGATGTACGTGGCGCCAAATTCATAAAGGTTCAGAGAAAAAATGTTGAAGAGACCGAACGGGATGAGCGAGAAGCCGTAAAGAAATACGACTTCTTCCATGCGCCAGTTGGACAGAGTTGGAACTCTTTTAAAAAGAACGAAGACAAATCCGAGTGAAAAGATCGTGGCGGCCATGGAAGTCACTGCGGAGATGAAAAAATCACCTCGATAGCTGACGCGCACTTTCGCATATTGTGCGAAGTACGAGCCCAGCAGCGCCGTATGGCGTTTCAGATTGAGGAGGGCGTCGCGCATTTAGCCGCCGTGAATGGTGATTTTGCGGGTGGCGCGGATCCACCAGAGATGGCCGAGGAAAAGTAACGCCGCCACCCAGAAATATTCGATGGCGAGCAGGCGAAGCGTTTCGGCGAGGGAAAGGCGGCCGAGATAAATTTGCAACGGGGTGTAGGCGATGTGCTCGAACGGAAGCCACGAGGAAAGCGTGTGGATCGGGCGCGGGAAGAAATTCAGAGGGATGAGCAGGCCGCTCAGCAGCTCGATGAGCCAGAATTTGGCGCGAATCAGGGCGAGGATGGACGTGAGCGGGATAGCGCAAGTGCCGATGATGAAATTGAGCGCGCCCATGATGAAAAAACTGCCGATGGCGGCTACCAGGAAAAGCACGAAGTTCAGTTTCGAGGCTGGCGGCAGAACGGGAAAGAGCAGAGTGACGATGATCGCCGTTGGCGCGGTGAGAAGAATGAGGCGGAACGCGGATTCGCCCATGGCGCGCGCCAGCCACATCCACTGGACGGAGACGGGCTTGATCAGGTCCATGGCGATTTTTCCGTCGATCACTTCGTAGGCCATTTCCTGATCGATGGTATTCCAGTAGAAGGAACGGAGAATCCAGCCGACACTGACGTAGGTGAGAATTTGCGAAAGCGAAAATCCCGCGATGGCGCCGGTGGCGTTGGCAAAGACCGCTCGCCAAATGAAAAAGTACACGGTGACGTTGATGAGATAGGTGATGATGCCAGTGTAGTAGCGCAAGCGAAACGCGAGAATGTTGACGAAGCCGATGCGGATGAATTCGGCGTAAATCTTCAGTCCGGCGAACGGAGAAGGCTTCTGAACGGGCAGCGGAATTGTATTGGCGGTCGCCATATCGCTTCTTTTTTTACCGGTTCACCGGCGAAACGCTTTTCTGCTCGGTCTGCCACGAACTAATCTCGGCTTCGCCGGAATAGATGCGTTTGATGATTTCTTCGATGGGCTCGTCTTCGATCACGAAGTCGCGCACGTCTACTGCCGCGAGAATCTGCCGGATCAGGTCGCTCGAAGAGACGCGGGCGCGATCGAAGCGCAGGCGGCAGGTCATCTCGTCGAGGCGCTCGAGTTCGAGCGCGGCTGCGCCGCTGCTGCCATTTGGTGCGAGAGCGGGGAGATTCTGCTCAAAGGAGGCCAGGCGGGCGCTTTGATCGCCGTCGCGAAGAATGAATTTGATTTGTTTGGTGCGCAGGAACCGCTCTTTTAAGCGGGACAGCGGGCCGTCGTAGAGCACCGTGCCGCGGTCGATGATCATGATACGGCGGCAAAGTTCCTCGATGTCGTCGAGATCGTGTGTGGTGAGAAGGACGGTCGTCTTGTAGCGCTGGTTGATGGCGCGGAGGAATTGACGAATGTGACCCTTGGCCACGACGTCGAGACCGATGGTGGGCTCGTCTAGAAAAAGGATTGGCGGATTGTGCAGGAGCGCGGCGGCAAGGTCGCAGCGCATGCGTTGGCCGAGCGAGAGTTTGCGGACGGGAACGTGGAGCAAATCGGTTAGGCCAAGGACTTGATTGAACAGTTCCATGCGCTCGTCGTAATCGCGCTGCGAGACGTCGTAGATGCGGCGGAGGAGCTTGAAAGATTCTATGGCGGCGATGTCCCACCAGAGTTGCGTGCGCTGGCCGAAGACTACGCCGATCGTTTTTACGTAGGCGGCGCGCTGGCGCCAGGGGACGAAACCGTTCGAGGAGATCTCGCCCGAGGTCGGCACCAGGATGCCGGTGAGCATTTTGATGGTGGTGGATTTGCCGGCGCCGTTCGGGCCGATGTAGCCGACCATTTCTCCGCGGCCGATTTCAAAATTTATGTTTTCTACGGCTTTGACGGTTTGGTATTCGCGATGAAAAAGATTCGCCAGGCCGCCAAGGATGCCTTCGCGCCTTTGGAAACTGCGGTAGTGCTTGGAGAGGGCGAAAACCGAGATGAGGGGAGCGTCCGGCATGAATTAGTAATTTTAGCACGCGGGGGAGCAAGACCGGCGCTGCGCCCTTTTTGTGCGCGTCATTCCGCTTAACGGCAGAGCCTGGTCGTTGTCACGGCTGTGTTAGTCGGGCCCCAAGAACCTGACCGGCCAATATGCCCTACCAGTGCGACTTACCGGCCGCCAGGGTATTGGACGGGCTCGGACTGGGCAACGTTAGCGAAAAATTCCAGGACGCGGCGCTCGAACTCGGCGGGTTGGAAGCCGAGAGCGGCGGTGTGGAATGCGCCGGGGACTTCCCAGAGTTGTTTGGGGCCGCGCATGGCGGCGTAGATACGCTCTGTGTGGCGGCAGGGGAGTGCTTCGTCTTTTTCGTCGCAGATTAGAAGGGCGGGAAAGGCGCGCGTCGCGACGGCTTTTTCGGGAGAAACTTCGGCGACAGGGAGGCCGGCGAGTTTTTCGCCGCGATAGAGCAGCATCCAGCTGAAGGGCGCGAAGAGCGTTTTGCCAAACCACGGAGATCGGCGTAAACCAGCGTAATCGTAAGAAGCCTCGCGGAGAGTTGCGAAAGATGCTTCGGCCACGACGCCTTCGATGCGCGGTTCGACGCCGGCCGATTGCAGAGCGATGCCCGCGCCCATAGATTCGCCCAGCGCAAAGATGTGAAGCGGCGCACCTGGGCGCGGATTGGGCGAGTGAACAGGGCTTTTCAGGTCAGCTGCGGTGGCGGGTTCCATGATCCACTTTCCGGACTTACGCTGTTCATCGGTGTAACGACCGACCTCGGAAAGAATCAGAGCGTCGAGGATGGCCCGGGTGTCGTTACGCTCTAGCCAACCGTAAGTTGCCAGTTGGCCTTCGCTGGCGCCGTGGGCGCGAGCATCCATCATGACGACGCCGTAGCCGGCACGGAGTAAGAATTCGGATTGGCCGATGACGCCGACGCGGTTGTCGGCGACTCCATGGAACAGAAGAACCCAAGAACCGTTGGGGTGCCGGGAGCGTACGATCCAGCCGCGAAGCAGGATGCCGTCGGGAGCGTGCACGGTGAAATCCTCGCGAAGGCCGCCGGAGTGGGCGAAAGAGGCGTCAGCCTCGCGGATTAGGTCGGGAGTGAGCTCGCGGCGAACGGGGTGAAGGAAGCCGGGTGCGACCAGCCAGCCTGCAAGCCCAGCAAGGATTGGGGGTAAGAGGAGAAGGATCAGCAGGATACGGATGATTCGGCGGGGTAACGTCGTGGCCATAGTCTCTATTGATATACGAGAAAACGGGAAGGCTGGTTCGGAAGCAATCGGGGAAAAGTGCAGGAGCGGTAGCCGGTCTACTTTGTTACAAATCCTCTAGAATCACTGCTTAGAAAAACGTCCGCAAGAAACCACGCCAGCGAGAGTGCCTCCTCTCTTCGGACAAGTTAAGTCCTTTAGAATCTGCACGTACGAAAACACGGAGGATACGGAGTACCGTCCGGGCACCTCGGGACGAGCCTTACGGTCTTTGGCAGGCGGACTCGGCCCCTTTCTGGGAAAGAGCGAGAGATCAGGAGCGGAAGAGGACGGATTCGCGCTGGAAGGTCTTGACGGCCACGAAGATGGCGACCGCCGCGTATACGCAGGTAGAGGCGAAGATGATGGCAATGGAATTCCAGTGGTAGGTGCCGGTGATGATCTCTTTGCAGATTAGGCTGGTGTTGAGAATGGGGATCAGGGCGAGCTTGGGAGTGAGCTCGACGCCGGGAAGGACGCTCGCGACGGCGGGAATGACGACGATGAACGTCAAGGGCGTGAGATAGCTTTGGGCTTCTTTATAGGTTTTGGCGAAGAGCGCGACGGTCATTAGGACTGCTGAAAAGAGAACGGAAAGGGGGAGCGCCATGAGGAAGACCGCGACCACGGAGGTGATGCCGAGATTCATGTGGATGCCGGCGCCGGAGGTGTCCGCGGAATTCGACAGAGCATGACCCATGTAGGCGAAGGAAAGGCCCATGGAGGTGACGGAGAGGATTGCGGTGGTGAGGGAGGCGGAAAAGACCAGGAGAAATTTTCCGAGGACGAGATCAAGGCGAGAGACGGGACTGGAGAGAATGGTCTCCATGGTGCCGCGCTCTTTTTCGCCGGCGGTAAGATCGATAGCGGGGTACATGGCGCCGGTCATGGAAAGAATGATGACCATATAGCCGATCATGCTGCCGATGCTGGCGCCTCCGACTTTCTCGGGCGGAGCGACGTTGTGCTGTTTGATGTCGAAGGGAGCGATAAGAGAACCGGGCAGATTTTTCGCTTCTAGGCGCTTCTTGACGAGGTCGTCGCGATAATCCTTGAGAGATTTTTCGACGTGCTCTGCGCCAAATTCCGACTTAATTTCGCCTTCGTAGTAATGAATTTGGATGGTTTCCGGAGTGCCTTTGTCGAGAGAAGCCTGGAAGCCCTCGGGAATATCCACGGCGGCGCGAATTTGTTTGTCGGAGATTTGGTCTCGCCAGTTGGCCGCGTAGGGAACGACTTCCAGATCCTTGTTCGCGCCTAAAGCGGCGACGACCGCGGGGGAGTCTTCGCCGTGAATGATCATGACTTTGGGAATCTCTTTTTTGGCGCCGCCGATTAAGACCGCCGAGAGCGAAATCATGCCGGAGATCAGGATCGGGAAAATAAGGAGCGGGACCAGGACCGTGGAGATGAGCGTGCGGCGGTCGCGGAGCCATTCCGTGAGTTCCTTGCGATAGACGACGCCGATGGCGTGAAAGTTCATATTGCTCATGCCTCCGAGTTGGCGAGCAGCGGGCCAACGACTTTCACGATGATTTCTTCGAGATTGTGTTCGGCGTATTTGGCGCGGAGCTGGTCGAGAGTGCCTTCGGCGAGGAGTTTGCCGCCGTGGATGATGCCGATAGAGTCGCAGAGGCGCTCGACTTCGGACATGATGTGGGTGGAAAAGATGACGGTTTTACCGCGGTCGCGGCAGTCAGCGATGAAGCCGATGATGGTGCGGGCGGTCATAACGTCGAGGCCGGTGGTGGGCTCGTCGAAGATCATTACGGGCGGGTCGTGGACCAGGGTGCGCGCGATGGAGGTCTTTTGCTTCATGCCGGTGGAGAGTTTATCGCAGCGGCGATCGCGGAAACTGTTCATGTCGAGGCGGGAGAATACGTCGTCGATGCGTTTCTTAAGGGTGGGTTCGTCGAGACCATTCAGGCGGCCGAAGTACTCCACCATTTCTTGGGCGGTGAGGCGGGGGTAGAGAGCCGTGGCGGTGGACAGGAAACCGACGTTGGCGCGGACTTTTTCGGGCTGTTCGACAACGTCGTAACCGTTGACGAGGGCGGTGCCGTCGGTGGGCTCGAGAATGGTGGCTAGCATGCGGAGCGTGGTGGTTTTGCCGGCGCCGTTCGCGCCTAGCAAGCCGTAGATTTTGCCGGGTTGGCACTGAAAGCTGACGTTATCGACGGCGCGGATTTCACCGCGCTTCTTGTCCTGGAAGCGCTTGGACAAGCCACGTGCATCAATCATGGACGGACCCCTCGCTTGCGGCGATCAAAAGAGTGCAATAAGGCTTCTGAGTCTACTACGGATGGGGAAGGGGAAAAATTTCGTTCTAGCGTCGAGCTTGTGGGAAAAGCGATTAATGACTCCTGGCGTGCGGAGCGCGGCGACCCATGGGGTTTCCATGGCGACATGGATAAGACGATCAAGGGGTGGCGTTTAGCGGGCTCGACGCGCATCCTGCGGGGTGGGTGGGGCATCTGTATTGAATTGGAGATGAGGCACTTGTTTCGAACCAAAATGGAGAAAGCGGCTTGGCTATTGTTAGAATGAGACACTTCGGGGCACTCCAGACGTAGGGCAGCAAGCCACGGACAAGATTGAAGAGGGCAATAGGGCGCCAGGGCTTGTGTGTGTTGCTGGGTGCCTCGCCGGGAACTGTTTGGAATAGGAGAACATGGATCGCAGGCTGCGAAACCGGATTGTGATTCTGCTGCTGCTGGCCGGCGCAGCTGCGCCGCTTTTGGTTTGGCTAAGTGGGAGGAAGCCGGCGGCGAAAATCTCTGCAATGACGCCTACGCGGGAAAACCTGGTGTCGTCGATCAGCAGCAACGGGAAAGTGGAGCCGATCTCTCCGTATGTGATGAGGGCGCAGCTGGATACATTTGTCGAAAAGATTTACGTAACCGAGGGGCAGACGGTGAAGAAGGGACAACTCTTGCTGGTGCTGAACGTTAAGGAAGTGGCGGCGCAACTGGCGGATACGCGTTCAAAACTCTTGCGGGCGCAGGACGATTTGCGGGCCGCGAGAGCGGGTGGTAAGGCCGATGAAGCTGCCAAGGTGGCAGGCGATTTGTCGAAAGCAGAGGGGGAGCGCGACCGTTTGCAACGGAATCACGATTCGCTGACGAGGCTGGCGGAGGGACAAGCGGCGACGAAAGAGGACCTTGCCGTAAACGACCAGGCGCTGGCGAACGCGAAAGCGGAAGTTACGCGATTGCTGGCGGTGAAGCAGGAGTTTGACCGGCGGGCCAGGCTGGATGCGGAGCGCGGAGAGTTGCAGGTGCAGCAGACTTTGAGCGAGATGGCGGCGCTCGAAGACAAAGTGAACAACGGGAGAATTGCGGCCCCGGCGGACGGGACGCTGTATTCGCTGCCTGTGAGAGCGGGCGACTACGTGAAATTGGGCGACTTGCTGGCGGAGCTGGCGGATTTGCATAAGGTGCGGGTGAGAGCGTTTATCGACGAGCCTGATCTTGGCGGGCTTGAAGCGAACGAGCCGGTGATTATCACCTGGGATGCCTTGCCGAACAGAACTTGGATGGGGAAAACGGAGATTATTCCCAAGCAAGTGGTTCCGCACCAAACGCGGAGCGTAGGAGAACTTTTGTGCGCGGTGAGTAATGACAAGCTGGAGCTTCTGCCTAACATTAACGTGAATGTGCGCATCAATTCGAAGGAGCGCTTGAATGTGCTGGCGGTGCCGCGAGGCGCGGTGGCGTCGGAGGGCGCGCACCGGTATGTGTTTGTGGTGAAGAAGAACGAACTGGGCGTTGGCAAATCGAGGCTGGAGAAGCGGGAGATTCAAGTGGGAATCGCGGACGCCACAAGCTACGAGGTCATGGGCGGATTGCAGGAAGGGGAAATGGTCGCGCTGCCGGGGGATACGGATTTGCATGACGGGATGGCCGTCCAGGTTGTGAATACGAATGCGGCGTAGATGGGGCATGGGCATACGCAGGCAGGCAAAATATTGGATGATGCTGCCCGTGTTGCTGGCGGCAACGGTGAGTATTTCGGCGACGGTCAAGCAGGGCGAGGCGCTCGAAGCCGGGCGACGGGCTTATGAGAACGGCGATTACGCGAAGGCCGTGCTGGAGTTGCAGGCGGCGGCGGCGAAAGAGCCGCAGAACGGCGACATACAGTTGCTGCTGACAAAATCCTACCTGGAATTGCAGGAACGGGATGCGGCCATCACCAGCGCAGAAAAAGCGGTGGCCATCGATCCGCAGAGTTCGCTGTTTCACGAATGGCTTGGGAGGGCTTACGGGGAGAAGGCGGATCACGCCTCGATGTTTGCGGCTCCCGGGCTGGCGAGGAAGACGCACCGGGAATTTGAGATTGCCGTGCAGCTCGATGAAAAGAATTTTACGGCGCGGCAGGCGCTGATCGAGTTTGATTGTGCCGCTCCCGGCCTGGTGGGAGGCGGGGAGGAGAAAGCCAAGCCGGAGATCGAGAAGTTGCAGTCCATGGATGCGGCGGAATGGCATTACGCGCTGGGGAATTGCCGGCGGCAGAAAAAAGATTTCGCGGATGCCGATCGGGAGTTCAAGCTGGCGCTGGAAAGTCATCCGAAGTCAGCCGAACTCATTTTCGACATTGGCGACTACGCGGTGAGGCGCGGCCAGGCGGAACGATTGATGGAGGTTGCTGATCTTGGAACCAAGGTGGCCGCAGCGGACCCGCGGGGCATGTTTTACCGGGCTGTGGGTTTCGTCCTCGAGAACGAAAAGCAGGAAGAAGCCGAGGGGTTGTTGCGGGAATATTTGCAGAAGGCGCCAAAGCGTAGCGGTTATCCGCGGTACGCAGTGGCGCACGAGTGGCTGGGCCGCTTGCATGAGAACAAGGGCGAGAAGGAATCGGCGGTAAAGGAATATCAGGCGGCGCTGCAGCTGGATCCGAAAAACAAAAGCGCACGTGAGTCGCTCAAGCGGGTCGAGAAAAATTGAAGAAGAGCAGGGAACCGCGCTGTTCCGGTTTTCTGCTGCCTGGACAGTTTCTGCGGGCGTCGACGAGTAAACCTTCATGATGGATTTGAAAGAAACGCTGTCGGTATCGATTGACGCGCTACGGGCCAACAAGTTGCGCGCGATGCTGACCTCGCTGGGCGTGATTATTGGAAGCGCGTCGATCGTGCTGGTGGTTACGGTGGCGCTGACGAGCCAGAAATTTGTGATTTCACAAATTGAAGCGGTGGGGTCGAACCTGGTGTGGGTAGAGCTGGTGAGAAGTTCGGAGAAGGCTCAGCCGCTGAGCTACGAACTGACGATGGAGGATCTGCGGGCGGTGAAGGACACCATCCCCGAGGTTACGCTAGTGTCCGGAATAAGCGACCTGCAATTGTCCGTCGTGGCCCAGGGCGTGGTGCGGCCCGTTACGTTGATCGGTGTGACCCCCGGGTACAGGGAGATGCGCCGGCTGTTCGTCTTGCGCGGGCGTTATCTCGATTCCGTGGACATGGAAATGCGGAGCAAGATGTGCGTGATCACGCCGCAGCTTGCGAAGAGGCTTTTCGGACAAGACAATCCGGTGGGGCGCGATTTGCACGTGGGTGAGCTCATCTTCACGATCATCGGGGTTTTCAAGGAGCGCGTAGAAACTTTCGGGCTCTCCGACATTCAGGCGGAATCTGTGCTGATTCCATTCGGATTAATCAAGTACTACACGGGCGTAAATACATTGAAAGTGCTGGATGTACAGGCGGCCACGCCAGAGGACGTGCCGAGCGTGGAGCGGCAAGTGACGCGGTTGCTGCACAGCCGGCACCCCAGCGCGGCCGAGTATAACGTGCAGACGCTGACGGCGATTCTGAAAGCGGCGCGGGATATTTCGCTGGCCTTGACGATTGTGTTGATCGTGATTGCGTTCATCGCGCTGCTCATCAGCGGGGTAGGGATTATGAACATCATGCTGGTGACAGTGACGGAGCGGACGCGGGAGATCGGGATTCGAAAGGCTATTGGGGCGGCGCGCAAGGAGATCATGTATCAGTTTTTGACGGAAGCGTTTTTAATCAGCGGAGGCGGTGCGGTGGTGGGGATTTTGATCGGTTTGCTCGTGCCGGTGATCACTCAGTTTTTCTTGCCGGGAAACTTGCGCGTGCCGGTGTCGACGATGAGCGTGGTGCTGGCGTTTGTGGTGTCCTGTTCGACGGGACTTTTTTTTGGATATTTGCCGGCGAACCAGGCGGCAAAGCTGCAGCCGATTGAGTCGTTGCGGTATGAATAAGGCGGACTAGAGTCGTGTCCGGCTCATTTCGTCGGAGGGCATGGGCCGGCCGGGCAGCCGAAGGGCCCCGCCCCGCGAGAGTTTTATGACCTGAGGGAAGTTTTTTTTCCTGACACATTTGAGGAACGAGGCGAGTTTGGGGCGAGCCGGCATCGCCCGAAGGAGCGGGAGAATGCTGAACATTAAGGGGTTGCTGCGTGGCGCGACGCTGGCCTTGCCATGGGGAGCGTTGCTCTGGGGTGCGACGGCGAGCGCCCAGGCCGTGGCTGTGCTCGAAGCACCGCGTGAACGAGTTGAGGCGCAACCTACGGGAAGGGCCGTCGGAGAGCAACCGGGAGCGCCTGTGGCGCTAACGCTGAAGAGTGCGATCGAGATGGCGCTCCGGAACAGCAAGGACATTCAAGTCGCGAAATTGCAGGCTAGCCTTGCGACGCACGCATCGCAGGTCAGCAAAGCGGAGTTTTTGCCGAACGTATACGCCGGGTCGGGCGCGGGGTACACCTACGGGATTCCCGAGACACCGGGTGGGCGTGCGCCCTCCATATTCGGCCTTACCTACACGGAGCAGGTTTTTAACGAGCCGCTACGGGGACAGGGAAAAGAGCTGGAGGAGCAAGCCCGGTCGCAGAAGATTGTGCTGGAGGATGTGAAGAACAGCGTGATCGCGCGTACGGCGATGGCTTATTTGGAGCTGGCCAAGGTTCGGCATTCGCTGCAACTCCTGCGGGGGGAGCAGGAGAGCGCGGATAAGATCTTGCGGGTGACCGAGGAACGACAGGGAGAAGGATACGAATTGCCCGTGGAAGTGACCAAAGCGCAGCTGACGAAAGCGCAAGTGACACAAAGAATTCTGCAGCTCGAGGGGCGTGAAGACGAGCTGGTAGTTTTTTTGCAAGGGCAGCTTGGGCTGGGGCAAGAGCAGGCTATGGAGGTCACGCCGGAGGAGTTGCCGGGCGAAGCGGAACAGGAAGGCGCAAATCTCGTGGCCATGACCATGCAGAACAACGCGGGGCTTTTGCTGGCAGAGTCCGAAGTACGGGCCAAAGAGTTCCGGTTGAAGGGCGAGAAGCGTGGATATTTTCCGACGCTGGAGGCGGTCAGCACCTATAGTTTGCTGGCGAACTTCAACAATTACAGCGAGTTTTACAAGAAGTTCCAGAGGAACAATTTTAACGCAGGCGTACAAGTGCAAATGCCGCTGTTTAGCGCAAGAACGCGGGAGGCTATCGGACTGGCGCAGATCAACCTGGAGACGTCGCAGGCGACTTTAGCGAGCAAGAAGACGCAAGTGAGCGCCGAGGTGCGGCAGAAAACGCTGCGTCTGCGGGAGCGGGATGCGGGGAAGGAAGTGGCGCGGCTCGAACTGCAGCTGGCGCAGCAAAATATCGGCGTGCTCGAGACACAGTATAACGAAGGGAAAGTGAATCTGCGCGAAGTGGAGAGAGCGCGGCTGGAAGAGAATGACAAATGGATGGCTTTCCTGGATGCGAATTTCGAGCGGCAGCAAGCGCAGCTCGATTTGCTGAAGACGGCAGGGCAGTTGGATAAGGTGTGGCAGTGAAAAAGCAAGTGGCGGGTAGTGGTATTGAGTGGTGAATGCTGGCTTGTGACGGGTGACTGTGCACCTCGAACAGAAGAGTTTGGATGCGTTTCTAGAGGCAGTCCAAAAGCTGGATGCCGGATTTGCGGGATTGCCTGCGTTTCGATCTGAGGCGCCGGGCATCGAGCGGATTGCCGAAGCGCTAGCGGCGACAGCCGAGCGGTTGCACGACAATTATCCCTACTTTCACCCCTTGTATGCGGGGCAGATGCTCAAGCCGCCGCATCCTGTGGCGCGTCTGGCTTACGCGCTGGCCATGTGGATCAATCCCAACAATCACGCGCTCGACGGTGGGCGCGCGACTTCCGCGATGGAGAAGGAAGCGGTCGCGGAAATTGCCGCGATGTTTGGCTGGAAAGAGTTTCTCGGGCACTTGTGCGGCGGCGGGACCATGGCGAATCTCGAGGCGCTTTGGGTGGCTTCGCAGATGCATCCGGGAAAGAAAATACTGGCCAGCAAGCAGGCACACTATACGCACAAACGGATCAGCGCGGTGTTGCAATTGCGATTCGAGTGCGTACCCTGCGATGCGCGCGGGCGGATGGACCTGAACGCCTTGGCAAAGTGCGTGGCGGGCGGGGACGTGGGTACGGTCGTCGTAACGATGGGCACAACGGCAACCGGGTCCGTCGATCCACTACCGGAGATTCTCGCGTTGCGTGCGAAGCACGGTTTTCGGATTCACGCGGACGCTGCATACGGGGGCTATTTTCGACTGGCGGGGAATTTGGGAGAGGAAGCCACGCGGAGCTTTGAGCGGATCGGGGAGGCGGACTCAATCGTTATCGATCCTCACAAGCATGGATTGCAACCATACGGTTGCGGCTGCGTATTGTTTCGCGATCCGTCTGCCGGTCGGTTTTACAAACACGATTCTCCGTACACCTATTTCAGTTCCGCGGAGCTGCATTTGGGAGAGATCAGTTTGGAGTGCTCCCGGCCGGGCGCCGCGGCGGCTGCGCTGTGGACGACACAAAAGCTTTTGCCGCTGGCGCGGGGCGGGGAATTCGCGCGCGGGTTGGAATGCGGCCGGGCGGCTGCGCTCATTTTTTACGAAAAGATCGAGAAGGATGAGCGATTCGCTGCGGCGTTTCGCCCGGAGCTGGACATCGTGATCTTTGCTCCGCGCGCCAAGAGCGTCAGCGAGGTATCCACACTTTCCCGCAAGATCTTCGATGCTGCGGCGAAGCGCAATTTGCATCTCGCGGTGGCGGAGACGCCTGTAGTCTTTTGGGGCGCGAATCTGGGCGCGATCGAGCGCGATCGCGAAACTATGACTTGCTTGCGCTCCGTGCTGATGAAACCGGAACATCTCGAGTGGATTCCGCGAATCTGGGACGTGCTATCAGCGGCAACATCGGAAGTGCTGGGCACCGAAGAAACGTCACGGGCCGCCCGCTAGGAATCTTGAAAGGTTATGCGTCGGCAGCGCGCAGCATGTTGATGCCCCTAAAGCGTTGGCCTGGCTACAGGTGAGTGGACCTGTTAGAGCCTTGTTTCGGGCGAAAAGGGCCAGTTAACACCAGTTGGCACAAAGAATTGAGCATATGCCACCAAGTCGGGTAAACTGTTATCTAGACATGAGGGTCGTTCTGGGCCAGCCGTAGGCGCGGCCCCAGATGCAGTCCGGGCGCAGAGCGGAAAAATATTGCAGCTTCGAGGCTGTATTCGAAGAAACCGAGGGTGAAGAATGCCGGATGTCATGAAAACGCTGTTGATGAACCCGCCGAGTTTTGAGAATTTTGATGGCGGAGCTAGCTCGCGGTGGCCCGCGACGCGCGAGATTGAATCGTACTGGTACCCGGTGTGGCTGTCCTACCCCGCTGGACTCATTCCCGGAAGCCGCTTGCTAGACGCTTCGCCGCACAAGGTGAACTGGCAGCAAACGATCGAGATCTCGAAGGACTACGAATTTCTGGTGTTGTACACGTCCACCGTGGGGTTCGCGAGCGACGTGAAGCTGATCCGGAAAATCAAGGAAAGCAATCCGGGACTGAAAATTGCGTTCGTCGGGCCGCACGGGCACATCAAGCCGGACGAGACGCTGATGGCGAGCGAGGACATCGATTTCGTAACGCGCGGAGAATTTGATCACTCCGTGACGGAGTACGCACACGGGAAACCAATCGAGCAGATCATGGGCGTGAGCTACCGCAAGGCGGGCAAGGTGGTTCATAACGCGCCGCGGCCTCAGCTGCACACCGCGGAATTGGATGCTTTGCCGTTTGCGACGGACACGTATAAACGTGACTTGACGATTGAAAAATACAACGTGCCGTTCTTGCTGCACCCGTTCGTGTCCTTCTATACGACGCGGGGATGCCCGGCGCTATGCACGTTCTGCATGTGGCCGCAGACGGTTTCGGGTCACGCCTGGCGGACAAGGTCGGTGGACAACGTCGTCCAGGAGGTGAAAAACACGCTCGGGTATTTCCCGCAGATGAAAGAGATTTTCTTCGACGACGATACCTTTAATATTCGAAAGGACCGAGCCATCGAGCTGAGCCAAAAATTCAAGCCGCTGAAATTCCAGTGGTCTTGCACGGCGCGGTGCCATAGCAAGTATGAGGAGTTGAAGGCCATGGCGGATGGCGGCGCGCGGCTATTCATCGTTGGATTCGAATCCGGCGATCCGCAGATTTTGAAAAATATCAAAAAAGGCGCGACCGTAGAGATGGCGCGCGATTTCATGAAGAACTGCAAAAAGGTGGGAATCAAGGTGCACGGCGATTTTATTATCGGATTGCCGGGCGAGACCAAAGAGACCATCAACAGGACCATTGATTTTGCCAAAGAACTGGATTGCGAGACCATACAAGTTTCGCTGGCCCATGCCATGCCTGGGACCGAGCTGTATGATTCGATGGCCAAGGAAGGCTTCCTGAAGGTGGAAGCGCTCGCAGATTCCGGCGGACACCAACTGCCACACATCGAGTATCCGCATCTTTCCAAAGCCGAGATGATGGACGGCGTGAACCGTTTTTATGATCAGTACTACTTCCGGCCGCGTGTGGCGTGGCGCATCGTGAAAGAAGCCTTGTGGGACGGGCACGAGCGCAAGCGGCTCTATGACGAAGCCACGAGCTTTCTGAAGCTGCGCGCCGAGCGTTTGAAGTGGGTACGGCAGGGCGGCGACGCCCCGAAGCCCATGATTTCCGTGCCGGAGACGCCTGCGGCGTCCGGGAACGATTAAAACTCTAGACAAAATGGCAACAGAGGGAAGGCTGCGGATAAAGACTCTGGTCATGGTGTGCGCCATGGTGGTTTGCGCCAACGCCGGTGACTTGATGTTGAAACGCGCCATGCTGCGGATTGGGGCTGTGGAGCTGTCTCGGCCGGGGCTTCTGCACGCGTTTAGGATGACTGTGACCAGCGGAACGTTATGGGTCGGCATATTTTTTCTTTGCGGATTCATGCTCAGCTATATGACGGTTTTGAGCTGGGCGGACTACAGTTACGTGATGCCTGCGGGGGCGTTTGGCTACGCCTTGCTCACCTTTTTTGCGGTGGTGTTTCTGCACGAAGCGGTTTCGCCCCGGCGTTGGGTTGGGGTGGCTTTGATTTGCGTGGGGGTGCTACTCGTTGGGCAAACCAAGCCGCGCACAACCGCAGTGACCCGAGAGGCGCTGGCATGATGCACGTCGCCGTGTTTCTTTCCTTCCTCATATTCGGGAGCACTGGCGGCGAGATTGCCATCACGCGGGGAATGAAGGTGACGGGCGAACCGGAACGCTTGCGGCCTAAGGAGCTTTTGCGATTTCTCGGCAGAGCTTTGCGCAACGGCTGGTTTTGGGCGGGCGTGCCGTTGATGGCGCTATCGTTTTATGCGCTGCTGCTGCTGCTCTCGTGGGAGCCGATCAGCTTTGTGATTCCCGCGTCGGCTCTGAGCTACGTGGTCGGAACGTTTGGGGCGAAATATATTCTGGGCGAAGAGGTGAGCGCTGCGCGCTGGACTGGTGTCGTGCTGGTGTGCGCGGGAGTAGCGCTGGTTGCGTTGGGATAAGGGATGTATCCTGCCAGGGTGCGGTTCTAGGAGACGAGCCGCCTAGAAAAGCGTTGGCTGAGGCGCCGGCTGATTTCGCCGGCCAGCGAAAGGTGCGCGAATTTGTGCGGGATAGCCGGCTTTACACATAAAAATTGGGCGCCCGAACCTGAGCGCATTGAACGCGCCACCGCCACTCTGGCACATCGCGGGCCTGACCAGAGCGGAGTGTTTCGCTCCGGCGTTGTTTCCATGGGCGCGACGCGCCTGAAAATCATTGATCTCGAGGGCGGAGACCAGCCCATCCTTACCGACGATGGCGACACCGCGATTGTCTTCAACGGGGAAGTTTACAATCATCTCGAGGTGCGCGGCGAGCTCCTGAAGCTGGGGCACCAGTTTCACTCGCATTCCGATACCGAGACGGTGCTGCACGCATTTGTCGAATGGGACACGGAATGTTTTTCGCGTTTACGGGGCATGTTCGCGATCGCATTGTGGAGCAAATCGTCCCGCCGGCTTGTTCTGGCGCGCGACCGCATGGGTATCAAGCCGCTTTACATCGCCCGGCGCGGAGAGGATCTGTTCTTCGGTTCTGAACTCAAAACCATATTCGTTCATCCTGAATTCGAGCGGCGCTTGAGTCTTGCGGGGCTCGACTGCTACCTCTCGCTCAACTATGTGCCTTGCCCGTGGACCCTGGTGGAGGGAATCGAGAAGCTGCCTCCGGGACAGTGGCTCGAATGGCTCGATGGAAAGGTGCGCGTCGAGTCCTATTGGAATTTGCCGGCGGGTCCGATTCGCGAACGCTCGCTGGACTCCGCTTGTGAGGAACTCGACTCGCTTTTGCAGCAATCCGTTCGCGAGCATTTGCTTTCGGACGTGCCTCTCGGGCTGTGGTTGAGCGGCGGCATCGATTCTTCGACGGTCTTGCACTATGCCGCGACTGCTTCGTCGAGGCCCATAAAGACGCTCTCCGTCTCTTTTCTCGGAAGAAGTTTTGACGAAACGGTGTACGTCCGGAGCGCCGCGAAACAGTACGGCACGGATCATCAGGAATTCGATCTGAATCCCGGGACCGATCTGCGCGGCGCAATCGAGGAGTTTGCTTATTACTCCGACGAGCCCAGTTCGGATGCCGGAGCTTTGCCGGTTTGGTTCCTCTCGAAGATGAGCCGGACGGAGGTGACCGTCGCACTGAGCGGAGAAGGCGCCGACGAACTTTTTGGCGGCTACCTGACGTATCGAGCGAATCAGCTGGCGCGACCGATGCGGCGGTTGCCGAAGTGGTCGCTTCGCGCGGGCCTGGGGCTCGCTCGGCTTTGGCCTGTGTCAGATGACAAGATCAGCCGCGAATATATGGCGAAGCGGTTCCTGGAGGGAAGTCTCTTGTCTCCGGAACAGGCGCACGTTTATTGGAACGGAACTTTTTCGCGGGCCGAAGTACACTCTCTTTCCTCGGTTCTCCTGCCAAATTCTCTTGATAACGTTCTTGGCGAGCTACACAATTCGCCGGCGACGCATGACGGAGTGTCTCCCTATCTTTGGTGGGACCAAAAATATTTTCTGCCAGACGACATTTTGAATAAAGTCGACCGCATGAGCATGGCGCATTCGCTGGAAGTGCGGCCGCCGTTTCTGGATCATCGCGTCGTGGAATTTGCCGCGACTTTGCCACCTTCTTTGAAGATGCGGAGCTCGCGGCAGAAAATAGTTCTCAAGCAATTGATGAACAAAAGGCTTCCCGAGATGATCCTGCGGCGGAAGAAGGTTGGCTTCGACATTCCAGCGCACGAATGGCTCCGCGGTCCGTTGCGCGACCTTCTCCTCGATGCCATGCAGGAAGGGCTTGCGGAGAACAAAGCGCTTTTCCGGCCGGGCATGATCCAGGAGCTGGTGCGCCTGCACCTGGGGCGCCGGGTAAACATCGGCTACCACTTGTGGGGCCTGCTGCTGCTTTTCCTGTGGATGAAAAAATGGCGAATTCAGGCTGGGCCGTCTGCAGCACCGGGTTCTTGGATACAAGAAAAGGCAGGTATCTCTACCTAGCGGTCCTGCTCCTCGGGAGCAGCGATTCATCTTGGTCGCATCGTTTTCCGCTCCGACACGGCGTTTTGGATAACCTCTTGTTTCGCCTTGCCTTAGCCTTGGCTGGATTGTAGAAAGAGGAGAGTTTGCTGCATCTAACTAGGGCGTCGCTTCATCATAGTTTTCAAAGGACAAGAGGACGTATTCGGGCTCTAATCACGTATACTGTATTGAGAGATAGAAGGCGGAGAATGTAGTCGGGCGCTCCCGGGTAGCCTAGTCATCCCAGGTCAGGCTGGCGCAAGCGAGATGCGCCGCGCCACGCGATCATATTGACGCAGGGGGATTTCACTAAGGAGGAACGATGAAGATTGCTGTGCTTGGAGGGGACGGCTATTGTGGGTGGGCAACCGCTTTGTATTTATCGAAGCAAGGGCATTCCGTCGCCATCGTCGACAATTTTGTCCGACGTCTGTGGGACCACGAACTCAATGCCCAGACTCTGACTCCCATTCGCCCGCTCTCCGACCGTTTGCGCGTTTGGCAAGCGGTGAGCGGCAAGACCATCGAGTCTTTCTACGGGGACGTTTGCGACTATGAGTTTCTAGCTTCGACGCTGCGCGCGTTCGAGCCTGACGCAGTTGTGCACTTCGCCGAGCAGCGCTCCGCTCCCTACTCAATGATCGATCGCAGCCACGCCGTCTTTACGCAGGTCAATAACGTGGTGGGCACGCTGAATCTTCTGTTTGCGCTGCGCGAGTACCGGCCCGACTGTCACCTGGTCAAGCTCGGAACGATGGGGGAGTACGGCACGCCGAACATCGACATCGAAGAGGGTTACATCACCATTGAGCACAACGGGCGGAAGGACGTCCTGCCGTTTCCGAAGCAGCCAGGCTCGTTCTATCACCTCTCGAAAGTGCACGACAGCCACAACATCATGTTCAGCTGCAAGATTTGGGGGTTGCGGGCGACGGACCTCAACCAGGGTGTGGTGTATGGCACGATGACCGACGAGACGTCCATGGACGAGGCGCTCATCAACCGCTTCGACTACGACGACGTCTTTGGCACGGTGCTGAACCGCTTCTGCATTCAGGCAGCCATCGGGCAGCCGTTGACGGTTTACGGCAAGGGTGGCCAGACGCGAGGATTTTTGGATATTCGCGACACCGTGCGCTGCATCGAGATCGCCTGCGAAAACCCGGCAGCTCGCGGAGAATGCCGAGTTTATAACCAGTTCACCGAGCAGTTCTCAGTGCGCGACCTTGCCAAGATGACCGTGGCTGCCGGCAAAAAGCTCGGCCTAAACGTTGAGATCGACCACTTGCAGGATCCGCGCGTTGAAGCCGAGGAGCATTACTACAACGCCAAGCACTCGAAGCTGATCGATCTGGGCTTGAAGCCGCATCTGCTTTCCGATTCCTTGCTAGACTCGCTGATGAACATCGCAGTCAGGTACCGCGAGCGGGCGGACGCCTCGCTCATGCTGCCTCAAGTGAACTGGCGCGAGCCGCGCAATGACCGGCGCTTGCAGATGAGCAAGACCGCGAGGAACTCTTTGGGAGCATCTCGAGTCCAAACTGCCAGTGAGTCCGTGGAGAAAACCAAGAAGCATTCGCATCGGTAGCATCTCCATGGCCCCTTGACGCCGGCTCTCAGCGGAGAGCCTGGGTGTCATTCGAAACGCGCAACGCAAATTCCAGATTAAGAGGGAAGTCTCGTCCATCGAGCGAGGCTTCCACTTTGGCGATGAAGCGTTGAATGATGGGCTCCTGGCGGGACAGAAGATCGATGAATGCCGCGCGGGTGTTTGGTCTCTCCAGCCAAACACAACGCTCATCTGGCTGTTCGTAGCCGCAGCGAATCTCTTGCACCGCGGACTGGGGGACGGCATACGCCCGTATCGCCAGCAGATGAGAGCCCAGATTGTCCATCGCGGGCATCCCGGTATGATCGGGCCTGCTTAAAAAGAAATGGCCTCCGAAACGAAGCCCTGTTCCCGGGTGAAAATCTCTGCGCCACCTTTCCACTTCTTCCAGAAGGCAATACTCGAAATGCACGGCAATGAGGCGCTGGAGGGACTTGGCTCTCGAGCTAAGTGATGCGGTCTCGCGTTCGGAGCCTTGCCACGGTTTTTCCACTACTACGTGGAGGCCCGCGTCCAGCGCGGCCTCGATCATGATGGGAATATGAGGACCAGGTAACACCGAGAGCCACGCGATCTGTGCTTCGCTCGCGCGCATTGCTTCGGCGAGACGCGACCTATAGGCGGCGTCGCGTTCGCCCGAAGCACGCCGGGCCTCTGGGTTGGTGGCGACGCGGCGACCCTCCGATTGAAGTATGTGCTCGATCCTTCGGGCCCAGCGTCCCCGGCCGAGAATTACGTAGGAATGTCCGTCAAGCATGATGTTTCGCTCGAACCATTTCGCAAACGAGGCGAGCCGCCTTCACCGCACTAACCACCTTGCCGGAGAAAATGTGAATTTCGCCCGGCGCACCTTCGCGGACGTGGAGGATTCTGCGGTCGTGCTCCGGATTGTCTTCCACCACGCGGATCGTGAAACGCGAGCCGATGTAAACCGCGTCCTTCGCCGCGGCGACGCTGAGACAGCAATCCGCGCGCATGGTCTCAAACCGCGTGAACGGCACCGGCTCGAAATCGGGCTTGTTCAATATGCCCGCGTAAGGCTCGGGAACTGGTTCGCCGGCACTTGTTGTGGTCCAATGATTTGTATTCTTCGCTGAGCCGAACAGAGAACGCGGAGAGCTGCCATAGGGATCAAAGGCGGTGAACGGTCCATCCACGACGACCAGCGCGATGCCGTGCAGTTTGGAGGGGAGTTCGATTAGCATTTTTTCTGCGACTTGGTATTTGGCGGCTTTAAAGAGTCCGCGGCTGGGGCCTAAGCCGTAAGTAGCGCACACCACAAACTCATAGTCCGGCCGCATCTCCGGTGTGAATGGGTGTTGCCGCAGACGAATTCCTTGCGCTCTCAGGCGAGCTTCGATTAGCCCCCTCAACAGATCCGGATCATAGATGTTTTCCTCGACTTCGTAACATCTGTCGATGAAATCGAAATTCATCCACTCTGGCCGGCATTGCCGGAGCGGGAGTCCATGCTTGCTCATTATGCGCTCGTACAAGTCCGGCGGAGTGAGAGAGTGCTCCTTGGGAATCGCGTAGAAGTGTCGGCTGTTTCGAACGATGGCGGCCGCGAATGTCTGTGTAAATTCCGCGCGCGCCTCGGCTATCTCGCGGATCGTCTCTGCGCTGCGGGGATAGTGGTAGCCGGCGTGAACGCGGTACTGGTTGATCGCGGATGCTGCGCGCAGCACGCCCAGCGGGTCGAAGAGATGGACCTGGTGGCCCTCGTCGGCCAGGCGGATGGCCGCCGTCGCGCCGTAGATTCCAGCTCCGGCTACAGCGATCTTCACTCCCATAGTCTTCTTTCGACTTTCCTTCGCGCGAGAAAAACAGTTCATCAATCGTTTGAAGCGTGAACTAGGAGCGGCCTCACGTGCGCGCTCACTTTTGCGGAGCGGGCGGAGCTACTGGAACGAGTAAGCCTTCGCGAATACGATAGTCAATGTCGCGCCAGCGAATGCTTCTGCGGCCGAAACTGAGCAGCCAGATCAGCAAGGCCCATGCATCCCACAGCGGTACGAGCGCCATCTTTCGCCAGATACGCTTTTGCTTCATCCCCCAAACGCCGATTAACCAGGTCAGGGCAACGCGCAGACACATGTATCCGCCGAGATAAAACAGTGCCACTTGTGGAGTGGGATGAACCGCCACCGCTGCCACAGACCACGCTAGTCCTTGCGTGAAAATTAGTCCCACATGCCCCCAAGGGCGCATGTGGCGCATTACCGTCATCCAGCGCAGGCGCTTAAAGAAAAATTCGCGTAAGGATCGAAAATCAGCGACCGTCTCCACGGCGTACGGCAAGAGCGCCACTTCAAAACCTTGTTCAGCAACAAGACGTCCGACAAGCAGATCATCCGCAGGGCGGTTTTCAATCGCCGGGTAGCCGCCGAATCCCGCGAGATGCTTTCTGGTGGTCACAATCGTCTGTCCGAACGCGAACTTCACACCGTCCAGTTGCCGCGCCACCAAAATGCCGGGATAGAAGTCGCAAATCATGCCGATAGACTGAAGCTTCTGGAGCAGCGTGTGTTCTTGCGTGGACACATACAGGCACGTGACGGCACCCACTTTGGAATCGCGAAGAGGCGCGACCACCGAACGCAGATAGTCCGGCCGGACGCGCACGTCGCTGTCATTCATGACCAGAACTTCGTTTTGTGCTTCGGTCACCAGCCTGGCCAGTTTCACTACTTTGTCGTTGGGCGCGGTATGGCCGGACACGTGGACGACTCGAATGCGCTGCTGCGGAAAATCGCGTTTCAGCTTTTCGATGACTTCCAGAACTGCCTCGTCACCGTCGCCGATGGCAAAAAGCAGTTCGTAGTCGGGATAGTCCTGTTTGCAGTAGCTTGCGAAGTTTTCGTAGGCCTCGGCATCTAGGCCGCGGATCGGCTTTAGATTGCTAACCGAGGGCGTGTAATCCGAAGACTGATTCGCTTTTCTGGCTTGCCGGAAAAACCGCCACGAACTGTAAAGCGCAAGGAAGTAATAGATGAAAGGAATGGCCGCCACGCCGAGGAAAACGTAAACGAAAACGGCCGCCGTCATTCGGGTCCCCGCGTGCGAAAGGGCGAGCGCATTTTTCCTGGCGGTTCCGGAACGACACGTTGGCCGGTGTTTACGATTCCACGTGCGGGGAGCGGGGTGCCAGGCAACCGGTTCAGGGCGGCGATCATTCCTTTTTTGAGTAGCCGGTCCTTTCAGAATATTTGCGGAGTGTACTGCTAGCTTCAAAAGAATAGCAAATAGCCGCGAATTTCACTCTGCCAAAAGCGGCCTATCGAGCTCGTTTGACGACTTGCTTCCAGTCGTGGCTAGAGGGAGTGGGCCGGGAGTCAAAGAAGACTAGGGAGACCAAGAGCCGCCTTTGGGAGGCCTCCGAAAACCATGTCATAATAAGGACGAAAATCTGTGATGGTATCTGAGCTTCTGGTGGCAACTACTTTTCGGTGCCCATTGCGATCGCGTAATCCGAGCAATGCCATTTCCTTGTTCTCCGTCCAATACCATCGGCCGGTTACTCTCACGTCGGGCACGCGCGTTGCATGATTTCTAGGGCCGGCCTGCACTTTAAGACATATTGCATGCTTTTGATTATGATCGTGTTCGCCCCTCTCGGAAATGTGATGCTTGGCAAGGGAATGAAAAACGTCGGCACGGCGGCAACCTGGGCGCCTTCCGGACTGCTTCACATTGCCTCACGTGTTTTCATGTCGGGCTACGTCTGGCTCGGCGTTGCCTCTCTGCTCACATTCTTCGTGGCCTACATGCTGATTCTTTCCTGGGCCGATTTCAGTTACGTTCAGCCGGCGTCCTCGGTCGCGCTGCTGGTGGTCGCGCTTTTGGGTTACTTCTACTTGGGCGAGAGGATTTCGCCTCTGCACTGGGCGGGTATCGTGGTCATCTGTCTCGGCGTTTTCGTCGTCGGGAACACTCCCCCGCGCACTACCGAGGGGCACTGAACATGCGGGAAGCGCTACTCTTATTTCTCGTTGTGGTTAGCGGAACGGGCGGAGAGATTTGTGTCACTCGCGCCATGAAACACGTCGGAGAAGTAAAGGATTTTCGCCCACTTGCCGTCATCCGCGTCATCTTGCGCGCAATGAAGTTGCCCTGGATGTGGATCGGGATTTCCATGATGGCGCTGGCTTTTTTCTCGCTACTGGCGGTGCTTTCCATCGAAAACGTCAGCTTCGTCGTCCCGGTCACCGCGCTGAACTATGCGGCCGGGGCGCTTGGCGGAAAATTCTTTCTGGGGGAACGCGTGACTCCCCGCCGCTGGGCCGGAGTGCTTATCGTTTGCATCGGCGTCACGCTCGTCTGGCTCGGCAAACGCTGACTTTCGCAGGTCGAGTTCGTTGACTGCATAGAGTGTTGGTAGCTCATGGCCTTCTGCGCAAAACGCTAATGCGAAAGCCCGTAGACATGGTCCTTCCCGACGAAAGCTTTGGTGAATTCTTGAAGCATGAACTGCGCTTGTCCATCGGCCTTCCAAACGTACGTCCCGTGGGGGTTCCCTTGCACGATGCGATCAGTTTTGTAGTCTGGGTGGGAGGGTTTTTCTCCAATAAGATCGTGTGGCGCGGCTCTGTCTAGCGCGTCGGGAAGGGCTTGCTAATCCCCGAAGTTAGCGGGATGGGCGCACTAGGAAACGCAGGCTGGCCGCGCCCCGGTCTCGTTCGGTTTCTGGATTCCGCGCCAAGGTGAGTAAGGTCTCGAAGGAAACTCGCGACCTCTCCGTCACCGTGCGCATCCTGCGCCAATTCCTTGCTGGGAAATACCGCCCGCTTTCGCTTTGTGGCAAGCTAGTTAAGCAGCGCTCAACCGATCTATCCAGGAAATCTCAGGAACAGGAAGAGAATCTCGGCGTGATGATTTTTCATTCAGGATGGCGCGATGCGGTGCTTCTGTTGGCGGCGGCGCCGCTCGCTTATTACATAGCGGCTACATTTGCCGCCTGGCGCTTCTTTTGCCGCGCGCGCAGGCACAAGTTGCGAAACTACACTCCGGGCGTGAGCTTGCTGAAACCGGTCCGTGACGTGGATTTCGGCACTTATGAAAACTATTCGAGCTTCTGCCGCCAGGATTACCCCGACTACGAAATTCTCTTTGCTGTGAATGACGCCTCAGATCCGGCCGTTCCGCTCATACGCCGCCTGATCGCCGAATTTCCCGCCCGCCAGATTCGTCTGCTAGTTGGCGCGGAAAAGTTGGGGGCGAATCGCAAGGTCAACAAGCTCGCGCGCCTCTCTCGTGAAGCGCAGCACGAGATCCTGGTCCTTACGGATGGAGATGTTCGCGTCGGTCCAAACTATTTGCGCGAAGTCGTCGCTCCCTTCGTCGACGAAAGTACGGGCGCCGTGACTTCTTTCTATCGCGGCATCGCCGAGCGAAATCTTGGCGCGGAGCTCGAAGCCATCGGTGCATCCAGTGATTTTTTCGCGGGCGTGCTGATGGCGGAGTTGACCGAGGGCATCAATTTTGCTCTCGGCGCTTCCATCGTCACCACCAAGCGCTGGCTCTCCAAAATCGACGGTTTTGAGTCGATTGCAGGCATGCTTGCAGACGACTACGAGCTGGGTCTGCGCATCGCCAAGGCCGGCGGACACGTTCTTCTTTCGCGTGAGTCCGTTTGGACCATGTACCCCGCGCAAACCGCCAAGGGCTTCTGGGAGCATCAGCTTCGCTGGGCGAGGACCGTGCGTCTCTGCCGCCCGCTCTCTTATTTCGGGCTGATCTTCACGCTCGGCGTTCCGTGGTCACTGTTGGCGGCGCTTGTAGCCCCGACGAAGTGGGTCGCCGCCGCCTACTTGCTGGCCTACCTTGTGTTGCGGCACGTCATGGCTTGGACCGTCGGCGTCTGGGGAGTCGGCGATGAGGTGCTTCGCCGCAAACTCTGGCTCGTTCCTCTGCGCGACGCGCTTTATTCGGCCGTCTGGCTCGCGAGCTTCGCTTCCAACCGCATCATCTGGGGCGGCCAGGAGTTCACCATGCGCAAAGGTCAAATGGTGCCCGAGGCAGCATCGGGAGAAGCGAATTCGACTCCAGCCACGTCCGCTCGCGGTTGACGCCCCAGCGAATCCCGATTAAATTAGATAAGAAGAATCGTGGCCGTCCCGAGCGTCGGGATCCTGGTGCGGTTTCTTTTTTTCCTCCCATCGGCTGGGAGATCGTCCAATTGGTAGGACTCCAGACTCTGAATCTGGCTATCCTGGTTCGAGTCCAGGTCTCCCAGCCAAAATTTTCAATAACTTAGCTAAGACCCTTCCTCATATTTGGGAACATTATTTTCTCCAAACGTGTGATTGCACTCCGCTGGGACTCCTCGACCGACTGAACGTAGTAGGCCAGCGTTGTTTGTGCGGATGAATGTCCGAGTACCTGTTGGGCAGTCCGCACAGGCTCTCTCATCTCACCTTCTCCGGCTCGGTTTCCAAGTACCTGCACTGTAGGTTGGAAAGGACAAAATCGAGGATTGCAATGCGCCGTTGGATGTATTCGATTTCGTGTTGCCGGCCGTTGCGGATGTTCTCGCGGTCGATCTGGAGGTAGAGCCGGCGGGAGACAAAGCGATAGAGCAATGGGAAGCAGCGTACAAAATTGCACTCGCGGATCTTCCGGCTGGCTTGTCGCAACTAACGAACGTGCTCGGCGTCGCGTATCTTAAGTATCATCGTGGCGTTTGCGGCGGCAAAACATCGTAGAGAGGTTGCGTCGGAAGCACTTCTCCTTCTTCATCCACTACTGTCATAGCCAAGATGCGAATTTTGTCGTTGTCCGGAAGTACGATAGTTTTTGTACCCGCGGGCAAATCGATCGAATAGGCGAAGAGATACGAATAGGCATAGGCTTCGTTCGCTCCTTCGGCAGTGTGGCGGTGAGAGGCGAACCAAGCCAGAGGCGCGCGCTTGATAAAACCGGGCGTTAGGCCGGTATAGTCTCCGTAAGAATCGCCGTCCGGTGGTTTGCTCCAGGTGCGATCGTCCCACTGGCCGATGCGGCCGCTCCAATCCTGAATGGTCAATTCAGTCCGTTGCTCGCCGACGCGGAAGCTGGCGCGCTGATCTCCGTCGGCCGATGCGGCGAGGAGATAAAGGCGATTGAAGTTGCCGGAAGGAAGAGCGATGGATTGGCCGTGAGCGACGAGGGCATTGGGCTTGCCGGTTTCCGCTGAGGCTAGCTGAAAGTGAAAGCCGGAGTAGGCAATCTCTCCGGGGAGCATCTCGGTGGGTAGCGCGCGTCCTTGCGCGTCGAATCCGCCGACGGATTTGCTGCCATCGGAGCTGGCCACGGAACGATTAAAGTCGAGAGAAACCGGCTGCGATCGGGGGATCGAGAGTTTATGATTCGTGGCAGCGAGTTTCAAAGCAAAGCTGCGGAGCTGATAGGCGCCGAGATCGGTTACCAGACGACCTTCCGAGAGCGTGGCATCGCCAATCGGCATTTCCTGACCGCTGACTTCGCGAGCGGAGGTAACCGGCGCAGGAAAGCTCAACTGAACGTTTTTTTGCGCGCTGCCGCTGATTTCCACTAGACGAACGATGATTTCGTCCGACTGTTCCGCTTTCTTGACAGCCATGACGCGAACGCGGCTGTTGTTGACGCTTAACAGAGAGACTGTTTTGCCCAGCGTTCCCGGATGTCTGGAACTCTCGAAAGCGATCAGAGGCTGATTGAGGCGATAAGCCTGCCAGTCAGTTTGGCCCTGCCGCCAATCGCCGGAATGGCCGGCCAAACCGTAGACGAATTCGTGGTGTCCCCAATCCTGCGTGATCTGGTCCGCGTAATCCTTGCCATTTCCTTGACCAAGGCCGGGAGTGTAGAGAAGCGTGAGACGCAACGTGTTGTCATCGGGCTTGTCAGAACCGTACTTGCAATCGGAGAGCACGGTGACGCCGTAGGCGCCGCTCTTGTCGGTCAAGTCGAACCATTGGTGCGAAGGTACTTCAAATTTCTTTTCGTTGTTGTTGCCGCGCTGAATGGTGTCGACGTCCCAGTTATAGGTGGCGTAGAAATTCGCGGCAGTCAGCGGGAAAGTGGCCTTCAAAGCGGCGGCACCGGTCTTCCAATCGATCACGTTTCCGAATTCCACACGATTGCCGGCGTCTCCGGCGGACAGGCTGACGGTCTGAACGAAATGCGAGCCTTCGGCTTCGCGCGCGACCTCGAGCGATACGCGAACGGGACCATTTTCCCTGATGCGGATTTTCGCTGATCCTTGAACAAAAGCCCTTGGAGGGTTTTTCTGATCATTCCAGTCCATGTTCCAGGCCGGCCAGTCGTGGGGTTTTTCGGTTTGGAACGCCAAGCGCAGGGGAGAGGCGAGAAGTTCCTTGTTGGCGCTCTTATCGAAGATGCTGGAGACGTCGCCATTTTGATCGAGCTTGACGAGGTAACGTGCATTTTCCAGCGAGGACTGCGTCGCCTTGAGTGCCGACGAATTCGAGCTGGTGGCGGAAGCTTGAACGTCGTAGACGGCGAAGCCGACCGAGGGCACCTTGGCGAGGAATAGGATTTTGGCGGTCCCGCCATTCACTCCCAGCGTTTGAACAGGAACTTCCGAGCCGTCGGGAGCAAGCACACGGACACCCCTTGCAGTTTTGACTGGGAAGGCAACTTCAGCTTCGACCACGTCCTCTCGAGAGATATTCAGGGGGTTGTATACAACAATGGGAGTGCCTTTGGAGTGCGTGTCCAGTGCGGATGCGATTGCTTGGGTGGCGCTGGTGAGCACTCCGGCGAATTGGTTCATGGCGATGACGTCGTCGTTCCAGGAGAACTCATAGGCTTTAGGTGTGGCCGTACCGGCCATGATGTCGTGGAACTGGCCTCCCATGACGAGCGTCCAGGCGTTGTTCATCCGTTCACGCGGGTAGGCGCGGCCACCAAGCCATTCGGCGGCGACGGAGGCACGTTCCGCGGCATCAGCCAACAACTCGTTCTTGCGATTCCAGCGTTTATGGTAAGTCTCGGAGGTGAGCGAGCCTGCGGAATGGTTGGTCAGCTCGAGATCTCCGCTGTAGCGCGGAAGATGAGCTGTCTGTTCGGGCTTGATATCCACGAACATCTGCTCGGCATTGGAAGAGATGACGTGGAGAGGACCATCACCGACAGGAACGATAGGGCCGGTGGTTTCGGCGACGCGCTTCTGATATTGCTCGTAGTTCTCGCCGCGATTGCGAGGAGGGGGAAGGACGGCGGTGCTCTTGGTGACGATAGCTTCGAGGAGCTTGATGGAGGGCTCGCGGGGCGCTCCGCCGACGTCGCCCACGCCGTAATAGTGATAATCGGCGAACAGACCGCTGACTTGGCCGTCGTTCTCGACGCGCTTGGGCCAGTCGGTGTAGCCCCGGTTCGCTGGCGGAGGAGGTGGGTTGCTCTTGCTGAGGTCATCGTTAATGTTGCCGTTGTAATCGCCGGGATTGAAGGCAGCGATGATGCTGTGCCCGTCCGGCCCTTCCCAAAGGCCGACGTTAAAGGGCGTGCCGATGGGGGTTTTCTCTGGCGAGTCGGGGCCTCCGGCCTGCGCGGCGGAGCCCCACGTGAGTTTTTGCGTGGAGAAGCCTTTGAGGCCTGCGTGGGCTAGGAGACTGGGTAAGGACGCCGGGAAGCCAAAGCAGTCCGGAAGCATGTACTCAGCGCTGGCTTTGTTGAACTCGCGGCGGAAGAACTCGTTGCCATAGAGGAATTGGCGGAGGATCGATTCGGCAGTGGGGGAGTTGACGTCGCCTTCCTCGACCGACGACCCGGCCGGGAACCAGTGACCGGCGGCTACGTATTGTTTCAGACGGGCAAAATCGGCAGGATAGTATTCCTTCATCAGGCGATAGCGGTTGGAGCCGCTGAAATTGAAGACGTAGTGGGGATACTTTTCGAAGAGGGCGAAATTATCGTGGAGGGTGTTGCGAAGGAATTCGTTGATGACCTGGGGGTATTCCCATCGCCATTGGGTATCGAGGTGCGCGTAGCCGACAACGTACAAGGTCGGCTGGCTGGTCAAGTCTGGAGAGACGGGCTGGATCGCGGGGGTGGCGGCGGGGGTAAGCGCCGCGTCTGAGACACCGGAAGAGCGTTCGCTCGATTGAGCTCTTGCGAGAGGCTGGAAACATATGGCTATGCACAGAAGGGCGAGGAGACTTCGTGCGACCCTGCCAAGCAAGGAATGGCATGCTGCGCGAGGGCTGAAAGCGTGCTGCGAGTTTTTCAAGTGTAGCCGCCTGTGGGTCACTTGGCTACGGAAGCCAATGCCGAGGAGATTGGATGATGATCTTGAGCGGCGGCGAGGACAAGAACACGTGGCTCAAGGAAGTCCTTCGCTGACGCTGTGCTGGAGTGCAAGATCGGGTAACACTGTTTAATAAGCGGCTGGTGCTGTCAAGGTATCCGCATGTACTCTGCGAATTCCCGCCTATGTGGTTGAGGGTTTGGGAGTTACGGGCCGATGATTCCCGGAGACGGAGTGACAGAAAAGGGCAACACGGGGGATCCGCCTAAAAGAAACGATTTTTGGAACCGTACAAAGGGAAGAAGAAGAGGTAAACGGTACAGATTCAGGGGACTAGGGGGGAGCATGGGGAGAACACCAGGATGCCTTGACACCTAGGGGTGCCTTGTCAACACTCGGCCCTAGCAAATCCTACAGGTGCGCAAAACGAGACCGCGGGTGGCTGCGGGGACCAAGACGCGCCTGGCGGTGGTTGGCCTGGACCACGACCACGTCTGGGAATTGCTCGAATACATGGCAGCCGAGCCGGAAGCCGAATTGGTGGCGATAGCGGACCTGCATCCCGCTTTGGTCGAGCAGGCGAAGGCGAAAGTCCCCGGAAGCGTGAAATTTTATGCGGATTACGTTCAGATGCTGGACGAAGCCAAGCCGGAAGCCGTCTTCGTGACCACGGAAAATGACCGGCATCTTGATATTCTGCGTGAATGTCCCAAGCGGCATATCAACTATTCGGTCGAGAAACCAATGGCCACGAACGCTGCCGACGCGCGCGAAATGGAGCGTTTGGCGAACCAGGCCGGGATCAAGCTCATGGTGAACTATTGGAACGCCTGGGTTGCGCCGAGCCGTGAACTCTTTCACCGAGTGCGGAATGGGGATCTCGGGCCGATCCGGAAAATGATCAGTCAGTATGGCCACCAGGGACCCATGGAGATTGGGGTCTCCACGTATTTCGCGAATTGGCTTTACGATCCGGTGAAGAATGGCGGCGGAGCGATCGTGGATTTCGGATGCTACGGGGCGGAATGGGCGGTGTGGCTCATAGGGCGGCCGAAGCGTGTCTATGCCACATCGCTGAAGCTGAAGACCGAACAGCACAACAGCGTGGACGATGATGCCACGATGGTGCTCGATTATCCCGATGCTACCGTGATTGTGGAAGCTTCGTGGGATTGGCCTTACGGAATGGACCAAGTGCAGGTGTTCGGAGCCAAAGGAAGCTTGCTCGCGGGCCACGACGATTTGTTTTATCGATCCGGAAGCGGCGGCGGTTCAACATGTGGACTGGAGGGGGAGCCACTGAAGCTTGAAAGCTTGCCGCACGAGGGGAGCAATCCCGTCGCTTACTTTTTGCACTGCGTTCGCGAAAATAAACCGGTGGAAGTTCCGGTCTCGGCGAGACTCAATGTGCAAGTCGTGGAGATTTTGAGCGCAGCGCGAGAGTCTGTTCTCTCCGGGCAGGCGCAGGAGTTGCACAAGAAACCGCGCTAAGCTGACCGCCAAGCGCTAAATTCTCTTGCGGCACCCACACCCTACTGGGTAAAACTTGTTTCTGCCGTATGGTCAGAATCGAGAACCCTGCCTTTGAATCGAATTTCCGCATACTCCGGCGAGCATGCCGTGCCGTTGCAATGAAGCCCCTTACGCCCCTCTTGGCTTTTCTGGCCCTGGTGTCCAGCGTATGCTCCGGCCAAAACCCATCGGTTCGCCGCGTCGGTGCGAGCGGCGATGCGCAGACTTCCGCTCTCAAAATGTCTAGCGCGCCCACAGGATCGAATCGATGCATCTTGTGCCACCCTGGCGAGGTCGAAGGGTACGCACGTTCGACAATGGCGCATTCCTTGCGGCGCGCTGGCCAGGAGGCCGACGGTACAGTCAACGCTCACGGCTCAAAAATAACTATGCATTCCTCCTCAACGGGTTATTGGCAGCGTTGGGAAAATGGGGGCGAGACGATTGACTACCGCATCGAGTACGTCATTGGCTCCGGCACACACGCCAGCGGCTATCTCACCGACATCGGCGGGCATCTCTTCCAGTCTCCCCTGGCTTTCTACAGCAGTCGCCAGTCGTACGATCTCGCGCCGGGCTACGAGAATCTTGCGAATCCGGATTTCACGCGTCCAGTCGCCGAGGAATGTGTTCTGTGCCACTCGGGAACCGCCCTGTTTGTCCCAGGCACTCTGAATCAATATCGATCGCCAGTTTTCTCAGCGGAAGCCATTACTTGTGAGCGCTGCCATGGCCCGGTCGAAAAACATCTCGCGGATCCTCGCGCGGGCACTATCGTCAATCCTGCAAAGCTCGAGCCTGCGGCCCGCGACAGCGTCTGCGAGCAATGCCACTTGTTTGGCGTCGCTCGCGTCCCAAATCCGGGCAAGAAACTGAGCGACTTTGTTCCTGGGCAACGCTTGGAAGACACCTTCACCATCTACCATGATGCCGTGCCTCCGGGTTCGTCTGCTGGTGCTTTCAAAGTGATAAGCCACGTCGAACAGCTTGCTCTCAGCGCTTGCGCGCGCAACAGCGGCGGCCGGCTTTGGTGCGGCACGTGCCACGATCCTCACAGCAAGCCACTCCAGCCCGTGGAGTACTACCGGACGCGGTGCCTTGCTTGCCATACGGCGAATTTTTCCGTGCCTCATCCGGCCAAAGATAGCGACTGTCTAAGCTGTCACATGCCACGGCGGAATGCGCAGGACGGAGGCCATAGTGTTTTCACCGATCACAGAATCCAGCGGCGTCCCGTGCCACAGCATGATCTTCCACCCAACACTGGCATCACTGCATGGCGCGAACCGATCCCAGATCTACAGCGCCGGAACCTGGGCATCGCCTACATCGATGTCGGGATGCAGCGCCAGTCTCCATCTTTCCTCATGGAGGGCTATCGCGCCCTTACGGAAGTTCAGCAGCAATTCACGAACGACAGCGACTTTTTCAAATGGCTTGGCGATGCTCTACTCGTAGGTAAGCAAACGAAGGATGCCGAAGGTGCGTTTGAAAAATCTCTGCAACTTGACCCCGATTCACCAGTTACGGAAGGGAGTGCCGCCCCGCCTTACATTCAGGCAGGCGATACGGGCCGTGCGATAGCACACCTGGAACGCGCCGTCAGGCTCGACCCCTTGTATCTTCCCGCTGTTCGCACTCTGATTAATTTGTACCGGAAGCAGGGAAAAACGGCAGAAGCCGAAGCGCTAACGGCAACGATCAAAACGGCCATCAACGAAGCATCCCCCCCTGGTTCAACCGTTCAGACTGCTTCCGCGGGCGGCTCTAAAAAAAGGGCCGAAGACGTCTTCAAAAACATTGAAGTGCTCAAGGGCGCGCCAGCCGCGCAATTGATTCCGGCGATGGAATTTATCTCCTCATCGCTCGGAGTGGAGTGCAATTTTTGTCACGTCGACGAACACTTCGAAAAAGATGACAAGAAGCCAAAGCGAACCGCCCGCAGCATGATGCGTATGATGTTTGCCCTAAACAAAAACAATTTCGAAGGCCAACGCGACGTGACCTGTTACTCCTGCCATCGCGGCGCCCGCGACCCCATTTCGACTCCCGCCGTCGACTGGGAATTGCCGCGCGCCTCGAACGCTGCCGATCCCGAATCGCCAAAACTTCCCACTCATCTGCCCACAATTTCTCAGCTACTCGAAAACTACGTCAACGCTCTCGGAGGGGCCTCCTCCATTAGGGCCATCACCGGGCGGATCGAAAAAGGCACCGCGACCTTTCAAGGCGGACGCCCCGTGAGCGTCGAGATCTTCACGGAAACGCCCGAAAAACAGGCGATCGTCCGTCATCTTTCAGATGGCGATAGTTCGACCGTCTTCGATGGCGAATCTGGCTGGTTTACGCTTCCCGGAAATGCAGCGCGAGATATTCAAGGCGCTGATTTGGAAGCCGCCCGCATGGACGCCGACCTGCAGTTTCCCTTGCACATACGACAGTATTATCGGGAGCTACGCATCGAATATCCGGAAATCATCGCCGGCCGCTTAGCTTATGTCTTGTACGGTATCCACGAAGATCAGCCCGCCGCCAAGCTCTATTTCGATGAGCAATCCGGTTTGCTTCTGCGCGTAGTTCGCTACGCCGAGTCCCCTCTCGGTTTAAATCCGACGGAAATCGACTACGCCGACTACCGAGAGGTCGACCACCTGAAGATTCCTTTTCGCGTAACGTTATCTCAACCAGGCAGCATGACGATCTTCCAGATAGAAAACGTGCAACAAAACGTTCCAATTGACAACGCTAAATTTAGCAAACCAGTCTCGAACTCTGCCCCGCCTAGTTCCGTCCCACCCAAACAATTCCAGCCAAGACACAGAAGCCCCGAATAACCCGCCTGCAAAGAAGCTAGCTGGCTAGGGAGTCTTGCCACAGGGCCGGAGCGACCTGCCCCGGTCATGGGGCGACCAAATTAGCTCGCGTCGGGTCGTCGGGAACAGACTGCCCCATTCGGCGGAGAACCGCATTGCGAAGCTGGCGGGACTGGTCTTTGGTGAAATCGAGGGCTAGACCCCAAGAGATACGTTCTAAATAGTCGCGGGTCCATTCCCCGCGTAGGATCCCTTCTTCCGAATGGCGAGGGCCGAGAAGAACGTGCGCCACTTCGTGGGCGATTACGTATCCCAAGACTCGGTCGGCGCGATATCCCTTGGCGGCCAGCTCGTCGACTCGGTGATAGAAGACGTTCACCTCGCAGGCCGGCTCGCTTTCGGTGCATGTCTGAGCGGAACCCAAGGGCTCATCGCGAGTCGCCAGCTTGACGGCCATGTGACGGGGAAGAATCCTCAGTACGAGGTCGATCGGTCCCATACGTGATTGACAGGCGGGAGATGCGCGAGACGGCGGTCTCGACACGGAGCAGTCCATCCAGACTAGCTCTATGCCGACGTCTGCATAGATGGCGGAAGCCACTTTCTCTGAGAGGGCCATGGAAACCGGGTCGAGACGAGCGTAGTTGTAAACCCTAAGGATGAACCTGGCATCAAGCTTTGCAGCCGTGCGATTCACGGTCGTTTCTCCTACCGCCGGGAGCGGAGACGGGCTGCCCGGTGCGGGGCTCGCGAACGCAGGCGCAATGGACAAAATAGCGGCGATGACGAGAAACTGGAGCGCGAGCCGAGACTTCCTGGCTAGCTTGTCGACCCGGGCCCGAGCCGAGGGTTCGTGCCTAGCCTGTGGTCGCGCCGAAGTGGAACTCCGCACCGAGACAAGGGATGCGAGAAAATCAAATGGCAAGGTCACCCTCCGCGACGCGGTTTTGCGTCCTACGGGCGACTGTCGTTCAGGCAGGCGAACGGCTCAATGCGACGAGGCTCATACCCTGGTCATTTCCGGGTCACTGGCAGATGTCGAGCAAACTCAATGAGTTACGACTTGTTTGGGCGAGGAGCTGAGTGCGAATGGAAGGATCGTGGCAGACGATTTAGGGCAGTGGAAGTCTAAGTCAAGTAGAGTGTGGAACCATATGTAGGGATGGAACGTAGACTAGAGAAGGACCCGAGGCCAAGTATGCAGGCGTCCCCCAAATTTTCGGTTGCGGCTAGCTTCACAGGCTTTCGGGTCGACCTTCGCTCGGGTGAGCTCCGCGCCGAGGGAGGCAAGACCATCCGGCTGCCGGACCAGCCGTTTCGGATTCTAAAGCAGTTGCTCGAACATACGGGCCAGGTGGTGACACGGGAGGAACTTCGAAAGTGCCTTTGGCCAAACGACACGATTGTCGAATTCGAGCACAGCATAAGCGCGGCCATGAATCGATTGCGGCAGGTGCTGGGCGACTCCGCCGAAGAACCCCGGTTCATTGAAACACTGGCAAGGCGGGGTTACCGCTTTTTGGTCCCTGTGCAATTCGAGGATGCGGCAGCCGCGACGGCCTCGCCCCCCGAGGTGATCTCCCCAAGCGAAAACGTGAGTGGACGGACCGCTTCACCCTACCAGGTGATCGAGATGCTGGGAGGGGGCGGCATGGGAGTGGTCTACAAAGCGAGAGACACGCGGCTGAATCGAGCTGTCGCCTTGAAATTTCTTCCCGCGGACAGGGCGGACGACGAGGCTGCGCTAGAGCGGTTTCGACGCGAGGCGCAAGCCGCCTCCGCGCTGAATCACCCGAACATCTGCACAATCTATGATATTGGCGAGATGCCTCTCGATGGGGGAGAAGGCCAACGATTCATTGCCATGGAATTTCTGGACGGGCAGACACTCGAGCGCCGCATTTCCGGCAAACCGCTGCCTCTGCAGGAGACACTGGAGTTGGCCATTGAAATTGCGGACGCTCTCAGCGCAGCTCATGCCGAGGGCATCATTCATCGGGACATCAAGCCGGCCAACGTATTCGTCACAAAGCGAGGAACCGCCAAAGTTCTGGATTTTGGCCTGGCAAAATTGACCGTGATGGGATCCTCTGATCACGCGTATCTCCCGGCGGCGCCGGCACAGACCGGCATAGGGGGCATCACCTTGATGGGCAAGGCGATGGGGACTCCGGCCTACATGTCTCCGGAGCAGGTGCGCGGCGAAGAGCTGGATGCACGCGCGGACCTGTTTTCCTTTGGCGTGGCGCTTTATCAAATGGCCACGGGAGTTTTGCCTTTTCGCGGCGAGGATCCCGAGGTGGTGCGTGAGGCAATTCTGCATCGCGCGCCAGAAGCTCCGTCACGCGTAAATCCGGAGGTTCCTTCCAGGCTCGAAGAAATCATCCTGAAAATGCTGGAGAAAGATCGGAAATTCAGGTATCAGTTCGCGGCTGAAATTCACACTGATTTGCAACGGCTGAAGAGAGAAATCAGTTCTGGGCAGCCAGGCTTGCGGGCTGCGATTCCGTGGCAAGCGCCAATCGCTGGTAAAGAATCCCGGGCGCGTTGGGGAAAGCGGTTGTTCTGGGGAAGCGTTGCAGCCGTTCTTGTAGCCTCAGCTCTCGCCTTCTCACCGGGGAGACGAACGCCACTGGAAACGCTTACGTTGCAGAGGGTGTCGAAAGCTGATTTGAAACCTGCACCGGCTCAGCTGGTAATCGAAAAGCCGAATCTGCCTAAGCCACTGCCCCGGAGCCGCACCGTCGACCTCTTGGCAGATTACAACGCCACGGGAATCTATACAGAAAGAACGGCATTCCCATCGGAGGAAAGCATCGATCGCGTAGGTAGTGCGTTTCCGGCGAACCTGTTGAAGGAGACAATCGCTTGGGACAGGGTCACCTTTTCGCTGGGTCCGGCCAATGCGCCGGACGCAGTTACTAGCCGAACCATTTCGCTACCGGCAGGAAGATTCGATGGCCTGAAGATGCTGGCGATAGGCGTGAATGGCGATCAAGAGTCGCAGGTTTTTAGGGTGACCTATTCCGACGGTACGTCTACCGACTTTTCTCAGAGCCTCAGCGATTGGTACACACCAGAGAATTTCAGCGGCGAGTCTGATGTATTCGTCACGCCGTATCGTCTCACTGGCAGCGGCGAGAGGGACGATCGGACCTTTCACCTCTACGGCTATTCCTTTGCTCTCAACGAAAAGAAAATGGCAAGGAGTTTCACGTTGCCTTCCAACACTGGCGTTGTCGTGTTCGGACTGACTTTGGTACGTGGCTTGAGCGGCAGTAAAGCTTCGGCGCTGTAGAACTTTGAGATGCAAAAAAGGCTGAATGAAAATCCGCGTGTGCCCAACGTTTTTGTGACACATTACGGGGTCACCTCAAAACGTGGAAACATCTAGGGAACAAAACCCGCCAAACAGCAGCCAAAACCAGATACTACGACACAAGAAAAGGCTAAAAGAATCAACGCTATGCTAAATTTTATCCAGACTCTGAATCTGGCTATCGTGGTTCGAGTCCAGGTCTCCCAGCCAACTATCTCGTTGAACCGGCATAGTTTGACTTAGGTGGGTTCCGTCTAATCTGCAGGCGGTTATTGACTCACAGGCGTAGCTCCGCTATTTTAGCGGAACTATGACTATGAAGCTGATTCCGCAAGAGCCAGTTGATTAAGGCGGGTACTGATCCGCTGGTACGGAATTTCTGGTTTGCCCACGCGGATAAGAGCATGGACCGCGTTTACGCGGAGGAGCTGCTTGACGATACGGAGTGGCTCAAAGAGCAAGCGGCGCATGCCGGCTTAGGCTTCGATATTCCAGCTCCGTTACTTGGGCCACATAGGCTACAAAATACCGTCAAAAAAGAAGAGGAAATAGCAGAGTAAATCCAATATGAGCGAGGGGTTAGTTAGTCAATCCGGTAGCTGGGGCAATGGATTCAAAAAAACTGGTTCGAAGTCCAGGTCTCTCGGCCAATCTTTTCTCCTTCTCCAAATACAAGTTGGCTCCGGACCGCTGCAGGCGCGTTTGCCGTCCCGGTGCTCCTTATGCCCGACCTATGCCCAAACTCAGCCGGAAGGTATTTGCTGAGTTTCAGAGCCGCCTCTTTGAGGTCACGATCATCTTCTAGCGATCGAACACGACCGTGGTTTTGTGGCCGGAGACATCCATGGCGACCCGTTCGGGAACGCCAGCGCGGACTAAGTTGCGCACTCCGAACAGCAAACTCACCGCTTAGCGAGAGCAGTGTCACAAAGGTGAAAGCGCTTCGCGACCTCCGCAGGGTCGCCGGCGTCGAAGCCATTTGGTCCATCATGACTGGGATTTTTGATTCGGTGCCAGGACCTGGAGTGCAACTAGAGTTGGTCCCGGTATTGCTCCAGCGCCACACGGACCAACTGACTTCGCGTTCTGACGCCGGTCTTGGCGAAGAGCTGCTGTAGTGAGGCTTTGACTGCGGTCTCCGAAATCTGCAATCGATCGGCGATTTGCTTGTTTGCCAGCCCTTCAAAGACGGCAGAGAGCACCTGCCTCTCGCGCTCGGTTAGCTTCGAGCGACGTTGTTCCGCACTGGGCAACTCTGTTTTTTCCAATGCCCTGCGAAGCAGATCCTGTCCAAACAGAGCTTTCCCATCCATCGTCTCGCGGATGCCCTGAACCAGCAGCGCAGGAGACCCGTGTTTCATGAAGACGCCCGAAATTCCTTTTCGGATTAAACTGGGGATTTCCGCCTCGTTCACGTCGGCGGTCACGAGCAGGACTTTTCCCTCGAAGTGCCGGGCTCGAAGATGGTCGAGAAGGTCCGCTCCCCTCTCCTGGCCGAGATCGAGGTCTAATAGCACAATGTCGATTTCGTTGGACGACTTTATGATCTGCAGGGCCTCGGCACCGGAACCGCAATGGGCGATCACTTCGAAGCCTGGTTCAGACTGCAGGAGGCGGGCGACACTTTCACGGAAGAGCGCGTGGTCATCAATCAGCAGCAAACGGATGCTTTTCTGGTCGGTCTTACCCATCGGAAGATTCTTGTTTGTTTTCTACTCTAGTCAAGTTGACCGCAAAGCAACAGCCTTCGGTTCGCGATTCAAAGGCGAGCTCGCCACCAAAGCTGCGTAGAATGGCCCGAGAAACATACAACCCTAGTCCGGTGGCATCCGCACCCTGCTGAAAAGGTCTAAACAGACCCTCGGGCGAAGCGACTCCCACCCCCGTATCTTCGAAACGAATGACCACGGCGTCGGCTTCCACTGAACTGCTGATCGTCAACTGCTTCTTGTCCGTGGTCTCCATAGCCCGGTGACTGTTCAGCGATAAATTGAGAAAGACCTGCGCCAATCCGTATCGGTCTGCGATGACCAATGGCAGATCGTCATGCAAACGCCAGACGACGGCAATCCCACCCTCCCGGTAAGTCGGTTCCAGTAGAACACGCAACTCGTCCAGGACACTAGACAGTTCGATGGCATTCAAATGCTGATCCACTGCCGGCCTCAATTCCATTGCGGAAAGTTTTCCGAGACCGTCGATCAGTGTTCCCAGTGCGCGAAAATCTTCGTTGCTCTGCAGACCTGGGAGCCGAGAGAGATTTTTGTGCACGACGAGGACGGCGCCGGACAGATTCCGAATTTCGTGCGCGATCGCGCTGACAAGAATTTTCGTGTTCTTCAAGAGATGATCCAGACTCAAGTCTTCGCGGTCCCTTAGATCTTCGGAAAGATCAACGATAATCGCAGCCAAGCGGGGTCCCCGAACAGTCGCGTAGGTGGAGAACCACACTGCGGCGATGAAGACCTCTCCATTCTTGCGCTTTCCCCGGCACCGAAGCTCCGTGCGAAACCGCTGCGATCTCTGCGTTTGCACGGCAGCCTGCAAAGCCGGAAGAAATTCGCGTATTGGCTGACCGACAAGAAGAGCATCATCCGGTGCCAAGAGCGTCTGGCTGGCTTCATTGGCGAGGAGAATGACACCGGCCGCGTCAATCGTCACAATGGCGACGGGGCTGCTCTCGACCAAAACTTGCAACTGCTCTTCGATTTCCTTACGGAGTCCTATCTGCATTTCTACTTCTGCGAGGTGATTCATCGCCATCTGGCGGTTCCGAATGATTTCGGACACAAAGAGGCCGGTTCCGACAAATCCCGCCGAGGCCATCAAGAGGCGCGTGATCGCCTCATTGGACGGGAGTTCGCTAAAGAGTTCCTGCAGAACCGCACAGACCAGGGCAACCAAAGCCATCTGCCAGCGTGGAAGAAAACCAGCGACCAAGAGAATCGGAAACAAATAGAGAAACCCGATGGAAATGAAGGGCTTTGTCTGCCAATCGACGACCGCGATCGCAACGATCAAAATCGCGGCAGCGACTAGAAATCGCTTGCGATTGCCGTCCGAATAGATCGATGAAAAGTCCATAGCACAAGGTCCGCTAGGATAAGTAGCATCGCTGTGAGTTGATCGCCTCCAGTATAGGTGAAGGGACTGAAGGACAATCTCCCATCGGACGAAAGATAGGCGCGAGCGGCCAAAAGATAGTCCGAGAGTCTCAAAGATAGGGTTCTCTTTCCCTCTTGTGCCTCCCAGAATAGCCAGTACTGCAACTACCAAAGTAAGGGCAGAGACCCGCGAGGGCTAGCAAGTTGCGGCAATTGCGGCTGCCCTCCAAGCTGAACTCTCGAAACGTGGCGGTCGAACGAAAACGATGAAATACCCGCCTTACACCAGCAAGAGAGTTGTTGCGATGCTCGTGACGGCGGCGATCGTGGTCGCAACGGGACTCCTGGAATCTGGCCGCAGTCATGGCCGGGTGACCCATGCGAATACGCCTGAAAGATCAGGTGCAAATTCCAGTACGTCCCTGGCCGACGGAACCGCGGATCTGTCAGCGGGCCAATTGAACTCCATCAAGATCGAACCAGTGGGAAGTTACTTGTTTCCGGTTGAGAAGGAGACCGGTGGCAGCATCAGTTTCGTCGACGACCTGTCGGTTCAAGTCTTCCCGTCCTATCAGGGGAAAATCATTAAGAGCCTGGTGCGAATCTGTCCGGCGAGAGCGGTTGCCTGGAGGAAGGCGATTGGGGAGCACGCGACTACGTACTCCCCTTTGGGTGATTATCCGGTTACCTGCTGTCTCCATGGTTCGGTTCTTGGTTCATGTGTGCGCGCGTTTTCGCATCTCGGTCGTTGCTAGAATTCGACATGCAGGCGCAGACTGGGCACCAGGACGGGCCCGCGATCGCGGTTGTAGCCAGGATTGTTGACGTGTTGCAACCCAAGGGAGGGATAGATGCCGTGCCAAAGGTGGACTGTGTAGTAAATTTCCTCGATATTTTCCCGACCGTAATTGAGGTGTCCATCTCCGAGCAAAAAACCAACCCCTCCGAGGGCTAGGTACTCCTGGTGATCGCGGGAGATTCCGTTTGAGACAAACGCGAATCCTACACGGTCAAATTTTCTGTGCCACGCTCCACCAGTGCCGCCCAAGCCAACTAGAAACGTTTCGTCATCTTCGGTATAGGCATAGGACTCGTGCTGGCCTTCGTTCCAGCCCCACCGTCCAAAGACTCCCATCCAACTGTTCAGCGGCTGTTCAAAGTTGAGTCCAAAACCATACTTGATCGTGGTCTGGAGTGGATGGGCCGTGATTTGCGGAGTTGACGTCAGCCCAGCGAGAAAGTTGTCGACGGCCACGCTATAGCTACCCATATTGGCGTGATTCACGAAACTGAGGAGCCGGAGTACCCCCGCCCGATGTGGAAGAATCGACCCGTGCAGTTCAAATTCGACGTTTTCCGATCGAGCTCGACTCAGATCCGCGTCGAGGTGGATACCATTGGCCACCTTGGGCATCAGCGCCTCAGCAAAACGAACGGCCCAACGCCGATCGTGATACTCGAACATCGCGGCGAAAGTGAAGCCACGCGTATCCGCTGCATAGTCGTAGGCTCCGTTGTTGTCTACGGTCCAGTTCATGAACTGAAAGTTGCTGTCGGTGCCATAGTTATTAAGATCGAAGAAGTCGGCCAGGCTGAATTTGCCGAAGCGGAGTTCCAGCCGGCGTTCCGGAAGCTGGGAGAAGAGCGAGAAAGGCGTCCGATCAACCAAGACTCTTTTGTGCCCCAGGGCGATGATCTGGTGCCACATGAGGCGCGCTACGTACGGTGCCTTGCTGAGGGTAGGATTTCGAACCACATCCAAATTGGGAAAGCCGGCGACACCAAGCGCTGCGCCAATTCCGTTGCCACCTGTTTCTTGAACATCACAGATCAGTTCCGTTGCTCCGGTGAATCGGATGCCAGTGAACAGAGTCAATACACGAGACGTGGCGTCCTGAGCTTCGGCAGACAAGCTATTGGGACCTGCGTAGGGAGAGTGAAACGCGGGGTGCCACTGAGAAATGAAATTCGCCTGCCCAGAAATCCAAATTCGATCGGTCTCGGGATGACGAAACATGGTAAGCGGCGAATCGGGCTCTAGTGAGAACTCCGCAGCGTTTGCTGTAGGTGTGTCTTGGGCGTCTGGGGATTGCTGCGCGCAAAGGTTCACAGGGAGAGCTGCAAACAACAAACAGGCCGCAGGAGCGATTCGAAAAAAGAGGTTTCGCATTGACCGTTTCCGCCGAAGCGATTCAATTCCGACCGACGACGTCTAGACGAGAAACCAAAAAGGATAATCCGAATGAGGTTACAAAACGATGAAAACAGCCGCTATCTGACCGTCAGTCGAACGTGCAACGACCGAGACGGCGCCCGTGGATCAGCTCGACCGCGCCAGATTAAATGCTACCATCCTTGCTGCCTCGGAGCATTGAACGGGACCAGCAAAAACCGCTCCAACTCGTGGTCGGTACTGAGTGAAAGCCAATCGCAAGGAGTAGCCAATTCCTTTCCATGTTGCACACGCAGCCTGTAACCGGTAGTTCTCTTTTGAAAGTGCTCTGCAGTTTTATGGCGACAGGGATTCTGCTGTTCGCGGGTTCGCGTAGTACCGAGGCGCAAACTGCGGAAACGCTGTGGCAGGTCAAAAAGGTCTATGTAGAACCGTTTGGCCAGGAAGAAGGGTCAACTAAACTCCGCGACAGGATGATCAAGCAACTCAGCAAGAGTCGAAGACTCGAGGTGGTCACGTCGGCGACCGAAGCCGACGCGATCATCAAGGGGAACGGCAGTATCTGGGTAGCAGGCTACGTTTCTAACGATCCTCGTGTTCCTTCAAATGCGCGTCAACCGATCTTTCACGGCTTCCTTTCCGTGGAAGTCGTTGGGAAGGATAATGAGCCCATGTGGTCGTACCTCGTAACTCCCAGTAAGTTCGGGAGCGGAGCGATCACGCAAGACCTCGCTGACCACCTCGTGACAAAACTGGTTGGAGCTCTCGAACGGAAAAGCGAAAAGGTGTCCGCGTCGCACGTCACGGACAGTATCCGAGAGATGACTCTAAACGGTGCAGGAGCGACTTTTCCGGCTCCACTTTACCAAAAATGGTTCGAGTCCTTTCAGCAACGTCATCCGAACGCGCATATCAACTACGGCGCAGTGGGATCTGAGGCCGGTCTTAGATTGCTGATGGATGGCAAAGTGGACTTCGCCGCCTCGGACGTGCCTCTATCGGACGAAAGGATGTCCCAATCGAAAACAACGTTCCTGCATTTTGCCTCGGTATTAGGTGCGGTCGTTCCCATCTATAATTTGCAAGGCCCTGAGCGCAACCTTAACTTCACGGCAGAAACTCTTGCCGGAATTTACTTGGGGACGATCAAGAAGTGGAATGATCCGAGAATTCGGGAGTCAAATCGGAACGTACCGTTGGCGGAGAGCGACATTGTAGTCATTCACCGTTCTGATGGCAGCGGCACAACCTTTGTGTGGACTGACTATCTATCCAAGGTGAGTCCTGAGTGGAAGGCCACAGTCGGCGCGGGCACAGTCGCTAAATGGCCGGTGGGGGTGGGCGCAGAAGGAAATGAGGGCGTTGCGGCTATGGTTCAACAGACGCCAAACTCCATCGGATACGTTGAACTCGTTTATGCGCTGAGGCGCCAGCTGAGTTTCGGAACCATGCGAAACGCCGCAGGCCAGTTCGTCGAGGCTGGTCTTCCGAGCGTCACCGCTGCGGCTGAAGGCGTTGCTGGGGCCATGACCTCCGATTTTCGCGTGTCGATCACAAATGCCCCGGGAAGAGACGCCTACCCGATCGCGACGTTCACTTGGTGGCTGTTCCCGCGGGAACTAGCGAGCGGTGACAAGAAATCTGCCTTTCTCGAACTTCTTCAATGGGTGCTGACCTCGGGCCAAAAGCAGTGCTCCGCGCTGGGTTACGCCCCACTCCCTCGCGAGATCGCGAATCGAGAGCTACAACTTCTCGATTCGCTAAAATAAACTCTATCGGTTCTCGTCCGGATTCTGTGCACGTGATAGCGTACGCCAAATTTCTTGCCGAAGCGATGCGCCTCATGCTTGAAACGCGAAGGGTTCAACCTGTCATGATCCCGCACCGTCGTCGCGCCCGAGATTACGTCGAACGCGCGCAGAGCTCCCTGCCTATCCTCACAGCTCAGTACGAACGCGCGCCCAATAAAGCTCTAACGTTGGTAAGGAGTTGATGAAAAGAAGCCCCAGGTTCACGCGAATTTGCTTCACGGAGTGCTAAGATTTTGCAAGACAGGCCGATTATCAGGCGGCTCGCCTGTAGCTGGATGTGTCCGATGCGGAGATGGTGCGCCGTCGGACAAATTGCCAGCCACTTTTCCTCAACTGTACAAGCAATGTATGTGCAGCTCGTGATGCAAGGTGCTGTTCGTACAAATCCGGACTTCCTGGTCTGCTTCAGAACGGGCGAGAGGAAGGGACAACCTATGGACAACACAGGCAGGTTGGCAATCTACCCAAGCCTGACGGGCCGCCTGATTGTCGTGAGCGGTGGGGCCAGCGGCATTGGCGAGGCAATCGTGGAGGCATTCGCCATGCAGCAGGCTCGGGTGGCTTTCCTGGACATTCAGGATACCGCAGCGGAGGCACTTATTAGTCGAATCCAATCGTCTGGTTTTTCGGCGCCGGTCTACTATCACTGCGACCTAACTGATGTCGGTGCGATACAGGCCACGATGCAAAAGATTCTCGAACGTTGCAAGACCGTGGATGTGCTGGTCAACAATGCGGCCAACGACACGCGCCATAGAGTCGAAGAAGTCACCTCAGACTTCTGGGACAAAACGATGGCAGAAAACCTCAAACACCAATTCTTTCTTGCTCAGGCGGTGATTCCATCGATGAAAAAGGTTAGCAGAGGTTCCATCATTAATATGAGTTCTATCGGATGGATAATCCCCTCGATAGGAATCCCCGTGTACGTTACGGCGAAAGCTGCGATCGTTGGGATGACGCGCACGCTTGCTCATGAACTGGGCGCGAACGGCATTCGAGTGAATTGTGTTATGCCGGGCGCCATTCTTACCGCACGGCAAAAGCACCTCTGGTTTACGGAAACCTACCAGGCCGAAGTTCTGGCCAGTCAGGCTTTGAAGAGAATGATTCTTCCGGAAGAGGTGGCCCGTCTCGTTCTTTTCCTCGCTGCAGACGACAGCTCTGCGATTACGAATCAGAGCTATGTCATCGACGGAGGGTGGGTCTAACCCAGACCTGGCTAACTCCTTCTGATAAGTCCAGTGCTTTATCGGAAGCGCGCCAGAGTGTCGTGCTCAGGTCATCCTCTTCGGAGGAAGCGCGCTTGCGATAGCGTTATGAGGCAGGGCGTACTGGCCAGGTGTAACATCTTTCTGCCTCTCTCGGAGGTGCCTGTGAGAATCTCCGAATATCCATTCGTTGCTGTTGTTCTCACCAGTTTGCTTGTCGCAACTCCTGCGGCTGCGCAGCAACAACTGGCCCAATCACCCCGAATCCTGTCGGCGAAGTCCGTCTACTTTGACAATCAAACCGGCTCCGATGCAGTGGGGAAAAATGCGGTAGCCCAGCTAAGAAAATGGCGGAAGTTCCAACTCGTAGCCGACAGCAGGAAGGCCGACCTGATATTTCTTCTCTCCTCCGACCCCTACAAAGGCGGCAACATTATCTTCGCTAGTGGCCAGACCGGCAGCGCTGACGACAGTCACATCACCGAAGACCCCGTGCCGAACTACAATAAGCAATCTCCTACACGATGCGCGTACCTGACGGTGATTGACCCAAACACTAGGGATATTCTCTGGAGTGACAAGCACCTGTGGGGCGGTCTCCTCACAGGTTTCAATAGTGTCGGGGAACGTCTCGTCAAGGAGCTCGAACGCCAAACTAAGAAATGATTTTCACATTTCGCACAGCAAGTATGGCTGGTAAGCAGTCCGGTTGCGGCGGCGTTAATCAAGAATACGATGGCTAGCATCCTGTGGCAGTTGAGGAACCGGCCTCGGTCACAGCGCGGCCTAATGACCCTTGCCGGCTCCACCTTGGCAGGAACCCGCTTACCCCCTATACTCCAAGCTGCAAGATGTCGCGCCCACGGATGCTGGAGGCGCACTGGTGCTCCCTTGATTTCTTTCAACACTCTTCACCGATCCTCAAGCCGCTCTACCGGCTTCACTTGAATCTCCGCATAAGGGCGCCCGGCGGCTGCCTTCCGATTTCTGCCACGCACTGCGATACGGAACTGCGATAGTCCGCAGTCTCAGAACCCCGAATCTTCATCGAACTGTTCGATTGAGCAAAGGAGAGTCCATGTCGGACATACAAGCCATCCTGGCTGAAAATGAAAAGCAATCTCGGGAAAAGCTTCGCGCAAGTGCCGACTTGATCGACCAGTCGCGCCGCTTCCCGCGGGAAAACATCCAGGCGCTCGGCAAGGCCGGCGTGCTCGGGTTGCTGATTCCCGCTCAATACGGGGGAGCGGATGCTGGGCTCGCCGAAATGTCGCAGATATTGGAAGAGCAGGCGGAGAGCTGCGCATCGACGGCTATGGTGACGCTGATGCATTTCTGCGCGACCGCCGTGATCGCCGCCAAAGGCAGCGACGCCCTTAAACGGGAAATCCTGCCAGCGTGCGCCCACGGCGAACATGTCACTACGTTGGCTTTCAGCGAGGCCGGCTCGGGAGGCCATTTTTATGCGCCGGTCAGCGAAGTGCGCCAAAACGGTGGGAAGAAAACGCTTAGCGCAGAAAAGAGTTTCGTCACCAGCGCTGGGGAGGCCGACAGCTACGTCGTCTCCGCGCGCAAGGCCGGCGCGGCGGCGTTCACCGAGAGCAACCTCTATTTGATCCCCAAGAACACAGCCGGACTAAGAACCCAAGGACCCTTCGAGGGACTGGGACTCGCCGGCAATGCCAGCGCGCCGATGTCGCTGACCGATGTGGTTATCGATGACGACGCGCGTGTGGGGCCAGAAGGCAGCGGGTTTCAGAGCATGCTTGAAGTTGTGTTGCCGCATTTCCAAATCGGCGTTGCGTCGGTTTCCATGGGCCTGGCGAAGGCGGCGCATCAAACGATTGTCGGGCGCATGGGAACGCGCAAATATGAACACTCCGCCGGCGCCGCTCTGTCATCGATTCCGCGTGTTCAATTCCTCGTTGCCGAGATCACGCTTGCGGTCAATTCCGGAAAAGCTTACTTGCGGGAAACAATTCGCAAAGTGCTGGCCGCCGATCCCGCAGCGATGCTCGATGTGCTTGGAGTCAAAGCCGTCGCCGCGGAAGCCTGTCTGGCCGCTGTTTCCCGGGCGATGACTTTAGGCGGTGGATGGGCGTTCGGCCGGCGTGGCGGTCTGGAAAGGATTTTTCGCGACGCGCAGGCCGCAGCGGTCATGGCGCCATCGAGCGACGTTCTTAAAGATTTCATCGGGAAGGCGAGTCTCGGGCTGCCGCTCTTCTAGCGGGGAAAACAGATTCTGAGGGGGAGATCATGTCTACTTCATCTGCAAATCGTGCGCTTCGCATTGGCGCAGTGGCCTACGACCCCAAAGTGGTTACGATCTGGGAAGGATTCAAGCCGTACTTCGCGAAACATGGCGCGGAAATCGATTACGTTCTCTATTCGACTTACGACGCGCAGGTCGATGCGAACCTCTCCGGCGCCGTGGACGTTGCGTGGAACTCACCACTGGCCTGGGTGAAAAGCCAGATCGTCAGCCGCGGAGCTTGCCGCGCCATCGCCATGCGCGATTCCGACCGGGACCTCACCACGAAGATTATCGTACGCGCAAGTTCAACGCTCTCGAAGCTGACCGACCTGAAAGGCAAGACTCTCGCGGTCGGCGCGTCGGATTCTCCGCAAGCCACGCTGATTCCCCTGGGGCTGGTGGCCGGTTCCGGCCTCGATCCACGACGCGATTGTCGCGTGCTCTACCACAACGTGATGGTCGGCAAGCACGGCGATCATGTCGGCGGTGAGCGTGACGCCGCGAAAGCTCTAGCTTCTGGCGCTGCCGACGCTGCGTGTGTCCTGGACGCAAACTACGCCGTATTCATCAATGAAGGGACCCTCGATCCGGGGGCCACGCGCGTGTTCGCCACCACACCGCCCTTCGACCATTGCAATTTCACAACGAGAGCCGACCTGCCGGAGCAGCGCGTGAAGCCGTTTCTCGGTGCGTTGCTTGGAATGTCGTTCCAGGATCCCGAGGTGCGTGTCTTCATGGAATTGGAAGGATTGAAGAGATGGCTACCCGCACGGACCAGCGGTTACGCACAACTGGAAAAAGCCGTCGAGCGATTCGATTTTTTCGGCTCCGCCGCGTCGTCAGCCAGAAGCTGACAATTGTTTCCCAGCCCTGAACCATGCCCGACTCCACCCCCAAATCGCGGCTCGATCTGGAAGACCTAGCGCTGCACGAAGGCGCGACGGTTCTGTTGCGCAGGGTTCTTTCGCAGCTCGCTACGGGAGAGTGGTGCGAAGTTTGCGGCGATTCCGCAGACCTCGCAAGCCAGCTTGCGGCTTGGTGTCGAAAGGAGGGGCTTCGATGCGAATCAAGGCAAGGCGTCGCCGGAACGTATCGGATCGAATCCGCCGGACCCGCTCTCGCGATTCACACTTCTCGCGGTAATGTTTCCGAAACCGCCGCGCTGAACTGGGGGCTTGCGCCGCGCGGGGCGCGTATCGAAAAGGGCGGACCCGACTTTGGCTTTACGTTGCGGCAGAAACGTGACGTGTGGGCGCGCGAGCTGAATGCGATCTATTCGCAGGCGACCGCGAATCAGTGGTCGGCTGCGCGCGACATCCCGTGGCCCGAACTTCCCAAGCTTTCCACCGAAGTCGAATCGGCGGTGGGGCAAATCATGACGTTCCTCACCGAAAATGAATTCGCCGCGCTATACGTTCCCGCGCGCTTTATACCACGCATCCATCCGCATTACCGCGAGGTTGTGGAAGTGCTGGCGATGCAAGTTGTTGACGAGGCTCGTCATGCCGAGGCTTTCACGCGGCGTGCCGAAGCAGGCGGCGCGGGTCTGGGCACCACGGCGACCAGCGGGCAGCTTTCTCTCAAGACGTTGCTCGAAGAACCCGACTTTACGACGGCCACGTTTCTGCTTTGCGTGATGGGCGAGGGCACATTTCTTACATTGCTGAAATTCCTCGGCGAACACGCCCCCGACCCGGTGACCGCCATGCTCGTGCGACTGGCTCATCGAGACGAAGCGCGCCACGTGGCGTTCGGCACAGAACACGTACGGTATGTTTTCGAACGCGAACCCGAGATGCGTCTTTCGATGGCCGCTGCAGTCGAGCGCCGCAGTCAAATGCTCGCCTCGATCTCGGGACTGAGCTCCTACGTCCACGATGCACTCGTGGTTTTCGCGGGAGGCGGAATTTCGGTTTCCCAGATACGCACCGGTTCGCGGCATGTGGCCGAATTGCAGCGTGAAATGGATCGCATGAGACGGGAACGCTTGCAGTCGCTGCGGTTTGAGCCAGCCGTGGCGACAACGATGTCTGCCTATCACACTAAGAATTTCATGTGATCCTACTGCCTGCTAAGTCGTAATCAGAAGCTTGAAATCCATGGAAGGCAACCGCGTTCGGGACTTTGAAGCCAATGCATGAAATTCAGCGCGGCAGCCTAGCCGCCACTTTTCCGGCAACCGCGTTACCAGAACCTTGCCACATTCGCGTCTCAATTGGATTCAACGTTTCAATTGTCGCCTGCTACGCGCCTAAACTGTTAGCACGGACAGAAGCGATGAGTTTCGACTTAGGCGTGTGGTACCCACACAAACGAATCCGCAACGAAGAGGCGACGGAATTGTATGTCCGCCTCTGTGGCGGCGATACAAGAGGTGCCGTACCACATCCCGCAATCGATGCGTTTTATGCCGAGCTGACCGCGAGACACCCCGAAATCGACACAATTCCCGAGGGAAAAATCGACGACCACGACTACTGTCCTTGGAGTTGCAAACTGGACTATTCACCCAGTCACGTCATCATGACCTGTGTGTGGTCCAAAGCAACGCACGTGCATCAACTGGTCCAGGGTTTGGCCCGCAAACACGGCCTTGCACTGTATGACCCTCAGAGCGAGGAAGTGATTTACCCAGACGGCTCCAAGGGTGCCAAGGCCAACACCAGCCGTACTGCCTTATGGATATTGGGAGTGTTTGCGCTACTTTTTGCCGCCATGTTCATCTACTCAGGACAGGTTTCGACTTCGAGAGGAACAGTGGTTTTCTACGCCTTTGCTGCGTTATGTGTCCTGATGGCCGTGGTTTGCTTTAGGCAGGCGTGGAGATAATAGAGTAGGTCCTGATTTGCATTACCGGCGAAGCGGTTTTGGCCCAATTTTGACTTGTACCGTTTCGGCGTTTATCAGGACTTAAGAAACGCGGTTATTACCCGAAAATTAAAACAACTACGGTTAAGGAATCTTCAGTGTCATCAGGTTAGAGGGGGATTGTACGGACGGGAACGGCGATCCATCGAGCGCGGACAAGGTGCCGGAGGAGGGATCAACCCTAAAGCCATAAATCGTGCTACTTGGGGAGATCGACACGTAGAGAAAGTCCCCCGACGGATCGACGGCCAAGTTGGAGGGTGAAGGCGCGGTGCTGAACGGAGATCCACCCACGATGCTTAAAGCACCACTGCTTGTATCTATTGCAAACCCGTCGACTGAACCGTCCGTGAAATTGGCAACATACAGATATTTTCCCGTTGGGGACACAGCGATGGAATTGGGTTCGTTACTGGTGGTAAAGGGCGAACCTGGTACGTTGATTAGCGCTCCAGTCACGCTATCGACGGTAAAAGCCGCGATCCCACCTGAGATGAGGGTGGCATACAAAAACTTGCCAGCACCGTCGGTCACCGCAATTGAGGGTTGACCACCGGAAGGAACAGGAAAAGGCGAGCCGGCAGCGGCTGTGAGCGCGCCACTCGATTGGTTGATTTGATAGGCAAAAATTCGACCACTCGTAAGGTCCGTTACGAAAAGGAATTTTCCTGCGGGATCTATGGTGGCCACCCTGAAATCTGCTGCCTCCGTGCACCTATGCCTTCGACGAAAAATGCCGACAAACGGGCCAAATTAACTACGATGCTTCCGGGAAGATCATCGACAAAACCCCGACTGAGTACGTGGACGACTCGCTTGGAAATGGGATCGAGCAAAAAACCCTTCTTTGGGATACAAAGAGTGAGTTCTCGAAGCAGAAACTCGATGTGACTATTTTACCAACAATAAATTATTTCTAACGATTGCACTAAGTCCTGGTAATCCCAGACTTTGACACCCGAAGCTTGCGGGTCACGGATACACGAGCCGAACACCTCGTCGCCTGGTTTAAACTGCATTACGTTCCTGCCAGCGGCTTCGACCTGGCCGGCCACATCAACGCCGAGTCGTGTGATTCTTGGTTTGCGCAGGCCGGTCATTATGCGAGCAATGTACGGGCGGCCTTTCAATAAGGCCCCGTCCAGTGGATTGACGGAAGCCTTACGAACTTCTATCAAAACTTCGTTCTCCTTGGGAACGGGCTTTTCGACTTCCTCGGTTTGGACAACGACGTCCTGGGGCCGTATCCGCGATAGACGGCGGCTTTCATGTGCGTTCCTCCGCTGCGTTGGGCGGCGCTTTCCATCGCCTTTGCAGGTTCGGCGTTTTAGTGCCCGGACTCCTGCAAACCGCGGTACTTCATCATTGGCTCGACGCTTGGTTCTTTGCCGCGCCAGGCCGCATACATCTTTGCCAAGTCCTCCGTGTTGCCGCGCGACAGCACCATCTGCCGGAAGCGGTCGCCATTGGCGCGCGTCAGACCGCCGTGCTCTTCAAACCATTGGTACGCGTCGTCATCGAGCATCTCCGACCACAGATAGGCGTAGTAGCCAGCAGAGTAACCGCTGTCCCAAATATGGCTGAAATAGCTGGAGCGGTAGCGGGGTGGCACGGCGCTGAGCAGCAGATGAGTTTTCTCCAGTGCCTGTTTCTCGAACGCATCCGGCTGCTCCACGGCTGCGCTGGCGGGCAGTGTGTGCCACTGCATATCGAGCTCCGCAGCGGCGACGAGCTCCGTGAGCTTGTATCCCTGGTTGAAGTTCGCGGCTTTCTTGATCTTGGCTACCAACTCGGCCGGCATGGACACGCCTGTGTTGTAATGCTTGGCATAATGCGTGAAGACAGCGGGATAGAGAGCCCAGTGCTCGTTGAATTGTGAGGGAAACTCCACGAAGTCCCGAGCAGTTGCAGTGCCCGACAGGTCCGGATATACCGTGTTCGCGAACATACCATTCAGGGCATGGCCAAACTCGTGGAACATGGTCGTGACATCGGTAAAGCTGATGAGCGCCGGCTCTCCTGGCGCCGGCTTCGGAAGGTTGGCGACATTGAAGACCACCGGCAGGGTGCCCAGAAGCTTTGACTGACCGACGAAGTTGCTCATCCACGCGCCACCATTTTTGTTGTCGCGCTTGAAGTAGTCGCAATAAAAAATTGCCAGCGGCTTGCCGTCTGCCTCCGAGACTTCGAAGACCCGCACATCCGGGTGGTAGACCGGGATGTCCTTTCGTTCTTTGAATGTGATTCCGTAGAGCTGATTGGCCGCGTAGAACACGCCGTTTTCGAGCACGTTGTTCAATTCGAAGTACGGCTTGACCTCCGCGTCGTTCAAATCGTACTTCGCCTTGCGGACCTGTTCGGAGTAGAAGTCCCAGTCCCAGGGCTGGAGAGTGAAGCCACCCTTCTGGGCGTCAATCACGTCCTGGATATCTCTTGCCTCGTTGGCCGCTTTGGCGGTGGCGCCCGGCACCAGGGCGTCCATGAACTTCAAGGCAGCCTCGGGTGTTTTCGCCATCTGGTCTCCTAGCTTCCAAGCGGCGTGGTTGGGATAGCCGAGAAGTTGTGCCCTCCGCGCACGCAGTTGTGCCAGATGCGCAATGTCATCGCGCGTGTCGTTGGCATCGCCTCGCTCGGTTCGGTTCCAGGATTTCTCAAAGAGGGCTCCGCGGGTTGCCCGCAGACTGAGAGTAGCCAGATCTGGCTGCTGCGTGGTGTTCTGAAGCGGAAGCACATAGCCTTCCTGCTTGCGGCTCTCGGCAGTCTCGGCGGCTGCGGCAATCTGCGCCTCACTCATTCCGGCAAGTGCACTCCTGTCCCTTGTCACGTAGGCTCCGTCCTTCGTAGCGGCCAGCAGTTTTGTGGCAAAGGCGGTCGAGAGCGTCGAGATTCGCTCGTTCAGCCGCTTCAACTCGGTTTTGTCGGCTTCCGACAGGTTTGCGCCAGAGCGGACGAAGCCGTCGTAAGTGACATCGAGCAGCCGAAGGGATTCCGGATCGAGATTGAGCGACTCCCGCTGCTTGTAGACTGCAGCAACACGACCAAAGAGGCTTGCGTTGAGGTAGATGGCATCGTGGTGCGCCGCCAACTTAGGGGCTTCTGCGGTCCGCACTTTCTGCAACGCGGGATTGCTATTCGCCTGGACGACGCCGAAGAAAGCGGTCATCGCTCGGTGAAGGAGCTGCCCGGTCTTCTCCATGGCCACCAGCACATTCTCAAAGGTGGGCGCCGCCGGATTGTCCGCAATCGCCTGAATCTCCGAGAGTTCTTCGGCCATACCCGCCTCGATAGCCGGCTGATAGTCCTCATCCTTGATTCTGTCGAAAGGGGGCGCATGGAACGGCAAAGTACTCGGCGCATAAAACGGGTTCGACGGGCCGAAGCGCACGTCGGCGGCAGGTCCAGGCGTGAAAATGGCACCTAGTGCAATCGCACCAGATATACTCAATGCAGTTATATGTTTCAGCATAATCTTCCCCGGGCGCGATGGCGTCTGGTGCATGCGGACCGGAAGCCCGCGCCCTAATTGTAAGAGACTTCCCGCGTCTGCCACAAGAATTCCCATCCTCGCAGCCTGTTCAAGCGCAAAGTAAATCTTGACTACGTACCGCTTGCCTCGCCGTTGTGGGTACTGTTCTCGATGTTCTGCGAGAGATCCCGTAGGTCACGGTTAGGTAGGCTACGGCACGGTTAGCTGGCAGGCGGACTTTACAATTGAAGGGAAGCGTTTGAAGGCGGTGGTCCGATCCGAAAGCAAAGGAAGGTATACAAACACCGAGCCGCCAAGTCCAACAGAGATTCCTGTACTTGTCTGGGCTCCCTTAGCTTGCCGTCCCTCGTCAGGCCGGTAGTTGTATATTCGGCGAACATAAAAAGCCGTCCGGGACTGGGGCTGGCGAGGCTACATTTTGGTTTAATTCCAGAAGATTCCCGGTAGGGTAGCGCGTAGCGCCTCCGGTTAGGCGCGTTATAAGCTGTATACGCTCATTAGTCCGTAGGCGCGCAAAAGGGCATTAAGGGGCCTACCGGGGTTGATTTGAGAGGGTCTCTTGAGTTTGGGGTTTTACTCCAGGTCTCCCAGTCAAACTTTTTTGCGGGCGCCATTGACGGAATACTCCGGCGAATGAGGTTGCCATGATCGTGATCGTCATGGGCACGACCGGTTCCGGCAAGACTACCATCGGCAGCTTGCTGGCGAAGTGCACGGGATGGCAGTTTGTGGACGCCGACGATTTTCATCCCCCGTCGAACGTCGAGAAAATGAAACACGGCATACCCTTGACCGATGCGGATCGCGAACCCTGGCTGAAAGCTCTACACGACAAAATTGTCGAGTGGACTGCCGAAAAACGTAGTGTTGTGCTGGCCTGTTCGGCGCTAAAACAGAGCTATCGCGATGAGCTTCGCGCCAGCTCCGACGTGAAATTCGTGTATTTGAGGGGCAGCTACCAGTTGTTTTCAGAGAGAGTGCTTGCGCGAAGAGGGCACTTCGCCAAGCAGGATTTGCTGGCCAGCCAGTTCGCGACTCTCGAAGAGCCGACGGATGCCATCATCGTGGATGCCGCGCCCTCTCCAGAACAGATTGTTTCCGAAGTGCGCAGGAAACTGGGATTGGTCTAGACACTTTTCCTGCCGCGTGCACTACCACTAGTCCAGTGTGAACGCCACGTACATCAGTTTCTGATCGCGTTGAATTTGCAGCACCACCGAGGCGCCTGGCGGCAGGTTCTTTAGTGCATTGCGCAAACGGTCCAGCGTAGTAATCGGCTCGCCGTTTAGCGTACGAATCACGTCGCCGGTCGTTAGCGGCACTTCTGTTGTGGCTCCCGCCGCTCGCGCAGCCACGATGATTCCGAAGGGATCGCGCAGTTCCGGCAACATGGCCGCAATTCTCTTGTCAATTTCCACTACCAGAATTCCAAGCGTCGGAACCAGACTTTTCTCAGGGTCTGCCAACGCGGTGATTTGGTCCATGTCTTTGGGCGGTTCCATGAGTGCCACATCGAAACCCAGCCGCAAGGTCCCCCGCAGCACATCCAAGTGCACTCGGTCCCCGCTCTCGCGAGACATCAGATGAAAAGCCACATACGGGACGCTTCCCGCCGCTTTGCCGTCGATAGCCAGAAGCACATCTCCGATACGCAACCCCGCGGCCTCGGAAGGCCCTCCCGGCAGAACGTCCGAAATCACAACGCCGAAGTTGCGCGGAAGCTTCAGCCCGTCCGCGAGCGGCTGCGTTATTGTTTGAACGCTGATCCCAATCTCCGGCCGGTGCAGGTGGCCAAATTTGCGCAACTGCTGGTAAGCGATGTTCACAACGCTGCAAGGAATCGCAAACCCGAGTCCCTCGTTTCCGCCGGATTGTGACAGGATAAAGGTGTCTACGCCGACGACTTCACCGTCCAGATTCACCAGCGGACCGCCGGAATTACCCGGGTTGATGGGCGCGTCCGTCTGGACATAAACCATTGTCGAGTCGGGATCGGTCTGCCGTGCAACCGCCGAAATAATCCCGTGCGTCACTGTATTCCGCAGCCCTTCCGGGCTTCCGAAAGCAAACACCGATTCGCCTTGGCGAAGGTTCCGGTAGCTTGCAAGCTTCAGTGCGCGAAGACCTGCAACATCCACCTTAAGCAGCGCAAGATCAATTTCGTTGGTGACGCCGATAATTCGCGCCGGAACTAGACTTGTTTTTGCAGATAACACCGCATCCGCGGAATCGTCTGAATTGGCGCTCGAGAGCACCACCTGCACGCGCTGCGCTCCCTTCACCACATGCGCGTTCGTAACAATGTATCCGCTCGAATCAATGACGAATCCCGAACCAATCGCCCGTTGACGGCCAATGACCACTCCGGTGTTCCCGTGCTCGCCCTCCTCGACTTGACCATACCCTGACACCAGAATCTGCACCACGCTTGGCGACACCTTGCGGATCAGTTCACCCATTGCTTGATCCATCTTGCGGAGTTCTTCGGTCGAGCGCCCCTGCGCTTGGGCGCGGCCTGCCGAAAAGCAAAGGTAAAGCAACGCGGCCGTCGCCAAAAGAATTCGGCGCACCCGTCGATACCATTCGTTCCATAACATCGCTTGCGACTCGACCATACGCTCTAGCTCCTCGAATTCTCGCTCTTTAAATGGATGCTCTGGGAGCGTCCTCAGAGTACAACGGATCCAATCATTCTGGCGTTTCGCCCCTTAAGATGGGATTGGACGCTACTTGGCAGCTCGTCATTGTGGCTTTTCGGGCGAAGAACCGGGCTCTTCAGCCTGGGCCACAAGTGCGACGAACCGGGGGTCGCCAACGAGCGCTTTCAGATCAGCTGCTTTGTCAACCGGCAGCGCGTCGGTTCACTGGATCGTACGCCTGCCGCTGCCGAGCGGCTGTGAGAAAATTGCTTGCGACAATACCAAAGCTGGAGCATCTCATCTTCGTGGGACGTGCCCCTTTCCTTGAGCCGTGCCCGAACGGGTACTCCTGCAGCACCGGTCGCTTCTCGGATTCACAAAAGATGCGACCATAAACCATAATTCAAGCGCACCAACTGAGGGGCTTCAAACCATGGCCAGACTCCAATCCAAGGAAGACCAGAGGCTCGAGGAAGCCCGCGTCCGCAAGAAGCACTGGAAACGCTGGGGACCTTATCTCTCTGAGCGCCAGTGGGGCACAGTGCGCGAAGACTACAGTCCGGGAGGCACGGCTTGGGAATACTTCCCCCACGATCACGCGCGCTCCCGCGCCTACCGTTGGGGTGAAGACGGTATCGGCGGCATCTCCGACCGTCACCAGATGCTCTGTTTTGGCCTCGCGCTATGGAATGGCCGCGATCCCATCCTTAAAGAAAGACTCTTTGGCCTCACCGGAAACCAGGGCAATCACGGCGAGGACGTGAAGGAGTATTACTTCTACCAGGACTCGACTCCCACCCACAGCTACATGCGCATGCTTTACAAATATCCTCACGCGGAATTTCCCTATACCCGCCTCGTCGAGGAAAACCGCCGGCGCAGCCGCGAGGAACCCGAATTCGAGCTTCTCGACACCGGCGTTTTTGCGGAAGGCCGCTACTTCGACGTCTTTATGGAATACGCCAAGGCCGATGTCGAAGACGTGCTCATCAAAATCACCGCCGTAAATCGCGGTCCCGAAGCAGCCACGCTACATCTTCTCCCGTCTTTATGGTTCCGCAACACCTGGTCCTGGGGCAAGGACTTGCGCAGGCCCATCGCACAGAGATCCGCCAGCGTTCCCGGAAGCGTGTGCGCCGAGTTGCAACACTGGCAGTACGGCAAGCGCTGGTTACTCTGCCCCGGCCAGCCTGAACTTCTCTTCACAGAGAACGAGACCAACTTCGTGCGACTCTTCAACGGCAAGAACCGCACGCCCTACGTTAAAGATGCCTTCCACGAGTACTTGATCCGCGGAAACAAATCTGCAGTAAACCCCCAGCAAAAGGGAACAAAGATGGCCGCGTACTATCCTCTCGAACTCGGTCCCGGCCAGAGTGAAACGTTCAAACTCCGCCTGACCGACATGGAGCCGCTCGCTTCCATGGAGCGATCTCTGGGGGTGGTCGGCACGATCACCTCGCCTGGACATGCCGATCGTGCCGAGGACGTTCCGCCTGCAAATGATTTCGGCGCCGGCTTCGACAACGTTTTTGCACTCCGCCAGAAGGAGGCCGACGAATTCTACGCCTCGCGCGTCACCTCGGAAGCTTCTAGCGACGCGAAAAACGTCATGCGCCAGGCTTTCGGCGGTCTGCTGTGGTCCAAGCAGTTTTATCACTATGACGTTCGTACCTGGCTCGACGGCGATCCCGCCGGTCCTCCTCCTCCTCCGGAACGCCTGAAAGGCCGCAACAAGGAGTGGACGCACCTCTATAACGACGACGTCATCTCCATGCCGGACAAATGGGAGTACCCCTGGTATGCGGCCTGGGACCTGGGCTTCCACTGCATCGCTCTCGCGCTGGTTGATCCGGATTTCGCGAAGGAGCAGCTCATCCTTCTTCTCCGCGAATGGTATATGCACCCCAATGGGCAACTTCCCGCATACGAGTGGGCTTTTGGTGACGTGAATCCTCCTGTCCACGCCTGGGCTGCCTGGCGCGTCTACAAAATCGAACGCCGCGTCCGCGGGGTAGCCGATCGTGGCTTCCTCGAAAAAGTCTTCCATAAGTTGCTTCTCAACTTCACCTGGTGGGTCAATCGCAAAGATCCCGATGGCATGAACATCTTCCAGGGCGGTTTTCTCGGTCTCGATAATATTGGAGTCTTCGACCGCTCTGCGCCTCTCCCCACTGGCGGCCATCTCGAACAATCCGACGGCACCAGTTGGATGGGCATGTACTGCCTCAACATGCTCGCCATCGCTCTGGAACTGGCCAAGGATGATCCCGCCTACGAGGACGTC
>Ga0210398_10000148_pt1 | contig 87911 bp, 70 predicted proteins | sample IncBWC4OmetaG_FD_161047 | JGI IMG/M metagenome (GOLD analysis project Ga0210398, IMG submission 161047) | Forest soil microbial communities from Barre Woods Harvard Forest LTER site, Petersham, Massachusetts, United States - Inc-BW-C-4-O | ecosystem: Environmental > Terrestrial > Soil >... | reverse complement strand
GGAAGAGAGCGTCCGCGTAATCCGGAGCGAGGAACCAGGTGATGCCGACGACAATCCACGCGATGCCGTCCAGCAGAAGCCAGTACCCGAGCCAGCGCGGCAGGAATCGCGAGCGCACGACCAACCATCCAAAGGGCAACAGCCACAACCCCCAGAACGTCTGGTTCACGCCGATCGCCTGTCCATGTATCCGGATAAGGAGCATGCCGACGGCTTCGCGCGTATGGCCGTCAAACGCGGCGAAGGCATCGCCGCCACGAAAGACGAGGAGCGCGGCAGCGTTGAAGACTACAGTCACGAGGCCGAGAGCAGACGAAACCAGCACCAGAGCCATCAACTGTCGCGCACGGTGGCGGTCCACACCCTCAAAGAGACGGTAGAGCGCCAAGCTCAGGCCGATGAAGATGACCGCGCCCAGCGTCTCGGCCAGCATGCCCCAACGGTAGAGGGTCTCGTGGCCGAGGACACTCGCCGCAGTTGCGGCAGCGTCGTTCTGCACGACCGTCCGCGAGGGGACGTAGAGCAGGTAAAACGGCCCCAGTGTGAAGCCCAGATACCACAGGCCAGCGATACGAGCCGTTCTCTTCAGAGACGCCATGCGAACCTCCGGCGTTAGGGTAGGTACGGGATCTGGCCTGAGAGAGTTTCAGGAAAGATTATGAGCCACACCCACGATGTCTTGCTGCGGTGGCGGGCCGGGCTGGGATGAATCCCTCGTCATCGATCGTTGGGCAGTTACCGCCTTCGCCTGCTCTGCGGAGAATGAATCCGGGAAATGTTCGATAAAACGATCCAAGGCACTGTCGTCGAGCACGTTGATGGCCTCGTCAGGTGATTCCCATGCAAACGCGTCGGGAGCCAGCCAGCGCGACTCTTGACCTTTCTGGTCAGCAATTAGCTCCGCTGCGTCGAGTAGGTTCTTGATCCACACTTCCGGCGGGATTGGAGATTCCTTCATGGCTTCAACTTTAATCGAGACGGCGATGTCGGTGCCGTATCATTGGCAACCGGAAATCTGGGAGTGTCAGCGGCTAGTCGGCGTGGAATCCGTTCTTGAGGTAGAAGCGCTGCACGGGAAAACGTAGTGGCGTGTTGTGCCGCTTCCGTAAGTCCGGGTCGGCCACCAGTTTTTCAATCCAGTTTCTGATCAGCGAATAGCGAACGGTTTTGCCCCTTGCAAAGAGAACAACGCCGCATTCGGTGCGCTCATCATCCCAGAAGAACAATTGCTGTGGATGTTCGATCCTGACATCCCTTGGTCCTTCGTACCAGTAGGCGAAATGCCATCGCTGGCCGCGCTTGTCTTTCCGGGGTCTTTCGAGGGACCACATCTTGCCAGCGTAATTGATATTCGGCGTAATTGCCGTAAGACCGGCAATACGGAACTTTCATGACCTGAGATTTCCGTATTGCCGACCATCCAAAAGTTGCACTGTAGGACCCGCACAAAGCCATTTGCGAGTTCGCTCCTGTCGCGGGTTAGTCGCAGACGTGATCGGTTTCGAAGCGACGTGGAACGTTGTCAGCTGCGAATCCAGCAAGTCAGTAACCGTCAGACCAATTCCGATCGGGTCGACTGTCAGCACCAGGAATTCCTCGAAGGACGTGCTCGCAGAATTTCTCGGATGGCCCCTGAAAATCTTGCGCCGCCGCGAAAACTCGTAGTACACTCAGCCAACTCCTGCATCCAGCCCACTCTGTTGCTGGGTATCGTGCCCCCCTGTCGCGGGCATCAGTGCTTTTTTGTCAGTACTGGTTAATCGATCCGGCAGTTTCCACCAGTTGTTTACGAGGCACACTCCCAACCACCGGAAGTGTGTTGCGTGGGGCGCTCAGTCCCCGGCGCGGGACATATCCGTTTGGGTCGCATGACCCGTTGACGCGAAAACGCGCCGGCGGAAGACATCTCATTGCGCAAAGGAGTTCTCAATGAACTGCTTTTCTTTTGTGAGGCCGTTTGCCGCATCTATCATTGCACTCGTCCTGTCGATTCTGGCCGCCGGGATCTTCTGCGCTCGTGCTCAGTCCACAAGCGCCGGCATTATCACGGGCCGCGTTACCGATCCACAGGGTGCCGTGGTGGCGGGCGCGACCATCACCGTCACTGACATGTCAACGGGAAGCGTCCGCACCACCGTTACCAGCGGGGAGGGTCTCTACGTTCTGCCCGATGTTCCGCCTGGCAGGTACACCATCACGGCCAAAACCACGGGCTTCGCAGAGGGCAAGATCTCCCAGATTACCGTCACTGTAGCGGCGCAGACCACCGCCGATTTCACCATGGCCATTGGTTCAACCAGCCAAATCGTCGAAGTACAGTCCTCCAATGCGGATCTGCAGACGATGAACGCCTCAGTGAGCCAAACCATTGATCCGGTCATGGTCGCGTCACTCCCTTCCATCGGTCGTGATGCCAGCACCTTCGCGATGTACCAGCCCGGCGTAACCCCCGGAGGCAACGTCGCCGGCACCGTGCAGGACCAGTCGGTCTATCAGCTCGATGGTGGCAACAACTCCAGCGACATGGACGGCAGCATGGAGTCCTATACAGGCTCGTTCGGCAACTCCACCACCGGCGGGTTTCTGAGTGCTGGCTCTTCAGGCGTCATGCCAATGCCTCAGGACAGCGTCGAGGAATTCCGCGTATCCGCCTCCGGACAAACCGCCGACTTCAACAACTCTACCGGCCTTCAGGCGCAGGTGGTCACCAAGCGTGGACACGACCACTGGAACGGAACTTTGTACGAGTATTACCTCGACAGTCAGTTCGGGGCCAATACCTGGCAAAACAACTTTCCCGCACCTCTGTACACACCCAAGCCCAGCTATCACTACAGCCGCTTTGGCGCCGCGGCCGGAGGCCCCATCGCCCCGGTCAAATTCGGTGGCCGCACCTACCTCTTCGCCAACTATGAAGGTTTTCGCTATCCCGACGCCCTCACATTTGAGCGCACCGTTCCCTCCGCGGCCATGATGGCCGGAAATCTCACCTTCGCCGGAACAACCTATACCGCCGCGCAGCTCAAGGCTGACGACCCACGCAGCATCGGCATGGATCCAACTATTCAGGCCTTCTGGGCGAAACAACTGCCGCAGCAGGGCGCCAGCTACCCCGGCGGCATCTTCGATCCCAGTTGCGGCGCAATCTCCACTTCCTACTGCGACGGCGTCAACACCATCGGCTACAAGGCCAATCTCTCGATCCCGCAAAACAGCAATTTCTTTGTCGTGCGCGTTGACCACGATTTCGGCGTCAACTGGCACTTCATGGCGAGCTATCGCTATTACAAGCTCACTCAGCTCACTGCCAACCAGGTCGACATCGGGGGCGTCTTCCCTGGCGACAAACTCGGCGTGCCCGCCGCCGTCGCCAACCGTCCTCAGCAGCCCTGGTACTTCGTCGCCGGTCTCACCACCAACATTAGTCCCAGCTTCACCAACGACGTTCATTACAGCTTCCTGCGTAATTTCTGGCAGTGGAAGGACGATGCGGCTCCGCCGCAAGTGACCGGGGCAGCGGGCGCCATCGAGCCTCTTGGTGAAAGTTCCGTAGCGACCACAAGCACTTATGCCACTTCAGCGGTCCTCGCCCCCTTCAATCTCGATGCGCAGGATATCCGCACCCGCGTATGGGACGGGCAGGATAACTTCCTCCGCGACGACCTTTCTAAGGTAAAGGGGGATCACCTGATCCAGTTTGGCGGACAGTATCAGCACAACTTCAACTTCCACAACCGCACCGACAACGGTAACTCGATCAACTACACCACTACCTACCAGATTGGCGATGCCAGCGGTGGCGGATCCATCGCATACTCAGGCCTCTCGTCGCATTTGCCCACCAGCAATACCATCGACGGACGCATCATCGACACCTACTACGGCTTTGTCACCGATACCCAGGTTGCGAACACCTACGCCTCTTCCGGCGGCACCCTCAATCTGAACCCGCCTCTCACACCGATCTTTGCCCACACCGTCATCCCCTACTACAACCTCTACGCCACCGATACCTGGCACCTCAAGCCCAGCCTCACCCTCAACTACGGTCTGAGCTACGCCATCGAGATGCCGCCCCACGAAGAAGATGGCAATCAGGTGATGTGGGTCGATACCAACAACAAACCAATCCTCGCTCTCAACTTTCTGGCTCAGCGCGCCTCTGCCGCCGCCTCCGGACAAATCTATAACCCGGCAACAGGTTTCTCGCTCATCAAGAATGTCGCAGGCAGCCCGAAGTATCCCTATAACCCCTTCTACGGGGCGGTCAGCCCGCGCGTCGCCGTGGCCTGGAACCCTGACTTTAAGAACGCCGCCCTGGCCAAACTCTTCGGAGGCAACGCCACCGTCATCCGCGGCGGCTATGGCCGCATCTACGGCCGCATCAACGGTGTGGTCCAGGTACTGAATCCGCTGCTTAGCCCCGGCCTTATTCTCGCCGTTCAGTGCCATACGCCGCAGGCCAACGGGACCTGCAGTGCCAGCAACTACAACGACACCACAGCATTCCGCTTCGGCGCCACTACCTCTGGTCTCGACGGTGTCAGCGCTCCTCTCGCCACTGCCCCTGCTACGCTTTCGCAGCCGTACTTCCCCGGCTACAGCGGTCCTGGCGTCGCCATTGGCTCGCCCGTCGATCCCACGTTGCGCCCCAACGATGTCGATACCTTCAACTTCTCCATCCAGCGCCAGACCAGCCACAAAATGCTGATCGAGGTCGGTTACATCGGCCGCCTCATCCACCACGAATACACCATGGTCAACCCCAACTCGGTTCCCTACATGTTTTCCCTCGGTGGGCAGTCCTTCGAGGCCGCGTATCTGGCCGTGGAGCGGGCCCTCGGCTGCACCCAGTCGGCCAGCCTATGTTCATTGAACACGACAGCGGCGACCAAGAACAAGGTCTACCCCAGCGTGACCGCCCAGCCCTTCTTTGAAGCCGCGCTCATTCCCAGCTACTGCGCCGGCTATGCCAGCTGCACGGCCGCCGTGATCGCCAAACAGGCCTCCAACTTCGGCACCCAGAAAGTCTTCTCGCTCTGGTCCGCGCTCGATAACGGCGCTTTCAACTTCCCGCGGTCGATGATGAACACGCCCATCGCCGGCTCTGCCTTCGGTTCTTCAGGCCAGTTAGTCACTGGCCTGTCGGTCGGTACCGCGGCTGCCTGGAGCAACTACAACGGTGGTTATGTCTCCTTCAAAACCACGGACTTCCATGGCCTGACCCTGCAGGAGAACCTCACTTTGGGCAAGGCGCTCGGCCTCAACGCCTATGCTCAGTCCACCAGCGGCACGGTCGCCAACGATTCCTACGATCTGCATAAGAGCTATGGCGTCCAGAGCTTCGACCAGAAGTACATCTTCAATACCTTCATCGTTTACCAAACGCCGTGGTATCGCGGCCAACCCGGAATCCTCGGACGTCTCGCGGGCGGTTGGACACTTTCTCCGGTTCTGACTGCGGGCACCGGTCAACCCCTCACCTGCACCGATAACTCCAGCTATCAGTCCTTCGGCGGCACCGACGCCAACAATTTCACCGATCGCGAGCAGTGCGTCTTTACCGGCCAGGATCAGATCAGCAATGCCACCCATCGCGGAGTGACCGGCGGTAACGATCCCAACGGCATCGCTGTCGGAACCAGTGTCAAGGGTCCAGGGGCTGCTGCCGTCAATGTTTTTTCCAATCCCATTGCCGTCTTTGACACCGCGCGGCCTCCGATCCTCGGGTTGGATGAGCACGACAGCGGCGACGGTGCAGCCCGCGGTCTCCCCTACCTTGATGTCGATCTCAGCGTGAAGAAGAGTCTCATGGTTCGGGAGAGAACCAGCCTGGAGTTCACCGGAGTCTTCTTCAATGTGATGAACCATCTCGACTTCAGCAACCCGTCGATGAGCATCGCGTCACCCAGCAGCTGGGGCGTGACAAAAACTCAGGGCAACAGCCCGCGCCAGATTCAGATGGGCATTCGCGCCAGCTTCTGAGCGGAAAGCAGCCTACTGATGACTCGAGGTGCGGTGCCGCCCCTGCGCCTCGCCGTCATCGCGTGAGACGCCTTTTCTAAAAGAACTACCTGGACGAACATCCCAGCCATATCTATCTCTTCGATGAGAAGGGCAAACTTTTCGCAGGCGACGGAACGCCGCGCATTCGCTGCGAAAGACAATCTGGATGAGTGATTTAGCTGTACGCAAGAGACTCCTTTGCAAACCATAGTGAGCTGCATCCCTCCGGTTAGTCCGTGGAGCTTCGTGTGGTGGCCGATGCCTTAGTTTTCGGCCTGGAGCTTATAGTTAAGGACACCTATAGAGCCCCGCGCCACAGTAGTGTTGTAAAAGTAGGCCGCGAACTGAGCCAGGTAAGGACGCACCTGCGGGTGCCCGATCCAGAAGTAGTCCGAGAGGCCACAGTCGTACATGGCAAAACCGTCATGGTGCTCGAACACTGGAATCACATACCTGGTTCCGGCCCGCTTGAAAAGACGGGCCCACGCTGCCGGGTCATAGTCCTTTGCAGTGAGCATGGGGATAAAATCCTTGTACCCGACTTGTGTTAGTGGGCCATACGTCGCAATATGGTACTTATTCTCTTTTGTACCCGGGGTATACATCGCGTGAGGGTACTGCTCACTACCAAACGCCGGCACGCAATAAAGGCCCCAGTGGATAAAGATGCCGAACTTTGCGTCTTTGTACCAGTCCGAAACCTGATGAGTAGCCAATGACTGCCAGTGCGAGCGAAAGGGGCCTTTGCTTATTTGGCTGTCAACCCGGCCGAAGATCTCTGTTCTGGGCCGGTCGCAAGAGGCGCTGGCCTTTTGCCAGATGCGGTCGATAATCTCCGGAGCCACGGAAGCGGTCGGAGCCATTGGGTCTGCAGGGGACTTGCCCGTAACCGAGAAAAAGCTCTCGCAAAGGCCCTGCTTGTCGAGCGCTCTGTAATTTTGTGTCGCGACTTTCGATATTGAAAAGAGCCCGGTGCTGGAAGCCTCCAAAGCAAGGCCAGCATTGCGAAGCAAATTACGACGCGAAATCAAGAGAGCAAACCTCCCACACTAAACCGAGCTCGATTAGTGTGCCGCCGTGCGCAGGCGAATTTTTATCGCCTAGTTTCTCGGGAGCGCGGCGGTGACACTTAAGTGACAGAGTCGCTGGTAGCGCACCACGATGTTTCAGAATGGTCCATCCAATAATCGAATAAATGTAGCAACGGCTCAAATCCAATGTCAAGGCTCCTTTGTGCCCAGCGTTTCTGCCCCCTGGCTTTGTGGAACGAAGGGGAAAACATCAATAGACTAGGGATTCACTCCAGACTGCTGAACACGCATGATTGAGTGGACCGCGGAAAACAGGGCTCGTGTCGTTGGCCCATTCGAACCAGGGCGGATCGATCTCACGTTGCGCCTCGTCCGGGTGCTGTACCATTAGGGGTTTCGGATACTTCCGATACTCTACCGATTACCGGACTAATCCTTGCCTTTGTCAGCCAATCCGATTTGCAGGACGCTGATCGTTGCGGACGATCTGACCGGGGCCTGCGATGCGGCAGTAGCGTTCGCTTCTGCAGGCCGCCGCCCGCGAGTTCTGCTCAAGGGCGAACTCAACGCGGCCATCGATGCCGACATTTGCGCGCTTTCCACTAACTCCCGCGATGTGCCGCTTGACGTCGCCGAAGCCAAACTGTCGGCCATCGCCTCCCAGGCAATCGGCTTCTCTCGCGTCTTTAAAAAAATTGACTCCGCATTTCGCGGGAATACAGCCCGCGAGATCGCTCTGGTGGCTCGGTTATTTCCCGCCCGCTTGTCCATTGTCGCCCCTGCTTATCCCGCCCTGGGCCGAAGTTCGCGCCGTGGGATCATTCGCATTCGCGATGTTCATGGCGAAAAAACCATCGATGCGCTTACAGCCCTGCGCTCCGTGGGACTCGAGGTCTCCTGCATTCCGGCCTGCATCCCCGAACACGCGATTGCGGAACAGTTACTCGCTTCCACGCGGCAGGGAGAATCCTCCGTGGTATTTTGCGATGCTCAGGAGCAGCCGCGCCTGGAGGCAATCGTGCACGCGGCCCGGCGCCTGCCTGACCGCATTCTCTGGGTTGGCTCCGGTGGACTTGCGCACGCGCTGGCAGTGGCGGATGGAATCTCGGACGCCGGCGCTTCCGCAATACAACCGGGTCTAGTGCTCCTCTTTGTCGGCAGCAACCATGAAGTTACCATCGCCCAGGTCCGCCGGCTTTTTTCGCGTTTCGACATTGCCACCTGGCGGCTGGGAAATCCCCCGCCGAACGATCTCGCCGAAACCGGCGCGGCACTAATTCCGCTTGCCTGTGGGCAGTCCGAGCAGTCCGCAATCGCTGCGTTAGCAGCGCAGATTGACCCTGATGCCGTCTCCTGCCTCTTTATGACGGGAGGGGACACCGCTGCTCTCCTTTGCGATAGCCTGGGTATCGAGGCGCTTGATCTTCAACGCGAGTTCGAACCGGGCCTTCCTCAGGGGCTGGCCGTCGGAGGCCGTTTTTCGGGCTGCACCATCGTGCTGAAATCCGGGGGATTCGGCGAAGCTGCGACGCTGGAAAGCGTCGTCCGTTCCTTTGCCCGCTGCAGGGAGATCCGCGCTGACTGAAAGTCCGAATGGCCGTTGATTGGGAGGATCATTTGCTTTCCGCACGCCGACCACAGTTGGTAATGGAAGTCGAAACTTGTTCGGTCATCCGGCCCACTACCAGTCAAACCAATCAGAAGCTGCTTCACAAGTTGCGGACGTTTTTCCAGGCGCTGGCGACTTCGCCGGTCAATCCCCATTGGTTTGTAGGGAAGCTGACAAAGCCGAGTTTTCGGGCCGGCGAATCTTCCGGGATTTGATAAGCCTGTTTCTCCGGATCGGTCAGCAGTGGGTCGGCCCACACAGAGTTTTGATCAAAATCGAGTTTCTGCCAGGTGGACCAGTCCAGAAGCACAGGCGGATCGAACGCCTCTTCCTCTGCCGCCGTTGTCACGGACGCGCGGAAAGAGGCCTGTGGTCGGAAGATGCAGTTGTAGTCGATTTGCTGCACGCTCTGTGTCAGTTTTAACCCTGCTGACAAGGCATACGCTGTTTCTCCGGCGAGAACTGCGATGTTGTGGTGGTAGCGATCGTGAACGCTGCCTTTTTCAATGGCAAACACCGCAGGGGTGGGCGAGGCATACCAGATATTGTTATGAATCTCGCGATCGGCGCCTTCGCCGATATGGATCGCAGCCCCGACGACGATGTTATTGCAGATTTCGTAATGCCTGGCCCCGCTTCCCAGAAGAATGCCGCAATTAGTCTCGTGGCGAATGAAATTGCCCCGAATCATCGCAGGCTCGTCCGTTGGCGAGGCTTGGTTCGCTGTCTGCGAGCCATCGCCGGGAAGGTCCAAATCCGACTGCTGAGCGTTGCCCCAGACGTTGAGGGGGGCATAGTGCCGCGTTTCTCGCACGGTCTCCGCAATCGCATTGTTCTCGATCCGATGACCACCCCAGGACCCGTCGGCAATGCAGATGGCCGAACAGGGCAGGGCGCGAAATTCGTTGTGCGCCGCGGTGATGCCATTGGCATGAGCGATGTAGAGACCCGCGGTCTGTTTGCCGAATACACCGCAGCCTTCGATTAGGTTGTTTATTACCGCGCAGCCGGAGGCGGCTGTACCTCCTGGCAGGCCGGCGAAACAAATCGCGTTATCGCCAGCCTCGGTGAATTTGCACCCCGTAACGGTGCCGCTCATGTTGGTCGCGCTCCAGAACAGCGCGTTGCCACCAACGCCGTCGAACCAGCAGTCCTGAACTGAGCAATTGCGGGTCTGCTCGAAGCAGACCGCTCCACCCCGGTAAATGGCCCACTTGCCGGATGCCGCCGTCTCACGGGGCCTCATGTATGTGGTTTCGGTATGCGCGAATCGAAAGCCCTGGAAGGCAATGTGCTCGACGGGGCTGGACCCGTCGCCCTGCACGCGAACGATCTCATCGAGAACGGGAACCTCCACCAGCGCGTTCTCCAGATCCAGATCGGGGCTGGCGCGGTAGTAGAGCGTGCCGCTGCCAGCGGCAAGATACCACTCGCCTGACACAGTCATCTCCTCGAGCACATTGTCGACATAAAACCGCGAGCCGGGACCGATTGCGGCCGTTGAACCCGTCCAGGCATCGCCGAGCTGCGTGCCCCCGCTTCCGAACCAAATGCGGTTTCGGTCATAGTCGATAGAGCGAATCTCCCAGTCCAGGATACCGAGATCGTCAGATTGAGAGACATGAATGATGGCGTCGGCTGGAGTTCCCCAGCGCTTTTGAGAGAAGATGTCGGGATCGAATTCAATGCCGACGACGCCGCGCCGCGACGCTGCGGCTTGTTCATCGGCGGGATCCGGGCTGGAGGCTCCAGCCGGCAGCGCGCGGACGACGGATAGAAATCCGCCTTGTGTGGCATTTGCGGGATCGTTGTCGGGGAAGCGTGCACGCACCTGCCGTCCGCCGTTGACGAATAACTGCGTGAAGCCAAAGGGGCCCGCATTGCCTGCGTTGAGGTCGCAGATGCTCTTACTCTTGCGCGTCTGCCACTGACAGCGCAGCCGCCGGCCGCCGCTGAGAGTCACCTTTTCGCCGGGACCGGCCATGTAGAGGATCGGTGCCTGAGCCGATCCAGAATCTTCGGGAGTGAACAGAAGCGTGTGATCCAGATAGTAGGTGCCTTCCCGAACGACTACGGTAACCGGCGTTGTGGGATGAGCGCGGCGAAACTCGCGGACGGCGCGCTGTGCACGGTGAAGACTGGCGAATGGCTGGTCCGGCGTGCCTCCCTGGTCGTCGCGCCCACGTAGGGCAACGCAAAAGGTCTGAGGTGCCGGGTCCAGCGCAAACAGAGAATCTCGGCTGCCGAACAGCGCAAGAGAGGCGCTGCCACCCAGTTTTAGAAATCGACGTCTCTTCATGATCTGGCTTCAGTGGACGGACCATAGAATAGTGCGCGCTCGGAGGTAGAGTCAAGCAGACTCCTCGCGCAAAAAAGTCTGCAGGTGAAAGGGCAACGATCAGAGAAACGCAATGCGCTTGACAGCGGTTGGGCGCTATTCGTAGGCTCTCTCTGTATCAGTTTGGTCCATCCAATATTCTCCATGGCTACTTCTTGGGTTCGCCACCGCCTTTGCCGGCTGCTTCCGGGCTACCTGCTTCTCCTCCTGGTGCCCGCGCAGCGGGCAGGGGGAGAGGCACCGGCGCCCGTGGCGCGCTGGTCGCTCGACGAACCAGCCGGAAGCGTGGTTCACGATTCAATCAACCACGCGGACGGAGAGATAACAGGCATCTTCCGGCGTGTCGCAGGCGTATCGGGAAATGCTGTTCGGCTGGACGGCGACACCGCCGCGATCACGGTTCCTGCTGCTCGGGCACCGACGATGAAGCAGGCGTTCACGGTAGAAGCCTGGATCGTCATCAATGTATATCCGTGGAACTGGGTGCCGATTGTCGATCAGCGCCGCGCCGAGCAGGCGGGGTATTTTTTCGGCATCGATTCCTTCGGTCACCTCGGTATTCAGCTTGCTGTCAACGGGCAGTGGGAGTTTCTGACCTCACAACAAAGCCTTCCACTAAAGCACTGGGTTTTTGTAGCGGCGACATTCGACCCATCGCAGGGCATGACACTTTATGTCGACGGAAAGGCTGCCGGACATCGTGCGACGCAGGGCGGATTCGACCCGGCGACGGATGAGGGTTTGCTCATTGGCCGGGTGCGAGCGCCCATGCTTCCGGCGCAGTGGCTGCACCCGAAATATCCGGTGTGGTACTCGTTTGATGGCATTCTCGACGAGATCGAGCTGCTGCAGGGCGCGGCCTCACCAGCGGAGATCGCCGATGCCTGGAGCCATCTGCACGCGCCTGCCGATCAGGTGCTGCCGTATCCCGCGCTGCCATCCGGGCCGCCCGGCCCAGGAAGGTTTGGAGCGTACTACGCGACACTGAAGTATGACGAATTGTGGGATGCGCCGCGCCGAGCAGGACCGGACTCCGACGTCGTGGTGCGTTTCGATCTGTCGCCGATCCGCCTGGTTTCCTGGCAAGGCGCCAATTACATCCCTGCATGGATCACTGAAGACGGCAAATGGTATTCCGACGAATTCGTGGAAACCGGAGGACTGCCCGGTTGTCCCGATGGCCAGGATTGCGAACCGATGTCGGACAAGCAGAACGTCTATGCCCACATTCGAATCATCGAGAGCACGCCGGCGCGCGCTGTCATCCAGTTCCGTTATGGCCAGTGCGAGGTGGAGCACAACATCTGTGCAAACCCCGATCCGTTTACCGGGTGGACCGACACGGCGGACGACTATTACACAATCTATCCGGATGGCGTCGCTGCCCGCAGGACCGTGGCATGGACGTCGAACTTCAACACCTGGCATGAGTTTCAGGAAACCATGATCCTCAATCCGCCGGGCATGCGGCCGGAGGACAGTATCCAGACCAATGCGCTGACCTTCATGAACATGAAGGGTGAAACGGCGACTTATTCGTGGGAGCGCCCCCCGGTGGAGATTCTGAAGCCCGATGACGCGAATATCCAGGTGGTCAATCTAAAGGCACAATGGAAGCCCTTTCAGATTGTCATGCCCGCGCATCCACTCATCTCTACATACGTCGGCGAGAAGACCTACTCGATGTTCGAGTGGTGGAATCACTGGCCCGTGGCCCAGGTGAAGTCGAGCGGAATCTCCGCCGTCGCACCCGATCGGCCCTCCAGTTCCTCGCTCTCGCATATTGAAGGGCAGCCCTGGGCACAGACCTCGAATTCGATCACGAAAATCATGCTGGATGGCCTCACCGATCAACCCGCCGCCGAACTGAAATGGCTGGCCCGGTCGTGGGCCACTCCGCCGAAAGTCCTGATGGACGCAGGCGCATTTGCCAGCAGCGGATATGATCCTGCACAACGAGCGTTCGTCTTCCGCCGCACAGGAGAGCCTTCCGCGGTCCCGCTGGAGTTTTCACTGCCCGCGGACGATGCCTCTCCACTGGTGAATCCGGCCTTTGTTGTGCTGGGCTGGGGTGACGCGCCCCCGCGGATTCGGGTGAACGGCAAGTGGCTGCGCTGGAGCGAGGATGCTCGCTATGGAATCGTCAGCTCCCCGGAGGCCGACGAACTGGTGGTCTGGCTGCGGGTGAGCGCCCGGACTAGGACTACAGTGCAGATCGAACCGGGGCCCAATTAGGCGCTGCCGCGCGAGTTCCCGGTCGGCGCCGGCTTTCTGGCGGCGGGGCGAACCAGCAGCGATCGCGCGTCGATCAGGTGCTCGATCATCGCGCTGCGCGCTTCATCGGCCTTATGCTCGCGAATTGCCGAATAGATTCTTCGATGGAACATGAGCGGCTGATCAAGAGAAACGCGATCCGAGAGGTGGCCCATGCTCGTGAGCAGTGAACGATGGATTCCCTTGAACAGCAGATGGCATATGCGATTGCCGCTGGCGCGGAAAATGGCCTCATGAAAGGCAAGATCGGCGTCGAGCCGCTCACGGGTCCCCTTGCTGCGCTCCATCGCAAAGATGGCATTGCGCAGGTCCGACATGTCTTCACTGGTTGCCCGTTCCGCCGCGCGCGCCGCCAGCTCCGGTTCCACGATCAGACGCGTTTCAAACAGCTCGTGGTGCGAAATGTCGTCGAGAAGGACAAGAAAATCCAGGGGCTCATCGAGGATGGATTCCGCGCTGTCGCTGAGATAGGTTCCGTCTCCGACCCTCTGCGACAGGATTCCCATGATCTCGAGAACTTTGAGTGCTTGCCGCACAGAGGCGCGGTTGACCCCGAAGTCCTTCGCCAGTTCCCGTTCCGGAGGGAATTTTGAGCCGGGCGAAATAGCGCCACTGGCGATCAGGTGCTTGATGCGCGATATGAGTTTGGCGGTAACCCGAGGATCTGGCTTGTCGTGGGATAGAGCAGCTTTCGGGCTCATTGAGGTTGCCTGTGGCCGACAGGATGAAGGTGGAGCGCCAGCGATTTCCAAATCATACTCCGGGTTCACGCCCCAATCAAATATTGGTACAGCAACTGAGCATGTGTCGGGGAGGCAAAAACGGCATCAGAACACAATGTTTCCGGTTTTTTCTTGACTCGCCCGAAAACCGGTGCATATAATCCGACTCATCATAATGGCTGGACCAATAGCCGAGAACAAGTGAGAATTGATGATACAGATCGTTCTGGAAGCTCCTGGACAATTAGCCGAACGGAACGCCAGGATGCCGGAAGCAGCGCCCGGGGAAGCGCTGGTCCGCATGGAGAAGATCGGTGTTTGCGGCAGCGACTTTCACGCTTTCGCCGGAAAGCACCCCATCTATACTTATCCGCGTGTGCTGGGCCACGAACTGTCGGGGGTTATTCTCGCCGTTCCGGAAAATGACAAGGGCATCCGCGCCGGCGATCGATGCGCCATTGAACCTTACATCAGCTGCGGAGAGTGCCGAGCCTGCCGGAGGGGCAGGAATAACTGTTGTGAGAAAATTCAGCTGCTCGGCATTCACGTCGACGGCGGCATGCAGGAGTTTCTTCCCGTACCCATCCGCCTCCTCCACAAGTCGGACAGCCTGACGCTGGATCAGCTGGCACTCGTGGAGACGCTTGGAGTTGGCGCGCATGCGGTGGAGCGGAGCGGGCTGAAGGCAGGAGACGAAGCGCTGGTCGTAGGCGCGGGGCCGATTGGCATCGCCGTCGCCCAATTCGCCCTGGTGCAGGGAGCAGATGTTCACGTCGTCGAGCGGAACGAATGGCGGTGCCGGTTTGCCGAGCAGATGGGGTTTGCCGCGTCGCTCAGCGCGGAAGGGCGACGCGGCGATGTGGTCTTCGATGCGACGGGCAATGCGGAGGCTATGAGCGCGAGCCTGGAACTGGTCGCCACCGGAGGCAGTTTGGTGTACGTCGGTCTCACGCGCGATCCGATCCGCATCGACGATTCCCTCTTTCACCGCCGGGAAATCACCCTGCTGGCCAGCCGCAACAGCTGCAACCAGTTTCCGGCAATCATCCGCCAGATTGAGAACGGTCGAATCGACACCTCGCCGTGGATCACCCATCGGCTTAGCCTCACGGATGTGGTTGCGCAGTTTCAGGACCTGCCGGAACAGCAAACGCTGATCAAGGCAATGATTGACGTGCGGAATGGGCACGAACTGGACGAATGAGGAAGACCGCAGGCCGAGGATCCGGAGTGACCGCCGAGGATCAACAGCGACGCGCTATGAATCGACTTCAGGAAGCTGTGGCCACCAGTTCTTCATTGCCTCTGCTGGGGATCGCGGTCTATTTCTACGACCCGATCTTTCTGGAGATGGCGGCGCGGCTTAAGTATCGCGTGATCTGGATCGAGATGGAGCACGGCTTCATCACCTTTGCGCAGGCCGCCGATCTGTGTCGGATGGCGCGGGGAACGGGCATGTTGAGCATGATCCGGGTCGCAGATACGCGGCGCGAAAACGTAATGAAAGCGGCCGAATGCGGGCCCGACATCATCGATGTTCCGATGGTGGAAACCCCTGAAGCGATTCACGAGATGATCCGGGGCGCGCGCTTTCCGCCGGAAGGGGACCGGGGTTTCTTCAGTGTCTCCCGTGCGCTTCATTACGGACTGGTGGACGGCATCGCGGGCGAGCAGGCGCGGCTCAACGATGAACTGTGCCTGATGGCGCAGGTCGAGACCGCCCGCGCGGTGCAGCGCATTGAGGAACTTTGCGCCATTCCCGGATTCGAAATTTTCATCGGCCCGTCCGATCTGTCCGCCAGTTTGGGAGTGCCGGGGCAGCTTGGGCATCCGCGTGTGCTCGAAGCAGCCAGAACGATAATTGCCGCGGCCCACCGCAGCGGGAAGCTGGTCGCTGTCGGTGCTGGACCGGCGGAGTTCGGCTTTTATGCGCAACAGCAGGTGGATCTGCTGTTCTGCGGCAACGACATCGCCTGCCTGCGCATGGGAATACAGTCCATGCTGCAGCAGGCTCGAGACGCAACTGACCAGGCAAAGCGCCGGTGACCAGAGCTGCCGCCACCGAGCGGGAAAGAGTGACGAGCAGGATGGAGTATCGCGTATTGAAGCGGACGAAGCTGCTGGTATCGCGCCTGTGCTTCGGCACCATGACGTTCGGCAAGCCGGTCGAGCAGAACGAAGCCACGCGCATGGTGGATCTCTGCCTTGACGCGGGCGTGAACTTCTTCGATACGGCGAATCTGTATCAGGGGGGCCGCGCAGAGGAGATGCTGGGGGTTGCCCTTGAGGGGCGGCGCCAAAATGTCGTGTTGGCCAGTAAAGTACGCGGCAGGATGGGCGAAGCTCCGGATCAGGGCGGACTCTCGAAGCGGGCCATCTTCCGGGCGATCGAAGAATCTCTGCGCCGGCTGGGCACGGACTATCTCGACCTCTACTTTCTGCACCAGCCCGACTACGATGTGCCGATCGGAGAAACGCTGGAAGCCATGGAGCAGTTGGTGCAGCAGGGCAAGATTCGCTACCCGGCTACTTCGAATTATGCCGCGTGGCAAGTGGCGCAGACACTCGACTTGGCCGGGCAAAGGAGTTACACACCCGCCGCCACGACCCAGCCGATGTATAACCTCCTGGCCCGGGGCATTGAGCAGGAGTTTGTGCCGATGACTCAGGCATTCGACGTCAGCATGCTGGCCTACAATCCGCTGGCTGCAGGACTGCTGACCGGAAAGCACCGCAAGTCCTCAATCCCCGAGGGCGGCCGATTCGACGGGAATCGAATGTATCAGGATCGGTACTGGCACAGCGAGACATTTCGCGCCGTCGACGCGCTTGCCGCCGTGGCCGAGCGAGCCGGGCGGTCGCTGGCTGGCATGGCCTTTGCGTGGCTGCTGTATCACACCCCCACTGAAGCGGTGATCCTCGGTGCATCCCGCACCGAGCAGCTGCAGCAAAATCTTGTCCTGTGCGAAGAAGGACCGCTGGACGCGGACACTGTGCGCGAGTGCGACGCGGTGTGGCACCATCTGCGGGGGCCGGTCCCGGTGTACAACCGATGAAGCCCCATGAGGTAGCAGGCGTGGAACACATTGCCATCGCCTCCTTTACGCCGCGCCAACTTGCAGAGTGGTACGTTGTCTGCCTGAATTTCACGATCATCCACGATACCGGGGATACGCTGTATCTCCGGGCACCCAATGGAGTGGTGTTGGAATTCGTGCAGGCCGACACTCAGCCCGCGCCCCCAGCGATGCGCAGCGCCGGGCTTCGGCATATTGCCCTGGCAGTTGGCGATCTGGACGCTGGCCGAGCCGCACTCGAAACCCGCGGCCTTTCCTTTCCCGATGAGCCCATACTGCGCCCCGGTTTGCGCCTCCAGTTCTTTCGCGATCCGGAGGGGAATTTCCTGCACCTGGTGGAACGGATGCTTCCGCTGGAGTCTGCTTAGCGGTGTAGGCTGGCTCGGCAGGCGAGGGACGGGCAGCATACTCTGCGCCGCGCACATCGCGGATCAATACATTCGCTTCGCCGCCGATAAGCTGCGAACTCGGCGAGGCCGCCTCAGGCAAAGCGAACGACGACCGCTTCGTGAATGCGAATCCTGTCGATCACAAGATGGACCCATCCATCCGCTTGAGAAAACTTTGCTGGCCGGTCTGCTCTGAGCAGATGGACGGACACAACGCGTCGTCCCTTGGGAATTCGGACAGCAACGGGAACATTTTCGAGATCCAGATAGGATTCGTTCACACGCAGCTTCTTCACCTTGTTTCCCGTGTTGGCAATCAGATGCAGCAGCACTGCCGAAGGGGCCTCGGCATATTGCGCGATCAGGCCTTCCTGTGCGTGAACGCGGTAGCGGCGCGAGGGCGCGAGGAACGGTTCGAGCAATGCGAGAAGCGTCGCGCACACGGCTGGGATCCGCGTCTCCTCGTACACCGCTTCCAGAGAAGAGCCGATGTAGAGCGCCCGGCCCTTGCCATAACTCCGCCTGGTCATCGCGGCGCCTAAAGATTGCCCAAGTGCCAGATCCCAGGTAGTCGCCAGCACCTCGATATCGTCGGCTGCGCGGAAGCGCACGATTTGTGGATCCTGGGGGACCAGTCTGTCGCTGCCGGACATTCGCAAATAAAGATCGGGGTGCTCCTCCGGTTCGTCCGCTTCGAACGCGATGCCCAGCAGATTATGGAGGGGGCGCCGCGTCTGCGCGCGTCCGTATTCGTCGAAAAGGCCGCTCAGGTGGGTCGCGATCAGCGTGCCTCCTGCTGCAACATAATCCGCGAGCATCGCGCACTGCGCATGGCTCAAACAGGCGGCGTTTGCGGCGTAGATCGCCGGATAACGGTCGAGTTGCTGACGGTCCAGGGAAAAATCGAGGAACGGCTCCGACGCCAGACTGCCTTCCTGCAGTACTCGCCAGATGCCGTGAAATCCGTTGGGATAAGCGTGTGCAATGTAGCTGGGGCTGCTGCACCATTCGATGGTTTGCGTGCTTACCAGCAGGCCACATTGCGACGCGATCGAGGCGGAGTGCATCAGGGTATCCTGCCGGTTCATCCAGTCGAAGATCGATCGGACATGTTGCGCTTCGGAAAGCGCTGCGGGGGCGCGATCCATGAAATACAGCCGGCTGAGGCTCCAGTAGACCATCCCGGTTCCGGCAGCGAACGCCACCGCGCCGTCCATCAGCAGATCGTCGCTGTCGAGCGGATAACTGTACCAGCCGCGGATGCTCTTATCCATGAGGTGTTCGCCGTTATATTGCGAGTGGTAGCCGACGTAGGTCCAGATGCTCTTTCCCGTGCTCTTGCCCAATTGCAGGTTGAAGAGTTTTTGTTCCGGAGTCTCAGCGGACTCGAACATAAAGCCATCCGTGACGGAGATTGCACGGCTGCGGCACCATCCGCGGCTGAGCATCGACGTGTTGTTGAAGAACACGGGGAGGCCTTTTGCGCCGCGGACAATCTCTGTCAGCGACTCCAGCGTCCCGCGGGCCACGTCATCGTCGATCCAGCGCCGGCACGCGATGACCTTCTCTGCGGGGCCATTCTGCGCGGGGATGTCGCGGCCCGTTGCTGCGAAGAATGCCTTTCGGCACCAGGAGCAGTAGCAAAACTCTTCACGGTGGTCCATGCCCTGGTAGGGGCCATCGAAGTAGACCAGGTCGAAGTCATAGTCGAGCACTTCATGAACCAACTCGATGATTTCCGCGCGCAAAGGAGAGTTAAGGCAGCCTTCGTAGTATCGCGAGAAGCCGAAATGGGTTGTGATGAACGGATTCCCGCCCGCATCGCGACGCTGCCACTCCGGATACAGAGGATTGCTGTCATGAATGTCCATGAAAGGATGATTGACCGGCAGGTAGGCGATGGTTTTCAGACCGGCCGCGCGGCAGAGGCGAACCGTCTCGCGCATGGGGTCGCCGGCAAGCTTCGGGTGCACAGGATATTTCGAACGAGTCGGGAAATAGGCGTAGTAGGATGCCGCCGGATAGCGAAAGGCGTTGGCATGAATATCCACAGCAAGGCGCACCGCTTTCTCGGGATCAAACTGCAGCTCCGGATAAAACGGAGGATTGTAACCTTCAGCGATGAGAATGCGCGCGGATCGGACCCACGCCGGCAGTGCCTTTGGTTGCGGCTGTGTGGCTGTGTGCCATTCGCCGGCGGCGCGGAGCGGAGAAGCGGAACCGGCGAGGACCAGGCCGCTGCCGAGAAGCAAATCGCGGCGTGAAATGTCAGTCATCGCCGCCTCCTGTCTGCGCCGGCCTTTTGCGGCCGAAGTTTGGCGTCGGGGACTTCGGTACGCGCCTCCTCAGCATTAACAGCTAGGCGCAGCCTCTCGCGCGCCAGCCAGCCATACAAGGTGAGCGCCGGATCTGCGAGGTTCCGGGCTGGAAAGATGAAGGTGAACAGAAGGGCGCCGGCGAGGAGCGAGAGGTGGCCGGCCGCGCCGATCAGGTATTCGTGCCACGGAAAATTCCACAGCCCCAGATTGAGAATGTGCCCACCGTTCGCGGTCAGTGCTGCCCACAAAGTGACGAGCAGGCTGGTTACGATACCGGCGTGCGCGCTTGCGGAACCAGCTCGCCTGCTCATAAATGCCAACAAAAAAAGACCTGCCAGTCCGCCAGCGGCAATGGCGGTCACGGTGTAGTAGAACGATAGGGCCGGTCCGCCGAAGCGCGCCAGTTGCACGGCGATCAGAACGGCCGCGACGCCGGTGGAGCCCGCGATCAGTTTTCCTGCATACAGGCATTGCCGGTCGGTCGCATTCGGTCTGAGGTTTCGGTAGAAGTCGTCGACACCCACAAGCGAAACGCAGTTGATATCCGAAGCCAGCATGGAGATGGCTGCGCCCAGAAACGACGCGATGAAGAGTCCCGCTGCGCCGGGCGGAAGATGTGTGGCCAGAAAGTGGGGAAAGACCTGGTCCGCCCGGACCAGTCCTGGCGGAAAGCGCTCGTGGCTGAGCCGGTAGAAGGACCACAGCAAAGTCCCGATCAGCATGAACGATGCCCACATCGGAACGCAGAGCACCGCCCCCAGAGCAATGCCGCGCACTGCGGCGCGATCGGTGCGTGCGACCAGGTAACGCTGCACCACGGTTTGGTCGGCGGTGTACTTCTGTAGATAGAAGAAGAATCCGTAGATAACGAGCACCACCAGAGAAGACTCTTTGAGGCTGAAGGCCGGCGCGGCGAAGCCAATCTTATGGTTTGCCAGGGCTGTGGGGACTGCCGCATGGGTTCCACCGGGTGTGAGCCAGAGAAGGCATCCTACAGAAATGAAGATGCCTGCCCACAGAACGAAACCCTGCACGACATCGGCCCAGATCGCGGCCTCCACGCCGCCCACCATCGAGCAAACGACCGCAATACCTCCTGTGATCGCCATGGCTGCGACGACGTTCCAGCCTGTGATGCTGTTCAGCGTGAGTGCCGCCAGATAGATCACGAATCCCATTTTTGCAAACTGCCCCACGGCAAAAGCGAGGGCCGAATAGAGCTGAACACCGGTGCCGAAGCGGCGCCCAAAGTATGCATAAGCGCTGCGCTCCACGGAGTGGCGGAAGAACGGGACCAGGATCGAGCCGGCCAGCAGGAGAACCGCCGGAAACATCAGGTTCGGCACCATCAGCGACCAGTTGCCTGCATAAGCGGCGCCTGGGTAAGCGACGAAGGTGATGCTGGTGATGATGGTTGCAGTCAGCGACAATCCCATGGCCCAGCCCGGGACACGCCGGTTCGCAACAAAGTAGGTGTCCGTGGTCCGTTGGCGGCCGGCAAAGCGAAAACCGATGAACAGCAGCAGACCAAGGTAGACGACGATAACGACAATGTCAGACAGGCCCACGGAGAGTCTCGGGCGCCGAGGCCATTCGGGCAGCCATCAGGAGCGCGGCCTTCATGTTGGCGGCGTCGGCGCGATTTTTCCCGGCGATATCGAAAGCGGTGCCATGATCCACCGAAGTCCGGATGATGGGAATGCCCAGCGAGACGTTAACGGTTCCTTCAAAGTCGAGGAGCTTCATCGGGATATGTCCCTGGTCGTGATACATGGCGACAACCAGATCGTATGCGCCGCGGGAGGCCGCGACAAAAAGAGTATCGGCGGGCAGCGGACCTTCGCAGAGAATGCCGCTCCGTCGCGCCTCGACGACTGCCGGCGCAATGACCTCCGCATCTTCCGAACCGAACAGGCCGTGCTCGCCAGCATGCGGATTCAGCCCGCAGACCGCGACTCGCGGTTGCGCAATCCCCATGCGGCGGAGCGCTTCGTGGCCGAGTGAAATCGTCCGGACCACGCGATCCACCGTCAGCCGGCAGGCATTGCGCAGGCTGGTGTGGGTGGAAACATGGGCGGCGGAAAGCTTTTTTCCAGCCAGCAGCATGCAGGGATCATCTGTCCCGCAGAGTTCCGCAATGTATTCGGTGTGCCCGGTGAAGGGCCGGCCGCCCAGGCACACCGCTTCCTTATTCAGGGGAGCCGTCACCATGGCGCTGGCCTCGCCGCTCAGGCACATCTTCGTCGCGATGCGGACGTATTCCGCGGCTGCGCGTCCGTACTCCGCACGCAGGACGCCCCAGGTGATTTCACTGTCAGCGCTCAGTGCTCCGCTGCTCACCAGTCGCGCTCGCGTTTGTTCAGGAGCGATGCCCGTGACGCGCGCGGCTGCCAGCAGCGGAGCGTGATCCCCCACCAGCACCCAGTCGGCGGCATCACGCACGGCGCTGTCGCTGAGCGCTTTCAGCACGACTTCCGAGCCCACGCCGGCCGGGTCACCGAGAGTGATCGCGATCCGAGGACCGATGGATCCGATCACCGCGCCCACCGATCCGGCTTAGCTGACACGAGGATCGATACTTTGAAATCCATAGGTCTCATACCTCCAGGTACATTTCCCGTCACGCATAAGAACGACGGTAAACCCCTCGGGTGTTCCCCAGCGCGGCCCATGCCACCAGTTCCCGCACACTGCGCCACAGCTGATGTAGGAAATCCCCCTGAACGTCACAACTTCATTAATGTGCGTGTGGCCCTGAAACACTCCCAGGATATTCCTCTGCTCCAGCAATGGCAGTACCTCCCAGGCATTCACAATGGAGATTTTGCCGATCTTATCCGGACGGGAAGGGCCGTAGGACACGGCGCCGGTGACCAGGGGAACGTGCGTGATAACGGCGACAGGAGCACCGGGAGATAAGGCGGCCAAATCCTGCGCCAGCCAGTGCAGCTGAGCGGCATCGATGCGGCCTTCATAGGAATCCGTTGCTGTGATCTGGATCGAATCCAGGATGATGAAGTGATAGCCCCGGTGATCGAATGAATAATAGGTGCGGCCGAAGCGGTCTTCATACATTCGCTTGCCGTACTCCGGATCGGATTGCCCGTTAGCAGCCGCAAGACGAAAGACATCGTGATTGCCGATCGTGTGATGGATCGTCATGCCAAGGGTTTGTTCCGTGCGCGCGTACAGATCGAAGAGGTTGGTGGCCCGCGCCAACGGCACCCCAGCCGCATCAAACACATGATCGCCGCCCTGAATGGCAAAGGCTGGGTTCAGCGACCGTATCTTCCTGAAAGCCATCGCACATCCTTCCGGGGCGGCGAGTTCCGGCTCGATATGCGTGTCGGTGAAGAAGACGAAGTCAAACGATCCCGGAGGCTCCTGCGTCGCCGTTGCCGCTCTCAGCGGGGAGGGCACCGCATACGAAGCGGATGTGAGGCCCGCGAGCGCGATGAATGCTCTGCGATTCATAACTCCTCACGCCGCCGAAAGAACGGGGCTGACACGGTGGCGAGCCGGCAGCGACGGTCGGAGGACCTGTAGAGAGCATTTCGCATCATGAGTGGGGGGCGCTGGCGGAGGCGGGAAAGACGGTGAGCCGCAGATGCGTGGAGCCTAGGGGCACAAGCGAAATGGTTTCGGCTGGCCCCCCTGTGCCCGGTTCGCGCGGCAGAGAGGGGGTCATGAACCACGAAGGATTATCGTCGCCCCCCGGGCGAACCAGATCCCATTCTTCGATACGCCGAGCTGGCACCTCGAGGGAGACCGGCGGCGTGCTCCAGGGATCCGCAACTGGCGGGCCGCTCCGCACGCGTACCTGACGATCGAGCGGGATAGAATCGTCGAGCGCAAGAGCATAGTTCCAGGGGGACGTCGCCCTGGCAGCCCACATCGGGAAGAAATCCGGAGAAGTAATTTCAAACTCCGGCATCGCAATCGGCGTCCACGACTCGTTCGGTTGCAAAGAGTAGACCAAAGGCCCGCGCTCCAGAAAAACTCCCCCGTCTGACGAACGGCCCTGGGCCGTTCTCATGGGAAGTGTGAGGGAGATCGCGTCTCCAGGAGAATGTGTGCGCCGGAGCGCGATAAAACCATTCTCCGGGGCCGGCAACGGATACGGCCGCGAATTGATCAGCACCTGCGGGTTCGCGCACCAGCTGGGAATTCGGAGCCACAGGGGAAAATCCAGTGGCCCACTGGAACGGATGCGGAACGTGATGGTTTCCGAGAACGGATAAGCCGTCTCTTCCCGAATTTCGACCAGTTGGCTGCTCGGTCCAACCTTTGCCTCCACGCGGCCGGGCCCGTACAGCACCGCCGCCAGCCCGCCATCCGCGGAACGCATCCACGCACGCTGTATATAGGTCGGCAGCATCCGGCCTACATTGCCCGCGCAGCAGGCAGTGATGAATGTGTATTTTGGGCGATGATCGCTGTTTGGGCCGTAGAGCGCGGCGGCTGTGCCAATGTGTCCCACCTGGCAGGAATTGCGATCGATGTGCAGCTGATTGGGACAGGAAATGTACTGCAACCCCGATCCGTCTTTTCGGATCGCGCCCATTCCCCCGTTGAACAACGCTCGTTCTATTGCGTCACCGTATCTCCCATCGCCTGTCGCCATCAGCAGGAAACCCCACGCCAGATTGAATTCAACGACGTCGCAGGTCTCGTGTCCATCCAGTGAGGTAGTTCCGCGCAGTCCTTCGGTTGTCGAAGGCACTCCGTCGCACAGCATGTGATATTTGAAAACTCGCCGCATCGCGGCGAGGGAAACATCGAGTTGGTCGCGGTCGCCCGTATACAGGTACATCAGCGCTCCCAGTTTCGATTGTTCGGCAAACGTGACACCATGCGTCCGGGACGGGCTGTCGGCGGTGAACGCAGCGATTTCACCAGCAGGGATTTGCGACCAGATGCTCACTGCCTTCTGGAGCAGGCGCTCATCGCCCGAATGGGCGTAACACCACAGCATGGATTCAATATTCATGCGGTCGCGAGGGCCGAATGGCCCGTGCTGATAATCGGGCACGGTGTCCTGTATGTAGTGATGGCGCATCGCCTCGAGGATGCCGGGATCGTTTTCGCCCTCCGCCGCTCCCGCCAAAGCGCGGAAAAACACGGCCTGCGGCCATCGGCTTGGTTCCTGATTCGCCGGAAGATAATAGAGTTTGGCGGGACCAAGAAACCACCCGTGGGACGGATGCTCGACGGTATACCGGATAGCTTCCATAGCGCGATTCTTAAGGTGCGAATCGTCCATGAGCCGCGCACAGCGGTACGCCCCGTCGGTCCAGTAACCGGCCTGCTCCCACGGATACCAGAAAGTGCCGCCGTTCCGCGACTCCTCATCCTGCCCACGCTCGTTGCTGGCCCAGTAACGCCGGTCGAACGGGAAACAAAAATCGGTCTGATGCAGGATGATATTGCTCGCCTGCTTTTCCAGCTCATTCTTCAGCCATCCATCCGGAAGCACGCTCCCCAACTGCAGTTCCCGAAATCTGGCATGTGGAGTCAGGAGCCGTTCGCGCTCCCCCAGCGTTCCAACAGGGGGTTTCGACGCCACGGCTTCGTTCCCCGAATTCGCCTCATCGTTTTGGATCGAGATCCTGGCTGCCGCACCCGGAAGGTGCAGGCTTGCGGCGGCTGCAAGCGAGCCTCGGAGAAAATCGCGTCTGTGCAGGCTTCCCGTCTTCATCTGCAGCCCCGATTCATGATGTCGATCGTCATCGATGAATGGTACATCCATTAATCGCTGAGAGTGTAGCATAGCGAACCACCTGTGTGGTACAAATGTGCCGATATACTAAGAACCATGTTCAGGTGTGGAGTCGGAGAGGGCTACACATCGCAAGTAATTGGATCAGCCAATACTTTGAGGAATTAGCGAGCTCGAAATTACGGCGGATTTGGATTGTCCCTAGAATTGAAGTTTCGGAAGGCTAACCGGATCGCGGCGTACGGTAGGGAGGAGCCAGAGATGTTGATGCAATGGACGAAGTGGGTTTGCCTGTTCATCGCGGGAATATCGCTTTCCAGCCCGGTGCAAAGTCAGGCGGGAAAGCCCCCCGTCGCATGGTGGAAGTTTGATGAGGGGCAGGGAGACAAAGCCCACGACACCATCGGTGGCTACACCGACGAAATCCTGAACAACTTCGACTGGGTGAAGGGAGTCACGGGCACTGGCCTGAAGTTCGACGGGTTTACCACGGTAGTCGAGCGCTCAGCCCAGGATGCTCCAAAATTACGTGGCGGGTTCACCATCGACGCCTGGGTGGCAGTGCAGTCGTACCCATGGAACTGGGTCGCCATTGCAGATCAGGACCAGGACCAGCAGGCAGGCTACTACTTCGGCATCGACGCGGAAGGACGGCTCGGGTTGCAGGTTTCGGTGTGGGGAATATGGGAGATTTGCAGATCCGAAGTGCGCGTGCCGCTCGATCGCTGGACGCACGTGACGGGAGTCTATGATCCGCAGACTGGAATCCATCTATATATCGACGGAGCTCCCCAGGGCGCGCTCCCGGTGACAGGCAACTTCACTCCGGCCGCGAACGCGCCGTTGTGGATCGGCAGAAATCTCCGCGATCTACCTCCGGTGGCGCTCGTTCGGGAGAAAGTCTCGTACCCCGCAAAATATTCGCTCGATGGCATTCTCGACGATCTGCAAATCTACGACCACAGTCTTTCGTCCGAAGAGGTCGCTGCCGCGTATCAACCATCGCTTGGCGCGGACCCTCCGGCTCTGACTCCACGCCACTGGCCGCGGCTCCCCGGCCAGGCGACACACCTGAAGGCTGCTTACATGAGCCTGAAACTTTACCCGGAATGGGATCGCTTGTGGAGGACCGGTCCCGATTCCGACGTCGTCGTCAGCTTCGGAACGCTGCCCGTGCACTATGTGTTCTGGCGCGGCGCCAACTACAGCGCCAATCTGGTCACCGAGAACGGAATCTGGATGAGCGATCAGAGTTTCGAGAGCAGCACAAAAGTTGGAACCGCCGAACACATGAACGACAAGCACGATCTGCACTCCAGCATCAGCGTCATCGAGAACAGCGATGCCCGAGTGGTGCTGCACTGGCGCTACGCGCTGGTTGATGTACTGGGCGGCTTCGCTGATATCGATCCGGCCACCGGCTGGGGCGACTGGGCGGATGAGTACTTCTATATCTATCCTGACGGCGTTGCCGTTCGACACGGCACCATTCACGGGACTCGCTCGAAGTACAGCTTCACCGAACCGACTCTGCTGCTGGAACCGGGGAAAAAGCCCGAAGACTATGTCTCCCTGCAGGCGGCCACTATCGCGAACAGTGCGGGGGAAACCCGAACCTACTCCTGGGATCCGGAAGCGCCGCCTTTTCCATTCCCCGCGCAGCCAACCGATGCCAATATCGCGCTGGTGAATCTCAAATCCCGCTTCAAGCCCTTCTACATCTACCGCCCCGGCACGGCTCTGGGGCCTTACGGTTGGCCTCCGGAGCTACGTCCGCTCTACTCGCATTTCCCGGTGTGGGATCACTGGCCTGTGAACCAAATTCCTTCCGACGGCCGATTCGCTCTCTTTCCCGACGATTTCGGAAGCTCGGCCATTATGTCTCCGAATCCAAAAGCTACCTGGACAGACGGACCGGGACCAACCAAAGCCACGTATTTTCTGTTTGGGCTCACGGATGGATCGATCAATGACCTTGCGCGTCTGGACCGCTCCTGGCTGCATCCGCCCGCGATCCAAATGTCCGACGGGGATTCCGCACAGTATGACCCAGGACAAAAAGCCTGGCTCATTCAGATGGCCGATAAGAAAGAGTCGGGGAAAAAGAAACTCAGCTTCACTCTGGATGCGAGTGACGGTTCACCCGCGGTGGACCCGGCCTTTGTGATCGGCGGATGGGGAAACGGCGAGCCTCTGGTGCGCGTCAACGGCGCTCTGTTGTCCACGAACTCCTATCGCACCGGATTCGAATACAAGCTCGATGGAACCAATCTGATCTTGTGGCTTGACCGTACCTCGGTGCAGTCCCTCACGATTTCCGTCGCGTCGCGAAACTAGCTTCGCCGCGCGGGCCCAGCCTCCGGCAGGTGGTACATCCATTCGATGTGCGTGATTCCCCAGTCATGCCCCGCACATCCCGTGCCGGAGCCAGGCAGCTGCATGCACGTCCGCGTAATCGGACAGGAGAAACAGCTTGACAGTCGATCTGTGTGAATGGTAGTTTCTTGCTCGATTGGCTGTACCAATATCGGTTTGATCACAAATGGAAGCTAGCCGTGTACCTTTCGGTTGCCAACGTCCAGCCGAGGTTCAACTGCAGCGAAGTTCCTATTGTAGGTGTGCGGCCGGGTTTGGCCGGCGAATCGGGAAACCTAGCTAATGAGGTGGCAGATGAGAGTAAGAGTTTCGATAGGCGGCGGCCTTCCCCGCACCACCAACACCAATGGGGGCGATCCACCTCTGCGTTCTCGGAGAGTGTGAAAAATGAACCGGCGCCGGTTTGTGCGGCTGATAGGAGAGACCAGCGCAGCAGCGCTTGTCTTCCCCCATCAGGCGATGGGTGAATCCTCAGAGGTCAGCGACTTCGCGCGGCTGATTCCGCCTGACAAGAAGCTGTCGCCGGAATGGTTGCGTTCGCTCTCGCAGCGTGGGCGGCCCACCGTCTACCGCGGCTCCGACCTGGAGACGATCGGGATGCCGATCGGAGGCTTGTGCTCCGGGCTGCTGTATCTGGGAGGAGACGGCAAGCTATGGCTCTGGGCAGTCATGAACAAGGAGGACGAGGGCATCCTCGCGAACGGAAGGGAAGGGTTGCTTTATGCTCATCCCGCGCAACCGGTATCCCCGGTACCGCAGGGCTTTTCCATCCAAATAACCCGCAACGAAAAACGGCAGATTCGAGCGCTCGATAAAACGGGTTGGAAAAACATTACCTTTCAGGGCGAATACCCGCTGGGCATCGTTGATTACAGCGATCCTGAGTCGCCCGTCAGCGTTCGCCTGCATGCATTCTCGCCATTTATTCCGCTGAATACTGAGGATTCCTCGCTGCCGGCCACCGTCATGAGCTTCACGGTGTCCAACAACGACTCGGTTCCGGTCGACGTCGTGTTGGGCGGCTGGATGGAAAACGCCGTGGCGCTGTATACGGGATATCGATCGGTCGTGCGCCGAAACAGAATTCGGCAGGATCCGTCTCTCACGTTTGTTGAATGTGGCATGGATCCCGTGGACGCTTCTGCGGCGCCGAAGCACGACCACGGAAACATGGGGATTGGCCTACTGGCGAACCCACAGGAAGTGTCGGTCTTTAATGCGAAGTCGCAAACTCCCGATCCCGATATGATTTTTGCTTCCAACGCCGGTGAGGCGATGGCAACGGCCGCCGATGACTGGGCCGATCGACTGGTTGGCGGGGTGAAATTTGCTGCGAAGCTGCAACCGGGCGAGGCCCGGACCGTTTCCTTCATTGTGGCCTGGTATTTCAAACACCTCGACCTCGATGGTGTCGAGGGAGCGGAAACCGGCCGTCATTACGCGACCAGATTCGAAGATGCCTGTGCGGTAGCAAAATATGTAGGCCAGCACTTTCAGCGCCTGCAGACGGAAACATTTCTGTGGCATGACACTTGGTACGGTGGGATGCTCCCTCATTGGTTCCTTGAGCGGACCCTGGCGAACGTATCCATTCTCGCGTCGACAACGTGCTATCGCTTCGGCACCGGAAGATTCTATGCGTGGGAAGGAGTGGGTACCTGTCCAGGCACCTGCACACATGTGTGGAGTTATGCCCAGGCGGCGGCACGCCTGTTTCCGGAGCTGGAACGAAGTGCGCGGCAAATGGTGGACTACGGCGTCGGCTTCGAACCACGAACGGGTCGAATTGATTATCGCGGTGAGGTTGAGCGCGGGGAGGCGACAGACGGTCAGGCAGGAACAATACTGCGGACGCTCCGCGAACATCAGATGTGCGCCGATAACCGCTTTCTGGAAACGGTATGGCCGCGCACCCGGCAGGCAATTGAATTTCTTATCCGCAAGGATTCTGGACAGAACGGACTCATTCACGGAGCGCAGCACAACACGATGGACGCAGACTGGTATGGAGAAATCTCCTGGATCAGTTCGTTGTATGTTGCTGCGCTGTTGGCGGGCGAGCAAATGGCGATGGAGATGAACGACACGGAATTTGCAGTTCGCTGTCGCGGCCTGGCGGAACGGGGTAATCAGTCCATTTCCGAGCGCTTGTTCAATGGCGAATACTTCGTGCAGCGGCCGGACCCGCTGAGGCCGGGGGTCGTCGGATACTACGGTTCCTGCGACGTTGATCAGGTACTGGGACAGAGTTGGGCCTGGCAGGTGGGACTGGATCGGGTCCTGGACCGGAAGAAGACTCTCTCCGCTTTGACTTCTTTATGGAAGTACAACTTCGCGCCGGATGTCGGACCATTTCGGAAGGAGTTCCCCCTGGGGAGATGGTATGCGCTTCCGGGCGAGGCCGGCATGATCATGGCCACGAATCCGTACGGCATTCCCGATCCCTTTCACGCGGCGTGGCAGGATACCGTTCCTCATTTCAATGAATGCATGAGCGGCTTTGAGCACCAGGTAGCCTCTCATATGATCGCCGAAGGCATGGTGGAGCAGGGCTTGGCGGTGACCCGCGCCGTGCATGACCGCTACGACGCTTCCAGGCGTAACCCGTGGAATGAAATCGAGTGCGGCGACCATTACTCCCGCGCCATGGCCAGCTACGGTTCGTTCGTATCCATGTGCGGCTTTGAGTGTCACGGTCCAAAGCAGCACGTTGGCTTCGCTCCGCGCATTGGCGAAACCCACTTTTCCGCGGCATTTGTAACCGCCGAAGGATGGGGAACCTTTACTCAGCAGATCGCTGACTCCACTCTGCACGCATCGCTCGAGGTGAAATGGGGAAGCGTGCCCTTGCGTACCATCGCGCTACAGCCGCCAAAAGGCCGATCCGGGAACAGCATTTCGGTCCTGCGCAATAACGAGAGAGTTCCAGCGCAAACAAAAACCAATGGCCAGTGGCTGATCTTCTCTCTCGACGTCCCCGTCGAATTGAAGCCGCACGACATTCTCCACGTAGAAATAGCGTGAGTCCCCGATGGGATGCCGAGAGCTGGCCGTACAATCGACGGATGCGTATGGCTGGACCAATATGCGAGTAATCGGGGACGAACCGGCCCCGGCAACGATTCGGCCCGCCGGCGGCCGCGAAGGTGAGGCTCGTTGACATGCAATCCACAGGTTTAGGCTTTTTGCTCGTCTTTATCGCCGCAGTTGCCGGTGGCGCTCTGGCGCTGCCTCTCAAGAAGCGCAGACAATTCGAGCTGGAAAACATCTACATACCATCCACGCTGGTCATGATGCTGGTACTCCCGCTTCTCATGGCCTGGCTTGTGATTCCGCACTGGCCCGAAGCGGTGCGGGCTGCGGGCGCAGGTACGGTAAGCGAGGGCATGGCGTACGGCTTCGCCTGGGGCATTGGCGCCATTCTTTTCGGATACGGTGTTACGCTGGCCGGCATGTCTGTCGGTTTTGCGATCATCATGGGTATCAATACGGCGGTAGGCTCCATTTTGCCGTTTGTTGTGAAGTCGCGCGCGCAGATCTTCACGCCTAGAGGGGCCGTCATTCTCGCCGGTATCGCGGGATGCGTGATCGGGGTCGCCATCTGCGGCAGAGCCGGAATGCTGCGCGAACGCCAGTCGACAGCCGAGGGTCAGCGTGGCAGATTCTGGCTCTCTGTGCTGGTCTGCGCTGCCTCTGGCATTCTGAGCTCCTGTGCCAATCTTGGATTCACCTTCACCGCCCGCGCTGGCCTTGAGGCGATTGCCCTCGGGGCCCGTCCCGTCTTCTCGACCCTGGCCAGCTGGTTGCCCGTGTTCTGGGGAGCCGCGCTGGCGCTCCTCATCTGGTTCGGGGGGGTGCAGATTCGGCGCGGAACCTGGCGCAGGAATGTCGGACCCCACGCCGCACACGACTGGTGGATGGGCGTACTGATGGGTGCTATCTGGTTTCTCGCCACGATCCCCTATGGCATGGGCGCCTACTATCTTGGCCGTTTGGGAACTTCAGTGGGATGGGCGGTCAACATTGCGTTCTCCCTCGTTGTGGCCAACGTCTTCGGATTTTTTACCCGGGAGTGGTCGGGCGCACAACCTCGGGTCGTTCGCACGCTTTATTTCGGACTCGCGACCTTGATCGCCGCCATTGTCCTGCTAGCGGCCGGCAGTTCGATGACGGCTTCCTGAGCGGGAGATAGATTCCTTGCGGACCAGTTCGCGCTGGGCGGAGAGCCGGAGATTAGACAGAAGACGCGTCCCTCGGACCACTTGGCGCGGGGTGGAAGACAATCGGTAAGCCGGTTCGGTGAGGTATCGGGCCAGTCATAGAAGGATCGGAAAGGACGGCAATACGGTATGCAATACAACCTCCTCGGCAAGACAGGGCTGAACGTGTCGCGGCTTAGCTTCGGGGCGTCCTCCCTCGGCGGTGTCTTCCATCCCGTCGATGAGGCGGAGGCGATCGCTGCCGTCCATGCTGCCCTCGATGAGGGGATCAACTACTTCGACGTGGCGCCCGCTTATGGAGGCACGGTTTCCGAGACTGTGCTCGGCAAGGCCCTGCGGGGCATTCCTCGTCACCGATACTTTCTTTCCACCAAGGTCGGAAAGTACACGCCGCCGGGCAGTTACGGAAGCGACACGCTGGATTACTCGAGGGCGCGAATTCGTGCCTCTATCGAGGAGAGTGCGGCACGACTGGGCGCCGACTATTTCGACATCATCCATATCCACGACATCGAGTATCAGGGCCGCGCTTATACGGAATGGGCCCTGACCGAAGGATACGATTCGGTCGCCGAGCTCAAGCGGGAGGGCCGCACCGGCGCCGTGAGTTTCGGGATTTATCCGATGGATTTGTGGAAGAGAATCTTTTCGTCGCTCGACATCGATGCCGCTCTGGTGCACAACCATTACTGCCTGAATGACATGCAGCTGCTCGACCTGCTGCCCACGGCGCAGAGGCGGGGCATCGGAATCATCAATGGCTCGCCCTTTGCGTCCGGCATGCTGACGGATCGCGGCCCGGCCGACTGGCACCCGGCTGGAGCCGAAGAGCGCCGGCTGTTTCGCGAAGCCGCCGAGTTCTGCCGCGCGCAGGGGACCTCCATCAGCCGTCTGGCCCTTCAGTTTGCCAGCCAGAACCCCGATGTTCCAACTACCCTGTTCAGCACCGCGAACCCTGAGACGGTGCGCCGCAATGTGGCAGACTACGAGCAGCCCTGCGATCTGAACATCCTCGAAGGAGTTCACCGCATCCTTCGGCCGGTTCTGAACAGGGAATGGAATTACTAGCGTGCTTATCGACGCCCACCATCATCTCTGGCAATACAACCCGCGCGACTATGTGTGGATGACCGGAAGCATGTCCGCGCTCCGGCGCGATTACCTGATCCCCGATCTGCGGACCGTCATGCGCGAATCCGGCGCAGAGGCCACCGTAGCGGTGCAGGCCCGCCAGACCATCGAAGAGACACAATGGTTGCTCGATTTAGCGGAGCAGAATCCATTTCTCCTCGGAGTGGTGGGCTGGGTACCGCTCTGCGCCCCGGACGTGGCGTCCGACCTGGAACGCTTCGCGCGCAACAGCAGGCTTAAAGGCGTCCGCCACGTTCTCCACGACGAAAGCGACGACTTCTACATGCTCCGTGACGATTTCAGCCGTGGAGTCGGTCTTCTCAGCAGCTTCAATCTTGTTTACGACATCCTGATTTTCGAACGTCATTTGCCGCAAACCCTCCGGTTCGTCGATCGCCATCCGAATCAGGTCTTTGTCGTAGACCACATTGCCAAGCCGAAAATCCGCGAGAACTCGCTCTCCCCATGGAAGAAAAACATCGAGGAACTGGCGAAGTACGACAACGTTTATTGCAAAGTCTCCGGAATGGCCACCGAGGCGGAATGGGGCGCTTCGACAGCAGGCCAACTGCAGCCATACTTCGACGTTGTCCTTTCCGCCTTCGGCTCGGCGCGCCTCATGTTCGGTTCGGACTGGCCGGTCCTGACACTCGCGTCCACCTACAAAAAGTGGGTCGACACTTTCCGCGTCCTTATCACTGAGCTGAGTTCCGACGAGCAGGAGGACATTTGCTGGAGAACTGCGCGGCGCGCGTACAACCTGAGCGAACCCTTGCGCGCGGTAAGCCTGGCATTCTAACAAGGGCTGGAGAGTCGCCGACGAGAGGGCGTTTCGATGGCTTCCGCGCGAGGGCCGATTCCCACCGCATGAGCTATCGTCGCAAATCGGACGGGTCGGATTTTGTGGCTGAATCCGACGATAACGCGGTCCCTCGAGCTGTGAATAGGACCGTTGGACGCATTCTTTCGAAACCGATCCCGATGTTTGATCCAAGCCGTCCCCGATGGACTGTTTGGTACGTCCATTGTACTTTGCGTGCCTCGCCGTCGTAACTGCTGTGAACAACACGAGCCCGCTGTCGACAGTTGGGGTTCAGGAGTTTGACAGGAAAAACGCCAAAAAATGGCCTTGACACGCGCCATAAGTTACTGCTAGCGTCTTGCACGAGTGGCTGAACCAATCGGTGAGGGCCGCTCGATGAGCCGGGACCCCACTGCTCGGGATTACGAACACCTGACATCAGGAGAGCGAAAAAAAAATGAAATTCAAAGTGCCCTCAAAACTTGCCTTTCTTGTTCTCCTGCCCTGCTTGTTTGCCGCTCAGTCGAGTTCCGCACAAATCCAAAGCTCTGCCTCTTTGAACGGAGTCGTGAAGGATTCAACCGGTGCGGTGATTTCCGACGCAACAATAACTCTGACGAGTGTGGAGACAGGAATTTCGCAGGCGAAAGAGACAAATGGTGCCGGTCTGTACGAGTTTTCAAACATTCTTCCAGGCCACTACACGCTTGAGGCCACACACGCGGGATTCAGGACCGAACAGCGGCCAAATCTCTCCCTCGATGTAAATCAAACCGCAACGGTCAACTTTAGTATGCAGGTTGGTTCCACTTCGACAAGGGTGGTGGTATCCGGTCAAGCCGTGGAGCTTGAAACGTCGACTGCCGAGCTCGGCAACGTCATCGGCGCCAAAGAAGTACTCGACTTGCCTCTCAATGGCCGGAACTTCACTGAGCTGCTCCTGCTTAGTCCGGGGGTCAGTGCTCTGAACCCACTTCAGAATGCGGGTGGGCCCGCTGGAGCCATTGGCGCCTTCGTCTATCCTTCCATCAACGGACAATCGAACCGTAGCAACATGTTTCTGATGGATGGGATCAACAATTACGGCCCGAGCGGCGATACCAACGGTGTCCAGCCGACGATCGATGATGTGCTTGAGTTTAAGGTTCAGTCTCACAACGATGAAGCGGAGTTTGGTCAAATCGTCGGCGGCATCGTCAACCTCGTGACAAAGTCGGGGACGAATGCGTTTCACGGTGATATGTGGGAGTTCTTTCGCAACGACGGACTGGACGCGTCGAACTTCTTTGCCGCTCAAAAAACTCCGCTCCACCAGAATCAGTTTGGAGTTTCGGCGGAAGGACCCGTGCTCCTGCCCCATTACAACGGGCATAACAAAACCTTTTTCTACGGCTCTTATGAGGGGTTCAGACAGAGCACGGCCAGTGCGTCCCTCTATTTAGTGCCGACCCCCGCGCAGTTGAGCGGTGATTTCTCGGCGATTAGCGGCCAGCTGTACAACCCCTACAGCGTAGTAGTTGCTCCGGATGGCTCCTACACCAACAGCCCATTCTTATGTGATGGTTCGGGAAACCCCTCGCCGGTGAATTCGAACAACGTGCAAACCTCGGGCACGCCTTGCAATATGGTTCCCTCCAGCCTCGTCGATCCGGTGACGCTCAACTTTGCGAAGACGGTATTTCCAAAACCGGAAAACACTGGAGATCCAAGTTTCAACGGGCAAGACAATTCACCAGTCACAGTGAACGCGAATCAGATGTCGGCGCGTGTCGACCAGCAGATCGGAAACAGGGACCACGCGTTTTTCCGATTCACAGGATCGTGGCAGACAGATGTTTCTTCGGCCGGTTACACCGGCATGGTTAATTCGACCGCGGTTAATAATTACAATCTTGCTGCTAATTGGACCCACACATTTGGAAGCAGCGCCCTCCTGCAGTTTTCCTTCGGTCGAGGCTATGGAATCAATAATCAGACTCCTTCAATCCCTTCGGGGGTTCCGGCAAATTTCGCCATAAATGACGGGTTTGTCGCCAACTTCGTCAACCACAACGTTGGCGGGCAGCAGGTTCCGATTCTGCCTACAGTGTGTGTCGATGGGTATCTGTGTGGAGGACCATTTCAATCGGATGGCGTCAGCACCAATATCTGGGAATACCGAGCCGACGGTTCAAAGATGATTGGGCGCCACCTGTTTAAATTTGGTGGCAGCCTCGCCACGAATAATGTCAACAACTTCTTTTATGGAAGTGTGGACGTCTTTGACCCTCTTCAAACCTCAAATGGAAGCGCCGGTGAGGGCGGCGACGGAGTAGCATCTATGCTGCTCGGATACCCGACTTACGCCGAGCTTGACAACGGCGGTACAAACTTAGTGGGCGGGAAAATCTATGGTATCTACGGGGAAGATCAGTGGAAGGTCAATGGCAAGCTAACACTCAACCTGGGCCTTCGCTATGACCTGACAAATTGGCCGCATCAGGCTCCCAATGACGAGGGAGGGAGCTCGATGATCGGAGATATGGATCTGAGCAACGGGACCTATATTTTACAGGAAAACGCGCCCGCGTGCTCAACCACGCAGGGTGCACCATGCATTCCCGGCGGCGTCCTGCCAGCTCACGTGGTTGTATCGCCAAACGATAGAATCATTCATAATACCTACGACAACATCCAGCCGCGCTTCGGCTTCGCATACCAACTGAACGATAAGACAGTGGTTCGTGGGGCATGGGGAAGGTTCTACGACAACTGGGCGGCGGTAATCGGTTTTGGAGCAAACTTCGGAGACAGCTGGCCAACAGTTACATATTTGTCGGACAGCAACCTGAATGTACCCTATCCCACTGCCACTGCCAGCGATCCGCTTGGGATAGGAAGTGGACAAATCGTCCCCGCTCCAAACCCTTTCGGGTACAGCGACGGGTTTCTGGATCCACATCTCCCGAATCCCTACTCGAACCAATACAATTTTGGGTTCCAACGGGGCTGGGCGGGAAACTCCGTGCTGACGGTTAATTACGTCGGTTCAACAAATCATCGCGAGATGTTGCAACTTACTGGAAATGCTGCGTTAACTCCAGGACCCGGGGATCCGCAGTTGCGGGCCCCTTATCCATATATTGCGGCCCAGCAGGGATATGTGCAGGGCATTGGGGCGGCCAATTACAACTCCCTTCAGGTGTCCTCACAGGGCAGGACAACCCACGGCCTCACCCACACCCTGGCTTACACCTATTCGAAAGGGATCGACTTTGGCTGCGATACGTATGGGAATTTCTGCGATGTGCAGGATCCGTATCATTGGCAGAAAGACAAAGGCGTCGCTGGATGGGATTCGAAACATATCTTTTCTGGCAGCTTTGTGTACGAATTACCATTCGGCAAAGGTCGTCGCTGGACTACCGACAACGGTTTTGCCGACTACGTGATTGGCGGCTGGCAGGTCAACGCAATAGCAACCATGTCCGGAGGCGCGCCCTACGACATACAGGCCCCCTATCAAATCTCAAACACAAACAACATCACCGGCGCAGAGCGTGCCAACGTCGTTGGTGATCCCTATGCCGGAGCGACGAAGCTGCAACCTATCAACGTGAACGCCTTCGCGCTTCCCGCGGCGTTTACGTTCGGTGACATGGGAAGAAACACGCTTCGATCTGACTGGCACAGGAACCTCGATCTTTCGGTCTTCCGCAGCTTCCCGATCACCGAATCAAAAAAGCTTGAGTTTCGCATCGAAGCTTTCAATGTAACGAATACCCCTGTGTTTGCTGTACCGGACAACAACATCACCGATCCTAACTTCGGTGTCGTATCCTCAGTCGCGAACGTAGAGCGTGAGGTTCAGCTGGCGGTGAAGTTCTATTTCTAGTTCGATGTCGACAAAACGTGCATTGTCGACGTTCAGGAGTGTGCGTCCAACAAGGCATTCGTGAAACTCTATGGGGATCCCTTGGGCGCGCGGCGCGTGTTTGATTGCGGCAGCTGTCGCGCGGTGGGGTACGATCGGCCTTCCGCGACTCAGGCGGGGCAGCGCATTCCGACTTCTGCGACATGCTGCTGAAAGAGCATGAAACCAGTGTGGTGTCAGGTCATTTCTTCGAGCTACCCGATCACTTTACATTGGCATCGGGGGAGATCCGGCGATGACAGCGCGGGGCTTCGAACGGCCGGCCTAGTTGCTGGGCGGCGGTGGTAAGCAGGTGGCAAGTGGTTAGTGAGGGGACAGTGCAGTGACTAGTAAGCGACCCGGTGGCTGGAGCTAAACGGCGGCACAGTGGGCCTCGATTGCCAGGAGATATACCTTGTTACTTGCCAATTGGCACTTACGATCTTACGCCTGTTACTCGCTACATACCACTGCATGTAGAGGGAGGAAATTGTGGGAATATGGACGACGGATGATGAACTTTTCCGACTCGCCGAGAAGGAGCTCTTTACTTGTGTCGACGGCGACGTCATGGACAAGATGCACACCTTTCACCAGTTCCTCCCGCCCGAAGTCCGACCGCTCGATCAGAAGATGGTGCTCATTGGACGCGCCATGCCCGTCCTATCTGGAGATGTGTACCAGGAATCGGTAACGGGGTCGGCTAACAAGCTGATGGAGAAACCATTTGGTCTGATGCTCGAAGCCCTCGACGATCTGAAGCCGAACGAGATCTATGTTTCTACAGGCTCCGCGCATCGCAACGCGATGTGGGGCGAGCTGATGGTCTGGCTGAGCAACCCCTCCCACAGCTCGCGGTGCTGCAACTCGGTGCCGCGCCGATTCCGCCAGCCGTGGCGCTGCCACCGAAAGACGAAGGCGCGGATTCCGTAGATCAGGTATTCGGAATCCGATCGGAGCTCGATCCGGGCTCGCCCTCCATCGAGCGAAGCGCCTCGACCGCCGCGGTCAGCTCCATCTCCGCGATCGTTGTCCAGGGATGGGCGCCCGACATCTCCCAGCGTCTCTTTCCCGCGATGACTACCGCGCCCCAACCTCCGGGTCCGGGATTGCCGAAGGCAGAGCCGTCCGTAAAGATGCGAAATACTCGGTCCATTGTGGCGTCTCCTTCGTAATGGCTATTCCGGCGCGCACCGCGGCCTCGGCGCGCGACTTGTCGGGTCTCCGCCACCGCGCAGAGGCCTGTCCCAACTTCGTCCGTAGTTCGAATCAGGCTGCGTGCATAGGAATGACTTCGCCGAAGGGCGCCCTCAGGCTTCCGGTCGAAGCCCACAGGACCGGATAGGCAGGAGCGAAAGGCGGAAACGAGCCATAGAGGTCGGTCAGAAAGACCAGGGCCTGCGGCCGGATGCCCCGCTCATCGAGCCATTCGAAGCACGGGCCGAACTCTGTGCCCCCTCCGCCCACCGGGCCGAGGTCAATCTGTTGTCCAGCCTCGTACGTATCGACTTTGTGGACCGCTGCGTCGAAGTAGAAAACGTAGACGCGCTCCGGGCGCTGGCCCTCAAGAATCGAACGCGCCTCCGCCTCGAAGAGTCGCAGTTGCCGCACGCTGACTGAGCCCGAGCAATCGACTGCAATTGCGATCTCCCTGACGCCCTCGCGCATCACTCCTGGCAAGTAGAGACCCGCCCAGACATGGCGACGGTTAGGGCGCATCCAGCTATAGTCGGCCGGGATCGTATCCCACCAGAGCCGTCGTAGCATCTCCCGCCAGTCGACCGAAGCCTCTGCCGCCCCTTCCAATGTCCGATGAAGTCCAGCCGGAACTTTGCCCGCTTGCCGGGCCACGGTCATGGCCTGGTTGACGGCGATGTCCCACTCCCGGGCCTGTCCTTCAACGGCATCGGCCTCCTCGTCAGGAGGAGGCGCATCGAGCACCTGGCCGATTCCGCCTTCGGTCATGGGAGCAGTCGGTTCATCATTGTCGCGGTGAGACGACGGATCACCGGTCGATCCCTCCCCTCCGGGCTCGTTCTCTCCGCTCCTGTTGCCGGAACCTTGCTCGGCCTCCGTCTCCAGGAGGGTGTAGATTTGCTCGGCGCTCATTCCTCGGAAACGACTGTCGATCAGCACTCCTTCGGGCAGGCTGAGGCCGGCATCGACCAGCAGGGGATTGATGGCATAGTCGCACGCCTGCGGAGGGAATCACGAGCGACGAAATACAGTCCTGGCTGCTGGCGCAGAGCGACGAACGTGGGTGGACTCCGGCGACGCGGAACCGGTACCGGGATGCTTTCTCCCTTGTGTTTCGCAAAGCCGTCGACAATCACGTGCTCACGGTCAATCCCGCCACGCTGGTGAAGGCGAAGCCAGAACACAACGAGCGGGTACGATTCCTGAGCGCGACCGAAGAGACGAAGCTGTTGGTCGCACTCCAAAACGAATGGGGCCAGCATGTTCCAGCCTTCCTTGTGTCGATCCACACGGGAATGCGAGCGGGAGAACAGTTCCAGTTGATGTGGCGGGATGTGTCGCTGGAGCACCGCCTCATTTCGCTGCCGAAGACCAAGTCCGGCAAGGCGCGTCACATTCCGCTCAATGCAGTTGCATGCAGGGCCTTGCAGGATCGGATACGGGCGCAGCAGGACCATGCGGCCCGACTGAAAGAGAAGGGGAAGGAACACGCCGACCAAGTGTATGTGTTTCGGGACGCCGGGCGCGATCCGCAGCACAACTACCGCCGCTGGTTCAATGAGGCGCTGACCGAAGCAAAGATCAAGGACTACTCCTGGCATTGCAACCGTCATACCTTTGCAAGTAGGCTGGTTATGGCGGGAGTTGATCTTCGCACGGTGGCCGAACTGATGGGACACAGCAGTATCCAGATGACGATGCGTTACGCGCACCTCGCGCCGCAGCACAATCGCGCCGCCGTGGACCGGCTCGTGCCTGTTTCGGAGCCTCGCCAGACCAGAAAAGCCTCGAGATGCAAAAATGAACTGGTCACTAAATCGGTCACCAGTAAGAATCGCCATTCTCGACAAGTTCCAGTAAATCGAAATAAATCTTCCAAATACAATGTTTTACAAAACGTGGCCCCGTAGCTCAGGTGGATAGAGCAGCAGTTTCCTAAACTGCGTGTCGGAAGTTCGAATCTTCCCGGGGTCACCACCACACTCGGCCCGGCAGCGCGTCGCTGCTCTCACGGTTCCAGTTGCGGAGTCCGATGCCGTCGCCCCGGTTCAATGTCCGGCGCGAATCGCGACCAGAAGGAAAATCGTGACGCCGGCGACCACAAGGATGCACGCCAGCAGGAAGCCTCCAATCACCAGCTGAGCAGTGCGCTCCTGCTCCGGCCGCGGACGCGTGATCCCGAAAGTGTTGATGAAGGTTTCCAGCAGCCAGGCGAGGACTTTCATCTTGCACCTTCAGGACGATGGATGCACCAGCGCATCGCAAGCCGCATCGTTCTCACTTTCGGCTTCTTGCAATGGCGTCCAGCACGCCATTGAGGAAGTCGATGGATTCGGGGGCTGAATAGCGGCGCGCGATTTCCAGCGCCTCATCAATCACGATGGGCGCGGGCGTGCCGGGAAAGCCAAGCAACTCTGCAACCGCCATGCGCAGGACATTACGATCGACGGCCGGCATGCGAACGATGCGCCAGTTCTTCGAGTACTGCTCCAGCATCGCGTCGATCTCCGATTCGCGCGCCGCGGCCACGCGAAAAAGATCCTCGGCAAAGCCTCGCGTGCCATCGTCGACTTCATCCCGCGCCTGCCAGAAAGTCTTTCGCACCTCGTCCGGATTCTGCCGGCCCACGTCCGCCTGAAAAAGCATCTGCATGGCAAGTTCGCGGGACTTACGGCGTTTGCCAACCAGCGTCATGCGACCGGCTCCGCCGGCTTTGCGGCGATTTTTCTATGCAGTGACGCCATTTCGATGGCAGCCGCCGCAGCCTCGAAGCCTTTATTGCCGCTCTTCAGGCCGGCACGATCGAGTGCCTGCTCCAGCGTTTCGCAGGTGAGAATGCCGAAGGCGTGGGGAACACCGGTGTCCTGCTGCGACTGGCCAATGCCGCGCGCGACTTCGTTGTAGATGGCTTCGTAGTGCGCGGTTTCGCCCCGAATCAGGCAGCCGAGCGTGATGATCGCATCGAATCGGGTGGTTTCGGCCAGCTTGCGTGCCGCATCCGGAATTTCCCAGGAGCCCGGGACCCGCGCAATCTCGATGTGCTCTCGCCGGGCGCCACTGCGCAGCAGCGCATCGAGCGCGCCCTGCAGCAGGCGGTCGGTAATGACGGCATTCCAGCGCGCGACGACGATGGCGAAGCGCATCTCGTGGGCGCTCAGATCGCCTTCGAGTGCGATCGCCTTTCCGTGGAGCAGGTCCTGATGCTCCCAGAACGCAACCGAGAATCCCGGAGCCGGCTCTACGGTGAAGAGACGAGATTTCCAGTGCGTGTCTTCAATGGAGGTGATGCGGTTTTTCGCGGTATCCGCGCCGGCATTCTTCTCAAGCCAGTGGCGCGCTACCTGGTGCACGGCATCGAGCGCTGTGACTTCGATCAGCAGATCGGTATTCAGCGTGGGAAGAGCGCCATCGATAAATTCCAGATTGCCCAGCGGTGCCAGAAACGGACGTCCGCGGCTGGCCGCGCCCGGATGCCGCGACGGATCATCCCAGCCTCGGCCCGGTTCAAAACCCAGTGCGGAAAAGAAGCTCACCAGTTCATTGAAATGATCTGGTGAATCCACCGGGCGAATGAAGGTAATGCCCTTGATCATGATTTGAGGGTATCAAGGACAGGGCATAGGGCACAGGGTACAGGGCCCGTTTGTCGAGGAAACATTGCCCTGGTCTGCGACGGGAAGCTGGGTATGAAAAGAAAACGCCGCCCGTTTCCGAGCGGCGTCTTTCTTCCATTCCACAGCACCAAATCAGTTGCTCGTCCTGGATTCAATCCGCATTCCGTAGAACGACTTCCAAACGAAGAACACCGACACCAGAAAGAACAGGACAGCCAGCGTCCGTGTGAGCGCCGGATTGTTCGTACTGAGCGTGACCGCAAGCTCGACAGCCAGCAGTCCGAACAGGGTCGTGAACTTGATCACCGGATTCATCGCCACCGACGAAGTGTCTTTGAACGGATCGCCCACGGTGTCTCCGATGACCGTCGCATCGTGGAGAGGTGTCCCTTTCTGTTTCAGGTCGACCTCTACGATCTTTTTCGCGTTGTCCCAGGCGCCGCCGGCATTCGCCATGAAGATGGCCTGGTACAGCCCGAAGACCGCAATCGAGATCAGATAGCCGATAAAGAAGAACGGCTCAACAAATGCGAACGCAAGGGTGGCGAAGAAGACGGCGAGGAAGATGTTGAACATCCCCTTCTGTGCATACTTGGTGCAGATTTCCACCACCTTCTTGCTGTCCGTGACCGATGCTTTCTCCACGCCTTCCAGTTTGATGTGTGCCTTGATGAACTCGACCGCGCGGTAAGCCCCGGTCGTGACCGCCTGCGTCGAAGCGCCGGTGAACCAGTAGATCATGGCCCCACCGGTGATCAATCCGAGCATGAAGGGCGCGTGCAGCAAAGAGAGTTTCTTGACGGCTTCCACATCGCTCAGCCCGTTGGTGAGGGCCATGATGATGGAGAAGATCATCGTGGTTGCGCCGACCACCGCTGTGCCGATCAGCACCGGCTTGGCCGAAGCCTTAAAGGTGTTGCCGGCTCCATCGTTGGCTTCCAGCAGGTGCTTGGCGCGTTCGAACTTCACGTCGATGCCGTAGTCCTTCTTCAGCTCTCCTTCAATGCCGGGAACATTTTCAATCAGCGACAGCTCATAGACCGACTGAGCATTGTCGGTCACCGGCCCGTAGGAATCGACGGCAATCGTGACCGGACCCATGCCCAGAAACCCGAACGCGACGAGGCCGAACGCGAACACGGCTGGAGCCTGCATCAGGCTCGCCATGGACGGGCCCAAAGTGAAGTAATAGCCCAGGCTCATCAGCGCGACCATGCACAATCCCAGCCAGTAGGCCGAAAAATTGCCAGCCACAAATCCTGACAGGATCCCAAGGGAAGCTCCACCTTCCTGAGCGGACTTCACGACTTCTTTCACGTGGCTCGATTTGGTTGAAGTGAAAACCTTCACCAGTTCGGGGATGATCGCGCCCGCCAAAGTTCCGCACGAGATGATGGAAGCCAGCTTCCACCACAGCGTTCCGTCACCGAGGATGGGGATCATGAGGTACGAGACGATGTAGGTCAGGATGATGGAAACGATGGACGTGATCCACACCAGCGAGGTCAAAGGCGTCTCGAAATCCATTTCGTCCGAGTTCGCATATTTCGCATGTGCGATGGCGCCATTGAAAAAGTACGCAAACGCGCTCGAAACCAGCATGGCCACACGCATGACGAAGATCCAGACCAGCAGCTGCACCTGCGTCTTGCTCACCATTGCTGCAGCATCGGCGGGTGAATAGCCCTGAGCGGTAAAGACCCCCGGCGTGATTGCCAGCAGGATAAAGGTGATCAGGGCGACGCCGGTGACGCCGTAAGTTTCAAAGCCGTCCGCGCTCGGCCCAACCGAGTCGCCCGCATTATCGCCTGTGCAGTCGGCGATTACACCCGGGTTGCGGGCATCGTCTTCCTTAATCTTGAAGACGATCTTCATCAGATCGGCGCCAATGTCGGCGATCTTCGTGAAAATGCCGCCGGCGATACGCAGCGCTGCGGCGCCCAGGCTTTCGCCAATCGCGAAGCCGATAAAGCACGCACCCGCGTAATCCCGAGGAATGAACAGAAGGATGAAGAGCATGATCAGCAATTCGACCGAGATCAGCAGCATGCCGATGCTCATGCCCGCCTTCAGCGGAATTGCATAGACCGGATACGGCTTGCCGCGCAATCCCGCAAATGCCGTCCGTGAGTTCGCAAACGTGTTGACGCGGATTCCGAACCACGCCACTCCGTAACTGCCCGCGATGCCGACGAGCGAGAACCCCAAAATAATCGGCAGCGTAACCCCAATCGATTTGCCCGGCACGGGCGCCAGATAGCCGAAGTACAGCGCGATCACGACCGCGATGAATGCCCACAGCAGAAGAATGAACTTGCCCTGCGTCGCCAGATACGTTTTGCAGGTTTCGTAGATCATTTCGGAAATTTCGCGCATCGTGCGATGAACCGGCAGGTTCTTCAGCTGCACGTAAATCGCGAGGCCAAACAACAGGCCGCCCACGCAGAACAGCAACCCGATCGACAGCAGGGCATGTCCGTTCATGCCGAAGAAATTCACGCTCCGCAGATCCGGCAGCGTCAGGTTGGCTTCGCCTCCGCTCCCGTGTTCTGTCTGTGCATAGGCGAGTGTGGGAAGCAGCAGGCCCAGCAGGGCGGCCACCGTCTTGTATTGGCGCTTCAGAAATGACATGGAGCCTTCCTTGATGGCGGCAGCGATCCGCTGCATGGCTGTCGTCAGGACTTCTCTTGTGAAAAACCGGGTCACCATGAGCGACAGAGCGCTCACGGCAACGAAAAACCATACCCAGGCGTTAACCGACACACACCCTCCACGAAATTGGTTTAAGCTCGCCGCGTCCGGTACCCCGAGCGCGCTCAGGAACTGTACCACGGGAACCAGAAAGCATAACAGGGGATTCATGCTTTGGCATGTGATACGGAATACAGGTTTTACACCAAAGTTCGGTACACAGTACCGAGGTTACCAAGGGCAACAAAAATGATGCGCTGCCTCCTGTTTTCCAGTAACACACCGGGCCGCGCTCCTCTCCTCTCGGCACTCAGCGCACCAGCACCACATCCAGGAACCGAGGCCCGTGCACGCCGCGAATGCGGGTCATTTCAATGTCGGCCGTCGCCGACGGCCCTGAGATAAACGTAAGGGGGTGAGTCGCGCGTGCGGCGAGCCGGTCGATGGCTTCCGGCACCGTCTCCACGACTTGCTCCGCGCGAACCACGCAAAGATGGCGATCCGGCACCAGCGTCAGCCGGCGCGCTCCTTCACCCTCGCCGTGCGTTAGAACGATGCTTCCGGTGAAGGCAATCGCGACGCTGCACGCAGTCACCACTCCGTCGCAAGCGTTCAGGTCGTCCAGACTGGCATCGCGTTCGGCGATAAAGTCGAAGTCCCGTGGCAGCATATCCGCGGATAACCCATCAGCCGCAATCACTTTTTTCTGGTTGTGCTCGCGCAGAAGCGAGAGGATCGCCAGGTGCAGGGAAGAGACGCTGCTCTCCACAACCTGCGCGTCGTAATCGCGCAGCCGCTCCAGAAAAAGATGCAGCCGCTCTTCGGCGGTCAGGCTGCCCGCGCGAATGTACGTGCGGGGGATCGCGGCGTAGTCGCCACCACGGTCGGTGCTCTCCACGTCTGCCGTGGCCGAACGGATGCGGTCCAGCACCGCCATGCGTGCGTCAGTCATAGCTCTCATGCTCGGCGAGTTTGCGCGCGGCGCGCAGAGGTGTCGACGGACCCGCGTTCTGCGCCGTCGCCTTCGCCCGCTGTTTCCACCACTCCCGAAACGTCTGCCGCGGCAGCGCGCGCAGATCGCGCACCCGTGTCCAGTTGCCGAGCATTCCAGGCAGATTGTGGAACCATCCATGCGACACCAGCGGCCATTGCGCAATCCGCCCCAGCCGCTGCGCCGCTTCAAAACGTGTGCGGCTGGTGAAGATCATAGCCGCCGTCTTCATCGCCAGCGCCTCCGGATCCAACGCGCTCTTCTGCTCCCGCACCACGCGCCCCCGCAAATGAATCAGCACCTCGGGAATATTGATCTTCACCGGACAAACTTCATAGCAGGCTCCGCACAGCGACGAAGCATACGGCAGCGACTGCGCCTGGCGCATTTGTAATAACTGCGGTGTCACAATTGCGCCGATCGGTCCCGAATAGCTCGATCCATACGCGTGGCCGCCCGTCTGCCGATACACCGGGCAGGTGTTCAGGCATGCCCCGCACCGAATGCACTGCAGCGTCTGCCGTGATTCCGCGTCCGCCAGAATCCCCGTCCGCCCATTGTCGAGCAGCACCACGTGAAAATGCTGTGGTCCATCACCCTGGCGAACGCCCGTCCACAGCGAGTTGTAAGGATTCATGCGCTCCCCCGTCGCCGAGCGGGGCAGTAGCTGCAGAAACACCTCCATGTCTTCAAATCGAGGAATTATCTTCTCGATGCCCGCAATCGAGATCAGCACCTCAGGCAGCGTCAGGCACATTCGCCCGTTGCCCTCCGATTCCACGATGCACACGCTGCCGGTTTCCGCGATGAGGAAATTCGCGCCACTAATGCCGATCTTTACCCGCAGGAACTTCTCGCGCAAATACCGCCGCGCCGCTGCCGTCAGCTCCTCAGGATCATCCGTGAGGTCGGGCAGATTCATGCGCTCGCGAAAAATCTGCCGCACCTGACTGCGATTCTTGTGTACTGCGGGCGCCACGATGTGCGACGACTTATCGCCACCCAGCTGGACGATCACCTCGGCCAGATCGGTCTCGTGCGCTCGAATGCCTTCCTTCCCCAGTGCCTCGTTCAGCCCAATCTCTTCCGAGGTCATCGTCTTGATCTTGATCACCTCGTTCCTGCTGTATTGCTTCACCAGTCCAACGACGATCCGGTTCGCCTCATCGGCATCGCCAGCCCAGTGCACCTGTCCCCCCGCCGCCGTGCAGGCCTTCTCAAACTGCAACAGATACTGATCCAGATAGCGCAGCGTGTGCGCCTTGATGGCGCTGCCCGCGGTCCGCAGCTCCTGCCAGTCCGGCGTCTCCCCCACCACAATCCCGCGTTTCCGCTGGATCACATCCGTGGCGTGGCGGACATTCTTCCTGAGCTGTGCGTCTTCCAGCAGCGGCAGCGCCGCCTTTTGGAACGACGGGGCGTGATCGGCCTCGTTCACCCGGATCGTCATGCAGAGACCTCTTCCGCGACGTCGCTCTCCGTCGGTGCCAGGATTTCCGCGATATGCGCCATCCGCACCCCGGCGCGCGACCGGTGCAGTCCGCCAAAGATGTGCATCAGGCACGAAGTATCGACCGCAGTGATCACCTCTGCCCCGGTATTCTCCACATCCTTCATCTTCTCGGCCAGCATCGCCGCCGAAACATCGCCCATCTTGATCGCGAAGGTGCCGCCGAATCCGCAGCAGCGGTCAATGTTGGGCAGATCCACCAGATCGATCCCGCGCACCTTGCGTAACAGCCTCAGGGGCACATCGCCCAGATGCAGACTGCGCTGCGAATGGCAGCTGGCGTGATACGTCACCCGATGCGGAAAATACGCGCCCACATCCTCCACCCCGAATCGATGCACCAGCAACTCCGTTAGTTCATACACCCGCGGCAGTAACTCCTCGACCGCCCGCCCCAGGCCCGGATCGGCCGCCTCCGCCGCCATTTTCGGATAATGATCGCGCATCATCGCCACGCACGAAGAGGACGGGATACAAACCGCCTCCGCGTCACGATAAATCTCCACAAACCGTCGCATCAGCGGCATCGCCTCCTGCTGATAGCCGGTGTTGTAGTGCATCTGCCCGCAGCAGGTCTGCTCCGGGTCGAACTCGACCGTGTGCCCCAGCCGCTCCAGCAGTCGCACCACCGCCTGCCCGGTGGCCGGAAACAGCGTGTCGTTATAGCAGGTGATGAAGAGCGATACTCGCAAGAAGGCTCCCAGGCGTTCTCACCATCCCAACACATCTCGCAGCCTGAAACAAATTACCTTTTGAAATCGCCGAGCCACGAGCGAGCGAAGCTACTGCGCCCGCTTCTGTTCTGCAATCCAGCTGGTGATCTGCTGGTCCAGCACATCAAGCGGCAGCGGGCCCTCGCCCAGCACAGCATCGTGGAACTTCCGAATATCGAACTTCACGCCCAGCTCCCGTTTCGCCCGCTCCCGCAGTTCGAGAATCTTCATCTGTCCCATCTTGTAGGCCAGCGCCTGGCCGGGCCACGCGATGTAACGATCCACCTCGCTCGCTATGTTCGTATCGTCCATCGCCGTGTGGTCGTGGAAGTAGTCCACCATCTGCTGGCGCGTCCAGTGCTGGCTGTGCACGCCCGTGTCGACGACCAGCCGCACCGAGCGCCACATCTCGTTTTCCAGCCGGCCATATTCGCTGTAAGGATCCTGGTAGAACCCCACTTCCTTGCCCAGCCGCTCGCTGTAAAACGCCCATCCCTCCGAATATGCGTTGTATCCGGAGAATTTCCGAAACTCCGGAATGCCGGTCAGCTCCTGCGCGATCGAGAACTGCATATGATGGCCTGGCACTCCCTCGTGGTACGCGATGGCCTCGACATTCAGCACCAGCCGATGCGTCGGATCGTATTCATTCACGTTGATGTACCCCGGCCGGCTCTCATCCGCCGCACCCGGCGAGTAATCCGCAGGCGGAGCCGAAGGCTCGCGATACGCCTCCATCGGAATCACCTCCAGCTTCGTCCTCGGCAAATGGCCAAACAAATCCGGCAGCTTCGCCTCCATCTGTTCGGCGTAATGCTTGTAGAGATCGAAGAACTGCTGCCCCGACTTCCCATACAAATCCGGATCGTGCCGGATATGGTCGTTGAAGCTTTTCAGATCCTGATACCCCTGCGACTGCGCCAGTTTCAGCATGTCAGCTTCAATCTCGGCCACCTGCCTCACGCCCATCGCATGAATCTGCTCCGGAGTCAGATCGGTCGTCGTCTGCTCGCGCACCGCAAAGCGATAGCGCGCAGCGCCATCGGGCAGCGCCCACACTCCAGGATCCGTCCGCCCTGCCGGAGCGTATTCGTTTTTCACGAACGCGGCGAACTTCGCATACGCCGGATCCACTTCATTGTGAATCGCGCCCTGGATCGCCAGCGTCAGCCATGCCTGATCCGCCGGCGAAAACTCCTTCGGGAACTTCTGCAGCGGTTCGGCGAACGGGCTCGTGGTCAGTGGCTTCGTCGCGATGTCCTCCGTCTGCACCGCGACCTTCTCCAGCAGATACCGCGGCGGCATCAGATGATCCGCCATCCCCTGTCGCATATTCGCCGTCACCTGATCGAGCACCTGCGGAATGCCATGCAGCCGCGCCACGTAATTCTCGTAATCCTTCACCGTCTTCAGCGGCATCTGCGTCATCAGACCAGGAATACCAAGTTGGATCCCGTTCATCTGATCCACCGGCATCTCCCAATCCTTGAATCGCGCTTCTTCAACGGCCTCGCGCAGCTGCCGCAGCATCAGCGTCTTATTCAGAACCTCCTGCTCCGGAAACCCCGTTGTGTCGATGGTCTCGAAGACCCGAATCTCCTCCCGCGCATGTTCGGTCTGCTGCTCCTGCGCCGCCGCCGAGTAGTCGCTCCAGCGATCGTTGTAGCGCGGATCGCCAATCCCCGTCGCCAGCTCGGGGTTCGTGCGCAGCGTGTATTGCCATTCCTGTTCGAGAGCGTCGCGCAGTTCCACCCTCCGCGCCGCCAGGTCGGAGTGCTGTGCCGGACCCTCCATGGCAAAGACCGGAATCAGAAGAAGTACGAGCGCCAATCGGCGATGAAGGCTGGACATTCGGTGTAACTCCGAAGAGAGGTTGAGGTGCGCGCAGAGCAGCAAAAGGGCAAAAGCCATACTACAGAAGTGCGTTCCTCATGAGGCCACATCACCGCTCCGCGGTCTTTGCTACATTGTTCTGGACTCGTACAAATAGGGAGACACATCGTGTTTCTGGGAATGGATGTCGGCACCGGCGGCACGCGCGCCGTTCTGGTGGATGTAAAAGGACACCTCATCGCCTCGGCCTCGGCCGAGCATCAGCCGTTTCGCACGCCGCATCCTGGCTGGGCCGAGCAGGACCCCGAGGACTGGTGGCGCGCCGCCCAGGCCGCCGTTCGCGATGTCCTCGCCGCCGTACCCGGCGTCAATGTCGAAGCAGCCGCCCTCACCGGCCAGATGCACGGCGCCGTCATGCTCGACAAGGACGGCAGGGTCCTGCGCCCCGCGCTCATCTGGTGCGACGTGCGCACCGAGCCGCAATGCGAGTGGCTCACGAATCAGTTCGGCGGTGGCGACACGGGACGCAGAAAATTGATCGAGCTCACCGCCAATCCTGCTCTTCCGAACTTCACCCTCACCAAGCTCCTCTGGGTCAAAGAGCACCAGCCGGAAATCTTCGCGAAGATCGAGCACATCATGTGCCCCAAGGACTACGTTCGCTATCGCCTCACCGGCACCTATGCCATCGATGTCCACGAAGCCTCGGGCACGCTGCTGCTCGACGTCGCGCACCGCCGCTGGTCGACGGAGGTGGCCAGGATCGCCGGAATCCCAGAAAGCTGGTTGCCGAACCTCTTCGAATCGCCGGAGATTTGCGCGAACGTCAGCGACGAAGCGGCGCAGCTCACCGGCCTCAAAGCCGGAACGCCCGTGGCCGCAGGCGCAGGGGATCAGGGGGCCGGAGCCGTCGGGATGGGCATTCTTCAACCCGGCTCGGTATCGGCCACCATTGGAACCTCGGGCGTCGTCTTCGCAGCCACGGCCGCACCCACCAAGGATCCGCAGGGCCGCCTCCACACCTTCTGCCACGCCGTTCACGGCCGCTGGCATGTCATGGGTGTGACCCAGGCCGCGGGTCTCTCGCTTCGCTGGCTCAAAGAAACCCTCGCTTCCGACCAAACCTACGACGACCTCACCGCCGCCGCCGCAAAAATGCTCGCCGGCAGCGACGGCCTTCTCTGGACCCCTTATCTCTTCGGCGAGCGCACCCCCCATCTCGACCCCACCGCGACCGCTGCCTTTGTCGGCATCACCTCCACTACGACGCGCGCGCATTTCACCCGCGCCGTGCTCGAAGGCGTCGCCTATTCCCTCAAAGACTCCTTCACGCTCTTCGCGGAGCTGGGCATTCCCGTCAAAGTCGTCCGCCTCGGTGGAGGCGGCGCGCGCAGTCCGCTCTGGCGCGAGATTCAGGCGAACGTTTACGGCTATGCCTGCGAGCGTCTCACGGCGGAAGAAGGCGGAGCCTTCGGCGCCGCGCTCCTGGCCGGCGTGGGCGCAAAACACTGGCCCGACCTCGAAGCCGCCTGCGCCGCCGGAATCACCGTGGCCGAGACCATCCAGCCGAATTCGGCTGTCGTGCAGCGTTATGCTCAGGGGTATGCGGGCTACCGCCGCGTCTATCCCGCGCTGAAGGGCATTCACGGATAGACAATCCGGCCAGCCGCTCTGCTGGAGTCAAGTATGGATCGGATCGCAGCGCAACGCAGAGTAAGAACGCAGCTCCGGATCGTCGGAGCGCTCAGCGTGATTCTTGCCCTCGCGCCATCCTCCAAAACCCAAACGCCCCCGCCATCGCCAGCCCGCAAGCACCTGCCCCGGTTCGAAGTTGCCACCATCAAACCCGTCGATACCAAAACGCTCATCGACGCCGGCACTGACGTCGAGCCGGGAGGCAGAATCCGCCTCAATGGCATGAACCTGAACGCGATGGTCGGCGTTGCCTTCAATCTCAGCTATTGGCAGATTGAAGGCGGCGATTCGATGGACCGCGATCAATATAACCTCGTCGCTCAGCCGCCCGAGGCAGTGCGCCGGACCAATCCCGACACCCGCCACACCTCGGATGGAATCCAGGACGAGCGTCTTCGCCTGATGCTGCAGGCCCTGCTGATCGACCGGTTCCATCTGCGATTCCACCGGGAAACCAAACCCGGCAAAGTGTTTCTCCTCGAAAAGAACGGCAAGCCTCTCCTGCTGACCACAACCCGAGCCGTCGCCGACGACCCCGACGACGAAGGAGCTGCCCCTGCTTCGCTCGGCAGCATCGACTTCGCCGGAAAATGGGTGCTCTACAACACCACCATGCCCCAGCTGGCAAAGTTCGCCAGCGACAATATGCTCCGTGCCCCGGTTCTCGATCGCACCCGCCTCACCGGCTCCTTTGACTACTGGGGTCCGCCGGTAGAGTGGAATGCCTATCAGGCCGACATACCCGGCTCGTTCCTCCACATGATCGGCGAAATCGGACTTAAACTGGTTCCATCCAGGGGGCCAGTGGAGACGCTGGTGATCGACCACGCACAAGCGCCCTCCCCGAACTGATTTTCGGGACCGGCGCTGACAGGATCCTTCATGCTCCAGATCGCTAAATTCCTGGCATTAGCGCTCAGCATCCTGTCCCTGTGCCTGCTCATGGCACATGCCTTCTTCGTCCTCGGTAGCCCCTGGGGCGACCGCCTCCTCGACGCGCTCGGCACCCTGGGACTGGCGGGCGCCGTCTGCTTTGCCAGCGGTTTCCTCTTCGAAATCCCCAACCGCAAATTCGATCCCGAACCCACGCCGCCCCTGATGCGCACCCTGCCCGTGCGCCTGTTTTTCTGCGCCGCCGGCCTCACAGCTGTCATGTTTCTGCTCTCCTGGTTCCTCGCCGAATACTTGGTCCCCATGATCTGGAAGAACCAGCCCTATTGAGCCCTCCGATAAATCAGCGCGCGCGGTTCGCGCGCTGAAACAGTTCAGACGTGAGTCGAATGGACCTGCACTTTCTTCACCCGATTTGCCCATGCCCCCCCTTACCCGTTACCTTCGTTTTCTATCCGCGCGGGTCTTGCTTGCAATGCCCCTCTGCGCTCCTCACAATAAAAAAGGAGCCTGAACCAGGAAGGATTCGCCGCAAGCGGATCCTTTTCCGTTTCTGGCCGATCGCGACCCTCAGGGGTCCGCGGCACAGCCGCTCACCACCAGTTCTTTGCCAATTCTTGTCCGATTACGCCGGCCCTTCCCAGGCGCGCTCTTGTCCGTACCGCGCTCCGGGATCAACCGGGGGGATATCAAACTCGACAATAATTTTGGCCCCGTCTTTTCAGTGATTTGCCACAGCCCCATGCCAGGGGGAGGGGGTCGCTGCGCCGCCGCAGGTATGCGAAACGAATGCGGGGCCCAATCTCTACAGAGCTTCGCTGGCGTCATACAGCCGCTTGCTCCGCATCTTCCGCCACATCCACCAACCCAGCCCGCCAAAGAGGGCCGCCAGCACCAGCAGGGTGAGGACCAGGTGCTTCTTTGCCAGATCGGCCACCACGGTCACAATCTGCGGGCCGTATTTCACCACCAGCGCCGTCTCTCCGCCGAACCGAATGCAGCGCCCGATGAACACCGCCAGCATGAAGTTCAGCGTCCCCATCTCAAAGACGCCCGCGCCGAAGACAAACAACTTCCAGGGCGTCGGCGGCGGCATCAGCGACGGCACCAGGATGGCCAGAAATTCCTGCTTCTCGAACTGCTTGCGCATCGATTCGAAGCGTGCGCGGTCCACCCGCTTCAGCAGGAACAATTCACCGCCGGCTCGCCCCACGAAGAAAGGAATCAGCCCGCCCACCGTCGATCCCGCCGCCGCCAGCAGGGCATAAACATAAAAGTGTCGCTTGTCGTTCCACGCCCACAAAGCCATCAGCACATCGATGGGAATCGGGATCGACGCCGAGTCGATGAACGACCCCAGCAGCACGCCCCAGGGCCCCAGCGGAATCAGAAAATGCTGGGTCAGGTTGGTGATTTTCGCGAAAAGAGATTTCAGACGCGTTCAACCTTTCCCTTTGTTGCGATGTTCAGCTTTTTGCCCCTCGGCTGTCTCGGCCTCTGCGCCGTGGGCCGTCTTTCCGGCGAGCAGATCGAGCGCGTGCGGCAGCACCGGCAAAGCCGCCAGCAGGGAACTGACCGCCCCCGCCGGACTCCCAGGCACGTTCAGGATGATCGACGCCCCTCCCTCTCCGGCGAAGGTTCCGCAAAGTCCGCGGCTCAACACCGCCAACGGTGTCTCGCGCCGTCCCTCCTGGCGCATCAGTTCCGCCACTCCATCCAGAAGGCGATCGCAGACCGCTCGCGTTGCCTCCGGTGTGATGTCCCGTGGTCCGATCCCGGTCCCCCCGGTGGTAACCACCAGGTGAGCCATCCGCGCCGCCCTCCGAATTGCGTCTTCGAGGGCCTCTTGCTCGTCTGGAACCGTATCGCGATAAACCGTCTCAAACTCATTCGCGTCCAATGTACGGGTGACCGCGGGGCCGGAAAGGTCCTCCCGCAGACCCTGCGAACAGGCGTCGCTGACGGTAATCACCGCAGCGGTCCTGCGCGGAGCCGGAGGATGCGATTCGGTCACGTTTCGATTGTACAAACACCGGTAAGTCCCTCGATTTGATGCGAAAATAGACACTACCCTTCGTGGCATTCCCGCCTCACCCCGCGGCATCTGTTTTGCTTCGAGGGGCCCGGTTGGAGCCGCGCAGAACCGAAGTACACCAGGAATGCCCATTCGCCTGAACCTGACCGACACGCCGGCTGAAGAACCAAAAGTTGAGTCGGCTGCCCACCCCACGGGTCCACTCGGCCTCACCGTTGAAGCTCCTCCCGAGGTGTCTTCGGAGACCGCAGCCTCCTCCAATGGTTCGGCGGCCGTTGCGGCTTTCCGGCGTAGCCGGTACGCCGAATACGATCACACCGACCTGCTCCACGTCATCGATGAACTCGAGGGCAGCCGCAACTGGGTCAGCCTGCGCGAAAAACTGTGGATCGCCCTTATCCTCCACATGCTCGTCGCCTGGTATCTGCTCTATGGGCCGAAATACATCTACCACGTCCGCGTCGTCGACCCGTCCGTGATCATGAAGCAGCGCCAGAAGGAGTTGACCTTCCTCGATCTGCCCCCGGATGCGCTGAAAGAGATCAAGCCGAAGACGCCGGCTCCACTTTCCGACAAGAGCCGCGTCGCTGAGACGCCCAAGCCCACCCTCGACCGGAAGACGCTCGAGGAGCTGGAGGCGATGAAGCGCGCCGCACCGCCCGCTCTCGCGCCGCAGCCCAGCCAGGCCCCTGTCGCCCCAGCCGCGCCGCCGCCGCCGCAGGGTCAGGTGGCCGAGCAGCATCCTCCAAGCCCGCCTGCCCAGCCGCTGCCGCAGAACAACCAGGCCAAACTCGAAGCACCCCCGCCGGCGCCGCAACCCAACTTCCGCTCCGGTAGCCCCACCGCCAACGATCAGCTGCAGCAGGCCATGCGCCAGGCCCTTCAGGGTCGCGGCCAGTACGGCGGCGATAATGGTGCCGGCCTGCCCTCGCAGCATCCTGGACTGAACGGCGGTGTCGACGTCCTCAGCGACACCATGGGTTGGGATTACGGCCCCTACGTCCAGCGCGTTGTCTGGGACACGGAGCGAGCCTGGTGGCCCATCATCCCCGAATCCGCCCGCCCGCCCCTCGACAAGCAGGGCAAGGTGATGATCCGCTTCAAAATCTTTCCTGACGGCAGCGTGCACGATATGCAGCTCGAAGGACCCTCCGGTGACGTTGCTCTCGATCGCGCCGCCTGGGCCGGCATCACCGGTGGCTCGCCGTTCCCACCAATCCCCAAAGCCTTCAAAGGGCCGTTTCTCGAGCTGCGCTTCTACTTCCTCTACAACATCCGCCCCGGAGAGGAATAATCGTGGCCCGCTCGACGGAGCCTCGATCCAGTGAGCCGAGCCCGGATCATGCCCGCCTGCGGCGCCAACAGGTAATCGGCATTCTGCTGGTCGCGGCGGCGATCCTTGGGTTCACCCTCTTCCGCGCCAACTGGCACAGTATTTTCCCGCATGGCTGGTGGCGCTGGTAGGTCTGTCTCGGCGAGGCAAGGGAAACTGGTTCTCCTTTTGACCGCTGATCGCTGACCGCTGTTCATGCTCCAAGCCTTTCAGGAATTTACCCGCAATGCCCGGAGTGTCCTGCATCGTCGTCCCTGCGATCCTCATCCTCAGGAGGTGCGAGTACGATGAACACAGCCGCGATGCTTACCGAAGACCAGGCCTGGGCCGCTGTCCTGGCCCGTGATCCCGCAGCCGATGCGGAGATGGTCTACGCCGTCACGACCACCGGTGTTTTCTGCCGTCCCACTTGCCCCAGCCGCCGTCCAGCGCGCGGCAACGTCGTCTTTTTCCCCGACCCTGCCACTGCCGTCCAAGCCGGATACCGTCCCTGCCGCCGTTGCCGTCCGCAGCAGCGCCACATCGACGCCACGCTGGTCGAGACGGTCTCGGCATCGCTGAAGCGCGACCGCCAAGTCACCCTCGACGAACTGGCTCGCTTGACCGGCCGCAGCCCCTTCACCGTCGAGCGCACCTTTAAGCGCGTCCTGGGCGTTACTCCTGCGCAATATCAGCGCCAGCGCCGTGCCGCCTCGTTTCGCGACGCGCTCGCCACCGGATCGGCACGCGTGACCGATGCCATCTACGACGCCGGCTACTCCGGTCCCGGCCGCGCCTACGAAAACACCCAACTCGGCATGGCGCCCGGTGATTACCGCGCCGGAGGCCGCGACGCCCGGATCGGCTATGCCATCGGAGATTCCCCGCTCGGCAAGGTCCTGATCGCCGCCACTGCGCGCGGGCTCTGCGCCGTTATCCTCGGCGACAGCGATGCCGAGCTCACCCGCCAGCTCCACGAGCAGTTTCTGCAGGCGAAGATCCACCCCGAGCCGAGTCTCGAGCCGCATCTCCAGCAGGTGCTCTCGCAGTTCACCGAGCATCCCGCCGCACTCGATCTCCCGCTCGATCTGCGCGCGACGGCTTTCCAGATGCGCGTATGGGAAGCGCTGCGCCGCATTCCCCGCGGTGAAACCCGCAGCTACGCCCAGCTGGCCAAATTCATCGGACAGCCGACGGCCATCCGCGCCGTAGCCCGCGCCTGTGCCACGAATCCGGTTGCTGTCGTTGTGCCCTGCCATCGCGTCATTGGCAGCGACGGCAAGCCCACCGGCTACCGCTGGGGAGTGGAACGGAAGAAAAAGCTGCTGGATCTGGAGGCAGCGAAGGTCAACCGGTAACGCGCCAGGTGTTTTGCTTTCGGTGCCCGGTGGCCTTCAGTTCACATCATTCCCCACCGTCACCGTGACCGGCGGATCCTTCGTCAGCTGCGAGTCCATGATCAGCGCGGTCCGCACCTGCCCGTCTACGAACGTGATCGGCGAGCTCGTGTAGGGCGTCGTGATCACGCCGGTGGGGGTAACGACGATCGTGTACATACCCGCCGGCACGTTGGTATAGCCCTCGACCGACTGCGGCGTCACGTTGGTGAACAGCGGTTTCGATCCCGCCAGCGTGCCCGTGCCGGGCACCACATAAATATCCACCGCGCCGGCGACCAGCGCCTGCTGCAGAAAGCGGATCGAGAAATAGCCTGTCGGCGGCGCAATGGCCTGGTCATCGAGGATGCTCGCGGTGTAGCCGGTCCCGGCATCGGTGATGAAAACGGAGTGCTGCTCGGCGACGAGGAATTGTCCCGCTGCCGACGCCGTTGAAGTCGTTTTTCCCGCCGGATAAACGTACGCCGTTGCGTTCTCCGGCGGCAGGAAGGCGTAATTGGTGAAGGTTGCCGCGCCGATATTCGTTGCAATCGGCGTAGCGGCGACATCCACGCTGACCGCGGGGGCGTTATAGGACGCGTCAATCACCCGCACCAGCGTCTGTGAGGGAGCCGAGCTTTGTACGCTTTGGCAGCCCAGCAACGGCAAGGCCGCCAGCACCGCGATTGCGGCGAAGCGTTTCCCGAAGCTCCTGCGATTCAAGCCAGCCATAGTAGAAATAGGTCGCGCGAAAAGGTGGAAGATTCGTTTCATCTTAATCGGGCACACCCCGCCCGGAGCAGGAATCATGCGTCTGCGCCTGCAACCAATGGGGTAACAATAGCGGACGTTAGGGCAAATTTCGCCTGACCAAAGTACCCGGCCGGTAACGGTACAGGCGCGGTGATTTTTCATGAACAGGACACGACTGCGCTGCGTATACTGCTCACTTATGTTTTCCAGCCCACTCTTCAATCCACGAAAAGTTGCTTTTCCCCTGGTCCTCGCCCTGGCTGCAACAGCCTTCGCCCAAACCGCTGCCACCCCCGCGCAACAACCCGCGCCCGCAACGACGGCCGCTGCGCCCGCCGCTCCGAAGATCGAAGATCAAAGCACTTTCACCGTCGTCGGCGTCACCGTCCGCACCAATAATGCGAAGGAAGCGGGTGGCCAGGGCGACATTCCGCAGCTTTGGCAGAACGCCATGCAGAGCAACACCCTCGATCAGGTGCAGAATCGGGCGGGTGACGACCTGGTGGTCGTTTACAGCGATTACGCCAGCGACAACACCGGCGACTACAACTACACGCTTGGCTATCGCGTGACTGCGGCCGACAAGATTCCCACCGGCATGGTGGCGAAGACCGTTCATGCCGGAAAGTACGCGGTCCTTACATCGGCACAGGGGGCGCCCCAGGAAGTGATCCCGGCACTCTGGCGGCGCATCAGCACCATGACACCGGATCAGATGGGCGGCAGGCGCGCGTACCAGACCGACTTCGAGACCTACGGGGACATCGTCGACTTCGGCAATATGCAGATGACCGCGCACATCGGTCTCAAATAGCGGATGAGTGTCGTGGCTTCGTTTAGTAATTGCTTCGCCCTCGTATTTTTCCGGAGTGCCTCGATCGCCGCTCTCATCTGAGCGATCGTGGAGCTAACCCTGTTCAGCCCCGCCGAGCAGGATTTTGTTTTGGGATGGAGGGCGACGCGCGGCAAGCTCGAATCATCACGATCCGCTAAACCCCCGGCTCACGGATGGAGGACGGGACCGGGAGCGCAAAAAGAGCCCGCTGCATGCTGAGGGCAGCGGGCTGGCTGGGACCGGAAGCGGGACCGCTGGCAACTCTCTCCCAAGAGACTCAGCGGGCCAATTCCAGTCCTGCCCACCAATATTTCGCATGGTCCGGTACGGAGAGAACCCTGTCTTTAGATAGTGTCGGCGAGTGCAACTCCTCTTCCCAGGACCCGTCTGACCAGGAGCCATGAGATTCCTGCGTTGGGTTTTTAACTGGCTTCTGGATGAACTGGGTCGCGCTGAACTCACCTTTGCCATGCTGCACGGCGACAAGAAGAAAAATCCATGAACGGACGATGATGCCAGGATGACACAGAGGTCGCCTTTCGGGGAGGGATTGGGTCCCACCTTGAAGACGAGACCATCCGTGATTCCAACGCCTCCACGTCAGCAGGGACTTCGGTACCCCTCACCTGCACCCTGATCCCTGTACCCTGCCCGCTGTACCTTGTACCCTGCTTTTATGAGTTCGATTCAGGTTCAGCTTCCCGACGGATCGGTGAAGGACGTTCCGTCCGGCACAACTCCTTTGGCTGTTGCAGAAAGTATTTCGCCCCGCCTGGCCCAGGCCGCCGTCGTCGCCCGCATCCGGCCCCTCAAAGCCGCAGCTGTCTCCGCATCCGCGGCGACCGGCGAGGCGGAGATGTACGGCGCAGAAGACACCCACGCCGAGCGCCTGGTCGATCTGTCCACACCGCTCCAGGAAGACGTTGCCCTGCAATTGCTGACGGAGAGAGATGTCGAGGCTCTCAAGGTCCTGCGCCACTCTGCCGCGCATGTGATGGCGACCGCCGTCACCGAGCTGTTTCCGGAGACGAAGCTCGGGCACGGTCCAGCGACCGAATCCGGCTTCTTTTATGACTTCTGGCGCCCGACGCCCTTTAGCCCCGAGGACCTGAAGCTGATCGAGGGTCGCATGGCCGAAGTGACCGCCCGCGACGAGAAGTTCGTCCGCGAGCAGGAGTCGCGCGAGAAAGGACTGGAGGAATTCAAGACCGGCAACGACTTTATGAAGGTCCATTTCGTCGAGAAGTTCACCAAACCCGGTGAACAGATCTCGCTGTACCGCAACGGCAAGTTTGTCGATTTCTGCCGCGGACCACACGTGCCCTCGACCGGCCGCGTCAAGGCCTTCAAGGTCATGAGTCTGTCGGGTGCGTATTGGCTGGGCGACGAGAAGAACCCGCAGCTCCAGCGCATCTACGGCACTGCCTTCTTCTCGAAGAAGGATCTCGACGAATATCTCGAGCGCATCGAGGATGCGAAGCGCCGCGACCATCGCCGCCTGGGCAAGGAACTGGAGCTGTTCACGGTCAGCGACGAAGTGGGAGCGGGTCTGCCGCTGTGGCTGCCGAAAGGGGCGACGATTCGCCGCCTGCTCGAGGACCACATCCTTGGCCTCGAGCGCGAACTGGGCTACGAGCACGTCTACACGCCCGACCTCGCCAAGGTCGACCTGTACAAACGCTCCGGCCACTGGGCCCACTATCACGAAGACATGTTTCCTCCCATGGACCTCGAGACCGAGCAGATGGTGCTGCGGCCGATGAACTGTCCGCACCACATCCTGATTTACGAGTCGAAACTCCGCAGTTATCGCGACCTGCCCGTTCGCATCGCCGAGCTGGGCACCATGTACCGTTACGAGCGCTCCGGCGTGCTCAGCGGCCTCAGCCGTGTCCGCTGCATGACGCTCAACGATGCGCACATCTTCTGCATGCCCGGCCAGATCAACGAAGAGTTCTCCAACGTGATGAAGCTCGTCGAGCGTGCCTATAAGGACCTGGGCATCACGAAGTACAGCTACCGCCTCTCCCTCCGCGATCCGAAAGACAAAGAGAAGTACGTCGACAACGACGCGATGTGGGAGCTGGGCGAACGCGAGTTGCGCGAAGCAATGGACTCGCTTGGCCTGAAGTATCGCGAAAGCAAGGGCGACGCGGCCTTTTACGGGCCCAAGCTCGATATTCAGCTCGCCGATGTGATGGGGCACGAGGAAACCTATTCGACGGTCCAGCTGGATTTCCACCTTCCGAATCAGTTCGGGCTCAAGTACACCGCGGCCGACGGCACACAACCTCGGCCGGTGATGATCCATCGCGCCATCATCAGCACCATGGAACGAATGGTCTCGTATCTGATCGAGCTCTACGCCGGAGCCTTTCCGCTCTGGCTCGCCCCCACCCAGGTGGGGCTGGTGCCGATCAGCGAGCGGCATCAGGAATACGCAAAAAAGGTACAGACACGGTTACAAAAGGCTGGATTCCGCGTGGAAGTCGATGCGCGCAACGAAAAGATGAACGCAAAAATCCGTGATCTTACTCTGCAGAAGATCCCTTATGTCCTGATCATGGGCGACAAGGAAGAATCAAGCGAAGCGGTGAGCGTGCGCACCCGCGGCAAGGGCGATCAGGGGTCAATGCCGCTGGAGCAATTCGTGGCGCAGGCACAGGAAACGGTCGCCAGCAGGAAAATCGAGCTGTAATCGTGGGTGCTGCGCCATCCGTCGCGCCTGTCCCAAAGTGCGACATCTCTCCCCCCAAGGTTTTCCCCAGGAGGCACCGGAGGGGGTCGCAAAGAGAATCCCTCGTCGCTAGAATCGGCAGCAGGAGAATGAACGTGAGCTTCCCGACGAGGAACTATGCGCCCCTCCATCGATTCTGAACCGTTCCGTGTCAGCGAACGATTCCGTCTCACGCTCGAAGCGACGATCCTCGACCTGGAAGCCAGCGCGGCGCACGATGAGCGGATCCTGCCACTGCTCGACGATCCCGATCATCGCCGCCGTCAGCAGCTCCTCGTCGCCCGCCAGCTGGACCGAGCCTTTCGCCTCCGCGAGCTGCTCGCCCGGACGGCCTTACGCCAGGGACGAGCAGCCTGATTGACAGCAGACTTACTGAGGATGCTTCTCGTCCGGTTTGTTGTCCGGGCGAGGTTGCTGCTTCGGGGGCGGCGCGGGATGCGACTGCGGACGCGACGCCGCCGGCTTCGATTCCGGCTGCGGTCGTGACTCAGGTTGAGGCCGCGACTCCGGCTGCGGGCGAGGCGCGGACTGAGGCGCGGGCCTCGATTCCGGCTGCGGGCGCGATTCCGGCCGTGACGGTTGCGGTGCAGGCCTTGATTCCGGCTGGGGTCTCGATGCAGGCCGATTCGCCGGCTGCGGTTGGCTGCGCGGTTGCGGAGAGGGTTGTGATTCGGGCTTAGGTTGCGGTACCGTTCGCGGCCCGGGCTGCGAACGATTCTCCGGCTGCGGCCTTGGCTGGGGTCGATTCATCGGCTGTGGAGCCGGCCGCGATTCCGGAGCTGGACGACCTGGTTGAGCACGCACGCCCGCTCCAGGCTGAGGGCGCGGTGCGCCCACCGGCGTGCGAGCGCCGGATCCTGGTTGTGCACCGGAAACAGGACGGCCCGCCTCAGGACGTGGCGCCGGCGCGGGATGGTAGTCCTCGGGACGAGAAGCAGGAGCACTTCGCCCGTCGGTGACGGGACGACTCTCGGCCACCATTTGCGGACGTCCGTGGTTCTGACTGGCGAACTGCGCGCGGCTCTGCATCGCGGATTGCGCAAAACTGCGCTGGGCCGGCAGCGGGGCGATGTGGCGATCATTCCGTGCAGCCACCTGTTGGGGCGTCGGACGATAATTCAGTCCGCCATTGCCGCCATTAAAGCTCACGTGTGAGTTGTTGTAGACGTTGGTGACTCGGTAGTTGTAAACATTCCGGACCACGCTGACGTTCACGCGGCTGACAGCGGTGTTGTAGTAGAAGTTGCTGCCGCGCCAGTAGCCACCTTCATAGCCGTTGCCGCCGTAGCCGTACCCGTAATTCACACCGCCATAGAAGCCGATGTGCGGACCCCAGTAGCCGTGGGACCAGCGGTACCGGCCGCTGGAATAGCCCCAGTAGCCGGGAGTCCAGAGAGCGCCGACGTAGGGCGCCATAACCCAGGCGCCGGGAACCCAGTAGTAGCCGCCGTCGTTGTCATATCCCCAGTAGCCCGGGGTCCACTCGTAGTCATCGCCTGGGCAGGCGGGCTGGTCATATTCCGGAATCGGCGGTGGAGGATCTGAAGCGACGTCGTAGGCGGTGTCGGCGTAGCCGGCCGATTGATCGCCGCTCGCTTGGTCGTCGTATCCGGACTGATCCGGTGGTGGAGCGGCCTGCGAGGACGCACCCTGATCGGGCGGCGGAGGTGGCGGATTTTCATTGCTCGCGGTATCCGTTGTGTTGCTCGCATTGGCCAGGTTGACCGCCGCGGGGTCGTCGCTGCTCGGGCTCTGCGCCTGATTTTGATTGCTGTGGCAGCCTGCGAGGGCGAAGGCCAGAAGTGCCGTGGGAAATAGAATCTTGCCGATCGTGCTCATGCCTGATTTGGATGCCGGATTGGCCCATCGAGGCGATGCTATGCTGCTCAGAATGAAATGCTTTAACGTGGGAATTGCGGTGGCTGGACTGGCCTTGCTTCTCAACCAGCCGTCCGGAACCCAGATCCATGCGCAAACTGTAGCAACGGCGAAGGGAGAAGTTTCGATGCATCAGGTTTCAGGACCGTTTGAAGTGAAGATGGCGCCGCAGAAGGCGGACAATCCACAGGCGGAGGGGGCGGGACTGGGGCGGATGTCGATCGACAAGCAGTTCCATGGCGCGCTGGAGGCGACAAGCCAGGGCGAAATGCTCAGCATGATGGACCGGGAGAAGGGTTCGGGCGGCTATGTTGCTCTGGAACGGGTTACGGGCACACTCGAAGGCAAGAGCGGTAGTTTTGTGCTGCAGCACAACGCCACCATGAATCGCGGCGTCGCGGAGATGAACATCATCGTGGTGCCTGACTCGGGAACGGGCGAGCTAACCGGAATTTCGGGCTCGATGAAGATGCGGATTGAGACAGGGGGCAAGCACTTCTACGACTTTGACTACACGCTCGACAACCCGGGTCACGAATAAACATTCGTAGTTACAATTCCGCCGCTGTCGACTGAGTGGTCGCTTTCACTGTTTCGTAGCGGGCGATTTCGCTGAGATCAGTGACCTGTGACTCACGCAAAGCCTCGCCGGCCAGCAGGATGGAAGGCGCTGGAAGGGCGGCGATTCGGTCGAGATCTGCCAGCGTGGTGCGGACAATCTCCTGGTCGGGTTGGGCAGCCCGCGAAACGATCACGCATGGCAGGTCGGAGGGAAGGCCTTCGCTGCGCAGTTGCGCTGCGATGCCTGACAACTCGCGGCCTGGCATGTAGACGACCCGCGTAGGCGCAGCCGCGGACGCAGGCTCGAGGGCTGACCCGGGTGCGTGATGTCCGGCGGAAAAGGTGATGCTGGAGGCACTGCGCCGATCGGTGAGGGGGCGGCCGAGTGCTGCCGCCGCGGCAAAGGCTGCAGTGATTCCCGGAACAACCTGGAAAGGGATTCCTGCACCGCGGAGAGCATCCATCTCTTCTCCGGCTCGTCCGAAGACAAGCGGGTCGCCGGACTTGAGGCGGACCACGGCCAGGCCCCGGCGCGCGTAGTCGATCATCATCGCATTGATCTGTTCCTGCGAAATATTCTTGCGTCCGCAGCGCTTGCCGACATTAATAATCAGCGCGCGTTCAGCGTGCGCGAGGATCGCAGCGGGCACGAGGTCGTCGTGCAGGACAACGTCGGTGGACGCGAGCAGACGCGCAGCTTTCAGCGTCAGCAGTTCCGGATCGCCAGGCCCTGCGCCGACGAGGTAGACGGTTCCGGGAAGCGCGGCGGTCATGCGTGCACCTCGCCTTCCTGGATGGCACGCATTTGCTCGTGAGCAAACTGGCGCGTCGGACAGGACGGGGAACTGCAGAGGGACCGCTGCGCCAACTCATGCAGGAGGAGATTGCGTGCATCTCCAGCGGGCGTCTCGGCGCGCACTTCGTCCCGCAGGTCCCCGAGCTCCGTGAGCCACGGGCCAAGATCAGCGGGCAGCTGCGCGTCAATTTCGCGGCGCAGGCGTTGGGCGAGGGCGGGACTTTCGCCCGCGGTGGAGACAGCGATCTGCAGATCGCCACGAGAGACGATGGAGCCGAAGTAGAAATCGCAATTCGGTGGATCGTCGACGGCATTGCAGAGAACGTTGCGGCGCAGCGCCTCTTCGTAGACCGCGTGGTTCACATCGGGCGCGTTGGTCGCGGCGATGACGAGGAAGGCGCCGTCGAGATCCTGCGGCCCAAAGACGCGCTGATGCCAGGTGAGAAGGTCGGTGTGCGCAAGCTCACGTATCTGAGGAATTGCCTGAGGAGAGACGACGGTAATGACGGCTCCGGCGGCGCGCAGAACTTCAATCTTGGCGAACGCTACCGTGCCTGCCCCAACGACGAGAACGGGCCGGCGGTCAAGACGGAGAAAGATAGGAAGCAACGTCATCAGGGGTCTCCTCAGCCCGCCAGCTCAACGGGAACACGGCCGTCAGGCAGATCGCGCTCGACGGGAATGATCTCTTCGCCAGCCAGTGCGGCGCGCAAGTCGGCATCGGTGTTGCGGGCGAAGTACGCGCGCAGGTTTTCGCCGGAATCGCGCTCCACGAGATATTTGCGGAGCAGGCGTTCGATGGCCTCCGGCACCAGATGTGCGGGCGTGCGGAATCCCACCGGCCGAGCGATCGCAGCGTGTTTGCCAACGGATCCGCCTACGCAAAAGTAGTATGCATCGGTCAGGCGGCCCTCGTGTTTGATCTTTTTGCCTTCGAGACCGATGTCGGCAATCCAGTGCTGGCCGCAGCTGTTGGGGCAGCCTGTGACATGGAGGCGGAGCTGCTGGTCAAACTGGGGCAGGCGCTCCTCCATTTCTTCGACCAGCCAGCGCAGAAAGCCTTTGGTTTCGGTGATGGCGAGCTTGCAGAATTCGGTCCCGGTGCAGGCGATCCCTCCGCGCCAGAAGGGCGTGCCTTCAACACGCAGACCCAGCTGCTCCAGTTCCCGCGCGAGATCGCCCGCGCGGGCGCTGGGGATGTTGAGGAAGAGCAGGTTCTGCATGACCGTAAGCCGAAGATCACCGGTGCCGAATCGCTCGGCGAGCTGCGCGGCGGACTCCAGCTGATCGCCGGTGAGGCGCCCGCGGAGAACACTGGCGCCCACGTAGCTGGAGCCAAATTGCCTTTGCGGGTGAATGCCAACGTGGTCACGCAGAACGTCGTCGGGCACGATTTCCTCGACGGCGGGATCCAATTTGTAACCGATGCGGTTCTGAATTTCGTCGAGAAAGCGATCGGCGGTCCAACCCTCTCTCATGAAAAGGTACTTGAGGCGGGCACGGTCGCGGCTTTCGCGCAGGCCCTGCTGATCGCGAAAGATTTCCGTGCTGGCGCGGACGACGGCTGCGGCCTGATCCGGACGGACAAAGGCGTTGAGACGGACAGCGAGATGAGGCTCATTGGAGAGGCCGCCGCCAATGCGGATCGAATACCCGATGTCCTGACTGTTCTTCGGGCCCCGGCGGACCGCAGTCAGACCGATGTCGTTGATCTCGGGATAGGAGCACCAGGCCGAGCAGCCGGTGATGGAGATTTTGAATTTGCGGGGCAGGTTGTAGAAATCGTTGTTGGCCTGGAGGGCGTGCGACACCTCGAGCGCGAGAGGGGAAGCATCGATGATCTCATCGTGCGCAATGCCGGCCAGCGGGCAGCCGGTGACATTGCGGACCACGTCGCCGCAGGCTCCTTTGGGGGAGAGGCCGGCAGCGGTGAGGGCTTCCATGATTTCGGGCAGCGACTCGATGGTGAGCCAGTGAAACTGAATGTTCTGGCGGACGGTGATGTCGGCGAGGTTGTGACCATGGTCGCGCGCGATCCCGGCCAGCACACGCGCCTGGTCGGCGCGCAGAATCCCGTTCGGCACGCCCACCCGCATCATGAAGTACGCGGTAGCTTTGCCTTCGCCGCCTTTGCCGCCGGTCACTCCAAGGCCATCGCCTTGGGTGTAAATGCCCCACCAGCGAAAATACGTGTTCCACTCTTCGGGGATCGACGAACGGCCGAGGCGGGAGAAGGCGCGAATCTCTTCGATGGCTTCCCAGGGATTTTTCTCGCGCTTCAGGCGTTCGGCCCTTTGTGCCTTGGTTTCTTTGGCTGCGGAAATCTCCGCCATAATGTCTCCGTTTCAATTGAGGGCAATAAAAAACCCGCGTCAGCAGAAGGCTGAAGGCGCGGGATCGATGGGTCGGTCTGAAGTTAGCTTAGAGGCTCACCCACACATCCGGCGCGGCGCACAACAACAAGCGCAACAGGCGACCGGATTGAGGCAAGAAGCCATTGACTCCATGCTAGGCGAGCCTTACCGCCAGGTCAAGTTGGGGCCAGGATTCAATTCGGCCCGCTCAGGAGGCGCGCCCGGTTTTGTTGAGTTCCCGGTAGAAGCCGAGGTCCTGGTCCTTGAGCATCTTGGTGATGTAGGCGATCTGGCCATAGTGCAGGCCGAAATGCTCAAGCACCTGATAAATGGCGTCGAGGCCGTGGACGTGGTAGCCCTGGATTCCGTAGGGCGCGATCAGGTCAGCTTCGGAGAGGCGATCGAGCACCGTGGAGGCTTCGGCGATGGTCCAGCCGAGGGTCTCGAGGAGGGATCTGCCGGAGATCTGACCGGTCGCAGCGAACTCGGCCGGGCGGTCGCGCTGGTCTTCCGTCTTGTTGAACGAATCGACGAGCCACTGGCGCACGTTGCCGTTGAGATGAAGGACGAGATTGCCGACAGAATTGGACGATGGATTCGGACGCCACCAGATTTGTTCGTCGGTGAGGGACTCGACGCAGGTGCGCAGCCGCGGCCAGTACTGGTGGACGAGCTTGTCGCGGGAGAACGTGAGGAAGAGGCTGGCAGGAGTGGGGTGGGATTGCGCGGTCATGGATTACAGCGTACAGGCCTGAGCTACACAATGCGGCGCACCGCTCTCAGGAGCGCTCCGGCGGGTCGACGTCGAGCTCCGTCTTCGCGATTTGAACGATCTGATCGCGGCTGTCCTGCCAGGTTTGCCAGACCGACTGGCACCACTGGCGGATCATGCGGTCGCGAGCCGGGCCAGGCGGAGTGGCCAGAACGTCGGCGACTGTGATCGAGGCCTGGCTCGCAGGGAGGGGAAGGCGTGGCCAGGTCTTGCGGTGCTTTGCCATCCGCATGTGCGCGCGTTGCACCTGCCGGCCGGTGAATCCTTTTTCGAGATAGAGGTAAAGACCGACGACAGCGAAAACCACCGCAATGGGTTTGGTCGTGTGGTCAATGTGCTCGGCACGGTAAGCATCCGCGCTGTTCTCGTGGATGAACGCGGGATCATCGTGGGCGAGAGTATAGAAGGACAGCTCGTCGAAAAGTTCCTGATCGGAAAGAGCCTGACGGGAAAGCTGCTGGGGCATGGGGTGCTCGCGGAAGCCGATTCTTCAGCCTAACAGCGCGCCCCCATTTGCTCTTCCGATCGCGGGGTGCGTTCCTACCAGCGATAGACCGTCAGGTCGTCCATGTACAGCGTCGCCGAGCCGCTGCCAATACCGTCCACCTGGAAGTTGGTGAGAAGGGTAGGAGCCCATCCCAGCGCAAAGGCCGAGTTGACGGTGGCGTTGATCGGTTGTTGGACGTCGTCGAGCCACACGGACTGATAGGTGATGTTGCCCGAGTTATCGCGCTCGTAAGCCACCTGAACATGATGCCAGGTATTGGTGCTCCAGGTGCGGGGGTTGCAGTACTGATTGGATTTCACCCAGGTATCGATGGGAGCTTGCGGGGTGCCTTTGTTCATCGTGTAGTCCCAGGTGTCGTTCCAGCCGTCGCACTGGAAGCCGAAGATCGCGGTCTGGCCGTTCGGCATGGTCTGGTTCATGTCCATTTCGATGTTGGCCAGCGAGGTCGAGGGGCTCTGGATGTAGACCCAGGTGTCGTAGAGGAAATTGGTGGAGACGTTGTCGTCGCCGAAGGAGACGTAGTAGCGCTCATTGCCGTTATTCGCGTAGGTGGTGTAGAACTCGCGAGCGGATCCGGTAAGGGAGGGCGATCCAACCAGAGCCATGGCGCCGGTGGAGCTTCCGCCTGCGGCACTGTCGTTGCTGTCGATCCAGTTGCCGAGATTGTCGATGTTCGCGACGCTGATGGCCGTAGAAGGAACGACCGCTGCGTTGGCCGGCGCGGTGATGTTGAGGGCGACGTCCGTGTCGCAGGCGCCGCCGCCGCTGCCCCATGCCTTGACATGGAGGACGTGCGAGCCGTTAGCGCCGCTGACGGCGGTGTTGATCGATGTGGCGTAGACGAAGGTGTTGTTGGGACTGTTGTCGAACGAATAGCCCATGGCTGCGGTAGGGTTGCCCCCGCAGGTAGGTGCACTGGCCGAAAGCGTGAACGGCGAGGTGACACTGGCACCGTTGGATGGGCTACCGACCGAGACTGCTTCAGAACTGGAGGGTGCGGCAGCGGCGCCGCTGACCGTGATGGCCACATCGGTGACGCAGGAGGCGCCGCCAACTCCCCAGGATTTAACGTGCAGCGTGTGGGCTCCCGTGGAGGCCGTGACGCTGGCATTCACCGAATCGCTGTAGACGAAGGTGTTATTCGGACTATTGTCGAGCGAATAGCCCATGGCCGAGATCGCCGCCGACGAGCACGAGGACGCCGACGCGACCAGGGTGAACGGCGAGGTCACGGTTGCACCGTTGGCGGGACTGCTGACGGTGGGGTTCGCGAAAGCGGTGGATGCGAGGGCAACAAAAAATGCAGGGACGAGAACAGCGGTCCGGCGGGATTTCATCGTGCGCGACACCTGGATCGTAAATTTTGATCGTGCGATTGACGCCTGGCGCCGAGCCTGCGTGCAAGGCCACGAACCTCGATCGCGCGGAGGCTCGATGCGGCGGCCGTATCCGGATAGGATCAGCTGCTAACGGGACGAAACGATTACCACCGTAACCAATTAGGGCCCGACGGGAGGAGTCAAGTTAGATACTGACGGCATAGTACAGTCAGAACTTGGGAAATCAAGCCGTTTTCTGATCTGAAGGCGGGTTTTTCACAAAACCTTGGTAACCACTAAGCAACCGTTTGCAACAATCTGGTAGTTTCTTCCGCTCGCCTGGATATTTTCTTCCGTTCGCTGGAAATTTTGTCATTCTCCCCAGCACCCTCGGCACACTGACCAGGAAGGCAACTGGGGCAGTTACAAATACGAGCGGCGCGACAATCGCCTGGCTGCGCTCCTGGGGGCGTCCCTTCGCGCTCGCCTCTCATCACCCCGGACCCGCCAGCGAAAGCTGATTAGGAACTGGTGTGATCGAGGATGATTTTCCAAACGCCAGCCTTCTTTTCAAAGATCAGGGAGAAGTTGCCGGAGGCATCGCCGCCGCCGGCCTGGGTACGCGTGAGATGGAAGTGGCCGGTGACGACGGCGTGGTCTTCACCGAGCATGCGCACATCGATGTCGCTGAAATCGAGGTGTCCCATGGCGTCGCGCGAGGTGTAGTTGCGCTGATAGCGGGCGAGGATCATTTGATAGCCATGCTCGACGGATTTGCCGATGAACGTGGTTTGGGGCGAGTCGTCGTAGCCGTGCATGAAAGTCACGATGTCGCCCAGGTTCCATGCGGTCTGCTGGTCGATGAGCACCTGACGGATGGCGGTGTCGGGGGACTGGGCGTGGAGAACGGCGAAGGTGCAGAGGGTGAGTCCCAACAACCCGGGCAGAAGAGTACGAAGGCGGGTGCATCTCATGAAGCGGCCTTTCCTGGTGCATCGATTCGGTGCTGAACCAAGGTACATGCTTACGGCCGGGAAAGGCAGTCCGTCAACGACGCCAGACGGAAGCGATCAGAGCGCCAAGATAGATCAGCTGCAGGATCAGGCGCTGGAGGAACGGAAGGACCGGCTTACGGAGGATAGTGAGCTGTTCCCGCGCCGCCTTTGCGTTTGCAGGAAACAAGCAACAAAGCATGGCGACCGCGGCGGCTGCCGTCCACCAAGCCAGCCGAGGAATCTGAAGGCCGGCAGCAATGGCGATTTCGGCGCAGCCGGTGAATGTCACCCATACGGCAGGGTTGCCAATACCAACAGGAACCATCCGGACCAGGTCCGTTCGCCGCCTGCCCCAGTGTGCCGAAGCCGTGAGAAGAAACATGGCGCCGACCGCGCCGCGCAGCGCGTGCTGCCAATCGGACAACCAGGGAACGAAAATCCCCACAAGTCGCAGGACGATGAAGGCTGCAACCAGACAGATGAGCGCCGCCATACGCCATTATGCCGGGAGTTTTGCTCCTGGAAAGCTGCGGCGAACGCCAACCCATTTCATCTGCACGAGCCAGGCTCGCTACACTCAACAGGTGAAGAGCTTTCATGCGAAGTTTCTGAAGTCGGCGATGGCGGCAGAACATTTTCCGAAGCCCGGGCCGCCGGAGGTCGCCTTTCTGGGGCGGTCGAATGTGGGGAAATCGAGTTTGATCAATGCGCTGCTGGGAGAGAAGCAGGCGCATGTGTCGTCGACGCCAGGACGGACGCGGGCGATCAACTTCTTTGCGCTCGCGGATGCGCCGTGGCGGGAAAAGCCGGAGCAACGCCCGCAACTGGTGCTCGCCGATCTGCCGGGATATGGATACGCGAAGATCTCAAAGTCGGTGTCGGCGGAGTGGCCGAAGTTTATCGAGCCGTATCTCCGGGACCGGACGACGCTGGCGCTGTGTGTCTGCCTGGTGGACGCGAGCATTCCGCCGAAAGCCAGCGATGCGCAGCTGATCGAGTTTCTGGAGAGCGCGGGACGGGACTTTGTCGTGGTGGGTACCAAGGCGGACCGGCTGTCGGGCAACGGCCGCGCCCAGGCGGTGGTGGCGCTGGCCGAGGCCTTTGGAAGGGAGCGCCTGCTGCTGGTGTCGGCAAAGACCGGCAGCGGAATGAAGGAACTGTGGGGCAGGATCAGGGAACTGGCAATGACTGCAAATCAGTGAACCAGAATCGAAAGGCAGCGCCGATCACGGTGACACGCGGAGGCGATCGAGAAGCTGGTTGGGGTGAACGGGCTTGAGAAGGATTTCAAAGTCGTGGCCGCGGACACGGGCGTCGCGCAGCAGGTCGGCGGTGGCGGCCTGGCCGGAGAGCAGCACCACGCGGCAGCCTGGGACGATCGAGGAGATCTGAATGGCTGCTTCGATGCCACTCATCCCGGGCATGACGACGTCGGCAAGAAAAACATCAGGGTGGAAATGGCGTGCGGTCTCGACTGCCTTTTGGCCGCCATAGACGGTGGCAGCTTCGAAGCCATTCTGCGTAAGAATCATTCCCAGCGTATCGGCAATGATGCGCTCATCATCGGCGATGAGAACTCTGGGTCTGACCCTGCCGTCGGTGGAGAGAGAGTCCATAAACCTTTGGCAGAAGCGGAAAATCGGAGGATTGTCCAGCGAGTATAGCGCCGGATCGTGAAGATGCCTCAGTTATTCCCGGGAACGCACCGACTGGCGCGATTTGGCTGGTCCGGTCAGGGTGAGGAGGATCGTCCGGCTCTTCGGTCGTTTCGACCCCACAAAACCGCCGCTTTTGACTTGCAGAAGGGCAGGATTTATAAGAGGTATTCCGGGCTGATGGGCCGGGATGAGGTGCGAGGGCGCTCCGGGAGCGGTCCCGACGGCGTGTTCGCGCTGCCAGAAAACTTGTGCAATGGGATGCTCGGGAAGGCGGTGAAAATCCGCCACTGCCCCGCAACTGTAAGCGCGTGTTGCTGCGTCAGGTAATTTGGCGCAGCAGAGGCGAAACCAAACGCCACTGGAGCTCTTGAGCTTCGGGAAGGCGGTTTGGCTTTGTTCTTCGGTTTGAGCCGGAGAACAGCGCGCAAGTCAGGAGACCGGTCCCGTTTGCCGGGCTTGTTTCACGACAGGCTCATAACCCTTGTTCCGAGGGGAACGGAGGAGACCATGAAACTTTTCTCGCGGCCGATGAGCCGCTTCCTGACTTCTTCCCGATGCCGTTCGGTGGCAGCTGCGCTGTTGCTGGCCTCCACAACGGTCCTGCACGCGGTGAGCGTGCACGGGACGGTGACGGATCCGACCGGCTATCCGATTGCGAATGCCACAGTGGCTTTGGTCCAGAACGGCCGAGTGCTGGTGAACGGCCTGACCGGGCCGGACGGCGGCTACACGCTGATGAGCCCGGAGTCAGGGCGGTTCTACGTGCTGGCATCCGGAATCTCCTTCCGACAACTGCAGACCCAGAGCTTCTTTGGCGGACGCTTCGACAACCTCGAGCAGAACGTGGTGCTGGAGCCGGAGTGGGTGCGGGAGTCCGTGGTGGTGACCGCCACCGGCGTGCCGCAACCGCAGGCCCAGGTGAGCGCGTCCGTGACCGAGCTAACGGCTGATCAATTCGCCAACCGGGCAGATGTGCTCGATCCGCTGCGTCAGGTGCCGGGGCTGAACGTGGTGCAAACCGGACAGCGAGGCGGCGAGACGTCGCTCTTCATTCGCGGCGGCAGCTCGACGGCCAACCGCGTGGTGATGGACGGCGTGCCGATCGAGGATATCGGGGGACGGTTCGATTTCAGCAACGTGGCGACACTGGGGGTCCAGGACGTCGAGGTGTATCGCGGGCCGAACAGCGTGCTCTACGGATCGGATGCGGCCGCAGGAGTCGTGGCGCTGACGACCCCGCGAGGGAGCACGCCGTTTCCTTCCCTGCTGTATGAGGGCGACGCCGGCAATTTCGGGACATATCGCAATCAGGCGCAGCTGGCGGGCATGAAGCGGAAGCTGGACTACTACTTCGGGGCTTCGAGCCTGAACACACAGAACGCGACGCCCAACGACGGTTATCACGACGACACCGCCGTCTCAAATTTGGGATGGAGTCTGTCAGGGAAAACTCAGATCCGGTTGACGGGACGGGCCAGCGATTCCGCGACGGGGCTGCCGTCCTCGAATGGCGGCTATTCCTTTTACGACTTCGCAATGACGGCAAGCAACTCGACCAGGATATCTACGGGACGGGCACGATCGACCACTCCTTCCGCGACAACTGGACCGCGACGGTGCGGTACGGGCTGGTCAGGAAGCGCGAGGAGTCGGAGCAGTGGTATCCGGCGGGAAATTTGCTGGGGGGAACCGATTACGGAGCAGGGAATTATTACGGCAACGACGTGACGGTGGTGGGGGCGAACGGCTATTCGACGAACGGGCAGGCGCTGCTGAATTACTCGCCTGCATTCGGGTCGATTTATCCGTACCATCTGGCGCTGGCGTCGAATCGGGACAATCTTTACGCGCAGACGAGCTATCAGCACGGGCCGCACCTGGGTGTGATTGCCGGATTCCGGTATGAAGACGAGCGCGGGATGGAGGGCGAGCCGGTCTACCTGTTCGGAGAAAACCTGGAGCGCACGAACTACGACTACCAGGCACAACTGGGCGGAGAGTTCAGGAGCCGCTTTTTCTATACAGCAGCCGGGGGCGTGGAAAAGAACCAGCTGTTCGGGTTGGTGGGAACGCCGCGCGGAGGGGCATCGTGGTACGTGGTGCGGCCGGGAAAAGGCGTGTTCCACGGGACGCGGCTCAATGTGAACTTTGCGAAGGGATATCAGGAGCCGACGCTGGACCAGCAGTTCGGATCCCTCTATTCCTTTTTGCAGACCAACGGTGGTCAGTCGACGATCGCGCAGTACGGGATTGCGCCGATCGGAGCGGAGACATCGCGAACCTACGACGGCGGCATCGAGCAGAGCCTGTTCAACGAGAGAGTCATCGCCAGGGTCACCTATTTTCATAACGAATTCGGCAATCAGATCGAGGCGGTGCCGGCGACCGCGGTGCCGGCGCTGCTACCGAACCTGACGACGGCGCAGCAACAACAGCTGGAGTCGTTCCTGAACAACAATTTTGCGTATGAGCTGGATCTGAACTCGATGGCGTATCGCGCGCAGGGCGTCGAATCTGAATTTGAGTACGGGCTGGGGAAGAATATCTTCGTACGCGGTGGATACACCTATCTGGACGCAGTGGTGCAGCGGTCGTTTTCATCGGACAACGCGCCGTGTCCGGCAAATTCCTCTGTGCCGTGTTCGTCCGGGCCGAGCTTCAATCCGAACTTTCCGGGGATTCCCATCGGGAATTATTCGCCTTTGGTCGGGGCGCGGCCTTTCCGGCGTCCTCCGCACACCGGATTCACGAGTGTGATCTACACGGGGAAGAAGTGGTCCGGCGTGATTCAGGGAGCGTATGCCAGCCGCAGTGACGACTCGACCTACCTTGGTGGAGACGACGTGAATTTCGGCAACACGCTGCTGCTGCCGAATCGGAATCTCGACTACGCCTACGCGAAGATCGACCTGGGCGCGACCTACCAGTGGAAGCCGTGGATGGGTGTCTATACGCAGCTCGACAATCTGACCAGCAATCAGCACATCGGGCCGATCGGCTATCCCTCGTTGCCCTTCAATTTCCGGACCGGGGCACGGTTTACGCTGAGTCTCGGCAAGAAGCAATAGCGGGAACCGTGCCGGCCGTCGGTACTCGGTGTTCAGGATTTCCGGATCAGGCGGCGGCTTCTTGTCCTGCCGATTCCGATTCGCTGGGCAGGAAGAACATCATGGCGGTGCCGGAGGCGCCTGCGGTGGAACCGTCGACCCGGCTCCGGCAGCGGATGGAGCCGCCGGTTTTCACGAGCATGCCTTTGACGATCCACAAACCGAGGCCCGTTCCCACGTCTTTCTTGGTGGTGAAGAACGGAGTGAAGATCTTGCGGCGGATGGATTCGGGAATGCCGACGCCCTGGTCGGCCACGACGAAATGAATGCCCGGAGCGCCGGTGAAAGAATGCCTGGATTTCCAGGCGCGCACCTCGATGGCGCCGCCGTGCCGGGAGGCGTCGATAGCGTTGGAGATGAGATTGGAGATAATTTGCCGGAACTCACCGCGCACGGCATAGATCCGCAGTTTGGCGGGAATGCGCTTGCGCAGGGAAATTTTCTTGTAGCTCAGGCGGCGGTGATAGATGGCGAGAATCTCCTCGACCGCCTCGGGCACATCGATCCAGGTGGGAGAGGAGTTGTCGCGATAGAAACCGAGGGTCTGGCGCGCGATATGAGTGACGCGCTGCAATTCCTCATCGGCGACCGCCAGGCAGCTGCGGGTCGATTCCGACAGGTTTGCATCCTGGCGGGCGAGATAGATGAGGTTGGTGACCGCTTCGAGGGGATTGTTAATCTCATGGGCGACGGTGGCGGCGAGGCGGCCAACCGAGGCGAGGCGTTCGGTGGTGTGCAGGGCGGCCTCGAGTTTCTTGTGGGCCGTGACGTCGCGCAGGATTTTAGCGGCGCCGACGATCTTCCCTCGAGGATCGCGGATGGGGGAGATGGTGAGCGACACGTCGATGCGTTCGCCGCTCTTGGTTACGCGCACTGTTTCGAAGTGCTCGATACGCTCGCCGGCCTGGATTTTGCGCAGGATCCCAACCTCATCGTGGTGGAGATCAAGAGGGATCAGGGTGGTGATGGGCTTGCCGACGATCTCATCGGACCGATAGCCGAGAATGCGCTCGGCCGCGGCATTCCAGCTGGTGACGATGCCGTTGAGGTCTTTGCTGATGATGGCGTCCTCGGAAGATTCAACGATGGCCGCGAGTTTCATCTGGCCCTGGTCGGCGCGTTTCTTCTCGCTGACGTCGAGTACGAAGCAGCGCGCGTGGAGGAACTCGCCATTGTGCAGCCAGGGATTGGCGTCGATCCGGACCCAACGATAAGCACCGCTGCTGCAGCGCATGCGAATCTCAAAGCCGCGCACGCTTTCGGCGTGGCGGAGGTGGCGCAGCATCGCGGCGGCTTCTTCCGGGTCCTCGACGAATTCGGACACGTCATGGCCGACATACTGCTGCGGCTGATAGCCCAAAAGCGCTAACTGAGTGCGGTTGGCCCACAGTATGGTTCCGTCCGCAGCGAGCCAGTGCATGCCGATGACCGCGTTTTCAAGGAAATCGCGGAGCTCGGCTTCGCGCAGTTGCAGCGTCTGCTGGGTTTTCCGGCCGTGACGGGTCTCTTCTTCGAGGGCGTCGGCCTTTAGTTGCCAGACAACAGCGTTGCGGCGGCGTTCTTCTTCGTTCATCGCTTCGTAGCCCTGGCCGGGAACGACATGATCGTGCTCGGCGCAGATGCGCCGGACGACGGTCCCGTCGGTGTCGCGGGTGAAGAAGCGCAGGGGCCAGCCGCAGGCGAGATGAAAGGAGCGGCTTTGCGCCAGTTGATTCCAGAGTTCCTCGAGGCGGATCGAGGCGCCGGTCCTGCCTTCTTCCCAGAGTACGGAAACCATCTCGCCGTAAGCGGCAACGAGGGGTCTGTCGGGTCCGGCATTGAAGCTGGCCGAGTCGGCAAGGCAATCGAGCAGGCTGCCGATGGAGGAGGAGAAGCGCTTCGAATCGGGCCAGCCTTCGACCATGAACTCGGCGAGAGTGCGCTCGGCGTCGAGGCTGAGCCAGCGGCCCTGCTCGGCGATGCGGTCGAGGTCGAAACCGCGGGACTGCAGTTGTTCTTCGAATCCGGCGCGATGGGCCGGAGTGGCGATGACCACGGCGGCACCGCCCACGGACAGGGTGGCGGCGAGCCGCTGGGCGATTTCGGCAACGAGCCGGTCGTCACTGGAGTAGAAATGTGCGCTGTGGGTGCCGTGCCGACTGGAACGGGGGAGCGTGCTGGTCTCGTCAGCAGGGCGTTGGGCGAATTCCGGCGGATGTAGGAAGCGCGTCATGGCCAGGGGCCGAAAGAGCGAAGCAGCAGGGCAGTCGAGCGATCCCTGTTTTTCAGCGGTTATTGAGGCTCGGATGAAAGAAAAAGGGAAAGGGATGTATGGGTTAGTGACCACAGGCCACTCGTCCCGCCACGGGGTTCAGGGGCGCCGATCCGGGGTCAGTGCATTGGGGTCATGGGCGGGCAGCATGGCATCTCCTGGGCAGCAAAAAGCCCCTCATTCGAGGGGCCTTTAGACTGATTCTAATTGGGTTACTGTCGACGAGCAGAAGGACGGACGGCTTCCTGGGCGTGGACGGCGCCATTGGGTGGAACGGCCGGCACTTCCGGTTCGACAGGGGTCTTCAGGCCGATGCCGAGTTTCTTGCGGAGTTCCGTATCCATTTTGGTGAAGGTGTCGCGGTTGTCCTTGAGGAACTGGCGGACATTTTCGCGGCCCTGACCGATGCGCTCGCCGGAGTAGCTGTACCAGGCGCCGCTCTTTTCGAGGATGTTGTTAGTGACGGCCAGATCGAGGACATCGCCCTCGCGGGAGATACCTTCGCCGTAGAGGATGTCGAATTCGGCTTCACGGAAGGGTGCGGCGACCTTGTTCTTGACGATCTTGACCTTGGTGCGGGAGCCGACGACGACATCGCCTTCCTTGACCGCGGCGATGCGGCGGATGTCAATGCGGACCGAAGAGTAGAACTTGAGGGCGCGGCCGCCAGTCGTGGTTTCGGGATTGCCGAACATGACGCCGATCTTTTCGCGAATCTGGTTGATGAAGACCAGGCAGGTACGCGATTTCGAAACGGTGCCGGTGAGTTTGCGGAGGGCCTGGGACATGAGGCGGGCCTGCAGGCCGACATGGGAGTCGCCCATCTCGCCGTCGAGCTCGGCCTTGGGGACGAGGGCGGCGACGGAGTCGACGACGAGGATGTCGATAGCGCCGGAGCGGACGAGGGCTTCGGTGATTTCGAGGGCCTGTTCGCCGTAGTCGGGCTGAGAGATGAGGAGGTTGTCGATGTCGACGCCGAGTTTTTTGGCGTAGGCGGGATCGAGGGCGTGCTCGGCATCGACAAAAGCGGCCATACCCCCGGCCTTCTGGGCCTCGGCGATGATCTGCAGGCAGATGGTGGTTTTGCCGGAAGATTCAGGGCCGAAGACTTCGACGACGCGGCCGCGCGGGACGCCGCCGACGCCGAGGGCGGCGTCGAAGGAGATGGAACCGGTCGAGATGGTAGCGATGGGGACGACGGCCTCTTTGCTGCCGAGGCGCATGATGGACCCCTTGCCGAACTGCTTTTCAATCTGCGAAAGCGCCAGGTCAATGGCGCGCTGACGATCATCTGCCACGTTGAAGCTCCATTTCCGGGGCGGGTGCGAGTGCTGGGCCGGCCCGCATCTTCGCCTCTTCTTTGCCCCGTCTGTTCGAGTCTACCATCCGACGATTGCCGCTTCTTCACCCGCGCGCGCACAAAATCCACGCAGGTAATGGCGTAGTTATTTTGAGCAGCATACAAGGTTTCGGCGGTACCCGTTTTCCTCAGGCGGGCCTGCGGGGCAGGCCACCGGGGATAGCGGATAGCGAACAGGGCACCCGGCACTGGGCGCACCCCCCCACCCCCCCACCCCCCTTTTTGCGGAGGTTTGATTGATTCTGCGAAGGTTGGGGATAATGACAGACTCGACAACAGGCGAGTTGGTTCGAAACAAGTCAGTTGGGAGGCGCTCGCGAGTGCATCAATGAGACTCGCCATTGATTCATTTACAGGGGCGACGAGGCTTGATGATGGAAGGCGAGTCACTTGCCTGACGCTCGTCTTTGATTCATTCGCGCTCGTCTTTGACGGGTTCGCGCGTGCGATTGATGCAGTGATGCGTGTGTGTGACTGATTTAGGTATGGCTCTCTTACCCCACTCAAGCCAAAAGAAGGCTTGCATGGGTCAACCGGCGCAGCGAAAAGGTCATCATTGGCCCGTGATCCGACGTGCATCTCCTCGCCCTCAAACAGAAAAGGACCGCTCGGGGGCGGTCCTTTTCTATTTCTTACTCCCTATTATTAGAATACCAAAACCAGCTAAGAATCGCGCCAAATATTATTGGGTAGGTTGGCGTGCAAGTCTTTATAAGTCATGAGTCATTATTTTGGATTTTAGTCGCGCCTCTTGACAAATTTTCGACGTTCGGGGATTCAGGGGCAGCAGATGGCAATTACCACGCCTGGCCGATCGCGATCACGACCTATACCCGCGGATAGGTCTCCTCTATATAGATACGCCGCCGGGAGACGGGGGCTGCAAGCGGAAGATGGTTGGAGGCAAGCGTCCCGAGGTAAACGCTCTCTTAATTTGTAACCGGCCGCAGTAATCCCTGCGCCGGATACATCTCTCTTCATTTCTGCCAGCGTCCCATCTGCAATCGGGTTAATCGATCAGTTAACACTCGACCGACACACTCCGACAATTCCTTCCCCCATCGGAGGTTTCCCATGAAGTGGACAGGCATTCTCTGCGCCGCTGGCGTCACTCTCTCCACAGCCGCGTTCGCCCAGGTCACGATCAGCGGAAATGTACCGCAAAGCGGGTCCACTACAGGCTCTACTGTCACCGTTTCCGCGGTGGCGTCTTCGCCCAACGGCATTTCCGGATGGGATGTCTACTTCGGAAACACTCTTTACTACAGGAGCTACGAGGGGTTCAACGGCATCCTGGATGTCACGGTTGCGGCGCCTACGGAAGCGAACCAGAAGGTCACGGTCACGGCGTTCGACAATACCGGGGCGGATAATTCCTACGTAGCGACCGATGTTACGGTGAACACGTCTCCGCTGCCCACTCCTCCGTCCGACGCGACGGAGTTCCCGAACCTGCAGAATGTCTCGGGCAATCCCGGGACGTGGCAGGCGTGCACGGGAACCTGCACCGGCGCCAAGAGCGGCCCCACAGGCACGAACAGCCTGAGTTTCGGAAATTCGCCGTCGCTGAGCGGTGGTTCGATGAAGCAGACGGCAACCGGGGAGACGGGGGGTTATTGGGACGTGCTGTACTATCGCCACCTTGGATGCACGACGCTGCCGGGTGGGGTGTGCAGCGGGATATCGAATGTTCTGGAAGATATGTGGTTCTACGTACCCTCGACCACGACGCAATTGCAGGCGCTGGAATTCGACCCGGATTTGTATGACGGCAGCGACGAAGAATTCATGTCGCATCAATGCCGGGTGGCGGGCGATGGAGCGGGGTATTGGTATCTATGGAACATGGCCGCTAACACCTGGGAGCCGACGACCTATGCGTGCAGTATGAGCACCAACACCTGGCATCACTTCCAGGTCTACGGCACGATCGATCAATCGACGCACAGCTACACGTATGAGGACTTTGTTTTCGACGGCAAGACTGTCTACCAAAACCTGGGCACGACGTATAACGGGAAGGCTTACTCCAGCAGCCCGGACCTGAATATTCAGCAACAGATCGACAACAATTCAGACCCGACAGGCAGCAACGCGGTGAACTACGATAACTACAATTTATGGGTGTGGTAAGAGCAGCAGGGCACGTGGCACCGGTTGGGAACCCCCACGCTGATCGACACCGGGGATCCAACCGGTGTCGTGGTTCCAATTAACTATCGCGATTACGATTTTACCGATCTGCCAATGCCGACAGGGAAGTTTCAATGCGGACGTTTGGGACGTGATCGGTTTTGAGACCAGCATGCGGAGAAAGTTGCCGGTTGCCGACAACCCACGCGGATCAGCTGCCGTGTCTGTCGATGGTCAAGCCAGGATGATGAGTCTCTGACCTACTGGATCCGGGCTCTGGCTTTTCCAATGCGCACGTTGAAGCCGACCATCGAGCCCCAGACGTTGATGCCGTAGTCGTAATATCTGGGCTGTGACAGGTAGAAGTTGGAGATGTGCTGGTAGGAGCCGCCGGCATCGACGCTGAAGCGGGGGTTGAAGTCGTAGCGTATTCCGCCGCCATTCATCAGCGTGAAGGTCAGATCCTGCCCCTGGGCGTAGAGCACCCCGTCTGGCCCCTTAGCGTTAATATTGCCCACGCCTCCGTGGGCATCGAAGTAAGGAACCATCCTCCAGTTCGGACGAATGAAGTTACGGCGTATCCCAAAGAGGAAGGCAAAATAGCGCGTCTCCGGGCCGCGAGGGATATCCACATAGCTCCCGCTGAATGTGTAGTCCGTGGTGCCGCGGAGGATGCCGGGCCAATCGATCTTGTCGATGGTCCAGCGGACGGAAGCAACGTTGGGTTCGAGCGTGTAATGGAGCGGCCAGGTGGTATAGGTGCTGCCGGTCACGAAGTTGTAGACGAAGGGAATATTGATGGGCTCCCAGCCGCTCTCGAGGGAGAACTCCAGCTTATTCTTGTAAAAGATATTGCGGTTGAAGTCGCCGGGGCCGTTAAAGAAGAAAAAGTCGTGGACAGGGTGATTCGTGTCATCCTGGGCGTCTGCGATACTGGCGAGGAACGCGACCAGGAGCACAAGGAACAGGGATTTCGCACGCATCCAGCGAGACTTCCTATCCGAATAACTGATCGGATAATGTCACGATAATACACCGGTGCGCGGGAGTTCCAGGCAGCCAGGATGGCAAAGGCGCGTCATCAGGCCCTGGAGGGCAGCTGAGAAGGGTGACATTTCGCTATGGATTTCCGTTCTCTCCTCTCATCCGACAGATGCATGCTTTCAGCACCTCATCGCACTCGAGCCGGTAATGATTGACGTCCGCGATGAAAGCCCGCACGATCGGAAAGCCATCTTCCACGTCGTTTCGTGCGCTTTTGGTCAATTGGCCGAGGCTCAGCTCATAGAAGAGCTGCGAGACGGAGGCGACATCGTCCTCTCCCTGGTCGCAGAGGAAGACGGCCAGGTTGTCGGTCATGTTCTGCTGTCCAGGCTGGAGGCTCCATTCCCGGCATTGGCACTGGCTCCGGTATCGGTGCTGCCGGCAAGACAGCGGAGCGGGATTGGATCCGCTCTGATTGAGCAGGCGGTGCGCCGAGCTCGCGACGAAGGCTGGGCTTCTGTCTTTGTGCTGGGTGATCCGCACTATTACGAGCGGTTCGGTTTTTCAGCAGAAGCGGCGGCGGGTTTCACGTCTCCCTATGCCGGACGGCATTTCCTGATGCTCCAGCTGTGGCCTTCTCTTTGTACTGGAACGGGCGAGCTACGCCACGCGCCGGCATTCGGCGCTCTGGATCATCGATAGAGAAGGTGTGATTCCTGTGGGTGATGCGGTCTAGAGTGGTTTGCGATAGAGCACGCTGCGGGAGACGGGCACATATCCCAGGGCCTGGTGGGCGCGGTGGGAGAGAGTGTTCTCGATATACGCGTCCGAGGCCATTTCGCGGCAGCCGTGGGTGCGGGCCCAGTCCTCGGCAGCGGTGAGGAGCTGGCGGCCGACGCCCTGCCGGCGGTAAGCCTCGTCGACATACCAGCCCTCGATGTAGCCGACAGGGTGGGATGTGTCGCAGCCGTCGGCGTGGGAGCGAAGGCCGGCTTCGAGGAACCCGATGAGGCGGTGATCGGGCGTTTCGGCGACGAAATGGAGGAGAGGCAGGGTCGACGGGTTGCGCCCGGCCAGGGTGGCGGCGAGCTCCTGCCGGAGCTCTTCGCGAGGAGATTCGGGCCAGAGTGCATGGCAGAGGTTGGCGAGGGGTTCGAGGTCGGAGGGAAGGGCGGGCCGGATGCGCATCTGGTCAGGGTACCGCGGGGACGGGCACCGGGCTCGGAGTCTCGGGGTTGGTGGGATGTCTCTGGAGTTGGTCGAAGCAATCGATGGATTGAAGTCGTTTCAGAAACAGTCCGCGGTGGCTGGAGCCCGATTGATTTTGCGATCTTTACGTGACTGAAGAGCTTGCGGAAAAAGGCGCTTTTTCAAAACGGTTCATGGAGAATTCCAGGGACAGTACTTTTGCCTGATTGGCAAAGGCAAATGTTTTGACGTTCGGGCGGCAGGGGAGTTTGCTTCTTGCTATGGGGTGAACCTGGCTGCCCGGCAATGGGTGTGGTATTGCTGTCGGCGCTTGAGGCTGGTTTGAGCCTGGTTTACTGCGTGAGCGGTTTCGGCATGAGTAAATTCGTTTCCTGATACAGAAGCAGCTGAGCGGAGGGTTTTTTGCAGGCTCCGGAGTCGTGCCCTGATCCAAAATCAAAGAGCATTGATTGAATGAACTTTCGGGGCTCCACATTAGAACCGGTTTCATATCCAGGGTTGTGGCTTCGGAGTCAAGCCTGAGCCCCGCTTCGGCGGGTCTCACCTGTGCCTCACGGGGATATCGGTTGATCAGGGCGGTTCTAGTCGCCGATGGCGAGGGTGCGTTCCTGGAAGTGGCGGGCGGGGTCAGCGACCATGTCGAGGATGGCGCGGACGACGAGGTCGGGCTCGTCGAGATGGATCCAGTGCTGGCTGCGTTCGGCGATGATCTCGCGGCTGAGGGGGCCGTATTTGTCCATGTCGTCGACCGGTGTGGAGCTGCCTGGGGTGATGACGAGGACCGGCGTGTCGCGAATGGGTTCGACATCGTGCATTTCGGCCACGGTGGCGCGCACGGCACTGAGGTGGGCGAGAAGTCCGCGATAGAAGCGGGGGGCCGACCAGTGAGCCGCGATGGCGGGACGGACGCCAGGAGGCATCTTGCCGATTTCGGTATCGAGGCGTCCTGCCAGATACGCGCCCTGCGCGCCGGCGAGACGAATGAGGAAGCCGGAGAGTTTGGCGGAGCGACACAGATGGGACCGGGCGGCGAGACGGGCCATGCCGAAACGGGCGATGTGCATGCCGTGACCGGTGAGGCGCTGGGCGCGCGCCACGGTCGCGCAGCGGTCCTGGTTGATGGGAGGCCACTCGTGGGTGCGCATGGGATCGAGGAGAACGAGGCCGGCGGTGTCGTCGGGGTAGTCGAGGGCGAAGCGCTGCATGACGAGGCCGCCGAAGGAGTGGCCGACGAGAACGTAAGGGGGCCGGACGCCGGCGGTGCGGAGCATGGCATGCAGCTCGGCGGCGATGCGGCTGGGGGTGCGTTCGGAGACGGAGGCGCTGCTCCAGCCGAGGCCGCAGCGATCGTAGGCGACAGTGTGGACGTGGAGGGCGACGGCGTCCTGGATGTGGATCCAGTTGAGGCTGGTAGCACCGAAGCCGGATTCAAATACGACGGAGGGGCCTCGATCCGCGGGACCCTTTTCGACGAGGTAGAGACGCCGCCGGTCGCCGATGTCGACGACGGAGCCGTGAGAAAGAAGACGTTTGCGGTCGATCAGATCGCCGATGGACTGATAGAGGAAGCCGCCGAGCAGAAGCAACCCAGCGAGGAACACAACGGTCCCGAGAACGAGGAGGAGTGTGATCATTGCGCGTCACTCGCGGAGGCTGGGCGTGCGGTCAGGTTGAAATCTTTGCGTTGCAGGTGAGCATGCGGGGAGCCGTGGTCGATGAGGAGGAGGGAGGAGCCAGGCTGGCCGCTGATCTTTGCTTCAATCTGCCGCGAGAGCCAGAGGCCGCCGAGCTGCTGGAGGGAGTAGAAGACGAATTGTTTGGCGGGGGGACCGCTTTTGGGCATGGTTTCAATGTAGACGGAAGCGCCGGTCTTTTGGTCGATGAAGGTGGTGACGGAGGCGTAGACGGTGGGCTGGCCGGGACCAGGTTCGCTTTTGAGGACGAAGCAGTCGCGGGCGCCGTATTTCTGTGGAGGAAGCACGGTTTGCTTTGTCCAGAAAAACTGGCCGTCGGCGAAGTCTTCGGGGTAGAAGAGGGTGCCGGCGACGCCTTCAGCCCAGTGTTCGGGGGATAGTTTTTCCGGGGTGGTGCTCCCCGGGCGCAGGACTTCGATGGTGGTATGGCCGGTTTCGTTCTGGGTGAGGAGGTAGCGCTCGGTGGCGTGGCTGGGAGTGGTAACGGTGATCAGGGTGCGAAGGCCATCGGGGAAGGAGTGCGACGCGAGGGCGAGGGAGTTGTTGATGCGGGTGCCGTTGGGAGCGACCTGCACGAGATGGCCGATGGCGCGGATGTCGGACTTCTCGACGCGTGCGCGCGCGGCGGCGAGGAGGGAGTGGAGGGATCCGGCGGGCGAGGAGGGTTTGGCTGCGGTTTGCGCGCAAGCGGCGGGGGGGATGGAAACGGCAGCGATGAGCACGACGACGGGGAAGGTCAATTGCATATGAGACCATCCTTCATCGCCACATGACGGTGCGCGGTGGCGGCGATGCCGGGGTCGTGGGTGACCATGACGAGGGTGGTGCCATGGCGCTGCTGGACCTGGGCGAGAATCTCGAGGATTTTTGCAGAGTTGACGCTGTCGAGGTTGCCGGTGGGCTCGTCGGCGAGGAGCACCTGAGGTTCGTTGACGAGAGCGCGGGCGATGGCCACGCGCTGGCGTTCGCCGGCGGAGAGCTGGGTGGGGTACTGGCGCAGGCGATGCTCGAGACCGAGCTCGACGAGGAGGGCGCGGGCGCGCTCTTCGCGGTCGCGGCGGTGGCTGCCGGTACCGAGCATCGGGACCTGAACGTTTTCAAGAGCATTGAGGGAGGGGAGCAGGTGGAAGGACTGGAAGATGAAGCCAGCGTAGCGGGCGCGGTAGGTATCGAGGTCGATGCAGACGGTGCCGGTTTGCGATCTTCCGACCGACTGGCCGCGAAAGAGGACGGCGCCATCGGAGGCGACGTCGAGGCCGCGGGCAAATGGAGCAAGGTTGACTTGCCGCTGCCGCTGGCGCCGGTGATGGCGAGGAAATCTCCGGCAGTGACGCTGAGGGAGACACCGCGGAGGGCCTCGATGGTGCCGTTCTCGTAGCACTTCTTGAGGTCGCGGACTTCGAGCAGCGCGGGAGACGGCGAGGTGGGGCTACTCATGGCGGAGAGCCTCCACGGGGCTGAGCTGCGCGCCGCGCCATGCGGGCACGGAGCCGGCGAGAACACCGACGAGGGCGGCCATCAGCAGGCCTTCGAGCAGAGTGGCGATGGGCAGGCCGGTAGAGACGATGCTGGCCGTTTGCGGCAGGGTGGCGAGGATGTGCAGTGCGGCCCATCCCAGGAGGAGTCCGGCGATGCCGCCCGCGAGGCCGAGAGCCGGGCCTCCATGAGGATGAGAAACAGGACGCGGAACCGCGACCAGCCCATGGCGCGGAGAACGCCAATCTCTTTCGTGCGCTCGAAGACGGACATGGCGACGGTATTGGCGATGCCGAGAGCGGCGACGAGCAGAGCGATGAGCGATGTTCCCCATGCGGCGGCGTGGGCCAGGGTCACGAGCTGATTATTGGCCGCGCGCTCGGTAGCGGGAACGGCACGCAGGCCGGGCAAATCCTTCTCGACCGTGTCTTCTGCCTGCTGACGCCATTGTGCGGGAGATACACCTGTCGGGGGAGGCTTGAGGCGCAGATGAAAGGCGGTGACTTTGCCGGACATGCCGGAGAGATTCTGCATCTCGTCGATGGGCATGATGATGGCGCCGGCTTCGAGAGCCGAGGGGCTGCGGAAGATGCCGACGACGGTGAAGGAACCGCCCTGGAGGTCGATGGTGTCGCCGACTTTTTTGTTGAGGCTGCCAGCGAGGAGCTCGCCGAGAATGACTTCCTGCTGGCCGTCGCGGAAGCGGCGTCCCTGCAGGATTTGCAGTGCGGAGAATTCGAAGGTGTCGGATTTCCAGCCGTAGACGAGG